>Ga0163144_10014066_pt1 | contig 16642 bp, 9 predicted proteins | sample OliLak19BULKMAT1_FD_123175 | JGI IMG/M metagenome (GOLD analysis project Ga0163144, IMG submission 123175) | Freshwater microbial mat bacterial communities from Lake Vanda, McMurdo Dry Valleys, Antarctica - Oligotrophic Lake LV.19.BULKMAT1 | ecosystem: Environmental > Aquatic > Freshwater > Lake... | reverse complement strand
TTGTGGACCCTACAGGACTCGAACCTGCCACCCCATCATTGCAAATGATGTGCTCTACCAGATGAGCTAAGGGCCCGAAAAAAATAGTAGATAGTAGTTAGTTTCTAGTAGATAGAAGACTCACTACTTCATAGTATTTTACATTATTTTCCCCTCAGTGCAAGTAGAAGGTTTTGTGTAATAAATTCCTCCATAGAAATACCCACTGTTTCTAATGATTTTGCCAAAACTGATTTTTCTCCAAACTTTGGTTGTGAATTGGATTCGAGGTAGTACACACCTCTTCTAGGAGAAACAATGAAGTCTGAGTTGGAGTAGTGGGACAGTCCAAGAGACTCATGCATCTGTTTAGTAATGTCTTCAACTTCTTGTGCATCAGGCTGTCTTAGGGTGTGTGGATATACGAGTGGCGCGTCGTCTGTATATCGAACAATATGAGTGAGTACAGGCATCTGCTTTGGATATCGTATCTCAATCGGTGGCATTGAATACATGTCACTTCCGCGAAAATTATCGAGGACCACACACGACATCTCTGCTCCCTCAATATATTCTTCAGCAATAGCAGATTCATACATAGAAAGTACGGTTTCAAGCGCTGTTGCAAGATCAGCTCGTGTGTTCGCAAGATACACACCGAGAGACGATCCGCTTGATGCAGGCTTTACTACAAGGGGATGTGGTATGGAGCTAAAAATCTCCCTAATCTTATCCACAAGCGAATCCTCCTTTCTTACCACTACATGAAGAGGTGTTTTGATGCCAATCATTTTTGCCCTATCTTTTGTCAATGCTTTATTCATTGAAATCGCTGAAGGAACACGAGATGATCCTGTGAATGGCACACCGTAGTGCGTGAGAAGTTGCTGGACACTTCCGTCTTCACCATATGTTCCATGAAGTGCGTTGAAAATAACATCTACATGTTTAAGAATTCTTTCTGGAGACTTTGCGGTTCCATGCATGTGCCATATACCATCACGAGAAATATAAATATCTATTGGACGATGAATTTCTGAAAGATGTTTGAGTACATGCGCGCCGGATGCAAGAGAAATATCATACTCTGGAGATGGACCTCCGCGAAGTACGCCGATACGAAGTGATGGAGCAAGTGTGTTCATGGATTCATTATACACCACTACGCATAAATAAAAAAAGTCCCCATGATGCTTGCGCGCAATGGGGACTAGGTTCAAACGGAGGAATCGAACCCCCTCTCTCACTATGCCCTTCGGAGGAGTCAGGGTGAGCGAGAGAGGGGTGGGAGAGATGGTACGGAGGTAACATGTCTCTTCCATATACAATGCTACGCCCTCCACACAGACTGTCAATGTAGGCTGTGGATAAATAAAGGATTCATAATAAAAGCAGTCCTGTCGTCCATCCTCGCAACAGAGTTGACGGGGTATTTTTTGAACAAAAAAAACCCGTGGGCCACTATGTGAATAGGGCCTCACGGGGGGTTCTCAAGGGATAAAATATGAAAGCGGAGAGGAAATCTATGTAAACACAGACCTCCTCTCGGAAGGGTGTGCTTACAGGAATTGATGAAGTCACCCCTTCAATTCTCATCTTCTTCATATAATGGTATACCTAAAAAAATGACTGTCAATGGAAAATCTATCGAATGATACCTCGAAGTTTTTTATGGAATGCAATACCGTATCTGTGTGCCTCACTGTTAGAAAGTAGAATTTCTTTTTCATATGCAAGCCAAATTTTATCACCAAGTATTTCCCTTGGTCGATGTCTCTCATCTTTCACCACAGACACTACTGGAATATTTTGACCATGTTTCTGGAGTATTCTTTTAATTGCATTTCTCTGTGCAACTCCCCCATCAACAACAATGAGTGATGGAAAGGGCCATTCAATGTGAGCAAGTCGTCGCGTAAGAATCTCCCCGAGGGCTTTGGTATCGTTCACTCCGGGATTATCCTGTATTTTAAATTTTCGATAGTCTGATTTTTTGATTTCTCCGTCTTCTACCACAGTCATGACACCCACAACATTCTGCCCAGACATGTGTGCAATATCGTAACTTTCAATACGAAAAACCTTACCAGAGAGACTGCGTCCCTGAAGATACAAATTACTTTCTTTAATGAGAGAGACATCCTGAATATGGTTTAGTGCAAAAATCTGCCGTTTGATACCATTTGCACGTTCGAATTCTCGATCTTGAGCAAAATCCTTCATTTGTTTTTCGAGATTTTTTACCAGTTGCTTCTTATTACCCTCAAAAAATAAGGTGATGTTTTTAATTTGTCTTGCGTACTCTTCTTTTGATATTTCTCCCGTACACACCCCAGGACAAAGACCTATCTGCCGATTGAAACATGCTTTAGGAGACTGTCCTTTCTTAAGTTTTTGTTCGTTCGCCGGCACACACTTTTGATCTCTATACGGAAAAAGTCGTCGAATAATCTTGAGTGCCTCTTTAAGCTGACTGCCATTTGGAAATGGCCCGAAAGATTCCGCTATTTCATAACCTATCTTAATGGCGGTCGGACCTCCATTAAGATAGGTTAAATTATAAGCAGAAAGTTTTGAAAGCTGTGAGACGAGAAGTTCTCGACCACGAACAGTGAGGATCTGCGGAAAATCTTCTTTTGTCACCACAACAAAATTAAAACTTTTATCATCCTTTTCTTGAATGTTTGCCTCCGGCTGGTGTTTCTTAATGAGGTGAGCTTCAAGAATAAGCGCTTCGAGCACAGAGTCGGTTTGTTGGAATTCAATCGTGTCAAACTCACCAAGCATTTTGGTAATAAGTGGTGAACGTGTAAACACAATATCTGCAGAAAAATAACTCCGTACACGGTCGGTCAGAGATGTTGCCTTTCCAATATAGAGAATGCTAGATGCACGTTTAAAAAAGTACACACCCGGTGTATCTGGAAAAGTTTTTATATGTTTGAGTGCATCTTGACGATTCATGATTGATTCGAATAATTTTTATTATTTATTTGAAGAGACCCCAGAAGTTAGAAAACAACGACAAATGAAAAGAAGCCTGAAGCATTGTCTGAGCATAGGTATTCCTAGCGAGTTTGCGAGAATGCTCTGGAATGAGGACTATTGTTTTCTTGATTACTGAGGAAGAGGAAAATCGTAGCAACGGTTTATCCGTGCTCTGAAAAAAAATAATAAAAATTACTCTTTCCTATACGCCTTATACTGCTTCAGTGCTTTCTTTAAATACTTTCCGGTGTAACTTTTTTCATTGTTTGCTACCTCCTCTGGAGTTCCTTTGGCAACGAGTTGTCCGCCACCTTCCCCACCCTCAGGGCCAATGTCGAGCACATAGTCAGCGGATTTGATCACGTCCATATTGTGTTCGATTACGAGAACAGTATTTCCTTTGTCTACGAGCTTTTGCAATATTTCAATAAGCTTTTTTACATCCTCATAATGGAGTCCTATAGTCGGTTCATCGAGAAGATATATCGTTTTCTGCATATGTGGTCGATACAACTCGCTCGAAATCTTCACACGCTGTGCCTCTCCACCAGAGAGTGTTGTTGCAGATTGCCCGAGTTCCAAATATCCAAGCCCTACATCATCCATTGATTTGAGTCTGTCATAAATAGATGGAATATCTTCAAAAAATGTCAGCGCTTCCTCTACAGTCATTTTGAGAATATCATAAATATTTTTCTTTTTGTAATACACTTCGAGTGTTTCTTTCATGAAGCGCTTGCCCTTACAGACATCACACGGCACATACACAGTTGGTAAGAAATGCATTTCCACTTCGATCATTCCATTTCCCTGACATGTTTCGCATCTTCCACCCTTTACATTAAATGAAAATCTATTTGCTTTCCAGCCACGCGCACGTGCCTCTACAGACTCCGCAAATAAATCACGAACAAATGTCCACGCTCCGGTGTACGTTGCTGGGTTACTGCGTGGTGTACGTCCAATGGGACTCTGGTTGATCAATATTGAGCGACCGAGGTATTCTGTACCTGTAAACGTTTTACAATTAAATACTTCTGCGGAACGGTATTTGCGTTCAAAACGTGCAAGTAAATTTTTATTTAAAATCTCATACACAAAAGACGATTTACCCGATCCAGACACTCCCGTAACCACAATGAGCCGTCCGAGTGGAATATCCACGTTGAGATTTTTGATATTAAAAATTTTTCCACCGCGGATTTGGAGTTCACCTTTTGGAGTATCACGTCGTTTTTCCGGAACTTCCACCACTTTATCTCCTCGCAAATAATCGAGTGTGAGCGACCCAGACACATTTTTCTTTGCAGTTAGAAGTTCCTCAAGGTATCCGGCCACTACAACATTTCCCCCGTGTACTCCAGCACCAGGCCCAATATCTACAATATAGTCAGATGCAAAAATAGTGTCCTCATCATGTTCTACAACGAGAATTGTGTTCCCCAGATTTTTCAAATCGATAAGTGTTTGTATCAGGCGATCGTTGTCGCGAGAGTGAAGTCCAATAGTCGGCTCATCGAGCACATACAATGCTCCCACAAGGCCAGAACCAAGCTGAGATGCGAGTCTGATACGCTGTGCCTCTCCACCAGAAAGCGTATGTGCTCGTCGTGATAGAGAAAGATATTCGATACCTACATTGACCATGAAAAGCAGTCGAGATTCAATTTCCCGCATGATCACTTTGGAAATATTTTTCTCTCGTTCTGTCAGTTTCAAATTCATAAAGAATTCGAAGGCATCCTTAATCGACATGGCAGTGAGATCTACAATGTTGGATTTTCCTATGAGCACGTGGAGTGCTTCCTCGCGAAGTCTCGCGCCGTTACATTTTGGACATGGCTCTTTTCCAAAAAAATGCTTTGATCCAAGACCGTTACATTCTGGACACGCACCGTACGGAGAGTTAAATGAGAAAAGTCGTGGCTCAACTTCTGGGTACGAGTATCCATCCTTTGGACAAGAAAGTTTCGACGACATAAAAAACTCTTCGGGTTTGTAGTCCTTTTCGCTTTCACGAGCGATGTCTCGAAACATAATCTTCACCTTACCATCTGACTCATTGAGTGCTTTTTCCAAATCCTCTGATAGTCTCTCCTCTGCGCTCGTGCTATCTGTCGTGAAATCTGAGAGACTCACACTGTCGACAAGTACGTCAATCGAGTGACGTTTTGTTTTAGAAAGTTCAATACGATCACGAAGTGAGTTACGGACACCGTCAACAAGTACGTGTGAATACCCCTTGCCAAGCAAGTCGTAGAGGAGTTGATAGTATTCACCTTTGCGACCAGAAACAACAGGTGCAAATATTTCTACATACATAGGAAATGGAATTTTTCTCTCTGATTTCTTTGCGAGTTTTATTTGATCTCTGATTCTTTCCAGCACAAAGTTTTTGATTTCTTCATTTGAAAGCTTGTTGATTTCATCTCCACAAATGAGACAGTGTGGGTGACCAATACGTGCGTATAGAATACGAAGATAGTCGTAGATTTCCGTGATTGTTGCGACCGTTGATCGAGGATTGTTGGAACGAGATTTCTGGTCGATAGAGATTGCTGGAGAGAGTCCAGCGATTTCGTCGACATCAGGTTTCTGCATTTGACGAAGAAACTGGCGTGCGTAGGACGAAAGAGACTCCACGTAGCGACGCTGGCCTTCTGCAAATATAGTATCGAATGCAAGTGATGACTTTCCTGAACCAGAGAGTCCTGTAAAAACCACCATTGTATTCCGTGGCATTTCCACAGTTATGTTTTTTAGATTATGTGTTCGTGCTCCTTTGACAATAATGGAGTCATTTGGTTTTATTTCTTTTTTTGGCATAAAATTTAAAATTCAATCTCTTTTTCGGTATCACCGCTCCGTCGTGAGAATATTTTTTACTGACGTGACCTGATGAGTACACTATGCCCAAGTGTTCCCTTGTCTTCGCCCTCCCGTCTTCACGCGGTCCAAGATGTGCCAGAAAATCACGTGCCTCAACTAGATTGAATTTTATGAAAATGGGAAACTGTACGAGAATAAACCCTCGCATGGTTGGTGGGTACTGTAGTAGACAGAGTGATTGTATCACACGTGTGTTATTTGTATACAAAATAAAAGCCCCCGGTCAAGCCGGGGGCTTTTCGATCGTCTTCGGGGGGACAGCCCCGCGCCCAACCCCAGAGGGTTGGGCGGGGGGTGGCAAACGGGTGTGTTTGGTGGTCGCTTTACGGGGAGATACGCATTTTTTTCTCCTTTCAGGTTGACCGCCACCGATATAGCCGGAGCCATATCGGTGGCATGTCTTTTTCTGGAATAACTATAGCAGACCCACAAGTTCTGTCAATAAAAATGTGAAGAAAAATCAAAATAATTTTTCAATATGTAAAAAATGGCTTAAAATTTAGGTTTTTCGGAAATTGTTTTAAAATGAGTTTCTAAAAGTCGGATCAAAAATAGTTACACTAAGAAGGTAAAAATAAGTCACTCTCTTCCCATTTTTCACCATTCCCCGAAATCCCAATTAAGATATATTTTTATGTCACATCCCGAAATGAGTGAAGGCATGAGGGCGAAGACAGAACACTTGGGCATGGTGTACTCATCAGGTCACGCTAGCAAGGAATTATTCCGGTGACATAAAAATATATCTGAACTGGGATTTTATGATATACTCACCACATGAAGGAAAAAACATACACAGGTTCTATCAGTATTAACTCCAAGGGAGTTGGTTTTTTTGATATTGACCCTACAAACAAGGATAGAAGTGACAGTATCGAGATTCAACCAGAGTTTGTGAACAAGGCATTCCATGGAGATATCGTCGAAGTAGAGCAAACTGGAGAAAAGGTAAGAAATCGCGAACAAGGTAAAGTACTTAAAGTTATCACTCGAAGCAAAAGTGAGTACGTGGGAACAGTTACTCACGAAGGAGAGAAAGTATACGTTGTGCCAGATGACAAACGCATGTACGTTGATATTTTCCTTACAACCAAAGAGGATGCTAAAATTCCCCAAGGTACAAAAGTGCTTATCGATATCAACTGGGAAAAGAGCGAAATGGGACTCATCGGTGATGTGCTCAAAATCATCGGACAATCAGGAGAAAACAATACCGAAATGGAAGCAATTGTGCTTGAAAAAGGATTCCGAGTAGAATTCCCTCTTGCTGTAGAAGCTGAGGCAGAACATATCAAAAAATCTTACAAGGATCACATGCAAGCAGAAATCGCCACTCGGCGCGACATGCGAGGCACAATCACAGTCACTATTGACCCTGCAGATGCCAAAGACTTTGACGACGCCATCTCATTTAAAGATCTTGGCAACAACATGTACGAGATCGGTGTACACATTGCCGATGTATCGTATTTCGTTACGCCAAGTAGTGAGTTGGATGGAGAGTCAGAAAAGCGTGGATTATCCGTGTATCTTGTTGATCGTACAATCCCCATGTTACCAGAGGTACTTTCAAACGATCTCTGTTCACTGAACCCACACGAAGATAAGTACACATTTTCTGCGGTCTTCACTATCAATGCACAAGGTGAAGTTCATGATGAATGGTTTGGACGAACAGTCATTCATAGTGACAGACGTTTTACATATGAAGATGCACAGGAAGTAATAGATGGGAAACAAGACGGTCCATACCAAGAGGAATTACGAACACTCCAAAGAATCGCAAAAAATCTAGAGAAAAAGAAGTTTGGAAATGGGGCAATCAACTTCGAAACAGAAGAAGTAAAGTTTATACTTGATGAAAAAGGCAAGCCAATTCGTGTATACAAAAAACAGCGACTCGAAACTCATAAACTTGTTGAGGAATACATGCTCCTTGCCAACCGTGCTGTAGCTAAGTTTATTTTCATGTCACAGAACGAAGATGTTCGAAAGAAAGGCTCTCAATCAGTGTACCGTATTCACGGCAAACCAGACAAAGAACGTATCCAAAATCTTGCAGTATTTCTTAAGGCGCTTGGTTTTGAATTAAAAAATAAAGATGGAGAAGTCACATCGCAAGATATTAACGCACTCCTTAAAGAAGTAGAAGGTACAAAAAACGAAGATCTTATCAAAACAGCAACAATCCGCAGTATGGCCAAAGCGGTATACTCAACGAAAAATATTGGACATTTCGGTTTGGCCTTTACTTACTATACCCACTTTACTTCGCCTATTCGTCGCTACCCTGACCTTATGGTACACAGATTTCTCGAACGAGAACTCAATGGTGGCAAAATCGAACAAAATGAGTTCGAAAAATACGAGCGAATTTGTCTTGAATCTTCAGAGAATGAAAAGCGCGCATCAGACGCTGAACGCATGAGTATCAAATACAAACAAGTTGAATACATGATGGGGCATATAGGAGAAGGCTTCGATGGAGTGATCACTGGTGTGACCGAATGGGGTATCTACATAGAAGAGAAAGAAACTAAATGTGAAGGTATGGTTAAAATACGAGACATTGGAGACGATTTCTATTCACTCGATGAGAAAAATTACAGTTTGAAGGGACAGAATACTGGGAAAACATTTACTCTTGGCGATACTATAAAATTCAAAGTAGTTTCTGCAGACCTCGAAAGGCGTGTTTTAGACTACGGACTTATAGTGTAAAACTCTAACTGAATTCAAGGCTTTTACACTTTCGCCGAGGTAGTGCATGAAATGGGAAAATTTGCAGAGCCATATTTAGGGTATGGTGACAAGAATTGTATGTCAAAGACCGTCTTTGACATACAATTCTCATATTTTTAAATTAAAGCAAGTTCTATTTCGCTACCACCAGTGCTTCCTCAAACTGAATAGACAACAACTTCGATCCTCCACCCATACCCATAGTCACCCCGTATAGTATTCCTGCACGAGACATACTCTCGCGGTTATGTGTGATAACAATAAGCTGGGAATACTTTGAAAGATTTTCTATCATATCTGCATACTTTTTTGAGTTTGCTTCATCAAGTGCCGCATCTGTTTCATCGAGAATAATAAATGGGGGCGGATTTACCTGAGAAATTGCAAAGAGAAGTGCTATAGATGTAAGTGCACGCTCACCACCAGAGAGCATAATGAGACCCTTCACTTTCTTTTTCGGTAAATTCACTTCGATGTCGATACCTTCTTCACCCACAGAATCATCAGGTATTTCTACACTATCAAGAGACATGAGCAAATCATCAGTGTCCTTTTTCTTTCTTTTTGATTCTTGTATAACAGAGAGGTGCGCTTCTCCTCCGCCAAACATAAGAGAAAAATATTCTTTGAATTGTTTGTTTATTTTATCAACACCTGTTTTAAATTCAGTCGAAAGTCGAGAATCGAGATCAGCAATGAGTACAGTGAGAGAGACTGCGGACGCCTCAAGGTCTGCCAGTTCTTTGATAAAAAAAGTATCACGCTCACTCGCCTCAGTGTATTCTTTGAGGACGTCTTCTCCTCCGATACCACCACTCTCCTCGAGTCGTATTTTAATTTTCTCTATTGTTCTTCGGCGAGAATCCTGAGCGCTCCGATCTTCTGTATAATCACACACGAGGTGCTCAAACTTAAGCATGTGTGTCCCAATAAGCATACCGAGCTCTGTTCGCTCACGTTTAAAGTCCTCTGTTACAAGCCGGAGCATCTCTTCCTCCGTTTCAAGAGAATGTATTTTAGACCTCACTTCCTGTTCTTCTGCCATGATACGAAATACCGCCTTCTCTGTATCACGATTTGAATCCTTTTCTTTTTCTATATTATTTTTAAGTATTGCATATTGATGTGAGAAATCTGCTTCACGCTTTTTGACATCTTCTAGTTTATTTTCTATTTCTATTTTAGAATGTTTCAAAATATCGATGTCTTTGTTTACTCCCTCAAGAAGAGACATATCAACAAAATCCTTATTGTGCTCTATGTACTGTCTAAACAATGTAGAAATTTGATCGAGAATAGAAAAAACCTCGTCCACATTAAGTCGAGCCTCAATACTTGTTTTAAGATACGATACCTTCTCCTCAATCTCTTTTGACAGAGACTCCACAGACACAAGAGTAACCATTTTGTGTGTATATGACTCTGCTACCTCTTCTTGTTTTTTCACCATTCGCAAAAGAGAGGAAATTTCTCCGTCCAGACGACCAAAATCACGAAACAAAGTATCTTTTTGTTCACGAACCTCATGCAAACTTTTCTCAAGAGACATGAGCTCCTCAGATGTCGCATCCCTATGACTACTTGCTTCAAGCACAGTTTTGGCATCAGCAAGTTCTATATCAAGCTTGAGAAGTGCGTTCTGCAGTGGTGTCCGCCCGGACAATTGGTGTGCTTTGGTACGTGTAATATATTCCTGTTCACGGTTTAAATATTCAAATGCCAAATCTTCGAGTTCCTTTTTCATTTCTCGGGACTTTTCTACTTTTTCCACTTGTTTTTTGAGAAACCGAATATGGGGTGTAATTTCTCTCCGCAAAGACTCTACTTGAGCAATATTTTCTCGAGTCTTCACAAGTTTTCGTTCACTTTCCTGTTTTTTATATTGATACATTTTGAGACCTAATGCATCCTCAATCATAGACTTACGTTCCTTGATTGTTGCATTAAGAATCCTGTCAGCCTCACCTTGGGATATGATGTGGTGTCCCGAACTGCCAATGTGGGCCGATGACAAAAGCTCTATGATGTCTTTCAATCGCACTTGTGATCCATTTACAAGATACTCATTAACAGAGTCTCGATGCACCACACGCTCAATAGTAACCTCATCAAAATCAACAGGGAGCAACTTCTTACTATTATCAAAAACCACTTTAACACTCGCGCGGTTAGCTCTGGGTAGATCACCTGCTCCGTTGAAAATAAGATCTTCACCTTTTTTACCACGAAGAGACTTAATGGATTGCTCCCCAAGTACAAACCGAAAAGCCTCGGCAATATTACTTTTACCCGAACCATTTGGCCCTACGATAGCTGACACAGGAGAGGAGAAAGTGAGTTCGCTCTTTTTTGCAAAGGATTTAAAGCCCGAAAGTTCAATCGATTTAAGATACATAGTATGAATAGTATATCAAAAAATTGTAAAATTCGAATTTTCGATTTATATATAAAAGACTTGGATTACTATTCCCATGCACGTATCTCAAGGGCTTTCCGTGCTGCTGCCTGTTCCGCATCTTGTTTCGAAAGTCCTTCACCTGTTGCAAGCAAGTCCTTACCCAAATACACACCGACAGTAAACTGCTTTCCATGATCTGGACCGACTTCTTTTACTGTTCTGTATGAGGGCGTAATACTTTCATATTCCTGTGCCTTCTCTTGAAATAGAGACTTTGCATCAATGAAAGTTTTGTCTGAAATGATACTATCTATAAGTGGAGTAAATGTTTGTTCTATAAAATTCTGAGCGCTATTGTATCCACGATCTAGATATATTGCTCCGATGATAGCTTCGAGTGCATTAGCAAGAATATACTGCCTTGCGCGACCCATATCTTTACTTTCACCTTTTGAAAGAAGGAGAAAGTCGTTAACAGAAAGACTTGTTGCAATACTCGCGCACGTATCTGCATTTACAAGCGCTGAACGATACGACGTCAACTCACCTTCTGGCTTGTTTGGATATTTTTTGTATAAAAAGTCAGTAATGACAAGCTCGAGTACTGCGTCGCCGAGGAACTCTAGACGCTCGTTGTGAGAGAGTCCAGAGTTCTTGTTTTCGTTTATATACGAACGATGAACAAAGGCCTGTTTTAATAAGTCCTTATCCTTGAAGTCCAGCCCTGCTTTCTGTTCAAATTGTTCAAAATCTATAGTCATAAAATTAATTTTCTACCCTCTTGTTCCCTCTTATTCAATAAGATCTTTTTTAGTCTGTTCGAAATCGACAATACCACGGAAACAGACTTTTTTGAATCCACCACTGTTCCGGCGCATCACGGACTACGTGAAGTAAGGGGTGCGAAGAAAAATCGTAGTAACGATTTATTCTGACGACGGAACAGTCGTGGTGACGAATAAGTCTGTTTGATATGCCCCACAATTATACAAACTACTTCTTCAACAGTGTATTTATCGCTTTTGTCACTAGCGGCAATATATCATTATAGAAATTCAAGTCAAGTATATCACCCATCTTAAACCACTTGGCATCATCGAGTCCGCCAGAGTTTACAAGCTTCACATCCACATAGGGAGACTCAACAAGAAAGTATGTGACATTCTTTTTTATCTTACCTTTCTCTGGATGATACGTAACATACTCGTTCTGTCCAAGCATCTCCTTCACGTCTACATCAAGAGAGATTTCCTCTTGTATGACACGCTTAATCTCAGCAGACGGATCCTTACCCTCTATATGCCCCTTAGATAGAGTCCAACGACCAAATACATCATGCACAAGAGCAAGATATACATCTTCACCATCTCGTGCATACACCACTGCGCCCGCAAGATATTCTACGGGAACCGGTGCATTACCCATGTGGTTTTTCTTGTCTTTAGAAGTTTCATCTTTGCCAGGCTCTCCAAGCTCTTTATACACGGCACCAAGCACGCCATTTATAAACTTACTAGAAGTCTCACCTCCAAATGTTTTAGACAACTCAATAGCTTCGTTGATCGCAACTTTAGGTGGAACCTGAGAACGGTCAGCAAATAGAAGTTCAAACAATCCAACACGAAGAATATTTCGATCCATGACACTGATCTTGTCAATTGGCCAGTCAGGAGCAGCTTTTTCTATAATTATATCGATATCTTTTTGTTTATCGAGCACGCCAGTGAGCAGTGTTTCCATAAAAGAAAAATCTCCCATACCCGGAGCAAACTCCTCAGTATTTCGGACGAAAATTTCTCGTGCTATATCAGCACTCATATGATTAAAATCCCATTCAAAGAGAGATTGTAAAACTATGGATCTGGAAAGGTGCCTGTTTGCCATAAAAGGACTAGTACATACATTCTAGCACTGCTCTTATTTTAATCAATAAAAAATACTGTGTATAACTCAAATTTCAAAAAAATAGTTTCTTTCGAAGTTATGTTTATTCGAGAAATTCCTCGCCTGCTTTTAGCGAGGATTTGTAAAATGGGATCGACGGTGGCCGATTCCTCTACGAACATACGAGTCATGGTTCCTCTCGCCAAACCTGCGCATCTCTGCTGAGATAATGGACGACAGGACTGCTTTTATCTTCCTTCTTTTGAAGATTGATTCTTTTTGATTTTCTTTTCGAGTTTCTTTTGGATATCAATCACTTTTCGCCCCTTATACATTCCTGTTACAAGAGATGCTCGGTGACGGAGCTGTGGAACCTGAGTATCTTTGTCGATAGTTACCGCAGGGTTAAAGAGCCGGTGATGAGACCGTGTGCTGTTTCGCTGTGACTTTGTGTGTCGCATTCGTACTACCATAGTGCCTATCAGATTACACTATTTCTCTTAAAAAGGCAACTTGTATATATTCTTACAAAAACTCTGTCTATGAAATGAAGATGCACCGAAAGATTTGATATTCATTCTGTGCTTAACAGTCCCATATCCCTTATGAACTTCGAATCCGTATTCTGGAAATTTTTACTCGCTTTAAGCATGAGTGAATCTCGAGAAACTTTCGCCAGAATCGATGCCCACGCAATGATTTTCTCCTTCTCGTCACCTTTTATGATTGTTTTCTGTTGTGTAAATTCTACTGGAGCTTTGAGTCCCCCATCGAGAAAAACTCCACACTGAATTGGGTCAATTTTTAACTTTTCTAAACCATTTTGTATCGCTTTGCGGATAGCGAAAGAAAGCCCTTTAGTGTCTATTATAGTATTGGAAACATGAATAATTGAGTAGAAAATTTTTTCTTCTTGAGAAAGCATCTTCAAAACTTGAACATATTTCTCTCTTTCACTCGCTTTCAATTTCTTGCTGTCTTTACCTACACTGGGCAAAATACGACTTAATTTGAGCTTCCTATACATAACCACTTCGCACGCAACAACTCCCACAGTAACTGGTCCTGCGAGCGGTCCACGTCCCACTTCATCAATCCCGACTATATATTTCACAGCATCTTTCATAGATAAACTTTAACACAAAAAAAGGGTACTAGACTCGAGGGGTGAGCCCTTGACCCGTTTGGAATTCGCTTGGCTCATACGGGTCCCCAGCAAGTTGCGGAGTATTCATCCCTTTCTTGCTCTTCTCGGCTCGGTAATAAACTGAAACACTTAGAGACACCCTCTCCATCAACCTCCAAAGAGTGCTATACTGTGTTAAATCTAAAGGAGTCTACAGAAACAAAATAGCTTAGGGAGATTACTCAACAACACACCATGGCATCCAAATTCATCCATCTTCATACCCACTCCCACTACTCGCTACTCAATGCACTACCAAAAATTGATGCGCTCGTAGAGGAAGCAAAGAAAAATGGTATGCAGGCTCTGGCACTGACCGACAATGCGAACTTGTACGGTGCAATCGAATTCTATCAAGCGTGTAAAAAAGCAGAGATCAACCCAATTATTGGAGTAGATTTGTACGTTGCGTACCGGTCTCGCCTCGACAAAGTTTCTGGAGTTGATAAAGAAAGATACCGCCTCGTACTACTTGCGGTAAATGATGTGGGATACAAAAATCTCATTAAACTCGTCACTATCGCCAACATGGAAGGTTTTTACTATAAACCTCGTGTGGACAAAGAAACTCTCGAACAAAATACAGAAGGAATCATTGCGATCATCCCATCTTTTTCTTCAGACATTATGCAATCACTCAAAATGGAGAGGTTCGACCAAGCCGAAGAACGTCTTGAGTGGTACAAAAATATATATAATGGAGGTCGGACCTCCATTAATAAAAATGAGAGTAATGTATATATTGAAATATCTCACCATCCAGAAATACACGGACACGAAGAAAATATGAAAAAACTTCTCGCGTTTGCTCGAAAAACAAATACCCCTATCGTTGCTGCACACGACGTCTACTATATTGCAAAAGAAGACCGAGCTACTCGAGAAACGCTTATGGCAGTACAAAACAATACTGATATTTCTGACAAAATCGAAGCTGGGACAGATGATTTTTCTTTTATATCCTCAAAACAAGCTGAAAAATATTTCAAAGATTTACCAGATGCTCTAGAAAATACAGTCAAAATAGCAGATCGAGTTGCTATCGATATTCCTATTGGTAAATGGTCTCTCCCAAACTTCATCGTGCCGAGCGGACTTCCCTACAATGATGAATTGCGACGTATTACTGAAGAAGGTATCGACAAAAGAAAACTTGAACGTACTCCCGAACTACTTAAACGCATGGAATACGAACTCGAGGTTATTAAGGATAAAGGGTACGCCCCATACTTTCTTGTGGTATCAGACTTGCTTGATTATGCACACGAACACGGAATCCTTACTACAATTCGAGGTTCAGTTGCGGGATCACTTGTTACCTATCTTGCACAAATCACAAACGTAAACCCGCTCGAATACAACCTGCCATTCGAACGATTCCTTAACCCTTCACGACCATCTGCGCCAGATATCGACATGGATTACGCCGATAACCGACGTGATGAAATGATCGATTATGCGAGACAGAAATACGGCATTGATAAAGTAGCTCAAATTGGTACGTTCGGTACCATGGCTGCTCGTGGAGCTGTACGAGACGTGACACGCGCGATGGGATTCCCTTATGGACTCGGAGACACCATTGCCAAAATGATTCCTATGGGACAGCAAGGTTTCCCTATGACTATTGAACGCGCGATCAAAGAAGTGCCAGAACTTAAGGCAATGTACAAAACCGAGAAAGACGTTAAAAAAATCATCGACATGGCAGAAAAAATAGAAGGATGTGCACGTCACATCTCTGTACACGCTGCGGGCGTCGTAATTTCACCTACACCCCTAACCGACTACACACCGCTCCAGTATGATACAAAAGGCGAGAACAAAATCATTACACAATACGACATGCATGCGGTGGGTGAAGACGGTGTTGGACTTCTCAAGTTCGACTTTCTTGGGATTCGAAATCTTTCAATACTTGCTGATGCAGTAAAAATCACTGAAAAGATTGAGGGAATTAAAGTTGATATTGAAAATGTTCCCGTCGATGACAAAAAAACATTCGAAATGCTTGCTCGTGGAGAAACAATCGGTCTCTTCCAGCTTAACGGTGACGGAATGACACGATCACTTAAAGAACTAAAACCGACAACAATTCACGATATCAATGTGATGGTGGCGCTGTACCGTCCAGGTCCAATGGATAACATCCAAGAATATATTGCACGTAAACACGGCACAAAACCGACTACATATCTCCACCCGAAGATGAAAACATTTCTTGACCGAACTTTTGGAGTGCTCGTATATCAAGACGACCTACTTATGACCGCAATCGAAATTGCGGGATACACATGGGGAGAGGTGGACAAATTCCGAAAAGCAATCGGAAAAAAGATTCGTGAGGAAATGGCAAAACAACATGTGAAATTCGTAGATGGTGCTATTTCACATGGAGAAATGAAGCGTGAAAAAGCAGAAGAATTATGGAATCTTTTTGAACCATTTCAAGGTTACGGATTTAACAAATGTCTGAGTGGAGATACTGTTATAACAGATGCAAAAAAAGGTAGCAGGTACACAATCGAAGAACTGTACAAATCAAATAAAAGCATGGATGTACACACTCTTTCATT
>Ga0163144_10014063_pt1 | contig 16646 bp, 10 predicted proteins | sample OliLak19BULKMAT1_FD_123175 | JGI IMG/M metagenome (GOLD analysis project Ga0163144, IMG submission 123175) | Freshwater microbial mat bacterial communities from Lake Vanda, McMurdo Dry Valleys, Antarctica - Oligotrophic Lake LV.19.BULKMAT1 | ecosystem: Environmental > Aquatic > Freshwater >... | reverse complement strand
GCTGCTGCAGTACATCCTCTTCCAGGCCATCCGGGACCGGGCGGCGGACGTCCACCTCGAGCCCTTCGAGCACGACTTCAAGATCCGCTACCGCGTGGACGGCGTGCTCTACGACCTCGAGGCCCCGCCGCCCCACCTGGCCCCGGCGCTGATCTCCCGCGTGAAGGTGATGAGCGGCCTCGACATCGCGGAGACCCGGCTCCCGCAGGACGGCCGCATCGAGCTCACGATCGGCGGCCGGTCCGTGGACCTGCGCGTCTCGACGCTGCCGACGATGTTCGGCGAGTCGTGCGTGATGCGCATCCTCGACCGGAGCGTCGTCGCGCTCGACCTGACCAACATCGGCCTGCGCGCGGAGGAGTCGGACGCGATCAAGCGGCTCCTCGCGCTGCCCCACGGCATCGTGCTCGTCACGGGGCCCACGGGCTCCGGCAAGACCACCACGCTCTACTCGTGCCTCAACACGGTCAACGACGTCGGCGTGAAGATCATCACGACCGAGGACCCCGTGGAGTACGAGCTGGACGGCGTCGTCCAGATCCAGGTGAACGAGGAGATCGGCGTCACGTACGCCGCGTGCCTCCGCTCGATCCTCCGCCAGGACCCCGACATCATCCTCGTCGGCGAGATCCGCGACCTCGAGACGTCGTCCATCGCGGTCGAGGCGTCCCTCACGGGGCACTTGGTCTTCTCGACGCTGCACACGAACGACGCCCCGCTGGCCGTCACCCGCCTGCTGGACCTCGGCGTCGAGCCGTTCCTGCTCGCGGCGACGGTCGAGGCCATCATCGCGCAGCGCCTGGTGCGGAAGGTGTGCGCGGGTTGCCGCGTCACGTACGCCCCTTCCGTGGACGTCCTCGCCCAGCTCGACCTGAAGGTCGCGGACGTGGGGGAGCGGCGTTTCGCGTACGGCCGGGGCTGCGCCACCTGCAACGGCACGGGCTACAAGGGCCGCATGGCGATCTTCGAGATCCTGCTGCTCACCGAGTCGCTGCGCCAGATGATCATCGACAACGTCTCGTCCGACGCCATCCGGGAGCAGGCCCGACGCGAGGGCATGCGCACCCTGCGCGAGTCGGGCCGGCTCGCGATCTTCGACGGCCTGACCACCGTCGAAGAGGTGCTGCGCGAGACGAACACGGACTGACACGGACGGACACGGACAGAACGAGGAACGACGATGCCCAAGATCCCCGCTGGAAGTTCCCCCGCCGCCAAGGGCCCGGGCCGCGCCGCGCCCGCCGCCGGCGGCGGTCGCGTCGCCGTAGCCAAGGCCGACAAGCCGATCAAGGGCAAGGCGTCCGTCAAGGCCCTCACCACGTTCACGACCCAGCTCTCGACCCTCCAGGACGCCGGCCTGCCCATCGTGCGGAGCCTGAAGATCCTCGAGGGCCAGATGGAGCGCGGCCCCTTCAAGTCCACCCTCCTGGAGGTGACCGAGGACGTGGAGTCGGGCTCGCCGCTCTCCGACGCGCTCGCCAAGCACCCCCAGAGCTTCGACGGCCTCTACACCAACATGGTGAAGGCCGGCGAGGCCGGCGGCGTGCTCGACGTGATCCTCTCGCGCCTGGCCGGCTTCATGGAGAAGGCCGACCGGCTGCGCAAGAAGGTCAAGGGCGCGATGATCTATCCGGCGGTGGTGCTGTTCGTCACCGTCTCGATCCTGCTCATGATCATGATCTTCGTGGTCCCGAAGTTCGAGGAGGTCTTCAAGCAGATCCCCGGGCTCGGCGAGCTGCCCCAGATCACGCAGGCGCTCCAGGCGATCTCGAAGTTCCTCGTCGAGCGCTGGTACGTCGTGTTCGGGGTCATCGCCCTCCTGGTGATCCTCTTCAACGTCTACAAGCGGAGCCCGGGCGGGCGGCGCGTGCTCGACCGCGTGAAGCTGCGCCTGCCGATCGTGGGACGCCTCACGCGCAAGATCGTCGTCGCGCGGTTCAGCCGCACCCTCGGGACCCTCATCGCGTCGGGCGTGCCGATCCTCGAGGCCCTCACGATCTGCAAGAACACCGCCGGCAACGTGGTGCTCGAGGAGGCCCTCGAGAAGGTGCACGCGTCCGTCCGCGAGGGCGAGTCGATCGCGGAGCCGCTCGGCGAGTGCGGGATCTTTGACGACATCGTCGTGAACATGATCGACGTGGGCGAGGAGACCGGCGAGCTCGACAAGATGCTCATCAAGGTCGCCGACAACTACGACGAGGAGGTCGACGTCGAGGTGGACTCGCTGGTGAAGATCATCGAGCCCATCCTGATCCTGTTCATGGGCGGCGCGGTCTTCATCATCGTCCTCGGCCTCTTCCTCCCGCTGATGAAGCTCATCCAGGGCGTCGGCCAGAGCATGAAGTAGGGGGTCGCGCGGCCGTCCCCGGGCCCGGCGGCCGCTCGCCGACGGGCCCGCGACTGTCGGTCGGCGCGACGGGCGCGTACACTGGTTCGCGATGTCGCTCCGGACGAAGATCCTCGCCGCGGTCGTCGGACTCAACCTCGTCGTCCTCGTGTTCGCGGTCTTCGTCCTCCTCTTCGGCGTGGCCGGCGAGGACCGTCGCGCGGAGGTCTTCCGCCTCGTCGAGAAGGTGCGGGTCGACCCCGGCGACGGCGAGGTGGCCCGCCAGCACCGCACGCGCAACGTGGACCTGCTCTGGACCGCCCTGCCCGGGCTCGTGCAGTCCGTCCTCTGGCTGGAGGAGGACGACGACCCGATGGTGCTCGAGCCGCGCGTCCACACCGACGCGGGGTCGCTTTCGCCCTCCGACGCCGACCTCCGCCGCGCGGTCGAGTACCACAAGGCCGCGCGCCGCGACGGCCGGAACCTCTACTTCCAGAACGAGCTGCTCGTCCTCCTCGAGGGCGGGCGCGAGGCCGAGCCGACGGTGGGGGCGCCGGCGCCGCCGGCCGGGCGGCAGAGCCTGTACGCCCGCTGGACGAGCACGGGAGCGCACGTCGGGCGCGCGCGGGCCCTCTACTTCACGCTGCTCGCGGGCATCGTCGCCGTGACGACGCTCGGGTGGATCCTGCTCTCGCGGCTCGTCGTCCGTCCGCTCGCGCGCCTCGCGTCCGCGGCCGACCGCGCCGCCGGCGGCGACCTCACGGCGCGCGTGCCGACATCGGGCACCGGCGACGAGATCGACCGGACCGCCCAGGCGTTCAACCGCATGGCGGCCGAGGTCGCGGAGCACCAGTCGCAGCTCGAGGACCGCGTGATGGCGGCGCTGTCCCGGGTGCGGAAGGCCGAGCAGCACCTCGCCATCGCGCAGCGCCTCGCCGCCACCGGCAAGCTGGCCTCCGGGATCGCACACGAGATCAACAACCCGCTCGGGGGCATGCGGAGCGCCGTGAAGGCGCTGCAACGGGGCGACCTCGACGCCGCGAAGACGGCCGAGTACCTCGAGCTGGTCCAGGACGGGCTGGCACGCGTCGAGGAGACGGTGAAGAAGGTCCTCCAGTTCACGCCCCGGACGCCCACGCCGAAGGCCACGGACCTGCGTGACGTCGCGCGCAAGGCGGCCGCGCTCGCGCGCCACCGCCTCGACCGCCACGACGTCCGCTACGTCGAGACGATCCCCTCGGTGCCCGTCCGGGTGTACGGCGACGCACACGAACTGCAGCAGGTGGCCCTGAACCTGCTGCTCAACGCCGCCGACGCGATCCCGTTCCCGCTCGCGCCGCACCCCGACGGGTCGCCTCGGGCGGGGCGCGTCGAGCTGACCGTGCGGGAGGAGGGGGAGTCGGCGATCCTCGAGGTCACGGACGACGGCGTCGGCATGACGCCGGACGTGCAGGCCCAGTGCTTCGACCTGTTCTTCAGCACGAAGGACGTCGGCGAGGGCACCGGGCTCGGCCTCGCGGTCGTGCACAACATCGTCACGAACCACGGCGGCCGCATCGACCTCGAGAGCGCGCTCGGGCAGGGCTCCCGCTTCCGCGTGGTCCTGCCCCGCGACAGCGCCCCGGTGGACCCTGTCGTGGCGCCGGCGGCCCCCGGCGCGTCCGGCGCCGAGGGTCTCGGCGGCGCCGGACGGGAGGCCGCCGTCCCGTGACGTGCCGGTGAGGAACCGGCGGGAGAACCTGGGACCCCGTGCGGGGGCCGCGCAGACTGTAGGATGTTCATCGGGCCCGCTGGTCGGGCGCGATCGGAGACCGTGATGGACCGCCGATCCTGTCTCGTGGGCTTCCTGGCCGGAGGGTGGGTGGCCACCCTGGCCGCGTTCTGGAGCGGCTCCCCGCTCCCGAGCGCCCAGGCCCAGGATGCCACCCCGCGGCCCGGACCGGGGCCGCTCGATCCCACGGGCCCGGGCCGCACGATCAACCCGGACGCGGGGACGCGGGACCGCGGCATCCCCAGCCCCGCCTACGGCACCTCGGCGATGAACAACCGGGCCATCGCCCTCGCCGGGTCGATCGGGAGCGGGGAGTCGGTCGTCTACTACTTCGACACCGAGCTCCAGCGTCTGCTCGTGTACCAGTACCGGGGGGGGGACCCCCGGAGCGAGCGCAGCGGCCTGCGCCTGGTCGCGGCCCGCCACATCGACTTCGATCTGAAGCTCGAGGGGTACCGCGACCTGTCCGAACGGAGCCGGGACGAGCTCCGGGACGACTACGAAAAGATGGTCAAGTCCCGCGGCGGGCCGGGCGGCGGGGACATGCCGGTCAAGAAGGTTGATATTCCCGGCGAGAAATGACATTCTGCGGGGGTCCGACGTCACGGCCCTGGCGGGTTGCCTGGGAGTGGCGGCGGACACCCCGGCGATCCCACCCCGGCGATCCCCGTTCGAAATCTGCGAGTCTTCGGGAGCCCAGCGTGGCCAAGTCCAAGAGCGGTGAGTTCTACACGTTCGACGAAGTCCTCCGGCAGTTGAACATCGACGAGAACCGCCTGAAGCGGCTCGTCTCCGAGGGTGAGATCCGCGCCTTCCGCGAGGGCGACCAGATGAAGTTCAAGCGGGCCGAGATCGACAACCTCGCCGGCAAGGGCGGGCGCGGCGGCTCGTCCGACACGTCCCTCACCGAGATCAGCCTCGAGGACGAGCCGGCGCGCGGCCCGGCCAGGAAGAAGGGCGCCGAGACCCTGACCGACGACCTGCTCAACGAGCCCGACCTCACGAAGCGGGCGGGCATGAAGACGGCCGAGATCTCGAGCCAGGACACGTTCATCGACAAGGGCGGCGACGTCGGCATGTCGACCGAGCCGATCGATTTCACCGAGGACGTCGGCGGCGACGAACCCGAGGAGATCGGGTCCGAGGCGTCGGCGAAGCCGCGCGGCAGCCGCGGCGCGCCGGCGCTGGCGCAGCGTCGCCCGGCCCCGGTGGCCGACGGCCGCACCCACCCCGGCATCGTCGCGATGCTGGTCCTGACGGCGGTCGTCGGTGTCCTCGCCGCGCTCATCACGACGAGCATCGCCAAGGAGCAGAGCAACGACCTCTCGCGTTGGTTCGCCGAGAAGTTCACGGACTACAAGAAGGCCCCGGCGCCGCTGCCCGAGCAGCCGCGCTGACCGTTCGCGGTCGGCCGGGTCCGCCCGGTTCCGACGGGAAGCCCCTTCGCGAGCCCGGAGACCTTCGGTCTCCGGGCTCGCGTCGTTCGTGGGGCCCATCCCCCGGGGACGGCGTCCCGAGCGCCGCACGCCGGCGCGCGGTGGCGGGACTCCGGTCGGGGGCCGCCCGTACACCAGCCCATAGGATCGCGCGCGCCCTCGCGGAGGCCGCCGATGCCGAGCCCCTTTGCCGATCTCGCCCACCGATTCGCCTTCGACGAGCGCATGCTCGACGCCGCGGTCGCCGGATTCTCCGACGCCGACGGGCGCGCCCGACCGGCCCCCGACGTCGGCAACTCCGCGCACTGGATCCTGGCGCACGTCGCCGCGATGCGGCGCCACCTCGCGCGGCGGTTGGGGGTCGCGGTGCCCACCGCGGCCTGGGAGGCGTCGGTGGCGCGCGGCGTCCCGGCGGGCGACGTGCGCGACGCCGACCCGACGGCCCTGCTCGCCGACCTTCGGGACCGGGGGGGCGAGGTGCGCGCGCGGCTCGAGGCCCTCTCGCCGACCGAGGCGGCGGCGCCGTTCGGCGTCCGCACCCCCGACGGCAGCACGACCGTCGCCGACGTTGCGCGCTTCCTCCAACTTCACGAGGCCTACCACCTCGGCCAACTGGGCCTGATCCGTTGGCTTCGTGGGCATCCCGGCTTCGCCTGAGACCCCTGAGACCCCTGAGACCCCTGAGACTCCTGAAACCCCTGAGACGCCGGAGAGCGTGGGAAGGAATCGACGATTTCGTCCCCGCCGCGAAGCGCGGGCCCGCAGGGGCCGCGCGCGGAGCGGGTTTCGGGGGGGCCTTACCCAACGGAAACCCAGCGACGGCGATTTCTTCACGAGGGCTGACCCAGGGACCGGGGACGCGAGGCCCGGCCGCCGTCAGGCGGGCGGCACGATCCCGCGGTCGCGGTAGGACACGTAGCGCCCGTCCCCGACCACGATGTGGTCGAGGACGCGGATCCCGAGGAGCTCGCCGACCGCCAGCAGCCGCCGGGTCAGGTCGTCGTCCACGGGGCTCGGCTCCGGGTCACCGCTCGGGTGGTTGTGGACGAAGACGACGCCGCTCGCGCCCTCGCGCAGCGCGGCGCCGAAGGCCTCCCGAGGGTGCACGGAGACGCTCGAGAGCCCGCCGTCGCCGACGAGTTCGTCCCGCAGCACGCGGTTCTTGGCGTCGACAAGCACCGTGAGGAACCGCTCGTGACGTAGGTGTCGCAAGCGGGCCACGTAGCGGTCGACGATGTCGGCGGCGCTCCGGACGGGCGCGCTGCGCGGCCACGGCCGCTCGAGCGTCCGGCGGCCCAACGCGAACGCCGAGGCCAGCCGGAGCGCGGCCGCAGGGGGCAGGCGTCCGCGGAACGCGAGTTCGCCGGGCGTTGCGACGGCGAGCCGACCGAGCTCGCCGAACGCGTCCAGCAGCGCCTGGGCCCGGGCCACCGTGCGCACGGACGGGCCCTCGCTCGGGCCTCCAGCGCTGCGCGTGAGCACGAGGGCGACGAGTTCGGCCGCCTCGAGCCGGTCCGGCCCTTCCGCGCGCGCACGGGCCGCGAGTGGAAGGTCGGGCGTCGGCCCTCCGCACCCGACGTCGCACGTCGATGGGCCGGCGGTCACCGTCTCGACGGACGCCGGGACGGCGCCCGCGGAGACCCCGCCGATAGGGGCCACGGCCGCTGGGGCCACCGGGGTCGGGACCCCGACCGCGGGGAGCACGACGGCAGGCTCGACGTCGAGACGACGGACGGGGGACTCGGAGGGGCACACCCTCCGTCCTCGCGCGAGCCGCGTTCGGGTTGCGGCGAAACCGTCGTCGGCGCGGGCCTCAAGGTTGAAGCCCCACGGTCGAAGCCCCACGGTCGAAGCCCCACGCTGGAGCCCCACCCGCGGGGGCCCCAGCGCGGGGCCTCGCGTCAGGCGGGGTCGGCGGCGGCGGCCGCCAGGTTGTGGCGGTCACGCGCGCGGACGATCCGGCTCTCGACCACCGCGACCATGGACGACACGCACATGTAGAGCGCGAGGGCGCCCGTGTAGTTGTAGAGGAGGATCGAGAAGAGGATCGACATCCACTTCGCCATCTTCATCTGCTGCGCCTGTTGCTGGTCCTGGGGCGGCGGCATGAGGCGCTGCTGCCAGATCGTCAGCACGATGTAGACGATGGGGAGCAGGTTGATGCCGCGGAAGCCGCCGGGAGGGAACGGCAGGAACGAGAGCACGTTGCGGCCGAAGTCGACGAGCCGGTCCGGGCCGGAGAGGTCCCGGATCCAGGCGAAGGCCTGGTTGCGGATCTCGTACTCCGCGCGGAGGGACGAGAACAGCGCGAAGAAGATCGGGATCTGCAGGAGCATCATGAGGCAGCCGAGCGGCAACTTCACGCCGTGCTCGCGCATGAGTTTCTGCTGCTCCTCGCGGTACTTCTTGAGGTTCGTGCCGTACCGCGCCTTCAGCGCCTCGAGCTTGGGCTTCAGCTTGCCCATCTTGCGGCCGTAGGCTCGCATGCCGAGCTGGTTGCGGATCGAGAGCGGCATCAGGCCGCCGCGGACGGTCAGCGTCATGAGGATGACGGCGAGGCCCGCGCTGCCCGTGAGCGCCTTCCAGAGGTCGAAGATGAAGAGCAGGAAGCGGGCGAGGAAGTCGGGCGCCGCCGGGAAGACGATGAGGCCCTCGAGGGCGTCGTACCGGTCCTGCGCCAGCACCCGCCGCGAGAGTGGGCCCACGTAGAGCCGGAACGTGGACGTGGGGGCCTTCCCCGCCCCGCCGACGGGGGCCTCGAACTCGACCCAGGCGCGGTGGAAGACGGCGGCGGCGGACTCGAGGCGGGCGACGAGTTCGCCCTCCTCGGCGGGCACGCGCCCGCGGCTCTTCATGTCGGCGTTGAGGCGCTCGAAGGCCGCCTTCGTGTCGCGGGACCGGGCGTCTCCGCCGTCCACCCAGGTCGCCTCTACCAGGGGGCCGGTCCGCTTGTCGCCCTCGGACCAGACGGCGGCGAGGAAGTAGCTGCTCGCGATGCCGGCGAGGCGGAACGCGCGCGTCTCGCGCCGCACGGAGTTGAGCTCGACGCGGGGGATCGACCAGTCGGCCCACTCGGGCTCGTCGTGCACGTCGACGACGTACGTCACGGGCTGCACGCCGGTCGTGCCCCCGCGCGACGACATCGCGACGTGGTTGCTGGGCTCCGTCAGGAGGCCGGCGGCGCCGAGCAGGCGGAGGGAGCGTCGGGCGTCGGCGGCCGGGATCCCGTCAAGCTGCTCCAGGGCGATGTCCACCGCGATGTCGAACCGGTCGGTCTCGGTGGGGAGCGTGAACGTCTTGCGGACCCGCAGCCCATCGCTGGTCAGGAACGAGAACGCGATCGAGACGTCGGTCCGCTGGTCGAGGGTCCAGTCCGTGGTCCGCATCCGCTCGGTGTCGGCCGCGTCGAACGCGAGGCCGCCCGTCAGCAGGTCTTCCTCGACGGCAATGAGGACGTCGAGGTGCTGGCGCTCCTTCGTCGCGTGGCTGTCGCCGGCGGCGTACTCGTAGGCGTTGCGCAGCGTGACGCGCCGCAGGGCGCCGCCCCGCGACGTGGCCTCGACCTCGAGGAACTCGCCCGACGCGGGCTTCACGACGAACGTCTGGCGCTCGGCCTGTTGCCGCGCGGCGGGGGCGGGACCGGCCGCCGGCACAGCGGGGCCAGCAACCGGGGGGCCAGCAACCGGGGGGCCAGCAACCGGGGGGCCAGCAACCGGGGGGCCAGCAACCGGGGCGGTCCCGGTCGCGGCCGGGGCCGCGGGCGGCTTCTCCATCGGCTTCGACGGGAAGATCATGGGCCAGAGGAACATCACGCCGAGCGACAGCGTCAGGGCGAGAACGAATCGGCGTTCCACGGACGGACGGCCTCCCGGGGGGTCGGACGGGGCATGGTAGCGGCGGGGTCGGCATCCTTCGTCCGAAGCCGGACCGATCTCGCATCGCCACCCCCCCGGCGGGCGGCGATGTTTCGGCCGAGCTGCATGATTCCCGCGTGGAACGGCGCCCGCGACGTTTCCGTGGCGCCTCCCCGGCCCTCGTCGCCTTCTTGGCCTTCTTGCCCTTCTTGGCCTTCCTGGCGCCGTTCACGTCCTTGGCGTCCCGGGCCCCCTGCGCGCGTGCGGGTCCGACGTGCCGGGGCGTCCGCAGGGACGCCTCCGGGAGCCCGTGCTCGGGGGCGCGTCGCCGATCAGTCCGCGGGCGATCATTCCGCGGGCGATCAGTCCGCGGGCGATCAGTCCGCGGGCGATCAGTCCGCGGGCGATCATTCCGCGGGCGATCATTCCGCGGGCGATCATTCCGCGGGCGATCAGTCCGCGGAGATCCGGACGGCCCGGGGGCGCCCGACCACCCTACCACCCGACCGTCCGACGACGAGCCCTATCGTCCGACGAGGAGCCGATCGCCGAGGAACTTCGGGATCTTGTCGATCGCGTAGATCTTCTCGGCCGTCTTCTTGTGGTCGTAGTCGAGGCGGTAGAAGCGGACGACGTTGCCGTCGAACGTCACGTACGACGTCCGCACGTCGCCGTCCCGCGGCTGCCCGACGCTGCCCACGTTGATCAGCACCTTGCGGTCCCCGAGCTTGCGCAGGTCGATGGCGCCGTTCACCGCGTCCGGCGACGCGTGTTTCATGTCCGACGAGTAGATGTGGGGGATGTGGCTGTGCCCGATGAAGCAGACGCGCTTCATGAGGTCGAAGATCGCCTGCATCTTCTCGCGGTTGCGCGCGTCGGCCGGCGTCACGTAGTCCCGCGTCGGCACGCGCGGGCTGCCATGCGTGTACATGACGTCGCCGTCCTCGACGACCTGCTGCATGGTCCCGAGGAAGTTCCAGAGGTCGTAGTTCTCCTCCCGCGGCGCGTCGGGCGAGTTGAGCTGGTCCTTTGTCCACTCGATGCTCTCCTTCGCCTTCGGGTTGAAGTCCTCCCCGTAGAACATGACCGCCTCCTCATGGTTGCCCATGATGGCGACCTCGCTCCGGAAGAGCGCCTGGAGGCACTCGCGGGGGTTGGGGCCATACCCGATGATGTCGCCGAGGCACACGATCCGCGTGATGCCCTTGCCCGCAGCGTGGTCGAGGACCGTGGTGAGGGCCTCGAGGTTCGCGTGGATGTCGGCGACGATGGCGACGGTCAAGGCGAGCGGTCCCGGGGGTAAGAGGGGCCGGCGGACGCCGGCAGGGCGAGGAACGGCGGGGACGAACAGCGACGACGGGAGGGTACGCGCCGAGGGGACCCGAGGCGACCGCGGTCCGGCGTGCGGCCGCGGTCCGGACTGTACCCGTACCACGTGCCGAAGTCGCGGGGATCGTGGCTGCCCCCGACCGGTTGGGGGTCCCGGGGCTCTTCGCGGGTGGGAACCACGATCCGTGGGTGGTAGGCTCCGCGCCGACCCATCGCGGACGGCGCCCCGAACCCGGGGGCCTTGCCGGCCGACGGGCCTCGCGTCCCTGGTCCCGCTTCCCCTCCCGCGCTCCCCCCGCCCGCGGTCCCCCTTCCGAAGCGCCCTCCCGCTCTCTCTCCCTTTCCCTCTCCCTCTCCCGCTCCCTCTCCCCTGGTCCCCCCCCGATGAAGTGTCCGTTCTGCAAGGTGGACGACGACAAGGTCGTGGACTCCCGCGCCAGCAGCGACGGGTTCGCGATCCGGCGCCGGCGCGAGTGCGTCGCCTGCGGCCGCCGCTACACGACGTACGAGCGCATCGAGGAGAGCCCGCTCCGCGTCGTGAAGAAGGACGATCGCCGCGAGCCGTTCGACCGACGCAAGATCCTCACGGGGCTCATCAAGGCCTGCGAGAAGCGGCCGGTCTCGCTGGACGTGCTCGAGGCCGTCACCGAGACGATCGAGGGAAAGGTGCTCGAGGCGTTCGACCGGGAGGTCCCGTCCACCTACCTCGGCACGCTCGTGATGTCCGAGCTCAAGAAGGTGGACCAGGTGGCGTACGTGCGGTTCGCGTCGGTCTATCGCGACTTCAAGACGGTGCAGGAGTTCCTCGACGAGCTCCGCCCGATGGTGGAAGGCAGGGCCGCCGAGGGTCGTGCCGCCGAGGGTCGTGCCGCCGAAGACAAGAGCCACGACGGGAAGCCCGGCGAGCCCGAGTCGGGCCCCCGGCGAGAGCGCCCGAAGGCGTGACGCCGGGCCCGCGGGCGCGCATCGACCGCCTCGGGCCAGCGCGGCGTGCGCCACGGTCCGCCGGCCCGGGTCGCGCGAGCCGCGGGGACCGTCCCCGCCCTCTGTCATCCTCCGCGCCGCCGTGACCCGCATCACGCAAGTCCGCACCCGGGACGGCCGCGTCGTCCCGTTCGACCTCCGGCGCGTCGCCGACGCGATCTACCGCGCGTCCCGATCCGCCGGCACTGACGACCGCTTCCTCGCCGAGGAGCTGGCGGGTGTCGTCGTGCTTTACCTCGAGCGCGCGAGCGGGGGCCGCATCCCGGGTGTGACCGACGTCGCGACGACCGTCGAGCGCGTGCTCGTCGACACGGGCCACGCGGCGGTCGCGCGCGCGTACGCGGCGCAGCGCGAGCGCCGCCGCGCCGCCCACGAGGGCGTCGTCGTCGAGGTGGACCCGGACGACGCCGACGCGGGCGAGCCGGCGCTCCCCCTCGTCGGCGGCGAGTCGGGCGGGCCGGTCCGCGCCTGGAGCCGCGAGCGCATCGCGGCGGCCCTCGTGGACGAGGCGGGGCTCGACCCCGCGACCGCGCTCGACGTGGCCCGCGCGGTGGAGGAGCGCGTGCTCGTCCGCGGCGTGCCGCGCATCGGCTCGTCCCTCGTGCGCGCGCTCGTGGACGCCGAGCTGTTCGACCGGGGCCACGTCGCGCTGCGCGACCGCCAGCGCGTCGTCGGCCTGCCGAAGAGCGACCTCGGCCGCCGCCTTGCCGAGGGGGCCGCCGACCGCCGCGCCGCCGACCCCGCCGCGCTGGCGGAGTCGGTCGGCGAGGTCGTCCTGCGCCAGCACGTCCTCGAGGAGGAGATCCCCGCAGAGGCCGCGGAGGCCCATCGTCTCGGCGACCTGCACCTCGCCGACCTCGGCACGCCGCTCTCCGCACGCCACGTGACGCTGTCCCTCGAGGCCCTCCTCGCGCGCCACCTGCGCGGCGACGGGATCCCGCGCGCGCTCGGGCCGCGGCGCTTCGCCGCGGCCCTGGGGGAGGCGGCCCTGCTCCACGGCGCGGCGGCGTCGCGCACGTTCACGCTCGAGGACGTGAACGTGTTCCTCGCCCCCTTCGTCGACCGGCTGGAGGAGGACGCGCTCCAGCTCGAGGCCCGCGAGCTCCTCCTGTCGCCCGCGTTCCTCGCGTTCCCGCGGCGGGGGGGCCTGCTCCGGCTCGAACTCGTCCTCTGCACGGAGGTGCCGCACCGGCTCGCGGCACGCGAGGCCCTGCCGCCCGCGCCCCCGGGCCGCACGCTCGCCGACTACGACGACGCGGCGCTGCGCGCGGGGAAGGCGATCCTGCTCGCGGCCGCCGAACTGCGGCGCGAGGGTGCGGGCGGGCGGCTGCCCGACCTCACCGTCGTCGTGCCGCGCGGCGGCGCACGCGACGCCGCGACGCGCTCGTTCCTCCAGGTCGCCCTGGGCCTCGCGGCGGAGATCGGCGAGCCGGTCTTCGTCTTCGACGCGGCGGGGACGCCGTCGCGCGGCGGCCGCGCCCAGCGGGCGTCGAGCGCCGACCTCCCCGACCCCCTGCGCCACGAACGGGGCGACGTGACCGTGGCGTCGCTCGGGTCGGTGAACCTGGTCGCCGCGGCGCTGCGGGCCGGCCCCGAGCGCGTGGACGCGTTCCTCGAGGACGTGGACCGGCTCGCCGCGCTCGCCGTCGCCTCGGCCGTCGCCCGCCGGGGGCTCCTCGTCCGCGGGGGGGCCTCGCCGGACGGGTCGCTGTGGGGCGTGCGTCGGGGCGTGGAGCCGCTCCTCGACCCGGACGGTGCGCTCCACGTCGTCGAGCCGGTGGGCCTCGACCGCGCTCTCGAGGTGCTGGCTGCGGGCGACGCGGAGGCGCGGGCCGACCTCGCCGCCCGGATCGCGCACCGCGTGCGGGTGCGGGTCGCCGACGAGGGGCGGCGACACGACCTGCCGGTCGTCGTCGCCGAGGTGGGCGACCCCGAGGCCGCGCGCCGGTTCGCGACGATCGATGTCGAGCGCTTCGAGACCGTCCGCACGGCGTTCGCGGATCACGACGACCCCACGTACCGCCGCACCGTCGAGGCGGGCGAAGGCCGGTTCGTCGAGCCCTCGGGGCTCGTGAGCCCCCGGGGCGGCGGCCCGCGCCGGCGCGTCCGGCTCCGCCTCGAGGGCGACCGGCGGCCGTCGCTCGACGTCCTCTACGCGGGGCTCGAGGCGTCGGCGGCCGACCCGAAGGTCGTCGAGCACGTTCTCGATCCCTGGCCGCGCCGCTGGGTCCGCTCGAGCTGACGCGCGCCCCGGGACCTGCCCCCGGGCCTCCCGCCGCGCGCCCCCGGCGCCTGGGCCCCGGCGCCTGGGCCCCGGCGCCTGGGCCCCGACGCCTGGGCCCCGACGCCTGGGCCCCGGGGCCGCGCAGGTTCCCGCAGACTCCCGCGGGGCCCCGCAGATCGCCGCAGATCGCCCCGCGTCGGACCGATCCGGGCAGGATGGGGGGGCGGACTGTCCCCGGGTGGCGCTTCACTACCGCGCCCCCGGGTCGCAGGAGCCTCGGACCGCCTCATGAAGATTCGCCGCCTCGAACTGCAGGGCTTCAAGTCCTTCTGCGACCGTACCGTCTTCGAGTTCGGGGACGGCATCACGTCCATCGTCGGCCCGAACGGCTGCGGCAAGAGCAACGTCGTCGACTCCATCAAGTGGGCGCTGGGCGACATGAGCCCGAAGTCCCTGCGCGGCAAGCGCATGGAGGACGTGATCTTCGCCGGTTCCGCCGGCCGCAAGCCCTCCGGCCTCGCCGAGGTCACCCTGGTCCTCGACAACTCCGACGGCGGCCTGCCCAACGAGCGGGCGGAGGTCGCCATCACCCGGCGGCTCTATCGCTCGGGCGAGAGCGAGTACCTCCTCAACGGCGACCCGGGTCGCCTCAAGGACATCCGAGAGCTCTTCTTCGACACCGGCCTCGGCGCCGAAGGCCACTCCATCATGGAGCAGGGCCAGATCGACGCGTTGCTGCGCGCCAACTCCACCGACCGGCGCGGCATCTTCGAGGAGGCCGCCGGCGTCTCCCGCTACAAGCAACGGAAGAAGGAGGCCGAGAGCAAGCTCGAGAAGACGGGCGAGAACCTCGAGCGCATGCGCGACGTGCTCGACCTCGAGGAGAAGCGCCTGCGGTCCCTGAAGACGCAGGCGTCGCGCGCGCGACGCTACCGCGAGCTGGTGGACGACCTGCGCCGCAAGAAGGTCACGGCCGCCGTCCTGCGCTGGCGCGGGGTCTCGGCCGAGCGGGCCGCGCTCGAGCAGGCGATCGACGCCGCGCGGCTCCGCGAGGAGGCGGCCGCGGCCGACCTCGCGGCCCTCGAGGCCGAGACGACGAAGCGGGGCGAGCAGAAGGAGGCGGCGCGGGGCCGCGTACACGGCCTCGAGAGCGCCATCGCGCAGGCCGCGGGCGACGCCCGGGCCGCCGAGGACCGCGTCGCGTACACGCGCCGCACGCTCGACGACCTCCGGGCCCGCATCGAGGCGGCGCGCCGGCTCGCGGCCGAGTGCGACGACAAGCGCACGGCCCTCGAGCCGGAGGCGGCCGCCGCCGACGCCGAGGCCGCGGCCGGGCGCGAGCGTGTCGTCGCGCTCGAGGCCGACGTCGCGTCGGTCGAGCAGGACCTCGCGGCCCTCGAGCGCGAGGCGGAGGCCGTCCGCGCGACCCACGAGGGCGCGAAACGGGCCGTGCTCGACCTCCTGCAGCGCGTCTCCCGCGCCCGCAACGCCGAGACCGAGCGGCGGACCGAGATCCGCCAGGCCGAGGCGCGCCTCGCCCGCCTGACCGAGCAGCGTACCGACCTGAAGGCCCGCCTCGTGCGGGTCGAGGCGGAGGCGGTCGAACTCGAGGCGGCGGCCGTGAAGATGGCCGCCGACGCGGCCACCGCGGGCAAGGCCCTGTCGGACGTCGAGGAGGCCCGCGCGCGGCACGGTGAGGAGGCGGAGGGCGCGGAGCGCCGCCGCTCGCACCTCGCCGAGGAGCGCGCGAAGAAGGCCGAGCGCCTGGACGTGCTCAAGCGCATGGCCGCGGCGTACGAGGGCGTCGAGGGCGGCGCCAAGCTCGTGCTCGAGGAGGCGGGGCGCCGGTCGGAGGGCGACGGCGTCCTCGGGCTCCTCGCCGACCGGATCGAGGCCAGCAAGGACGGCGCGCACCTGCTCGACCGCCTGCTCGGCCACGCGGCGGGCGCGATCCTCGTCCGCACCACGGCCGACGCCATCCGGTGGCTCGAGTGGCTGAAGGGCCGTGGCGGCGCGCGCGCCCGCTTCCTCGCGCTCGACCTCGCGCGCGATGACGCGCCGACCCTGCCCGAGGCCGTGGGCCCGGTCCGCGGCGACGACGCGGTCCTCCGCCTCGTCGCGTCCGCGGCGTCGGGGTGCGTCCTCGTGCCCGACCTCGCCGCGGGCGTCGCAGCCTGGCGCGCCACGCCGGGCGGCACGAACGCCGTCACGCCGTCGGGCGACCGCGTCACCGCGTCGGGCGCGCTCGTCAACGGCGCCGGCGCGCAGTCCCTCGGCCTCGTGGAGCGCGCCGGCGAGGTCCGTCGGCTGTCCGACGAGGTCCGCGCCCTCGCGGCCCAGGTGGACGAGGCCCGCGCCGCCGCCGACCAGGCCCGCGCCGCGCTGCGCGCCGACGAGGAGACGGTTCGCCGGCTCCGCCAGGAACTCGCCCGCAAGGCCGAGGACCGTTCGCGCCACGGCGCGGCGCTCGCGCGCGTCGAGAAGGAGCGCACGCACCTCGCCGACACCCTCGGCGTCGCCGAGGCCGAGGCGCGCGAGCTCGACGAGGGCAAGGCGCTGGCCGAGGTCGGCGCCGCGAAGGCCCACGAGGAGGCGAGCGCGCTGGAGGTCGAGCGCGCGGCCGCCGAGGGCGACGCCGCCGAGAGCATGGCGTCGTTCGTCGTGCTCGAAGGCCGCATGAAGGCTGTCGGCGAACGCCGGATGCAGGCGCGCCTCGCCGTGG
>Ga0163144_10014060_pt1 | contig 16646 bp, 14 predicted proteins | sample OliLak19BULKMAT1_FD_123175 | JGI IMG/M metagenome (GOLD analysis project Ga0163144, IMG submission 123175) | Freshwater microbial mat bacterial communities from Lake Vanda, McMurdo Dry Valleys, Antarctica - Oligotrophic Lake LV.19.BULKMAT1 | ecosystem: Environmental > Aquatic > Freshwater >... | reverse complement strand
TCACCTACGATGGCTCGCGGAAGGCGGCGGGAATCAAAATCTACCTCAACGGCAAGCTCGCCGAGACCGAGGTGAAGATGGACACGCTCCTCGCGAAGGACTCGATCCGCACGGACGCGCCGATGCACCTCGGACGCCGGCACGATTACGCGTCGATGAAGGAAACGCGTTTCCAGGATGTGCGTTTCTACCGGCGCGCGCTGACGGCCGACGAAGTGGCGCGGCTGCGCTTCGAGGAGATTGCGGCGGAGATCATCGAGCGCCAGCCGGATCCGGCGAAGTGGACGACTGACGAGAGGTTCATCGCGGCGGAGAAATATTTTCTCGGCGAGAAGGATGCCGAGACGAAGGCGATCGCGGCGGCGGTGGCAGCGCACGACACGGCGTTCGACGCGCTGACGAAGGATGGCACCGCGACGTTGATCGCGCTGGAGAAGGTCACGCCGGCGTATGCCGACGTGCTGAAGCGCGGCGATTACTATGCGCGGGTCGAACGCGTGGAGCCGGGCGTGCCGCATTTTCTGCCGGAACTGCCGAAGAATTTGCCGCGCAATCGTCGCGGGCTGGCCGAGTGGCTGGTGGCGCCGACGCAGCCGCTCATGGCGCGCGTGACGGTGAACCGGATGTGGCAGGAAGTGTTCGGTCGCGGGATCGTGGCGTCCGCCGGGGATTTTGGGATCATGGGGGATCGGCCGACGCATCCGGAGTTGCTCGACTGGCTGGCGGTGGAGTTTCGCGAGAACGGCTGGGACGTGAAGAAGTTCTACCGGCTGCTCGTCACCTCGGCGACCTACCGCCAGAGTGCGAACGCTACGCCCGAGCGGCTGGCGAAGGATCCGGCGAACCGGCTGCTGTCGCGCGGTCCGCGTTTCCGGATGGATGGCGAGATGCTGCGCGACAGCGCGCTGGCGAGTGCCGGCCTGCTCGTCGAAAAACTCGGCGGACCGTCGGTGAGACCGTATCAACCGGCCGGCATATGGGAGGAAGTGGCCATGCCCGAGTCGAACACCAAGACTTACGTGCCCGACAAGGGCGAGGGCCTGTATCGGCGAAGTCTCTACACATTCTGGAAGCGCGCGTCGCCGCCGGCATCGATGGAAACGTTCGACGCGACTTCGCGCGAGGTCGTCTGCACCGTGCGGGCGCGGACCAACACGCCGCTGCAGGCGTTCATCACCATGAACGATCCGCAGTGGGTCGAGGCGGCGCGCAAGCTCGGCGAGCGTGCGATCAAAGCGGCGCCGGCGGCGGCGCAGCGGCTGGATTTTCTCGCGCGGACGACGATCGCCCGGCCGCTCGAGCCGCGCGAGTCGGCCGTGCTGATGAAGGCGCTCGGGCAATTTCAGGCAAGTTTCGCGGGGGATGAGAGCGAGGTGACTTCGCTCCTCGCCGTCGGCGAAGCGAAGCCCGACGCGTCGATCGCACCCGCCGAGGCCGCGACGTGGGCGATGGTCGCGAGCCAGTTTTTGAACCTCGATGAGTTTCTGACGAAATGAATTGGCCGCAAAAAGGCGCAGAAGGCGCAAAAATAAATCCACCATCCTGTCGCTACGGGCGTGAGCGAGTGGATGGCGCGAACGTCCACTCGCTCACGCTCGCAGCCACAATCAGAGGAGATGCCAACGGCTAGTTTTTTGCGCCTTCTGCGCCTTTTTGCGCCCACCTTCCCATGCACTCTCCCGCCGACCACGACCTTTGTTCCGACCACTGCGGTGATCACTCCACCATCTGGGATCTGCCCCATGTGCCGCTCGGGCTGAAACGCGAGTGGCTCGCGCTGGAAACGCGCCGGCATTTCCTGGGTCGCGGCGTGAAGGCGCTGGGGGCCGCGGGGCTTGCGACGCTGCTCGGCCGCACCGCGCCGGATCTGTTGGCGGGAGCGGCGTCGGGTCCGGCGGCGATGCCGGCGTTCCTGCCGCATCACGCGCCGAAAGCGAAGCGTGCGATCTATCTCTTCATGGCGGGGTCGCCGTCGCAGTTCGAAACGTGGGACTACAAGCCGCGGCTGGCGGAGATGTTCGACAAGGACCTGCCCGAGTCGGTGCGCGGCGGCCAGGTGCTCACCGGCATGACGGCGAGCCAGGCGCGGTTCCCCATTGCGCCGAGTGCCTACAAGTTTGCGCAGCACGGCCGGGCGGGGCACTGGGTGTCGGAGCTCTTTCCGCACACGGCGAAGATCGCGGACGAGTTGTGCGTGATGAAGTCGCTCCACACGGAAGCAATCAACCACGAGCCGGCGATTCTCCAGATTACGACGGGCAACATGTTTCCCGGCCGGCCGTCGATCGGCGCCTGGCTGTCGTATGGGCTCGGCGCGGCGAACGATGAGCTGCCGACCTTTGTCGTGATGACTTCGAAAATGCCGCTGCGCACGAACGTGCAGGCGCTGTCGAACCGGCTGTGGTCCTCGGGCTTTCTCTCGCCGGAGCACGCGGCGGTGGCGTTGCGGGCGGGCAGCGATCCCGTGCTCTATATCAACAACCCGAAGGGCGTCGACGGCGATGTCCGCCGCGCGATGATCGACGGCGTCAACGATCTCAACCGCCAGCTCTTCGAGCGCGTGGGCGACCCCGAGATCAACGCGCGGATTTCGCAATACGAGATGGCGTTCCGGATGCAGACCTCGGTGCCGGAGCTGACGGATTTCTCCAACGAGCCCGCTTCGACGTGGGATCTTTACGGGCCGAAGGCGAAGGAACCGGGGACCTTTGCCTACAACTGCCTGATGGCGCGCCGGCTCGCGGAGCGGGGCGTGCGGTTCACGCAGATTTTCCTGCGGAGCTGGGACCAGCACAGCAATCTGCCGAACAACATCCGGATCATGGCCGAGGACTCGGACCGGCCGACCGCCGGACTGGTCACGGATCTGAAACAGCGCGGGCTGCTCGACGACACCGTCGTGATCTGGGGCGGCGAGTTCGGCCGCACGTGCTATTCGCAAGGCGTGCTGCGGCCCGACAATTACGGCCGTGATCATCATCCGCGCTGCTTCAGCATGTGGATGGCGGGCGGCGGCGTGAAGCCCGGCGTCGCCTATGGCGAGACCGACGATTTTTCCTACAACATCGCGAAAGACCCTGTGCATATCCGCGACCTCCATGCGACGCTCCTGCATCTCTTCGGCCTCGATCACAGCAAGCTCACGTTCAAATTCCAGGGCCTGGATCAAAAACTCACGGGCGTGCTGCCGTCCAAGATCATCGATGGCATCCTGGCTTGAGCTGACGCGGGCGGTGGCCGGCGGGCTGGCGCTGGCGTCGAGCCTGTGCGCCGAGCCGGCGTTCTACGCGACCCGGGTGGCGCCGATTTTGGAAAAACATTGCACCGGCTGCCATGGAGCGGAAAAGAAAAAGGCGGGGCTGCGCGTCGATAGCTTCGAGCAGTTGATGCGCGGAGCGGAATCCGGCGAGGTGATCAAGCCGGGCGACGTGAAGGGCAGCGAACTCTACCGGCGGATCACGCTGCCGCACACCGACGAGGAAGTGATGCCGAGTGACGGCAAGCCGCTGCTCAGCGCCGACGAAATCAAGATCGTGGAGCTCTGGATCGCGGGTGGCGCGTCGGCGACGAAGCCGGTCACCGATTTTCCGAACGCGCCCGCGCCCAAGGCCCCGCGTGCCGCGGCGGTTGCGCTCGCGCCCGACTGGCGGCCGCAGGCGAAGGCGATCGCGGAATTCGAGAAGGCGACGGGGTTGAAGCTGGTGCCGCGATCGCAGGTCGCGACCGACGGACTCATCCTGCGCACGGCCAGCGCGCCGACGCGTTGTGACGACGCCGCGCTCGAGAAATTGAAGCCGGTGGCGGCGCTGATTGTGGAGGCGGAGCTGGCGCGGACGAAGGTGACCGATGCGAGCCTGCCGCTCCTCGCGGCCTGTGAGAACCTGCGGTCGCTCGACCTCACCCGCACCGCGATCACCTCGGCGAAGCTGGGGGCGCTCGCACGGCTGAAGCAGCTCGAATCGCTCAATCTGACGGAGACGGCGGTCGACGACGCCGGCGTGGCGGAACTGAAGGGCATGCCGGCACTCAAGCGTATCTGGTTGTTTGGGACGAAGGCGACCGCCGCGGTGCCGTTGCCGGCGAAGGTGGTCGCGAAGTAGGCAAACGCGGTGGAGGGCGTGGTCCTCGACGCGCTTGTTAGCGGCAGCGCTTCGCTTCCGACGGAGCGGGAAGCCGCTCCGCTACGAACTTCAAACCAGCGGCTTGAGGACAAGCCGCTCCACGTTCTTGCTTGCGGGGTGAGAATTAATTTTGGAGTGCGAGCGCTTGTCGGGGCAGGACTGTTGGCGCTGGCCGGTTGCGCCACCGCGATCCGCGAACCGGCGAATCTCTATCCGCACAAGCTGGAGCTGCGCGCGTATGTGGCCCGGGGCGATTACGAGCGGGAGATCGCGAGGGTCGCGGCGCGGGCCGGCGCGTGGATCGAGGAGCGGGCGGCTCAGGGAGGAGCGCGGCTCACGGTGGTTTTCGATCTCGATGAGACGCTGCTGTTCAACTGGCCGCACATGAGCGCGATGGATTTTGGCTACGTTGCGCGCGAGTGGGATCGGTGGGTGGAGGAAGCGAAGGCGCCGGCCATCGAGCCGGTGCGGGAGGTCTATCGCGCGGCACGGCGGCGGGGAGTCGACGTGGTGTTCCTCACCGGCCGACGCGAGAACGCCCGCACGGGCACCGAGCGCAACCTGCGGGTGATCGATTGCGCCGACTATGCGGCGCTTATTTTCAAGCCGATGGACGGGAAGGGCACCGCGGCGACATTCAAGACGGCGGTGCGGCAGAAGCTCGCCAGCGAAGGCCGCACCCTCATCGCTAATATCGGCGATCAGGAGAGCGATTTGGTGGGTGGATATGCCGAGCGCACGTTCAAGCTGCCCAATCCTTTTTATTTTTCCGAATGAAGACCGGTCTGTCCGTTGCCATCGTGGGGTGGAAAATACTCGGAGGCGTCGGATGCCTGGCCGCGGCGCAAGCCACGCCGCCGGTGCCGGTGCTGCCGGCCTTCGACGTCGTCGCGACGCCCATCGTGAGCGAGACGACCGTGAACGCGTTCGGCTTCCAGACCACCGCGGTCGGTCGCGAGCAGATCGACGCGATGAACGCGGGCGATCTCGCCTCGGCCCTGCGCCGCACGCCGGGCGCGACGATCAGCCGCTACAACACCGTGGGGGCATTTGGCGGCGGCGAAGGCGGGGCGGTTTTCCTGCGTGGCCTGGGCTCGAGCCGGCCGGGCGGTGAAATCAAGACGACGCTGGACGGCGTGCCGATCGGGAACGGCGTGTTCAATCATCCCCTGCTGGATCTGTTGCCGGTGGATTTGGCCGGCGCCGTGGAAATCAACCGGCGGGCCGAGCCGCTGTCGGCCGGCAACATGTTTGCCGGAATCAATCTGGTGTCGCCGCGCGGCGGCCCGATGGGCGCCTGGCTGCACGGAATGGCCAGCGTCGGGAGCTTCGGCGCCCGCAGCGGGAAACTGGCGGCGGGCCGCCGGTTCGCGGCGGGGGAGATTTATGCGGGCCAGAGTTACCGGGAAGCGGACGGACACCGCGAGGATGCGGAGGGCCGCCTCGGGCACACGCTGGTGCGGGCGGGTTGGAGTCCGTGGCCGGCGCTGACGCTCAGCTATCTCGTGCATCGGACGGACAATCGTGCCACTGATCCGGGGGCGGAGGCGGGCGCGGGTTTGCCGGCGACGCGCGGGGATGTCTATGAAACGGAAGCCTGGCTGCATCTCGTCAGCGCGATCTGGGCGCGGACCGGTGGCGAGGGTTCGGTGCGGGCGTATGTGAATGATGGAGACGCGAACTGGTGGCGGCGTGCGACCTCGGCGAATGCCGACAGCGTCAACGCCTACCGGCTCAGCGGCGTGCACTGGCGCGAGACGCAGCGGTGGGGAGCCGGTGGCGAATGGGTCGGGGGAGTCGACGCCGACTGGACGAAGGGTAGCACGCGATCGGTGCCGCCGGGCGCCGGGCCGACGCTCGCGTTTGGTCCGGAGACCTTCCGGCTGCTTTCGGCCTATGCGGGGATCAACCAGAGGTGGTCGCTCGCCGACGCGTGGGAGATCACGCCGTCCGCCGGCGTGCGGCACTACCGGCACGAGCAATTTGGCCGGGCGTGGACGCCGCAGGTGGCGGTGACGGCGCGGCGCGGGCCGTGGCAGGCGCACGCCAGCGTGGCGCGGGCGGTGAATTTCCCCGGCATCGAGGTCGCGGCCTTTTCAACCGTGGCGATTCCGGCGCTGGGCCAGAGCTGGCGGACGCTGCGGCCGGAGCGGCTGACGCAAACGGAGATCGGGCTGCGTTATGAACTCGCGCCGGGCGCGGTGGCCGAGGTGACGCTGTTTCAGAACGAGGGCCGCGATCGTTTCGTCTTTGTGCCGCCGCCGCCGCCGCCATTTCGCTTTCTCAACGTGGAGTCGTCGCGCACGCGCGGCGCTGAGCTGACGCTGTCGGTTCGCCCGCTCAAGACGTTGTCGCTCTTTGCCGGCGCAGCGCATCTCGACGCGAGGCCGGCGGACCTGCCTTACGCCCCGCGCTGGTCGCTGACGGGCGGCGCGACCTGGCTGTTGCGGCGCGACCTCACGTTGAACCTCGATGGTTCGTATGTCTCGGCCCAGTGGGCGGGAGCGCAGGCGCGCGGCAACGGAGCCCGGAACACGGAACGCATCGGCGCGTTTGCACTGCTGAACGCGCGACTGGGCTACGCGTTTGGGCTGGGCGCAACGCTGCAGAAGAACGAGATTTTCGTCGCGATCGAGAACGCGCTCGACCGCGATTATCGTTACCGGCCCGGCTATCCGATGCCGGGCACGGGTTTCACCTTCGGCGTGAGCGCACGCCATTGAGCGTGAGCGCCGTTGATTCCAACGGCTCGAATGAATGAGACGATTGGGGGTCGGGACCGACCTCCGTGGCGGTCCGCGGCCCGCTCGGAGAGCGGGCCCTGCCGGCGCTGCGCGCCAAAGCCCAAAGATCATGAGCCATTGGTATGAGAAGGCGCGGTCGCGCTCGGCGGCAGACAGAAAAAAGCCACGCGAAATCATCGCGTGGCTTGGAGAGATAGTTCCTGACGGGACGGCCTACTTCGAGGGCGGTGTCTGCGGTCGGGTGGGTGGGCTGGTCACCGGAGCGGGCGGTGTGGCGCTGGTGCCAGCGCCGGTGGGACCACCCTGCGGGGCCTGCGTGTGCAGTTCTCCCAGGCGTTTTTCGATTTCCGCCATCCGGGCGACGAGTTGTTCTTCGACCTTCTTGCGATCGCTGCTGGTCACGATGCTGAGGCTGGCGGCGTCGCGGACGACATTGGCCGGCAGCGTGAGCAGCCGCGTGATCAGCCCCTGATCCTTGAACGAGCTGAGATAGAGCGCGGTGATCTCATGCGAGAGCTTGAGTGCATCCTGGGCGGCGGCCTGCGTTTGCTGGAGGTTGTTGTTGAGCTGCTGATTCTTCGCGAGCTCGGCGGTCAGCACGTTGCCGACCTGGTCGGAAATGCGCTGGCTGTATTGCGCGATCGACTCGCGCGTGAGATTCTGGTCGCGCGACATTTCAGCGAGGATTGGTTGAATCTTCTCCGTCATGCGGGAAGAAACCTTGTCGACCTGCTCGGTCTGCTGCTTCTCCGCTTCCTCGGCGGACTTCGGCATCGGGTTGTAGGGCATCACCCGCTTCGCGATGGCCTCGGCGAGGGCGTCCATGCGCTCGGTGTTGAGCTTCTGCACCTCCTCGTCGGTGCGGAACATGTCGCTTTCGCGCTTCGAAATGGCGTCACGCAGGAGCCTGTTGGTTGCCTCGATCTGTTTCCGGTTTTCCTCGGAAGAGGCCTTGAGAGCATCGTTGGCATCGCGGATGGGCGCCAGCTCCACCTGCTGCTTGGCCGACATTTCACTGACCGTCTGCTGGTGGAGCCAAAACGCACCGCCGATGACGAGCAGCGCGGTCAGGATAACGGCGGGAATTTGCTCTTTGAATTTTTGCCACATGGCGGGGGAGGGAGAGGGTTGATTGATCGCGGGCACGTTACTCATGGTGGGAAGTTGATTGCAACGCCTTCGTATGCGGCGCTTTTGCGGTTGTTTTTCGCTGGGCCCGAAACACGTTGCGCACATGAGCCTGAACCGGTGCGAGCAGCGGGTCTTCGATTATTTGCAGGGACATCCTGAAGAGAGACACCACTGGCAGACTAAGTTTCAGACGGTCGCGAAAGCGGCGGGCGACGACCACGTTGCAGTTGTCCGGCTGGAGCCGGAGTTGTGGCGCTATTACGAGGAGCGGAGCGCGGTCGCCGCGCCGTTCAAGGAAGCTGTCCGGCACGAGGGACTGCAGCGCATGAGCATGAAGAACCTCGCGGAGCTGTTGCTGCGCCTCTGGATCGGTCCGCGCCCCAAAAAGAAACCGGCAGGCACCGAGTCCTCGGACCTGTAAACCATGGCGGAGCAACGGAAAATGGCGCCCGAGGAATAACACCGGAATTCTTTGCGCGGCGCTGGAACTATGGCGCGGTTTGGCTTACATATCGCCAAGGTCACTTTGAATTTCTCATCCGCTTAGCGGTTGAGAATTGGGGTAAGTAAGAAAGCAATGGGCGGGTCGCTTAGGGGTAGGCGGCCCGCCCTCTTTTTTTGCGAAGCGATAAGCCGTAAGCATTAAGCAAAAGGCTCAGAAGGCGCGAGTGAGCGCGCCCAAGTGAACGGCGGTTTTCGGACTTGACCGATCACAGGTGGATGCAGCCGGCCGCTGATCACTTGTCACTTCGGCACCGCCCATCCGCTTCCTAGATCTGCGCGGCCTTGGAGGCACCCTTCACCTCGTGAAAATCCTGCGGCGTGTAGGTCGGTTTCACGTAGCCCGCGCGAATCACGAAATCGCCGAAGCGCTCACCTGCGGTGCGCTCGGCGGCGTAACGCCTGATGATCGGTCCGAGCACCGGAACGATTTCGGCCACCGGAACGTTGGCCTTGTAGAGGATGTTGAGCCGGGAGCCGTTGAACGCGGCGCCGAGGTAGATGTTGTATTTGCCCGGCGATTTGCCGACGAAGCCGATCTCGGCGAGATACGGCCGGCCGCAGCCGTTCGGGCAGCCGGTGATACGCAGGGTCACTTCGTCGTGACGGAGGCCCGCGGCCTCGAACTCGGCCTCGAGCATCGTGACGAGATCCGGCAGGTAGCGCTCGCTTTCGGCGAGCGCGAGGCCGCAGGTGGGCAGCGCGACGCAGGACATGGCGTTGAGCTTGAGGCCCGAGGCGTCGTTCGCGGTGTCGAGCTTATGCTTCTTGAGCAACGCCTCGATCTGCGGGCGGTCGACGGGTGCGACGTTCGCGATGACCAGGTTCTGGTTCGCGGTGAGGCGGAAGTCGCCCTTGTGCGCGACGGCGATTTCGCGCAGCGCGGTCTTCATCTGGTAGTCGCCATCGTCTTTCACCCGGCCGCTTTGGATGAAGAGGGTGAAATGCGCGCGGCCGTCGTGGCCCGTGACCCAGCCGTAACGATCGCCGGTGTGGGTGAATTTGAAGGCGCGCGGTGAGCCGAGCCGGTAGCCGAGGCGCGCCTCGACCTGCTCGCGGAACCAGGCAAGCCCGCGGTCTTCGATCGTGTATTTGAGCCGCGCGTGCTTGCGGTCGACGCGGTCGCCGTAGTCGCGCTGGACCAGGATAATTTTTTCGGCGACTTCGACGGCCTGCGCCACGGTGCAGAAGCCCATGACGTCGGCGATGCGCGGGAAGGTCTCGAGCTGGTTGTGCGACATGCCGAGCCCGCCGCCGACGGTCACGTTGAAACCGATGAGCTTGCCCTCGGGATCCGTGATCGCGATGTAGCCGAGATCGTTGCCGTAGATGTCGACGTCGTTCGACGGCGGCACCGCGACGACGATCTTGAATTTGCGCGGGAGGTAAGATTTCCCGTAGATCGGCTCCACGTCGGGCTCACCGCCGCCCACGAGATGGTCGCCGACCCAGAGCTCGTGATACGCGCTCGAGCGCGGCAGCAGGTGGGCGCTGATCGCCTTCGTCACGTGATAAACCTCGGCGTGCAACTCCGAGCGCTCCGGGTTGGGATTGCACATCACGTTGCGATTCACGTCGCCGCAGGCGGCGATGGTGTCGAGCAACGCGCGGTTCACCCCGTTGATGGTGCGCCAGAGATCGCGCTTGAGGATGCCGTGAAACTGGAAGGCCTGGCGCGTGGTGAGCTTGAGGGTGCCGTTGGCGTAGTCGTCGGCGAGCTTGTCCATCGCGAGCCACTGGCCGGGCGTGCAGACGCCGCCGGGCACGCGGATGCGCGCCATGAAGCTGAAGGCTTTTTCCTTTCCTTCCTTGCGGAGCTGGTTGCGCAGATCGCGATCGTCCTGCGCGTAGATCCCGTGGAATTTCGTGAGCTGTCCACTTTCCTCGGTGATGCTGCCGGTGGACTGGTCCGCGAGATCGCGGAGAATGTTGCCGCGGAGAAAATTGCTCTCGGCTTTGAGCTGCTCGTTTTTATGGAGCGGCTTTTCCGGGATGGCAGTGGTGATCGTTTCGGGCGTGGAACTCATGCGGAAAAGGGAGCGTGAAGGCCGGCGAGGGCGGGTTGCAATGCGGCAGCGAGCGCGTCGATGGCGAGCGGATGGGTGCCGACCAGTCCGGTGATGTGGCAGCGCACGCCGGACGCGGCGCAGATTTGCGCGATGTCGCCGTCCGGGCCCGCGTGCCGCCCGGGCGACAGAAACAGCGGCGCAATCACGACGGCGCGGCCGGCAAAGCCCGGGGCACGCAATTGCTCCGCGAGGAGGGGAGGGTGCACGCCTTCCATCGACGCTGCGGCGAGCGGACCGATCGCGCGACCGAGCTCGGCGGCGATGTGGCCTGCGAGTGCGTCGCGCAAATGCGCAGAGGCGGTGGACGGACCGCCGTGGTCGACCACGATGACGGGCGGCTGCACGAGGGAATGGGTGCGCGCGGTTTCCCGAATCTGCGCCGCAGCGATCGCAGGGATGACACCGCGGTCGGCGAGGCCTTCGGTGAACTGAAATTCGAAACCGCCCAGCGAGCGCTGCAACGTTTCGATGTCGCGCTGGAGCGCGGAGCCGATCGCGCCCTGGGCGCTGATGAAGAAGGGAACGAAGACGAACGCGCGCTGGTCGAGTGCCACCGACGCGCGGAGAAAGGCATCGAGCGTCCACGCCGGCGTGTCGTCCAACGCATTCGCAGGGAACCGGTCGCTGTGTTTCCAGGAAACGGGGCGCACCGGCACGCCCGTCCGGGCGGACAACGCCGCGGCGACCGCGCGCAGATTGCGCTGCGCGGCGGGCTCGAGCGAACCGTTGTCGACGAGGGCGACGATCATGAGGAAAGGGCGCCGGCGCGTTTTGCTTCGAACCAGGCCAGTTTGTCGGCGAGGGCCGCGACTTCGCCGATCACGACGATCGCGGGCGCGCCGAAGCCGGCATGCTCGGACTCGAGCGCCACGCGGCCGACGGTGGAGAGAAGCTGGCGGTGTTCGCCGGTCGTGGCCGATTGCACCACGGCCACGGGCGTCCCGGGCGCGAGGCCGCCCGCCTGGAGCCGGCGGGTGATCGTCTCCAGATTCTTCATACCCATGTAAACGCACAGGGTCGCACCGAGCGCGCCGTAGTCTTCCCAGCGGATTGCGGCGTCCGGCTTGTCGGGATCTTCGTGACCGGTGAGAAAAACGACCGCGGAGGCGTGCGCCCGATGCGTGAGCGGCACGCCGGCATAGGCGGCCGCGGCCAGGGCCGACGTCACGCCCGGGACAATCTCGAACGCGATGCCGGCTTCCACCAAGGCCTCGGCCTCTTCACCGCCGCGACCGAAGATGAAAGGATCGCCGCCCTTGAGGCGGACGACGTTTTTGCCTTCGCGGGCGAGCCGGATGAGTGTGCTCTCGATGTCGCGCTGGGGGCAGCAGAAGCCGCCGCCTTTTTTTCCGACGAAGACCCGCTCGGCTCCGGGGCGGGCGAGCGCGAGGATTTCGGGCGCGACGAGATAGTCGTGCACCACGGCGTCGGCGGCGCCGAGCAGCCGGTGGGCCTTGCGCGTGAGCAACTCCGGATCGCCCGGACCCGCGCCCACCAGATATACGGTGCCGACGGCGGGGATGTTTTCAGCGGAGAAAGTCATGGCGGCGAATAGCACTGCTCACGCCAGCCAGTGGGGATTCCGCCGGCCCAAGCCCTTTGCAACGAGCTGCTTCGAGTTAATCATGACATCTTTAGTCAATATGACTTCTTTTAGACTTTACCCTTTGATGAGCAGGCGCAAGCATTCTCGGTGTCATGTCTGCAAAATCATCAAGGCGGTTGAGCCCGAACGACGTCCGTAGCGCGGTTTGCGCGGATTTCGACGTGCGCTCGCCCCGCAGCGTGGCCCGTCGCCGGTAACTTTTCTCCATCTTTATCATGACTCCGCCCGAACTCACCCGCTGGAATGCCGAACTCCGCTCGAGGTCTCCCTTGGAGATTGTGCGCTGGGCGATCGCGCAGTCCGGTGGTCGCGCCATCGTCTCGACGAATTTCCGGCCCTATGAGGCCGCGATTCTGCATCTCGCGGTGCAGGCCCAGCCGGACATCCCGGTGCTCTGGGTCGATCACGGCTACAATCGCCCGGCGACCTACAAGCACGCGGAGGAACTGCGCGCGCGGCTCAAGCTCAACCTGAAGCCCTACCTGCCGCGGATGACGGCGGCGCATCGCGACGCGATTCACGGCGCGATTCCCACCACCGAGGACGAGGAAGGCCTCAAGAAATTCAGCGCGGTCATGAAACTGGAGCCGTTTCAGCGTGGCATGAAAGAGCTCGCACCCACGGTGTGGATCACGGCGCTGCGCAAGGTGCAGAACCCGAATCGCGCCGGGCTCGACATCCTGGCGCTCGACGAGAATTTCGGCGCGCTGAAAGTCAGCCCGCTCTTCCATCATACCGACGCCGATCTCGACGCGTATCTCGCGCAGCACCAGCTCCCGAACGAGTGGGATTATTTCGATCCGGCCAAGGCCGACGAGAAACGCGAATGCGGCTTGCACGCCTCCTGGGGCAAAACGGCGGCGCAGGGCGCCACCGTTTCGGAGATGGGAACTCGGAGTTCGTAGTTCGCCCTCCTCCGAATTCAGCTCCCAGCTTCAATCTCCGAATTCCGAATTTTGCGTGCAAAATTACCATCTCGATCACCTGCAGCATCTCGAAACCGAAGCGATCCACATCATGCGGGAAGTCGCGGGCGAGTTCGAGCGGCCGGCGCTCCTCTTCTCCGGCGGCAAGGATTCCATCTGCCTGCTGCGGCTCGCCGAGAAGGCGTTCCGGCCGTCGGACATCCCGATGCCGTTTCTCAATGTAGACACCGGGCACCACTTCCCGGAGTTGAACGAGTTTCGCGACCGCCGCGCCGCGCAGCTCGGCGGCAAGCTGATCGTGCGCAAGGTCGAGGATGCGATTGCCCAGGGCATCGCCGTCCCGGCCCCGGGCGAGATCAGCCGCAACCGGCTGCAGATCCCGACGCTGCTCGCGGCGATCGAGGAGTTTCGTTTCGACTGTTGTATCGGCGGCGCCCGTCGCGACGAGGAGAAGGCGCGGGCGAAGGAACGCTTTTTCAGTTTCCGCGACAGCTTTGGCCAGTGGGATCCGAAGAATCAGCGACCCGAGATCTGGAATCTCTACAATGGCCGGCTGAATCCCGGTGAGAACATGCGCGTTTTCCCGCTCAGCAACTGGACCGAGATGGACGTGTGGGAATACATCCGGCGCGAGAAGCTCGAGGTGCCCTCGATCTATTTCAGCCACAAGCGCCAGGCCGTGCGCCGCGGCGGCCAGTGGCTGCCGGTCTCGGACATCATGCCACCGAAGCCGACCGAGCAGGTGCGGGACCTCGTCGTGCGCGTGCGCACGATCGGTGACATCATCAGCACCGGCCTCGTCGAATCACCCGCCAGCACCGTCGACCACATCATCGCCGAGATCGCCGCCGCCCGTGTGACGGAGCGCGGATCGCGCGCCGACGACAAGGCGTCCGAAGCCGCCATGGAAGACCGGAAGAAAGCCGGCTATTTCTGACCGGCTTTCGCGGAGAGGGGAGATTGAAGATGGAAGTTCGAAAACAGCCTATGACATTTGAGGAACTCGACGCTTGGAAAGCGGCCCGTGAACTATCGGTGCTCGTCTACCGACTCTGCCGTCGCGAGCCCTTGTGCCGCGACTTCGGACTTTGCGATCAGCTCCGCCGCGCCTCCGTGTCCATTTTGAACAACATCGCCGAAGGCTGGGAAAGCCTCCACCCGGCGGAGAAAATCCAATGCTACAACGTCGCACGCCGAGCCTGCGGTGAAGTCCGGTCGATGTCCTACGTGCTCATCGACCACGAATATGTCGGTGCGACCGAACATCAGGACATCTGCGACCGCTGCGTCCGCGGCGGAAAATGGGTCAGTGGCCTGATCCATTCTGTCGAACGCAGAAAGTAATTTTTTTCATGGTTTCAAAGCTCTCATCTCCCATCTCCGAACTTCCATCTTCCAGCGGAGAAAATCGACCGGCCGTGCCGGTCGATATTCTCCGCTTCAACACCTGCGGCAGCGTGGACGACGGCAAGTCCACGCTCATCGGCCGGCTGCTCTACGATTCGAAATCGTTGATGGAAGATCAGATTGAAGCGCTGGAGCGCTCCGCCGACATCACCGGCGGGGGCCAGATCAATCTCGCCAACCTCACCGACGGACTCCGCGCCGAGCGCGAGCAGGGCATCACGATCGATGTCGCGTATCGCTACTTCGCGACGCCGCGCCGGAAGTTCATCATCGCAGACACGCCGGGCCACGTGCAATACACGCGGAACATGGTGACGGGCGCCTCGATGGCGAACCTCTCCATCATCCTCGTCGATGCCCGCACCGGCGTGATCGAGCAGAGCCGCCGCCACACGGCCATCGCATCCTTGCTGCGGATACCGCATCTCGTGGTCGCGGTGAACAAGATGGACTTGGTGGGCTGGAGCGAGCAGCGCTTCCTCGAGATTCGCGCGCAGTTCGAGGAGTTCCTGCCGCGGCTCGACATCAAGGACGTGAAGTTCATCCCGATGAGTGCGCTGAACGGCGACAATGTCGTCGATGCCTCGGTGCATACGCCGTGGTATTCGGGCCCGACGCTGCTTGGCCACCTCGAGTCGGTGCACATCGCGAGCGACTGGAATCTCCAGGCCTTTCGTCTGCCCGTCCAATGGGTAAACCGCCCGAACAACCCCACCGATCCCAAGCTCCACGATTTTCGCGGCTTCAGCGGCCAGATTGCCGGCGGCATCGTGCGCACCGGTCAGCGCGTCCTGGCGCTGCCCGCGGGCGTCGTGACCACGGTGAAGGAAATCTGGACTTACGACGGCCCGGTGGCGGAAGCTTTTTGTCCGCAGTCCGTCACGCTCGTGCTGGAGCACGACATCGATATCAGCCGCGGCAGCATGTTGATCGGCCCCGATCTCTTGCCCGGTTCGAGCTGCGATTTGCAGGCCGAAGTGTGCTGGATGCATCCGCGCGCGCTGCAGCGCGGGAAGAAATACTTCCTGAAACACACCACGCATACCGTGCAGGTCGCGGTCACCGAGATCGTCAACAAGCTCAACATGGCGACGCTCGACAGCGATCCGGAGCCGGTCGAACTCGCGATGAACGACATCGGCGAGATCCGGTTGCGGGCCGCGAAGCCGCTCGTGTTCGATGGCTACGGCATCAACCGGCTCACGGGTTCGTTCATCCTGATCGAGCAGGGCACCAACGCGACCGTCGCCGCCGGCATGCTGCTGCCGCCGCGGGAGACGGTGAAGTCCGAGCACGGCGATTACGTGATCTGAGTTCGCCGTGAAGATCTCCGTGCAAGTCGACTATGCCTGCCGCGTGATGGCGGAGCTGGCGCGTCTGCACGGCTCGGGCGAACTGGCGCAGATCGAGCGGCTGGCGCGCACGGAGGCGGTGCCGGCCAACTTCCTCGCGCAGATCCTGATCAAGCTGCGCGATGCCGGGCTGATCGCGAGCCGCCGCGGCAATCACGGCGGCTACGCGCTGGCGAAGGCGCCGGAGGAGATTTCGCTGCACGACATCCTCGTCGCCGTCGAAGGCCACTGTCTGCACCTGAGCGGCAACTTCGAGGGCCGCAGCGGCCGGCGCCTGAAGCAGATTTGGGACGAGATCGGCAAGGCGCTCGTCGCAAAAACGAAGGGCTACACGCTCGATCAATTCGTGACGAAGAACCCGTCCGAGATGTATTATATCTGAGCCGCGACACTCCCGTTGATGGGTGAAAGTTGAAGGTTGAAAGCTGGGAAACTCCGCTGAAGCGAAGCGTCGCCGTGAAGGTCTCTGCCCGTTTCCCGATAGGTGATCCGTTCTTTCCGCCATCAATATCGGCCAATCTGCCGAGGCCCCGATCTTTCAATTTTTACCCTTCAACTTTCAACTGCGTGGACACTCTACTGAGGTCACGGGCCACTGGCGCGCAGGGCCCGACCTCCGGGCGGGCGGGTAGGGCCGGCGAGTAGGGCGGGCGTGGGGAGGGCGTAGCGGAACGGCTTCCCGTTCCGTCGGAGCCGGAAGCGGCTCCGCTACGATCAGCCTAATACCAATGGCTCATGATCCTTGGGCTTTGGCGCGCAGCGCCGGTAGGGCCGGCTCTCCGAGCGGGC
>Ga0163144_10014058_pt1 | contig 16647 bp, 12 predicted proteins | sample OliLak19BULKMAT1_FD_123175 | JGI IMG/M metagenome (GOLD analysis project Ga0163144, IMG submission 123175) | Freshwater microbial mat bacterial communities from Lake Vanda, McMurdo Dry Valleys, Antarctica - Oligotrophic Lake LV.19.BULKMAT1 | ecosystem: Environmental > Aquatic > Freshwater >... | reverse complement strand
CTCGCGAGGGTGGTGCGGTCGCCGGCCCACTGGTGCGTGATCTCGTGCATCGTGACGTGGGTCATGGCGTCGGCGTAGCTGGTGGAGATGCTGTCGAGGTCTTCGAGCAGGACGATGTTCGCGGGGTGCTCGAAGCCGAGCCAGGCGGTGGGGCCGCCGGCGAAGCGCAGCTCGGTGCCGTAGGGGAAGGGGCCGAGGAGGTCGATCATCCAGCCGAAGAAGTCCTTCATGGTCGTCGGGTCGAGCGAGGCCGCGAGCTGGCCGCCGGGGACCTCGTAGAAGACCCAGTCGACGCCGTTGGCGGTCATGAAGGGGGTGCGCTGCCACAGCGGGTCGGAGGCCCAGCCGACGCCGGAGTAGGTGGGCGCGAGGGTGCCGGCGACGTCGCAGCGCGTGCTGGTCTCGCCGGGGGTCAGGACGCCGGGGCAGACGACGGTGGTGCCGGCCGCGTGGCGGATGTCGAAGTGCAGCTCGGCGAGGGTGCCGGGATCTTCGTCGCAGGGGCCGAAGAGATCGCAGCCGCCGACCCAGCTCACGAGGTAGGTGAAGTCGCCGCCGGCCATGTCCTTCTTGCGCGAGAAGCCGACGTCGAGGCCGTAGAGCTTCTTCTTCTCGAACACGGTCGGGGTGCGCAGCCCGAGCAGGCCGGGGGAAAGCGGGGCGCCGCACGCGTGGTAGACGCCGGCCTCGACGGTGGCGCTGGCGGCGGCGGCGTCGTTCCAGGTGACGGGGCCCGAGGGTGGCGGGACGGATTCGAGGTCGATGCAGTCGCCGCCGGGCGCGGCGACGTCGATGGTGAGCAAGGTGTCCGCGGTCAGGAGATCGCCGTCGAAGACGTAGTCGTAGCGGGTGACTTTGCCGGAAATGGGGCCCGCAACGGGCACTTCGCCGCCACCGCCCGTCCCACCACCGCCCCCGACGCCGGCCGAAGCGCCTCCGGTGCCAGACTCGTCCGGTGAGCATGCCGTCGCAGTGAAGAGCGAGCAGAGGGCGAGGAGGGCGAACGATCGCATGGCGGGCGATCGTACGCTGCGGGGTGCGATCCGTGAATGGCGGGCGGATCGGCGAGGGCGGGTGACGGGGCTCGGCGCGGAGGGCGCTCCGCCGCGCACCCCTCTTGCTTTTGCGGTGCGCCGCGGGGCTCCCGCCGGCTACTTTCCGTCCTTGATTTCTCGAAGGATCTCTTCCACGCGCGTCGCCGCGTCCTGGCCGTCGTCGTAGAGGAAGCGCAGCTCGGGGGCGTGCCGCAAGCTCATCCCCTTGCCGACCTGCTGGCGCAAGCGGCCGGACGCCGCCTCGAAGCCGCGCAACATTCGCTTCTGGGCTCCCGCGTCGGGCGCGTCGAGCAGCTCTTGGCGGACGAAGACCCGGGCGAACGCCAGGTCGTCGGTCAGCTCGATGCGGGTGATGACCGCGCCGCCGAGCCGCGGATCGTTCATCCCGCGCAGCAGCAACATCAGCTCTTCGCGCATGCGCGAGGCCACCCGCTGGCTTCGTTTGTAGCCTTCCATTGCCTTCTCAGCCTAGCCGGCTTCGTCGTCGTCGTCGTCGCTGTCCCGCGCCTGCCCGAGGTCGAGCATCGTCTCGATGCCGCCGGTGACACCGCCGCCGCTCTGGCCGAAGGGGACGATCTCGGTCGCGCGGTCGGCGAGCACGGCGTCGGGGAGCGTGCCCGCGACGTGCGCCACGTCGGCCAGCACCGAGTCGCAAATGCCCGCGTCGTTCGAGACGACGGCGACGCCGAACGTGGCGTGTTTGGGATGGTCGAGCGAGCCGACCTCCGCGATGGAGACCTTGAAGCGCGCCTGCACCCGCTCCTTGAAGGAGAGCACGACGCGCCGCTTGTCTTTGAGGCTGCGGGCGCCCGGGATCATCAACCCCAGGCGCATCACTCCGACGAACATGTCAGTTGAGCTTCGTCTTCACTTCTTCGATTTCGAAGCACTCGATGATGTCCTTCTCCTTCATGTCGGCGAAGCCGTCGAGGGAGATACCGCACTCGAAGCCCTCGGCCACTTCGCGGGCGTCGTCCTTGAAGCGGCGCAGGCCGGAGAACTTGCCGGTCCAGATGACGGCGTTGTCGCGGAAGAGCCGCGCTTCTGCCTGGCGGCGGATGAGGCCGCCGATGACCATGCAGCCGGCGACGGTGCCGACCTTGACGACGCGGAAGACCTGGCGGACCTCGGCGCGACCGAGGTTCTTCTCCACCTTTGTCGCGGGGAGCAGCCCTTCCATCGCGGAGCGGATGTCGTCGACGGCGTTGTAGATGATGTTGTAGAGGCGGATCTCGACGCCCTCGGCCTCGGCGTGCGCCGCCGCCTTGCCGGCGGGCCGCACGTTGAAGCCGACGATGATCGCCTTGGAGGCGACCGCCAGGTTGACGTCGCCCTCGGTGATGCCGCCGACGCCCGCGTTGACCATGGTGACCTTGACCTTGGGGGTCGACAGCTTGAGCAGCGCGTGGACGACGGCCTCGACCGAGCCCTGCACGTCGCCCTTGATGATGAGCTTGAGCTCGAGCTGCTCGCTCTCGGCGAGGCGCTCCTTGAGGGCTTCGAGCGACATGCGCGAGTCCTGCGGAATGAGCGTCTTCGACACCTTCTTCCGGCGGGTCTCGGCGATCTCTTCGGCCGTCTTGTTGTCCTTGACCGAGTGCACCGGATCGCCGGCGCTCGGGACCTCGTTGAGGCCGAGGACCTCGACCGGGGTCGACGGGCCGGCCTCGCCCACGGGGCGACCGAGCTCGTCGGTCATCGCGCGGACCTTGCCCCAGGCGCCGCCCGCGAGGAGCGTGTCGCCGACGTGCAGCGTGCCGTCCTGCACCATGACGCGCGCCACCGGGCCGCGGCCGCGATCGAGGAGGGCCTCGATGACGGTGCCGCTGGCGCGACGCTTGGGGTTGGCCTTGAGCTCGAGGACCTCGGACTGGAGGAGCACGGCTTCGAGCAGTTGATCGATGCCGGTGCCGGCCTTGGCCGAGACCTGCACGAACATGGTGTCGCCGCCCCACTCTTCGGGCTGGAGGCCGAGGTTGGCGAGGTCGCGCATGATCTTCTCGGGCTCGGCGCCCGGCTTGTCGATCTTGTTGATCGCCACGATCATCGGGACCTTTGCCGCCTGGGCGTGGCTGATCGCTTCCTTGGTCTGCGGCATCACGCCGTCGTCGGCGGCGACGACGAGGATGACGAGGTCGGTGACGGACGCGCCGCGGGCGCGCATGGCGGTGAAGGCCTCGTGGCCGGGCGTGTCGAGGAAGGCGATGGTGCCGCGCGCGGTCTCGACGCGGTAGGCGCCGATGTGCTGCGTGATGCCGCCGGCCTCGCCCTCGGCGACGGTCGCCTTGCGGATGCGGTCGAGCAGGCTGGTCTTGCCGTGATCGACGTGACCCATGACGGTCACGATCGGCGGCCGGTGCTGCAGCTCGGCTTCACCCGAGGTGTCGGTGCTGGTCGCGGTGGCGAGCGTGTCGGCCTCGCTGATCGCGACGTCCTCGACGGCCCAGCCGAACTCGTGCGCGATGATCTTCGCGGTGTCGGTGTCGAGCGTCGAGTTGATGTTGACGCCCGTCATGCCCATCTGGAGCAGCTTCATGAGCACGTCGACCGACTTGACGCTCATCTTGCCGGCGAGCTGCTGCAGCGTGACCTGCTCGTCGATCTTGACGACCTTCTTGTGCGAGGCCATCTCCTGCGTCGTCGGGGGGCCCTTGCTCCGCTGGAACTGCGGACCACCGCGCTGCATCTGCTGGCCGGGCCGGCCACCCGGGCGACCGCGGTTGCCCATGGGGCCGCGGCTCTGCGGGCCGAACGTCGTCTGCGGGCGAGCGGCCGTCGAGGCGGCGCGCGGATCGTAGGTCGTGCGGCGAGCGAGCGGGGTGCCCGTCGAGCGCGGGGGTGCCGGCATGGGGACGCCCGGGCGCCCTTGCCACACGTCGATGCCGGTCTTGGGCGGCGACGACGGGCGCTTCGGCGCGGCCGACGGATCTTCCGCGGGGCGCGCAGGCGGGGCGGGCGGGGCGACCGGGCGGCGGATGGGTGCATCCACGTGCCGGGCCGGTCGCGACGCCGGCTGGGCCGACGCGACGGGCGCGGACCCGTCGGGCTTCAACGAGAACACTCCCTTGGTTGCGGGGGGTGTTTTCGGGCCGGGTTGTTTCTGTGCCTCCAAAGGTCTCTCTTTCACGGGCGGGGATTGCGCCGGGGTTGCGGGCTGCGACGCTGCCTTCACGGAGGAAGGCGCCGCAGACTCCGCTTTTTGCGGCGGCTGCGGTTGCTCCGACGGTTTGTCCGCCGGAGCCGATTCGATCTTGGGGCTGGCGGCGCTGCTCGCGCCGGCCACGGTGACAGGCGCGGCGTCGGCCGGGGCGGCGGACGCGGCGAGCGCAGCGACATGGACCGGCGCGGAGGTGGACGGCGCCGGCGGCGTGGGTGCCGCCGCGACCACCGGTGCAGCCGCGGGCGCTTCGACCTTGACGGCGACGGGCTCGGGGCTGGCGACGGGCTTGGCCGACGCTTCGACCTTGGCTGCCGGGATGGTCGGGGGGCTGGCCTCGACGTGCGCCGGCGAGGCTTCGACCTTGGCGGCGGACGCTGCTACCGCGGCCTCTTTCGAGGGCGGAGGCTGCGGCACGTCGGCCGAGCGCCTGGCCGCGGGCGGCGACGCTTCGGTCCGCGGGGGCGGCGCGTCCGGCCGGGACGGCGGCGCTTCGGGCCGGGACGGCGGCGCTTCCGCGCGCGACGGGGGAGCGCGGAAGCTCGCGGCCGTCCCGGAGGACGACGGACGGGCCTGCGGCACGTGGCTCATTGCGGGCGAGCTGGGCGCTGGCTGCGGAATGAGCGTCCCGCTGGCGTAGCCCGGCTCGGAGGGACGCGGCTCGGGCATGCCGTCGCCGAGACGCGAGCGGCGCTTCACCACGGTGGGGCGAATGCGCTCCTCGACCACGTCGGTGGTCTTGCCCCGCTCCATGTGGCGCTTCACGCGCTCGACAGCGTCCTGCTCCACAGCGCTCATGTGGTTGCGGACGTCGCCGATCCCCATGGACTGGAAGAGCCCAACCATGGTCTTCGGATCCACGTTGAGCTGTTTGGCGACTTCGTACACCCGGACTTTGCTCATTCGCTCCGCTCCACTACTGCCTGTTTTCCACGCGTACGCTGCAACTGTCGCCCGGACGCTCGCCCTGCTCGATCGGCGGCTACACTACTTCCGAAACCTGGCCGTTTCGACGCCGTTCGGTCGCCGAAATCTCCGCGCACGCCCATGGTCTTTTCGACCGCGTCGCGGACCGCGTCTGCGATCCGCGTGTCCATGATGGCCATCACGCCGACGCCGTCGGGCTTGTCGTGGCGCAGCAGCGCGGCGCCGAGCATCAGCTTGGTGCCCCACGCGCACGCCGCGCCGTTGGCCACCGCGTCGCGCACGCACCCGAGCTCCGCCGTCGCGGCCGCGTCGCTCGCCACGACCAGCAGCGCCGCGTCCCCGCTGAACCACGCCGAGGTGGTCGCGTCGGCCCCGATACGGACCTTGCGCGTCCGCACCGCGGTGCCCAGGAGCCCCACGATCCGCCGCGCCATGGCGATCTCGATGGCCTGCCCGAGGGCCGCCGCCGACAGCGGGGTGCCCTCCGACGTCACCACCGCGCCGCCCTCTTTCGAGGCGACGCTCACCCCCTTGGCCTTGCCCTTTGTCGCGCGCTGAAGCCCGCGCGCCACCGCCTGCTGGAGACACGGAACCTTCGCGTGGACGTGCGCGCCGCGACCGAAGCCGCCGCCCGCCGCGTCCACTGCGATCTCGCCCGAAGGAGCCAGCACCAGCCGCACGAGCTCGCTCGGCGCGCAGCGCTCCCCACACCCGACACACGTTCGCTCGTGCGCGTAATGGGGGCTGTCGCTCTCTCCCTGTTCAGGAGATTGCGGCGGGGTTTCGGGCTTTTTCGGTACGCTCAATGTCTCACTCAGCCGGCTTCTGGATTTCTGCGGCGACGACCTTCTTGGCCTCCGCGCGCGCCTGTTCGAGCACTTTTTGTTCGGTCTCCTGGAAGGTCCGCGCACCCTGCTTGATGACGCGCGCCTTCTTGATCCCGAGCCCCGTGCGGATGGCGAGCCTGTCCTCGTCTTCCCGCAACACGTCTTCGACCGTCTTGTAGCCCGCCTCTTCCAGCAGGCCCACGGTCCGGTCTCCCACACCTCGGATGAACATCAAGCGCTCGCGATCGCTGAGCGGCTCGGTCCGGGTGGCGGCGGCCTTGATGCGCTCCTGGCGCAGCCGCTCCATGGTCGTCTCTGCCTGGTTCTTGATGCGCTCCGCCATCTCGGCGCCGCCGAACCCGGGGATCGCCGCGAGCTCCTCGATGGAGGCCTCGTTGACCTCTTCGAGGGCGCGGAACCCGAGGCGGTACATGCTCTTGGCGATGACCTCGGTGACGCCGTCGATCTGCTGCAGGGCGAGGATGGCTTCTTCCTCCATTTGCTTGAATTTCGACTCGCTGATGATGTCGAGCTTCCAGTTGGTGAGCTGGGCCGCGAGCCGCACGTTCTGACCCTTGCGGCCGATCGCCAGCGAGAGCTTCTCGTCGGGGACCACGAGCTCCATGCGCCCGTCGGCCTCGTCGACGATGACCTTGTGGACCTCGGCCGGCTGGATGGCGGCGATGACGTAGCGGGCCGGATCGCGGTCGAACGGCACGATGTCGATCTTCTCGCCGCGGAGCTCTTGCACGACGGCCTGGACGCGCGACCCCTTCATGCCGACGCAGGCGCCGACCGGATCGACGTCCGCGTCGCGGCTGGTCACCGCGATCTTGGAGCGCGCGCCCGGCTCGCGGGCGACGGCGACGATGCGCACGATGCCCTCGTAGATCTCGGGCACCTCGGCCTCGAACAGCTTCTCGACGAGCCGCGGATCCGAGCGCGACAGGATGACCTGCGGCCCGCGCGCCTCGCGATCGATGTCCTTCACGTAGGCGACGATGCGATCGCCTGGGCGGTACGTCTCGCGCGGCGTCTGCTCGCGGAACGGCAACACGCCCTCGGTCTTGCCGATGTCGACGATGATGTTGTTGCCCTTCTCGAAGCGCCGGACGATGCCGCGGATCAGCTCGCCTTTGCGATCTTTGTACTCGTTGTAGATGATGTCGCGCTCGGCATCGCGCACGCGCTGCAGCAGCACCTGCTTGGCGGTCTGCGCGGCGATGCGCCCGAACGTCGTGCGACCCTGCTTCAGCTTCAGGATGTCGCCGTACTCCTTGTCCTGATCGCGCGCCTTCTCGGCGTCCTCGGGGCGCCAGAACACCTGGAAGCCGAGCTCTTCGCCGAGCGTCGCGTCGAGGTGGTACTTCGACACGTCGGCCGTCGCGATCTCGCGTTCGGGCTGCGTCACTTCCTCGACGACCGTCATGTACTGGAAGAGGTCGACGTGGCCGACCTCCTCGTTGAAGCGCGCTTCCAGCTCGCGCGTCGGCCCGAAGACGCTCTGCGCGGCCTTGAGGATCGACGCCTCGATGGTCTCCACGAGGACCTTGCGCTCGATCCCCTTCTCTTTGGCGACCTGTTCGAGGATGGCTCCGAGGCTGCTCTCGGTCGCCTGTGCCTGTGACGCTGCCATGACGCGCAAATCTCCTTCTTGACTCGACGTGCTGGGCGGGACCTTAACGGTCGGGTCCGCCGCGATTCTGCTGTTCGGATGAGGTCGTCCCGCCCGTGGTGCGCGAGGCTTTGTCGGCCTTGCCCGCCCGGCCCTTGCTCGTGCGCGTGGCCTTGCCCTTCTTCGGCTCGGGCTGGAGCTCGTACACCAGCCGCGCCTCTTCGACGTCGTCGGTCGACGCCTGGATGCGCTTGCCGTCGACGAGGACCGCGATGTGCCCCTCGGTCGCCTCTTCGAGCTTGCCGCGCAGGACGCGCTGCCCGTCGGGCGCCGGCCTGGTCAGCTTCACCTTGACGAGCTGGCCCTGGAACCGGATGAAATCGGCCCGGCCGCGCAGCTTGCGATCGAGCCCCGGGGAGCTGACCTCGAGGTGGTAGTGCTGCGGGATCAGGTCCGCGACGTCGAGCGCGGCGGAGCTTTCGCGCGAGACCGCGACGCAGTCTTCGAGGGTGGCGCCGCCCGACGCTTCTTTGAACCCTGGTCGCTCGATGGTGACGCGCAGCGTCCAGCCGACGCGGTCCGTCGTCCACTCCACGTCGACCAGCTCGAGCCCGATCGCAGACACGACAGGATCGAGCGCGGCGCGGACCTTTTCGAGGTCGACGCCGGCCTTCACGGTCGGGGCTGCGGTCGGGGGTTTTTGGTCTGTCATCACGTGGATCCGAGCGAACGGGCGAGCCCGTAAACGCACGGGCCGGCCATACGACCAGGCGGACCCACGGGGCGGGCGGGCCGAAAAAATGGAGCCGATTCCCGAACAGGGAACCCGGCTCCGCGGATCCGCCTAGTTGTTGGCGCGCAGCCTAGCGAAGCGGATGTCCCTTCGCAAGAGGGATCCATGATCCCGAGCGCCCCCCGGGCAAAAGCGATGCCTCGCGACCTCGCCCTCCGCCGTCCACCGGTCGCTCGTCCCCCTTACCATCCCTGGCACGCCTGCACCTGGAGTCTCTGGCTACCGGCCGCTCGGCCGCGATGGCGACAGCCAGACAGCCAGGAAGCGACGGGCCTTCCCGATTGGCCTCCTCGCTCATGCTATCGAGGGGGGAGACGGCGGCACGGTGACTCAATGGTGACATCCAATGAAAACCCACCGAACCGGCGATGTTGACGGCAATCCACGTTGCTTCGACGCTGCAATGACGTCGCCGGACGGACGACGCGAGGGGAGGCGAGCCCGGAAGGGATCCCCACGACTCTCCCCTTGGTCCCGATCCGGATCGTGTTAGAACAGGCGGCATGGCGAACACCGTCGAGATTGCCAGGACCGGCCGGGCGAGGTGTCGCACGTGCAGCGAGGGCATCTTCAAGGGCCATCTCCGCTTCGGCGAAGAGGTCGTCAACGCCTTCAGCGACAGCGGTGGCACCACGCACTTCTGGCACCACATGGCCTGCGCCGCGAAGAAAAAGCCGCTGCTGCTCCGCGAGGCGCTGAAGAGCTTCACAGGTCCGGTGCCCGAGCGCGAAGAGCTCGAGCGGCTCATCGCAGAGAACGAGTCCAAGCAGAAGCCGTCGGCCTTCCCCTATACGGAGCGCGCGCCGAGCGCCCGGTCGCATTGCGGCGAGTGCCACACCATCATTGCGAAGGGCGCGCTGCGCATTGCGCTGGCCCGCGAGCAGGACGGCCCCACGCTGGGAATGCCGCCCGTCCCGCGCTACTTTCACGTGGGCTGCGCAAAGGCGGTGCTGCCCGGCGAGGCCGAGGTGTTCCTTACCCAGATCCGGACGAACAGCCCCGCCTTGAAGCAAGACGACATGGACGAGCTCGCCCACGCGCTGCGATAGCGACCCGGAGCCCGAAGGCGGGGGGCCGCGGACGCGACGTGGTCAGTTGGAATCGTCGGGCGGCGGCTCGAGCCCGGGGGCCGCGTAGGCGTGTTTTGGCGGCGGCGGGATGCCCGGTCCCGCCATCACCCGGCAGGCAGCCGAGCGGAGCAGCAGATCGGCCCATGGAATGCTCTCGCCGAGTCGCACCACCCGGCTCGTCAAAAGCCGCGCCTGGTGCCATGTCTCGGCGCAGCTGTCGAACCGGGAGGCGCGCAGCAGGCGCAGGACGTCGTCGCCGACCGACGCGACCTGGCGCAGCTCGTTCTCGTCGGCGCCTGCGGCCCACCGGATCCACCACAGAACGCGGATGACTCCGAGGAGATCGCGAAGCACGGAGGCTGGGAGGGGAGGGGCCGGCACTGTACGTACGATCAGATTACCCCAGGTGCCGGCCGAAGATCGAGCCTTCTGAGAGGCCTGTCACCACCAGTGCCCCATGGCCCCGTCCGTGCGGCGAACGAAGCAGTCCAGACGGCCCGCACCCCACGACGTGCAGTCGATCTCGGAGGTGAGCACGCCGCCCCGGTTCTTCCAGGCGCCCCAGCTTCCACCGCTGAAGGTGCGGTGATAGAGGCCCATGTTGGTGCCGCGCGCGAGCACGTCCAGCCGGCCTGGACCCCACGAGACCACCTCGGGCGGGCTCGTGAGGGTGCCGCCGCGATTGGCCCACCCGCTCCACGCGCTGCCGTTCCACGACTTTTGACGAAGCGCGGAGTCCGTCCAGCGGGCAAAGCAGTCAATGCGGTTCGCGCCCGAGCTTGTGCAACTGGGAGGCGAGGTGAGATTGCCCTTCAGGCTCTCCCAGCCACCCCACGCCGACCCGTCCCAAAAGCGGTGGTACATGGCAGAGTCGGTCCCGAGCGCGAAACAATCCATGCGGTTCGCGCCCCCACGCGACGCACGACGGATGGTCCATGAGCGTGCCGCCCAGGCTCTCCCACCCTCTCCACTCCCTGCCGTCCCAAAAGCGGTGGAACATGGCCGAGTCGGTCCCGAGCGCGAAGCAATCAATGCGGTTCACGTCCCACGAGACACACTCCGGGCGGGTGATGATGACACCGCCCAGGCTCTCCCAGGTCAGGCTCAATGCCGGCCGGGCCTCGGCCGTGCTCGACTCGTCGTCGGGCGAGTCCGGTACCGTCCGCGCGGAGCTCAGCTCATCGGCCCCGGGCGCAGACTCCGTGTCCGTCCCGTCAGGCGCAGCACAGGCGAGCAGCGTCGCGGCGAGGGCCGCCGAGAGGCCGTGAAGACCCGTTCGTCCAGGCAAATGGGAAGGCATCGCTCCCCTCCTTTCGGGCGTTTCGCCCACCCTTTGGTCATTTTGAGAATGACCTCCGTGCAGCGCGATGTCAAACGCAGCCAATTGCCACGCGACGCCGACAGACCTCGCCAAACTACCTACTACGGTGGAGGAGCCATGAACGAAGCCACATCCTTTCTGGTGCCGTGCGCGGCCTGGGTGATGGTTGCCACATCGAGCGTCGGGTGCGCGGGCACACAGACTGGCCCGGACGACAGCGGCGGAACGACACAGGGGCTCGAGGCCGCTGCGATCGTCGAGCCGAAGGGCGGCAGCACCATGACCGGCTCGGCGGCGTTCACCGTCGACGCCGGCAAGGTGACCCTGAGCTTCGAAGTGGGAGGGGCGCCGCCCGGAGAGCACGCCGTGCACATCCACGAGCACGCCAACTGCGAAAGCCACGACGCCGAGAGCGCGGGCGGGCACTGGAACCCCACGAGCAACCCCCACGGGAAGTGGGGCGTCGCGCCGGGGGCGCAGCGACTCCGCATGTCGGCGGGGCGGCTGACTGGCGCTCTCCGTCAGAGCGAGAGTCGGACGGTGGTGGCGAGTCGCAAGTCGGTGGGCTTCACGCCGGTGGGGGGCGCGCCGTCGTGCAGGACGCCGAGGGTGGCGCCAAAGGCCAGGAGATCGGTGATCCTGGAGAGCGCCTCGAGCTCGAAGAGGGCCCGGAAGTCGGTGAAGTCGTCGAACCGCGGCTGGTAATAGACGGTGTTCTGGAGGAAGAGCCGATTCTCGGAGAGCGAGAGTCGGGCGGTGAGGTAGCTGGTCCAGCGGTGATCGACGGTCTCGGGCCGGTCGGAGGCGCCCGGCAGCACGTCGATGCGCTCGAACTCGAGCATGTACCCGCTGCCGCCCCACAGCATGAAGGCGGGCTCGTGAACCATCTCGACGCGCACGCCGGCCCCGATCAGGTTGCGGCGCTGGAGCCGGAAGAACCGGTTCTGCTGGTGCTGCGCGAAGAGCTCGCTGCCGACGCGCTCGTGCCACATGGCGGTCCACCGCGTGTGGAGGAAGGACTGGCTGATGAACGGGACGTCTTTCTTGTCGGCGTAGCGGCCGCTGCCGACAAGGAACACGCGCTGGGCAATGAACGGGAGCGGCTCGTCCTGGCCCGGGGCCGCGGGGCGGACAGGGTGCAACGTCTGGTACTGAAGCCGCCCGGCGATCCCCATGTCGAACAGCTCGATGTTGCCGCGGGCGAGCGCGATGTTGCCGTCGACACCGACGCTGAAGCCCGGCCGGAGGGGGTTCGGGCGCACCACCTCCGCGTTGACCTGGGCCCCGGCGCCGCGGGCAAGGGTGAGCACACAGGCGACCGCGCCGGCCGTCGCCCAGGTGCAAGGTCGTGTCTTGCCGCGCACGCGCATGGTTCCTCGAGAAGCAGTGTTTGCCGGAAGGCGCGGCGCCTGCCAGCTCCATTTGAAGCGGCGCCACGAAGGGTGGAGCGGCCATTCACGCGATGAACGGTGCGGGCAAGGGCCCGGGCGTTCCGCGATTCAAATTCTCGCTCCATCGGTCGCGGGACGGCACGTGTCCGCCATGGCGCACACGCCCGACATGCCGGAGGGGCCCGCCATGACGCACTCTCCCCCCGGCGCTGTGAACCGTGATCAGTTGCTGACTTGCAGGGTGAACGGCGAGCAGCTCAGCGGCTGGCCGGCCTTGCGGAAGACGTGAATGAGGACCGTCCCGCCGCTGCCGACGGCCGGGATGGGGTTGTAGTAACCGCCCGGCCCGTTGGAGAAGAAGGTCTCCCAGTCGGTAATGGCGTTGGCGACGCCACCCTCGAGGCCGCAAGCGAGGGAGTTGCCAGCGCAATTGACGCGGATGTCGAACTGGAACTGATTGCCCGGGTTGCTCGTGAACCTCACGCGCGGGTGGTAGCTCGCGTTGGTGTTGCCGGTGAAGGTGACGGTGTACCAGGCGTCGGTCCCGGCGGGCACCAGGTTGGCGGACGTGGTGATGGTCTGCCCGACGTTCACCGTCCCGAGGCTGATGGGCGCGTTGCACTGCTTGCTGACGGGGGACGCCAGGCACTCGCAGCCGCCGGAGCACTGGCCGTCGACGTTGTAGTAGCTTCCCTGACACGCCTGGATCTGACAGGCGCCGCCGGAGCACTGCGAGAGGGAGACGTTGCCCGCGCACTGCACCGCGCAGTTGTTGCCGCAGACGCCGCAGTTCTGCACGTCCGCGGTGATGTTGATCTCGCAGCCGTCCGCCTGGGTGCCGTTGCAGTTCGAGAAGCCGGCCTTGCAGCTTCCGATCTGACAGGCGCTGTTCACGCACTGTCCGTTGGCGTTCGCAGGCGAGCAGACCGAGCCGCAGCCGTTGCAGTTGTTGACGTTGTTGCTGGTGTTGATCTCGCAGCCGTCGCCGTAGACGCCGTTGCAGTTCTGCCAGGGCGCGTTGCACGAGGCCACCTGACACACGCTGTTGCTGCACGTCGCCGTGCCGTTGCTGGCGCTGCAAGTGTTGCCGCAGATGCCGCAGTTGCCGAGGCTGTTCGTGGTGTTGACCTCGCAGCCGTCGGCCGCGATGCCGTTGCAGTCGGCGAAGCCGGTCTGGCACGCCAGGACGACGCACGCGCTGGCCGAGCAGCCGGAGACGGCGTTGGGCAAGTTGCAGACGTTGCCGCAGGTGCCGCAGCTCGAGACGGTGTTGGTGAGGTTGGTCTCGCAGCCGTCCGTCGCGATGCCGTTGCAGTTGCCGAAGCCGGCCGCGCACGTGCCGACCGCACACGCGCTGTTGGTGCACACCGAGGACGCAGCGTTCGCCAGGTTGCAGACGTTGCCGCAGGTCGCGCAGTTGGAGGCGTTGTTGGTCGTGTTGATCTCGCAACCGTTGACCGGGTTGTTGTCGCAGTTGGCGAAGCCGGCGTCGCAGGTCGCGACGGCGCACGCGCCGTTGGTGCACGACTCGCTGGCGTTGGCCAGGTCGCAGACGTTGCCGCACGTGCCGCAGTTGCCCACGCTGGAGTTGGTGTTGGTCTCGCAGCCGTTGGCGACGTTGCCGTCGCAGTTGCCGGAGCCGGCCGTGCAGCTCCCGATGCCGCACACGCCGCCCGCGCACGACTCGTTGGCGTTGGCGAGGTCGCAGACGTTGCCGCAGCTCCCGCAGTGGTTGACGTTCGTCGCGATGCTGATCTCGCAGCCGTTCGCCGCCAGGTTGTCGCAGTTGCCCGAGCCGGCGTCGCAGCTCGCGACGGTGCAGGCGCCGCCCGTGCAGCCTTCGCTCGCGTTGGCGAGGTTGCAGACGTTGCCGCAGCTCCCGCAGTGGTTGACGTTGGCGTTGATGTTGATCTCGCAGCCGTTCGCCGTCTGACCGTCGCAGTTGTCGAAGCCCGCCTGGCAGGTGGCGATGCCGCACACGCCGTTGGTGCAAGCCTCGTTCGCGCTGGCCAGGTCGCAGACGTTGCCGCACGTGCCGCAGTTGCCCACGGCGGTGCTCAGGTTGGTCTCGCAGCCGTTCGCCGCCAGACCGTCGCAGTTGCCGAACCCGGGCTCGCAGCTCGCGACCGTGCAGGCTCCGGCCGCGCAGCCCTCGTTCGCGTTCGCGAGGTTGCAGACGTTGCCGCAGATGCCGCAGTTGCCCACGGCCGTGCTCAGGTTGGTCTCGCAGCCGTTCGGCGTCTGACCGTCGCAGTTGCCGAAGCCGGCGTTGCACATGCCGACCGCGCAGGCGCCGTTGGCGCACGTCTCGCTGGAGTTGGCCAGGTCGCAGACGTTGCCGCAGGTGCCGCAGTTGCCCACGCTCGAGTTCAGGTTGGTCTCGCAGCCGTTCGCCGTCTGACCGTCGCAGTTGCCGAAGCCGGTGTTGCAGGTGCCGATGCCGCACGCGCCGCCGGTGCACGTCTCGCTGGCGTTGGCCAGGTTGCAGACGTTGCCGCAGCTCCCGCAGTTGCCCACGCTCGTGTTGAGGTTCACCTCACAGCCGTTGGCGACCGCGTTGTCGCAGTCGTCGAAGCCGGCGTTGCACGTCCCGATGTCGCACGTCCCAGCCGCGCACAGGGGCGAACCGTTGGCCGGGGCGCACACCGCGCCGCAAGCGCCGCAGTTGACCACGTTGGTCTGGGTGTTCACCTCGCAGCCGTCGCTCGCCAGGTTGTTGCAGTTGGCGAAGCCCATGTTGCAGGTCGACACCAGGCACTGGCCCGCCGCGCAGGCCGGCGTCCCGTTGGCGACGGCGCACGGATCGCCGCACGCGCCGCAGTTCGCCAGGCTGGAGTCGGTGTTGATCTCGCAGCCGTCGACCGCCTGGCCGTTGCAGTTCGCGAACGGCGAGACACACGCGTCGATCTTGCAAACCCCGTCGGCGCACACCTCGCTCGCGTTGTTCAGGTTGCAAGCGGCCGCGCACGCGCCGCAGTTCGCCAGGCTGGTCTGGGTGTTGACCTCGCAGCCGTCGGGCGTCAGGGCGTTGCAGTTCCCGAAGCCCATGTCGCAGGTCGCGATGGTGCAGGCGCCCGCCACGCAGCCCTCGGTCGAGTCGGCCAGGTTGCACAGGCCCGCGCACGCGCCGCAGTGCGCCGGGTCGGTCTGGAGATTGACCTCGCAGCCGTCGACCGCCTGGCCGTTGCAGTCGCCGAAGCCGGCGTTGCAGGTGAACCCGCACGCCCCGCCCGTGCAGGTCGGCGCGGCGTTGGCGGGAGCCATGCAGGTGGTGCCGCACGAGCCGCAGTGATTGATGGTGGTGCCGAGATCGACCTCGCAGCCGTTCGCGACGACGAGGTCGCAGTCCGCGAAGCCGGGATTGCACGTCGCGATCTTGCAGGAGCCGGCGGCGCACCCGGGCGTCGCGTTCGGGGTGACACAGAGGCTGTCGCAACCGCCGCAGTTGCTCGGATCGGTCAGCGTGGGCTGCTCGCAGCCGTCGATCGGATCGAGGTTGCAGTCCTCGTAGCCGCCGCCGCAGACCAGACCGCACACCCCCGCCGTGCAGATGGCGGTGGAGTTGGGCCCGCTCGGACAGTCGACGCCGCACGCGCCGCAGTCGGCGGCCGACGTTTGCAGGTCCACCTCGCAGCCGTTGGCGGCCACCAGATCGCAGTCCGCGTGGTCCGGGTCGCAGCCGACGACGACGCACTCGCCGGCCTGGCAGTCGCCCGACGCGTTCGCGAGCGTGCACTCCTCGCCGCAGAAGCCGCAGTTCTCGGGCGTGCCGAGATCGACCTCGCAGCCATTGGGCGCCAGACCGTCGCAGTTCGCCTGACCGGGCGGGCAATACACGCCGCAGACGCCGTTTTCACACTGCTCGCCGAGGGCACAGCCGGCATCGCACGCCCCGCAGTTCTCCGGGTCGACCTCGAGATCCGTCTCGCAGCCGTTCGTCGCGTCGGCGTCGCAGTCCGACCAGCCGAGCTCGCACAGGCCGACGATGCACACGCCCCCTTCGCACCCGGCGACCGCATTGGGCACCACACACGGCGCGCCGCACGCGCCGCACTGCTCGGGGTCCGTCTGGGTGTCGACCTCGCAGCCGTTGCTCGCGTCGTCGTCGCAGTTCTCCCAGCCGGCGTCGCACTTGATCACGGTGCACGTGCCGCCGACACAGGCGGGCGTCGCGTGGTCGGTCGAGCACGGCGCGCACGAAGGATCGTCGCAGCCGAACTTGGGATCGACCGAGGGAATGCAGATGTTGAAGCAGAGCTTTTCGTCGGGCCCGCAGCCGCCAACGCCGCCGCCGCCCGTGGCGCCGCCCGTCCCCACGGTGCCCCCCGTCGACATGCCGCCGGTTCCGCCCGTTCCACCGCTCGCCGTGGTGCTGCTCGCTCCGCTGCCGCCCGAGCCGGCCGTCCCCGTTCCGCTCGTTCCGGCGGTGCCCGCCGTGCCGCCGCCACCTTGAGCCCCGGTGCCTCCGGTCCCGGTGGTGGTGCTGGTGCG
>Ga0163144_10014057_pt1 | contig 16648 bp, 13 predicted proteins | sample OliLak19BULKMAT1_FD_123175 | JGI IMG/M metagenome (GOLD analysis project Ga0163144, IMG submission 123175) | Freshwater microbial mat bacterial communities from Lake Vanda, McMurdo Dry Valleys, Antarctica - Oligotrophic Lake LV.19.BULKMAT1 | ecosystem: Environmental > Aquatic > Freshwater >... | reverse complement strand
GCATTCCATTCAAATTTTTCTGAAGGACGTTCTTGCCCTCGGAATCGAAGGAAAAATCCTTCATGTCGGCACAGTACGCCTCGCTGAGTCGCCTGAAGTAGTTAGATTGGTTCATTCATTCTCTTTCGATTGAGTTTTAACCGCCGCTTCCGACCGCTTTGCGGACGTAGGCAAGCCAGATCTCCAGCGCCACCCGCAACGGGTCGTCCACCAGTTGCTTCTGTCGCAACTGATCGTAGCTCTCCCTGCCCTTGGCGTCGCACAGCACGTCATGGGCCTCCTGCACCTCGCGAAATTGCTCTACCGCCTCGGGATTCGGGTTTCGGTCCGGATGAAGGCGCGCGGCTTGACGCCGATAGGCCGCCTTGATTTCCGACGTCGCGGCATCCGGCGCGACATCCAACACAACATAAAAATCTCGCAAACGACCTCCGAATTGTCTTCAAATGGCATGCTCGAGACTTGACGTCCCTCGCGATTTACAGAAGTTTTGCCTACCGACCGTCACCAAGGGAACGAACAACTGTCCAACCCGTAGACGGAGACTGCGCTTCCGCCTACGGGTTTTCGTGGTGTCCCGAGCAGAATTCAGCCGCGAGCTCCGTCGAATTCTTTGAGTGGTGATCCTTTTGAGACATTAACGGAAGTAAGCCTGCACCACCGCCAGCCGTATTTTAACGTGCCTACCCTTGCCTTTATCCAGCTCGGGAGACCAGTTAGTTCCTATGACACCTTTCGATCAGCAGACTGCGATGTTGGATAGAATTGACCATCAACGGTACGCCGCTTTGTATTTATCCGAGAGTTGCCATGCAGGATGCAGAAGAAGCCCACGCCCTCGCTGAATTGGTCAAGAATGGAATTCGCATTCCATCACAACCCAAGATTCTCCTTGAACTGGATCGTATCCTGGCGCGCAGGACTTTCGATCCGTACCTGGTAGCCACCATCATCGCCAAGGATCCGGGCCTTGTCGCGATGCTATTCAAGACCGCGCGTTCGCCGGTGTTTGCTGCCGGTCGTAAGTTCGGCTCCTTGGAGCAGGTCCTCACCGTTCTAGGCGCCAAGCAGGTGAATAGCCTTGTTCGGGCTGCGGCTTTGCCGCTGTCCATCAATAACCAGAAGCGCATGGCGCTAGATGTCTTCTGGCTCCGCTCGGGTGAAGTCGCACACCTGGCGGCGATGATTGCCGAAGACCAGATGGCGGCATGCAACGTTTTCCCAGAGCACGCCTATATGGCGGGCATCTTTAACAAGTGCGGCGTACCGGTGCTGATGATGCGCTACCCGAAGTACTGTGAATTATTGAACTTGGATGACGCCAATGACTGGCCCAGTTTGGCCGACGAAGACGAGCGATTTGGGGTGGATCACTGCACGGTTGGCTATTTGGTGGCCCGTCACTGGGGATTGCCTGACTACGTGTGCCGAGCCATTCTTCGCAGTAATGATCCACCAGATGAAGGCTTGGGCGCGATGATCACCTTGATGTGCATTCTGCAGTTGGCGAGTCACTTTTACCACCGGATCAACGGTCAGCCGAATGCACTTTGGGACACAATTGGCTCCAAGGTGTTGGAGGAAATCGGGATTCCCGCCAGCGACGAAGATGACTATTTTGAGCAGGTCAGTCGCCGCTTTCTTGCCTCGGCCACCACAGACGCCGTCCCAAGCATGAAGAGAGTGCAACTCGGCTTCTAGTTGCACGAGGCTTGCGGACCGCGATAGGGCGTCCGCTAACTGCCCGAGGTCAGATCGCGTTTTTGTTTTTGGCCGGCAGATGGACCACAGTATTTTCCAATTCAGGTATGAGCCTGAAGCGGGGCGAACTGGATTGTCAGCGGCGCCCTGGAAGTGCCCAGAATTCGCCAGAGTGAACGTGCTTGTTCTTGGTGGCTTTTCTTGTCATTTTGTTCTGAGTTTTCTTCGTTATTTCCATATCAAGCCTGTCTTTTCTTCGCTGTCCCTCTCTGCTTTTTTTCCTTCTTTTGCCCCTCGTGGTGATTTCTAGCGCTCGTTCTTGGAGTGCATCATGGGGTCCCGGAGGATCGCATGAAGAAATTCGCCAAAAGCCGCGTCTGCCTGTGCTGCAAGGGTGCGTACGGGCATGCCGAGACGCGCAATGCGCTGATGCAAACGCAAGTTCCGATCATCATAAATCTAGAGGAGCGTTATATCTCTTTCGGCGCAGATGATCCGCAGTTGTGCTTGAAATACACGCTGAACGACACAAAGGGGCGGCTCGCGCCAGTCGTCATCCTGCAGCGATTTGTTTTTAATCTGAACTGGTTGCCAGAGGGTTTTTCTGAGAACGCATCGATCAAGTCTCTTTTCGACTCAGGCGAACTCGAAATTTTTTGAGCCTTGCCACAGACGCAGGTAGGCACGATAGTGCTCGCCCACCAATTCAAGCAGTCGATCCGTGGTGATGGACGATCCGGAGCGCCACTGCACTGTCCCCGATTCACTCAACGTCGCCGTTGCAAACTCAGTCGGCTCCTGCAACGGTTCAAAGCCTGCTTCGAGAACCAGGTTTGACAGATCGACCCGCAAGACGCGATCGTCCTCAAGAGTCACTATGGCTATGTAGCCTGGCTCAGTGTCAATGGCCTTGGGACGTGGAGTTTGCTTTTCCATGATTATGACTAACGTACCACGGCATCGTTGAAGACGGTGCCGCCATCAGAAAGATGTGCCAATTTACTTGGGTACCGGGCACCGTCCAGCCGCTTGAAGAACGGGAGCTCGAGCCAATGTCGATGATGATCTGTTCGTGATCTGTTCGACTACATCGAACCTTACCGTAACAGGCAGCGACGGCCTTTGCAGTCGACTACGCCTGTCCAAAGAAATTCATGACCAACCGGAGCAGAGCAGTACTCGGTTTGAAAAATTTGGCCGCATAATGCCGAAGACTTGAAAAACAGGCAGCGGAACGAAATTCAATTGATGGGCCCTATTTCGACTTGAAGAATGATTCGAGGAACATGCCCTTCGTTCTGATGATGAGATCCGGCTTTATTCTCTCCAATGAGCATGGTGGTGGCGAAGTCGCGGCTTCTTCGTCAAACGAGGCCAGTCACCAATGAAGGCGATGATCCCGATCGAGCGCTCAACGCAACAATTGGATAAGGCTACTCAGCCATCCACAGAGGAAATGCCAATGCGGCCTCTGATTCTGATCATTGATGATGATGCCGGAACGGTCGATCACTTAAGAAATATTCTGTCGTCCGACCACGATGTAGAGGCCTGTACCCATTGCGTACAGATTTTCGAATCCTGCCGAGCGCGCCTACCCGACGTCATTTTGCTGGCCCTGAACTATCCCAATACCGATGGGCATGAAGTCTGTCGGCAATTGAAGGCGCAGCCTTTGACACGCTATACCCCGATAATCCTCCTCGCGAGGCAGAGCGACCCCCATGAGGAGGCCAAAGGAATTCAAGCAGGCGCGGTTGATTTCATGGTGCTTCCCAGTATTCCAAACGTTATTCGCGCTCGTATTCAGACCCAACTGATGTTAAGACGTGCCACCAAGAAAATGCTGGCATTCAACAGCACGCTTGAAGCCGAGATCGTGCAACGCACCTCAGAACTCAAGGCCAACATGGAGACTCTCACCGAGTTTCGGGAAAAGTTGGCCTCCAGCGAAGCCAAGGCCACGTTGAGCACGCTGATCGCCAGCGTCTCACATGAGCTGGGGACGCCGATGGGTAACAGCGTCATGACGGCCACCTATATAGCAACCACCAGCGAAAAGATGAGGAACGGAATTATTGCGGGTCAGATTAAGCGTTCTGAACTCGAGATTTTCATGACCGAAACTCTCGATGGCGCTCGATTGATGGAACGCAATTTGGCTCGCGCCAGCGATCTGATCAAAAGTTTCAATCAGGTCGCCGCAGATCAGGCGAGTGAGCAGCAAAGAAGCTTTGATCTGGCAACGGCGGTCAAAGAAATCATCGCCACTCTGGCCCCATCGCTCAAGAAGAAGCCGCACCGTATCGTGGTCGATATTCCAGCAGACATACGGATGGACAGTCTCCCAGGACCACTCGGCCAAGTCGTCATCAATCTGGTAAATAATGCATTCCTGCATGCCTTTGAAGGGCGCACTGACGGAGTGCTGGCCATCGCCGCAACCGTCGAGATGGCAGACGTTCATTTGCGATTTGTCGATAACGGCGTTGGAATGTCTGAAGACGGTCTCGAGCGGTTGTTTCAGCCCTTTTTCAGCACAAAAATTGGCCGCGGCGGTACTGGTTTGGGAATGTCTATCGTCCAGAATTTGGTCGAGAAGCTACTGAAGGGTTCGATATCCGTCCATTCTTCGCTTGGCACGGGCACAAGCTTCGATATCCAGTTGCCATTGGTATTGCCGGAACAAGAAAAATAGATTTTCTGAGATTCATTAGGCCATCAAAATGATGGGTTACTCAGTCTGGCGTCAGTCTCAGCAGAATCTTCGAGATTAGATTCGGCTCGGGCGAGTGGCGTTTGCCGCCCAAACCAGGCACACTTTCATCATTGATTGTCAAAGTTTGGCGTCGGAATAGACGCCGGGCTGCAAATCACGGGAAGTCGCCACCCCTCCTCTCCGGTGCCAAGGGGAGTATCAGAATGAAGCAGCTGCCTTTGCCCGGCTCACTCTCAACGCTCATCGTGCCCCCTAGAATTTGGGTCACAATGTTGTGGGCAATGTGAAGCCCGAGACCGGTGCAGCCTCGTCCGCGCTTCGTAGTAAAAAATGGGTCGAAGATGTTCGGCAGCACGTCAGGGGGAATGCCCACGCCGTTGTCTTTGACCTTTAGAACGACCTGCGCAGGATCTTCTGCACGCATTCCTTCGATAGTGACGCAGCCAGACTCTGCGCCTTCAAGACCGTGTAAAACGGCGTTGGTAACCAAGTGACTCAAAACCTGTCCCAGCGGGCCTGGGAAGCTATTCATTTCGATATCTCTGGCTATAACGAGTTCTTCTCGATGCGGTACCTTATGCAAACTTGGCCCCAATGCAACTACTGATTCAGCGATCATTTCGGCGAGCATAAATTGGCGACGTTGTGACCTGGTTCGGTCAACCGCCACCTGTTTGAAGCTGCTGATGAGTTCGCCCGCTTTGGTCATGTTTCGCAACAAAACATCGGCGGAAGCGCTGTTATCTGTCAGGAAATCATTCAAAGCAGACCGGCGCAGTCCGGTTTCAACCGAAGTCGCCATCGCCTGGCTGGTTTCCTTCAAGTGCCCCGCCACGAGCAGGCTGTTTCCGATCGGGGTGTTGAGTTCATGGGCCACGCCGGCGACCAACTGGCCAAGCGAGGCCATTTTTTCTGCCTGTATGAGCTGGATCTGGGCGGAACGAAGGTCGTCTAGCGCCCGTTTGGCCTCTTGATGAGCGTTCGCGACATCCTGATAAGCCTCTGTCAGTCGCTGGCGCATACCCGCAATGCGCGCCAGTGCCTTCATCTTGGCGTGCAGCACCTCCTCGGGCAATCCTTTCACCATGTAGTCGTCACCGCCCGCTTCAATGGCGGTGACCAAATGCTCAGGCGAATCGGAGGCGGTAAGGAAGATAATCGGTGTCCATGCCCAGTGCTGGGTCGACTCGAAACGCCTGATCTGAGCTGTCGCCTCAAATCCATTCATCAAAGGCATTTCGATATCCATTAAAACCAGATCGTGCGGTGATCCGCAGAATATTTCGAACGCCTCCTTGCCATTCTGCGCAATGCTGACCTCATGACCAAAAGACTTGAGGCGAGCCATCATCGCCTTAGCGATAAAGAGACCATCTTCGGCGAGTAGGATTTTCATGGAATGTTTTGGAGTGAAATCGGTTTATGAAATGAGATCATATTCAATGAAAATCTATAAAGGCGTCTGATCCGGTGAGGGCGGACGGTCAAGCCCGGTCAGAATACCGCGTAACTACCCACAGAGGTCAGCTCCGATCCTCAATGCGACAGAACCCAGGTGATTGCTGATCGCGTCGCGCGGCGCGAAAGGAACGTCAGCCTTGTTCAAAAGGTGCCGAGACCGGCAAAACGATCACATAGACGCATCCCTTGCCAGGCGTTGACGCAACATCAATCGAGCCGCCTAACAGGTTGGTAACAAGGTTGTAGCAAACGCTCATGCCGAGGCCACTCTGTCCGTGCCCCAACCGTGTCGTGAAGAATGGGTCGAACACGTGCGCGCGAACCTCGTCCACCATACCGCAGCCATTGTCTTTGAAGATTATCCGAACATGTTCGCGCTCTATACTCGCCTCGATCTTGATCGTTCCGTGTCCCCTGTCTGCGAAGCCGTGGACAATCGCGTTGTCAATCAGATTGCTGAACATCTGATCAATGGCTTCGGGGTAGCTGTCCATTGCCATCTCGCCTGACAAGGCAAGGTCGATAGCGATCGGCGTCTCGCCAAGCGTTCGCCGCTTGATCGTCACACTGGCTTTCAAGATGTCATCGAGACTAAATTGCTTTCGCTGTGCATTACTTTGGCTGACTGCCAATCCCTTGAAGCGAACAACCAAGTCTGCCGTCCGATGAAGGTTATCGATCAGTAACTTCAATCCGGCAATCGTTTGGGCGGTGTAGTCGTCAATAACCTTACGACGCAACTTCCCCGACTCCAATTCGTGAGCCATCGCAATGGTATTGTTCTCAATGGTACTGGCAACCGTCAGGCAAACGCCTACCGGTGTGTTTATTTCGTGGGCGACTGCCCGCACCACCGCCCCAAGGCCGGCGAGCTTCTCGGAGCGGATCAACTTGTCCTTGGTCAGGGTCAAATCTTCCAGCGTGCGCCACAAATGATCAGATGCCAAATGCAAGTCCCTCGTCCGCTCAGATACCCGGAGCTCCAGTTCCCGATTGAGCGCTAGCAGGCTGTCCTCTGCCGCGATTTGTTCCGTAATATCGTGGGCCATCGCGAGGAAGCCCTTGACGGCCCCGGAGAGATCGTGCACTGCAGTCATTGATATCGACACTTGAAGCGTATGGCCATCCTTCGCTTTGTAGGTCCACGGTCGAATTTCCGACCCACCGTCGCGCACCAGTGCAAACAAGGTCTCGACGTCAGAAACTGGACGTCCCAAGAGTTCTGTCAGGTCGCGTGATCGATGCTGAAATTCACTTTCCAGGTGAAATACTCCAGGATTCCGTCCGAGTACGTCCGCCTGGTCATACCCCAACATTCTCTCCGCCCCGTGGTTGAAAAGCGTGATCGCGCCACCGCTGTCCATCGCGATGATTGCAATTTCCCTAGCGGCGTCGAGGACGGTCTCCAAATGCCGATTTCTGGCCGTCAGAGCATCGACGCGATGATGCATCTCTATCGCCTCGGCCTGCCCCGACTGCTGCGCCACTTTGAGTCGCTTGGCTCTTGCATAAACGGCTGCCAATGCAAGCAACGCCATCGCCAGCACCACGAGAAGTATCACGAAAAGTGTTGTAGATGGGATCATCGCCTGTCACTGCCGCCCAACAAAGGATCCTGCTGTATCACCGGCAACTGGTTGCGGGTTTCAGGAATTGAGAGAATTTGTCTGGATGGCTGTGTGGGCAAGGGCTTCAAGTCGGACGTCGTTTCTAGAACGATTTCGCTATGATCCAATCCCTTTGGAGTAGCGAGTGGGGTGTGGTTCAAAGTAGGTTAGCACCTTATTCAAATTGGTATCCGAGAATAGTCGGGTTAAGAGGAGCGTGAAGAATCGACGATACTGATCTATTTGCTCCAACGAGTCAGGTGGTGAACGTCAGCTTTCAGGGAACCGCTAGGACGGTTCCGGAGTCACAAGAAATTACCCGACTGGAATAGTCAAGAGTCGGGCTCCAAGCAGACTGATACTCTAACCAAGGCTCCCCACGAGCCAGACTCTGATAGGAGATGAATCATGCGCTACGTTGCTGTCGGCCTCAATACGATCTTGTTTCTCTTCGTCCTGTACCTGATCTCTAAGGATGGTTTTCAGCGTGCGCCATCCGACATTTTTCTTGAGTTTCTGGTGTTGGTCACTCCGGTAGTCAGTATTCTTGCCCTGCTGGGCGGAGAAAAACAAGAAAAATGGCTGCTATAAGCGCGTCTATGGACAGCGAGAAATTGCCAATTGCCCGTGGTGGGCGTTCCAAATTTCACGCTTGGCTTCAGCTGGCACGCCTGCCTATATACTGATTCTTCCAACGCTTTACGATCTCACCGAGGCCCTATATGAGACTTGATGCCGAACCCGGCTTGCGCGCGGCGATGCGCCGATTTTCCGTTGCACTCAGCGGCTTGTTCATCGGCTTGATCCTTTACGGCTATACGGGAATGGCACTGGCTATGTCGGTAACTTTCCTGAATCCGGGGAAATCCGACGAGAAATTCTGGGTTAGCGTCAGTCAATTCATGGAAGCGGCCGCCGAGGATCTCGACATCGAACTCGACGTTGTCTATGCCGAACGTGACCCGACACGGATGATTGACAACGCCAAGCGCGTGCTCGCTCGCCCCAAACGCCCGGATTACATCGTTACGGTGAATGAAAAACTGGTGGCCGGCGAGATTCTTCGGCTCACCGCGAACAGCGGGGTCAAGGTATTCCTGATCAACAACACCTTGAGCGCCGACGAACAGAAAGCCGTGGGCAATCCTCGACAAGGCCTGCCCCATTGGCTGGGAAGTCTGGTCCCCAATAACGAGGATGCGGGCTACCAGATGGCCATGCAACTGATCCAGGCAGGGCGCAAGCAACAGGTCGGAGACGTGCCGCTCGTGCTGTTCGCGATCAATGGCGACCGCAGCACCGCCGCCGGACTGGAGCGTGAGGCGGGTCTGAAGCGGGCTGTGGCGGAAAGCAAGGATGTCACGTTGCGCCAGATTGTCTATGGCGAATGGAACCAGCAACGTGCGCGCGAACAGGCGGAAGTTCTGTTCGGCCGCCACCCTGACGCTCGGCTTGTCTGGTGCGCCAACGATGTGATGGCCTTCGGCGCCATGGAGGCCGCCACCAAGGCCGGACTGCAACCGGGCAAGGATGTCCCGTTCTCCGGCCTCAACAACTCGTCGGAGGCGATGCAGGCCTTGCGCGATGGCCGCCTCGCGGCGCTTGCCAGCGGCCATTTCTCAACCGGGGGCTGGGCGCTGGTGATGCTTAACGATTACCACCACGGTCACGACTTTGCAAAAGCAGGGCCCGTGGAACGTGTGGAACCGTTGTTCGTTATGCTCACGCCCAGCCAAGCGGGACGATTTCTTGAGTGGCAGACCAAAGGCAAGATTTCCGGCCTCGATTTCAAGGCTTTCAGCCGGCAAAAAGCCTCGACAAAGGACTATAAGTTCTCCATCGTCCCCTTCCTCAAGTGACGTTGTTCAGCAACAACTTGACCGCGCGCATCGCGCGGCGCATTTTTGGCATCGTCCTAGCCAGCCTCTTGGCAGCGGGCGTGCTTCTGGCTTTAAGCGTCTGGCAGGACGAACATAAGCGTCTTGAACTTCTAATCAAGGAGGTCAGTACCGCTTTCGCCGTACCGCTGGCCGAGTCGATCTGGCTCGTCGACTCGGCCCAGGTGCAAAGCCAGTTGCAAGCCATGACCCGCATCAACGGCATTTCCCGAGTTTCGGTGCGTACATTTATGGGACAGGAACTCCGATTCGGCCGGTCGGGGAGCCTCGGCGACGACACCTTTGCCGTACGGCAGACCGAACTCAGTCACCTAGGACGCAGCGTCGGCACGCTACGGGTATACGCCGACCGTGGCGCGCTGACCACGGCAATCATTGAACATCTGTTGCAAATGCTGCTCATCCAGGTGCTGGTTTTCGGCAGCGTTGGCACCGCCCTGTACCTTGTCATCAATCGCGAGGCGGCGCGCCCGCTGGCGCGAATCACATCGCGGCTGGCTGCCTGGCGCCCATTCCTTAACCCGGAGCCCTTTGTCTTTTCCCGCCCGGTCAGTACTGAACTGGCAAGCCTGGCCACCACGATCAACGGCATGCAGGTCAGCCTGTCCGATCATCTGCGAAAGGAGGAGCAGCTCAAGGCCGAACTGGAACATCACCGCGATCAACTGGCGGCGCTGGCCGACAGCCGCGGCCGCTCGCTTAGCTACCAGGAGGGCCTCAAACAGCGCGCGCTGGCGATGTCGACAGCGCTGATCAACCTGCCGCAAAGCATGATCCTGCCGCAGATTCGGCAATCCTTAGCCGATATCGCGCACCACAGCACGGTGGACTATATCGGCGTACTCAGGCCGCAAGGTGATGCCGGAGCAACGCTGGAGACCCTATGGGATACCGGTCGGGCGACGAACCTGGTAGACCGGGTGGCGAGCACGCAGACCCAACTGGGGCAGTTGGTGCGGTTGCGGCGAAGCCCGGGCGCCGTTCATCTGCTTGACGGCATGACCAACCGCGCCGCAATTTCTCCAACGATTTCTGCGGTGCTAAGTGATCTCGGGTTTGATTCGATCATCGCTATTCCGTTGCAAGTACGCGACGAAGGACACGGCACCCTATTGATGGGGCGTACGGAAAAGGCGGCGGCCTGGCCTGAGCAGGAAGTGAGTTTTTTCGAACTGCTGGGACAGATCGTCGCCAGCGCGCTGGCCCAACAGAGCACTCAGGAACAACTCGCCAGTACCTGTCACACGCTCAAAGTGGCCAACGCCGAACTGACGCGGCTGAGTTGCACCGACCCGCTTACCGGTCTGGCCAACCGGCGGGGTTTTGACGAGGCGCGCGCGCGCGAACTGAGTCGGGCACGTCGAACCAAGAGTCTGCTGGCGTTGATCTTGATCGATGTCGATCACTTCAAGGCCTACAACGACTCCTGCGGTCACGCGGAAGGCGATATCTGTCTGGTTTCCATCGCCGCCGCTTTGCGCGAGGTACTGCATCGCCCCAGTGACCTGGCGACGCGCGTGGGCGGCGAGGAATTTGCTTTGCTGCTTCCCGACACCGATCTTGAGGGCGCTCAGCGCGTTTTCGCCGAATTGCGGCAGGTGATGCACCGCCTCGCCCTGCCTCACCCAGCGTCGCCCGTGGCACGAATTGTCACGCTCAGTGCCGGGATCGCCTTGCACGACGCGGTCGGCGAGCAAACGTTCGAGGAGTTTTACGTTGCCTGCGACCAGGCACTTTATGCCGCGAAACACGGCGGTCGTGACCGCTGCATGACCGCCGCTTAGGCTCGATCATCATGCCATCCCGCCCTGACGCCCGCCCCAACCAGGCCGGATCTATTTCCAAGGAACGATTCGACTCCCCGTTGTTTTGGGATTCGTCGCACACCTTCCTGAAGTACGCGATCACGACGCTGATGATGACTTCACTCGCCGTCTTCGTTCTGACCGCCATCATCATGCCGGATCAACCCGCGCGCGTTGTTAGCGGATTGGTCATGGCATTGATGGCCGCGACCGCCCTGTTTCTATTGTTGCGCGGGAAAGTCGAAACCTCGGTACTGGTTTTGGTTTACGGAACCTGGACCTTGGTCACAGCCATCTTGACCTTTACCGGCGGTTTGCGGGCCCCGCTGGCTATCGGCTACCCATTGATTACGTTGCTCAGCGGCTGGCTGCTCGGCGCGCGAACCGCCCGGTCGATCGGTTTCATGACGCTAGCCGCAATCGCCTGCCTGACGCTGGCCGACACGCTTGGAATTCTCCCCCACCCACCGACGGCCCCGCTGATTTATGGTGCGCTTCATGCCATTACCAACGGCTTCGCGATCGTTCTGATTTTCTATCTGCTGCGCAACTATCAAAATCGGCTAGCCGATGCCCGCAAACTGAGCAGCGACCTCGGCAGGCTCGCGGCCAAAGTCCAGGCCCACGAACTGGACCTCAACCGCGCACAGGCCGTAGCCCACGTCGGCAGTTGGGTCTATGAAATCGCCACCGATATCACCCATTCCTCGGCGGAGGCCTGCCGCATTTTCGGCATCGCCGAGGGCGCCACGGGGAGTCGTGCAAGCTACCTGGCACATGTCCATCCGGATGACCGGAGCGCTATCGAAACGGCCTGGCAGGCGGCGCTCGCAGGCGAGCCGCTGGATCAGGAACACCGGATCAAAACTGGGGATGGCATGCGCTGGATCAGACAACGGGCCGAATTGGAGCGTGGGCCGGATGGCACGCCCTTGCGTTTTGTCGGCACCACACAGGACACGACCGATGTCCGCAAGATCGAATCCGAACTGCGTATCGCCGCGACCGCCTTCGAATCCCAGGTGGGGATGATCGTGACCAACCACGAAAACACGATTCTGCGGGTGAATCAGGCGTTTTCCGACATTACTGGCTACAGCCGTGAAGACGCCGTCGGTCGACACCACCGTCCGCGCCGGTCGGGACGCCACGACAACGCCTTTTATGCCGCCATCGCCGAGCAGGTCAAACAGACCGGCCAATGGACGGGCGAAATTTGGGATAAGCGAAAAAACGGCGACGTCTACCCGGCTTGGCTCACCATTACCACCGTCAAAACCAGCGTCGAGGGGGCGCTGAGAGGCGATGCGGGAGTAAGCCACCACGTTATCACGCATACCGACATTACCGAACGCAAGGTAGCAGAAGAGGAAATTCGGAACCTGGCGTTCTACGATCCGCTGACACAGCTGCCCAACCGCCGACTACTGCTCGACCGCCTGCCGCAAGCGCTCGCGGCCCGCGCCCGCTCAGGGAACGAAGGGGCTTTGATGTTCATTGATCTCGACAATTTCAAGATGCTGAACGACACGCTCGGCCACGATATTGGCGACATCCTCTTGCAGCAGGTTGCCGAGCGCCTGACGGAATGCGTGCGTGAAAGCGACACAGTGGCGCGGCTCGGTGGCGACGAGTTCGTAATCATGCTGACCGACGTCGACAAGAATCTTCACGATGCGGCCGCCAAAGTCGAAGCGATTGGCACAAAAGTCCTCGCCAGCCTGAATCAGCCCTACATGTTGGGCGGGCATGACCATCAAAGCACCCCCAGCATCGGCGTCACGTTGTTTGGCGACCACCGTGCAGATATGGACGAACTTTTCAAGCGTGCTGACCTGGCTATGTATCAGGCCAAGGCTGCCGGGCGCAACACGATCCGTTTCTTCGATCCTGACATGCAGGCCGTGGTCACGGCGCGCGCCATGCTGGAAGCCGACTTGCGTGATGGTTTGTGGAAGAAGCAGTTCCTGCTCTACTACCAGTCTCAGGTGGACAGCACGGGGCATATCACGGGTGCCGAAGTTCTGGTGCGCTGGCAACACCCGGTTCACGGCATGATTGCCCCCATCCGCTTCATTCCTCTCGCCGAAGAAACCGGCCTGATCCTGCCGCTCGGCCATCTGTTGCTGGAGACAGCCTGTTACCAACTGGTGGCCTGGGCAAAGCGGCCCGAATTGGCCCATCTCCAGTTATCGGTCAACGTCAGTCCTCGACAGTTCCGCCATCGTGACTTTGTCGACCTGACGCTGGCGATACTTCAGTACACCGGCGCCAATCCTCATCGCTTGAAACTTGAGTTGACCGAAAGCATCCTGGTAGATGACGTAGAAGAACTCGTGGTCAAGATGACGGTCCTCAAGGATCGCGGCGTGAGTTTCTCGCTGGATGACTTTGGTACGGGCTATTCATCGCTTGCCTACCTCAAGCGCCTTCCGCTGGACCAACTCAAGATCGACCAATCCTTTGTCCGTGACCTGCTCACCGACCCGAATGACGCGGCCATCGCCAAGACTATCGTGGCCCTGGCCGAGAGCTTGGGCTTAAGCGTCATCGCCGAAGGCGTCGAAACCGAAGAGCAGCGCTCGTGTCTCGCTCAGCAAGGCTGCTTCGCCTACCAAGGCTACCTGTTCAGCAAGCCACTACCGGTGGAACAATTTGAGCAACGGGTAATTGCGGCCACCACCTGAAGCTAGTAGTCAGCCACGTTGAATCAGAAGAGTTCACCGGTTTCTTCCCTCACGGGACTTCCACTGCGTCGGGCTGAAGCCCGACCTACGACCAACGGAAGTCCCGTGAGGGACGAAAACCGACCATCCCCTAAGGACCGCGTGTTTTAGTCGATTTTCCATGGAACGCAGGATTTAAACCAAAAACAAAAATGGAGCCCGAAGACTCCATTTCTATTTACAACGGCTTGACTATGCAATCTCAGAACTCAGCAGCGGCGACAGCGCCTTTCGGTTTCCTGCCAGGGCTCGAGGGCGGAATGTAGCCGGCAACTCGACACAACACGCCTTCGAACTGCTTGCCGTCATTGAAGCGCGTCACTGTGCACATGGTGACTTCGCCCTTTGCTGACAGATCGGACACAAAGCGGCGTACATTCTGCAGCGGAATACCGGTCGCAGCGGCGATTTCCGAATCAAGGCGCTGACCGTTGCTCTTCAAGTACTTTAGAATTTCGTTCATCTCAAGACTCCTTAATTTCGTGGCTAAAGGCACCCTGACTACGGGACCGCCCCAACACACGAGGACACAGCGGAATTTACTCGCGTTCGCCAACCAAACAAACGACAAACATCACAGACACAGGCAAGATAGAACAAATAATCGCCATAAAGTAGGTCGGCTAGTCTAAAAGGCGAGTGTTTAGGAACTGCCGAAATTTGTCCGCTTGCGCCACTGAAGAGTGCAGCATGAAGGCAGGCAATCGTACCGAACCTGCCAGGCTCCAAGTGCCTGCGTCACTACCGGCTTGGGAATCCTTGGGATGCTGTAGCAAAGGTGTCCGGCATGAGTTCCAGCCGGACCGGAGGTGGAATGGCTAACTCGTCATCATTGAGAGGACGTCGCCAAAACCCGGTGATTTGCCGCGATTTATTTCGCCGCTTGATTTGCGGTCACCGGCTGTTAGTGCTGGGGAGAATCGGTCGATGCCGCCACGTAAGTCTCAGCAGGACGCGACTGGGTTGCACCCCACAGGCTGCTATAGGCGGCCAACAATCTTGGCGCCTCATGGTCCCAAGCCAAATCGTTGAGCACCCGCTGGCGACCGGCATTTCCCATCCGGTCTCGCTTCGACTCATCGTCCAACAGTTCCAAAAGCTTGCTGGCTAGATCGACGCTGACATTGGGCTTTGCGTAGAGCGAAGCATCTTGGGCAGAAACGCGGCCCTCGGTCAGATCAAATTGAACGATGGGCTTCGCCAGAGCCATGTACTCCATGATCTTGTTCATCGTCGACTTGTCGTTCATCTCGCTGGCGACATCGGGATTAACACAAACATCGGCGGTATTGAGCATCGCCAGCATTTCGGCATCCGGAACACGCCCGGTAAAAGTCACAAATTGCGCGACGCCAAGCGTAACCGCCAGCGCTTTCATTTCTTCCAGCGACGTCCCGCCGCCCACTAATCCGACGTGAATATCACGGCGACCAAGAATCAACACGATATGGCGCAAGGCCAGCAGCAGATAATCGATGCCCTCCTGCCTACCCATCACACCCACGTATCCCACCAGATAGCGGCGACCGCATTTGAGTCGGTCATCGGCGGGGCCGATACGGATGCGTTCCAAACTGGGGCCACTGCGAACCACAAACACACGATTGGGGTCCATACCGCCCCGACCAATGGCGATCCGCCGATACGACTCATTGGTTGAAATGGCGATATCGGCTGTCCGGAACGTCCAGCGTTCGAGTTTCAGCATTAGCCGATAGAACATATCCCGTCTGCCGAACTTGGCCTCGTAAAGCTCTGGATTGATATCGTGATGGTCAAACACGAACTTCCTGCCAAACAACTTGAAAAAGCCCCCGATCAGGAAAAACAGATCGGGTGGATTGCAGGCATGAATGGCATCAAAGCCTCGCGTCAGCAGTACGCGCCAAGACAGTAGAAATGTCCAAAACAGCGCTACCGCATACTCCATCAGGTAGCCCAATGCGCCCTCCGCCTCCAGCGGAAGGCGGTAGCGATAGATGTGGATGGCGTCGATGTCCTCATAAGTCCGCTCATACCCACGGCCAGTCGGGCAGATGATGCTGACCTGATAACCCGCATCGCGTAATGTGGTGGCTTCCTGCCAGACCCTTCGGTCAAAGGGACTTGGCAGGTTTTCAACCAGAAACAGAACTCGCCTGGGGCGAGTCGAGGAAGTCATGTTCATCGGCGCGCTTACCAGCAAATACCTTCATAGAGGCCAGCCACAGTTCTGGAAGTTCCCACCCGAACGAAGTCGATAACACTTTGCCCGTGTTCCAGCTGCGTGGGAACGTCGCGGAATTCAGGTGCCGCATTGCCAATCACAATGGTCGAGGCATGGGCGAGCACATCATTAATGGTCGGCACCATCAGTCGAGAAATGTGAGGAATCTGATTCAGGATGTAATCCCGATTGGCACCGCGGATGCTGGCAATGCGGACATTTCGATCATAGATCTTCAAATCGTAGCCTTTGCCGAGAAGACGTTCAGCAAGCTCGACGATTGGGCTCTCACGCAAGTCATCGGTGCCGGCCTTAAAACTGAAGCCAAGAATGCCGACCCGACGGCTTCCCTTGTCCATAACCGCCTTTACGCCACGTTCAATCTGCTGCTCGTTGCTGGGCAAAATGGCGCTCATAATCGGCAGCGACACATCCATTGTCTTGGCCTTGTAAAGCAAAGCGCGCAGATCCTTTGGCAGACATGACCCGCCAAAAGCAAATCCCGGCTTGAGGTAATACGGCGAG
>Ga0163144_10014056_pt1 | contig 16649 bp, 11 predicted proteins | sample OliLak19BULKMAT1_FD_123175 | JGI IMG/M metagenome (GOLD analysis project Ga0163144, IMG submission 123175) | Freshwater microbial mat bacterial communities from Lake Vanda, McMurdo Dry Valleys, Antarctica - Oligotrophic Lake LV.19.BULKMAT1 | ecosystem: Environmental > Aquatic > Freshwater >... | reverse complement strand
TGCCACGCGATAGACATCGAGGCGTTCGTGATCGAAGGGCATGTCGAAGACCTCGGGAACGGGAACGGGAACGGGAACGGGAACGGGAACGGGAACTACCATGCAAAGTGGGATTTGCACCCGAGGGAGATGATGCGCTCGGTGAGAGCGCTCTGGCAGTCCTCGAAGCGGGACGCCTTGATGGCCTTGAAGCTGAGGAAGACAACGGGATACCGCCCAAAGTGCGCCCGGTAGTCGCTCCCCGCGCGGGCGATGTGCAGGTCCTCGAACAGGTGCCAGAGGTCCTGGGATGACACCCTTGCGTGGGGACGGAACGGTTTGCGCCGGACTGGCCACCAGTGAAGGGCGTGCGTCACGCGCAAATCCAGCATTCTGCGCGCGAAAGCGGAGACTCTTCGCGATCGGCCTCCCACGCGGCCTGTCCGTTGACAGGGGGTGTCCAGCACCAAACGTGACTTTGAGGATCCAATCGAGGCACCGAATCACGGGCGCCGGCCTGACGGGCGCGAAGCTGACGAGCGCCGACCTGACCGGGGCGGACCTCACCGCCGCGAGCCTGGAAGGCGCGACTCTGACGAGCGCCGTGCTGGAAGGCGCCCTCTTTGATGGCGCCACCACGGACGAAACCACCCTTTGCCCGGACGGAGCCGCAGGACCCTGCTGCTGACGAACAGGGGAATTTTCACCCACAGAACCAAGGAAATCCAAGCGAATGAAGCCTGACGTCATCCAGTCTCTCACAGGGGCGGTCTTCGCCCTCGCGGCCGCGGGCACGATGCTCGCGGGCGCCTGCACCGCCGAGTCGGAGGAGTCGCACCAGAGCGGCAACGCCGCCGCGCTCACCGTGTGCCCCGCCACGAACGTGATCACCGACCCGACGCCGTTCCAGTGGACGTACCACGCGGCCTCGGCGACGAACCCGACTCCCTACTACAGCGGCACGCTCGAGATGGGAGTCGCCACCTTCAACATCAGCGGACAGACGCTCACCACACGCGCGTACCGCCAGGCGGGCGGCGCCTACTCCATCCCGGGGCCGACCATCACGGTCGTGCCCGGAAACAAGTACGTCCTGAGCTTCCACAACACGCTCCCGTATCAGCCGGCCAGCATGGCCATGAACGTCTTCAAGGACCCGAACGTCAGCAACCTGCACACGCACGGGCTGCACATCTCGGGCGAGTCGCCGAGCGACGACGTGACTCGGTCCTTCGAGGGCGGCTTCGGCGGTGATTTCGTGTGGGACATCCCGGCCGACCACATGGGCGGCACGTACTGGTACCACGCGCATCACCACGGCTCGACGTACCTCCAGGTCTCCGGCGGCGCGTTCGGCCAGCTCGTCGTCAGCGACGCCAACGACGGGATCCCCGCCAACGTCGCAGCGATGACGGAGCGCCAGCTCGTGATCGCGTACCTCGATCCCGGGGCGGCCGGGACGGGCGGCGACACGCTGATGAGCGGCACGCTGAGCTCCACCTGGACCGTCAATGGCCTCGTCCAGGGGGCCTTTTGCGGCCCGGTGAACGAGTGGCAGCACTGGCGTGTCCTCCTCGCCGATCGCCACGCGACGGAGAAGACCGTCGGAGTCGGCCCGAGCTGCGAGGTGGCGCTCCTCGCGCGCGACGGCGTGTGGCGCACCACGGCGCCGAAGGTCCTGCCGACCCGCGCTCTCAACCTCACCGGCGCTTCGCGCGCCGATCTGGCGGTGCGCTGCTCGAACGACTCGACGATCACCGTCAACGGGAGCACCGTGGCGAACATCTACATCAACGGCGCGGGCAACACGGCCGTCGGCCCGTACTCGAACGGCGCCACCGGGACCACGTGGTCGGCGATCCGGCCCTCGTACCTGCGGGATCTGCGCAACGTCCAGAACAACCAGCTCTTGCTCAAGGACGTCCGCATGGGCGCCCGCACGATCAACGGCAGCAAGTTCGACCACACCACGCCGACGTTCACGCTGTCGGCCAACAAGGTGCAAGAGTGGAAGGTCTCGGGGAACACGAACCACCCCTTCCACCTGCACGTCTACCACTTCCAGGCTCAGAATTGCTCGGGTGCCTTCGAGAACGGGGAGTACTACGACACCCTGACCTCGGCGTGCTCCGTGCGCTTCGACCTGAACGCCGCCACGAGCACGGTGTACGAGGGCATGACCATGATGCACTGTCACATCCTCGAGCACGAGGATCAGGGCGCCATGGGCTGGCTCGACACCGTGGGTGGCCTGCCGCCTCCCACGTTCCCCGCGGACACCGGGATTCCGGCGCCGTACGCCCTGCAGTACCCCTTGCCCTGAAGCCCGGAGCGTGACGATCTGCGGGCCGCGCCCGGCGAGCGCCCGCGCTCGGGGGTGCGGCCCGCCGCCTCGATCCGGAGATGGACATGCACAGAATGGCTCTGCAACGTGGGTATCTCGTGCTCGTCCTCGGGGGGCTGGCCGGGTGCGGAGGTGGTGCGCAGAACGTATCCGGTGGCCCCGGCGGTGGCGGCGGCGCGCAGGGGGGTGGCGGGGCCGGGCCGAGCGGCTGCTCCGTGGAGCTGTGCGCGCCGTACGCGTGTGATGTCGGACTGGACAGCTGCCGGACCACGTGCGCGGACTCCGGCGAATGTGTGGAGGGCCACGTCTGCGATGGGGGGTTCTGCCTCGGCACCGAGTGCACCGAGGCCACCGCGGAGGTGGCGTGTGGCCCTCACGCTTGCGTGAAGGGCACCTGCGCCGCCGACTGCGCGCTGGGCGCCTGTGCGGCGGGCCATCATTGCCTCGATGACGGCCAGTGCGTGCGCGACTGCGAGAGCCGCGGCGACCCGGTGTGCGGGGGATACGTGTGCGATCTGGAGGTCGGCGAGTGCGAGCCCTACTGTCTCGACGGCGAGCTCCCGTGCGCGGCCGGACATGCTTGCAATGCAGCGGGCGAGTGTGCCCCGGACACGTCGGCAGCGCCGTGCGACGACGGCTGCGGGGCCTACGCCTGCGTCGCCCCGCCCGGGGTGTGCGCCGCCCACTGCGTGGAGGCGGACGACTGCGCCGGCGGGTTCGCCTGCGTGGGCCGGGCCTGCGTCGAATAGCAGCGTGGGCCCGACCGGCAGGAGCTGGACTCCGGCACCGTCAACTTCCGCATGGCCGAGGACCCGACCGAGCCGATGTGGGAGCCAGCCCCGGACACCGAGTCTCCTCCCGACGCGACCGATGGTTCGGCCGCGACAAGTCGGTCTGTTCCTTTCAGAGCCGCAGCACCCTGACCCGCTTGCCCCCGGGCAGCGCCGCCTTCTCCCAGCGCGGCCGCTCGTCCCAGGGGACCTCTTCGGTCGCGCGCCGTCGATCGAAGATCACCAGGAACCCCTCTGTCAGCCCGAGTCGCCCCAGATAGCCTTCGAGCTGCGGCAGCCCCTCGATGAGGGGGTCGGCCTGCTTCTCCCGCCACACCTTCAGCTCGATGGCCACGAGCTGCTCTCCGCCGCTCACGGGCCAGCGAATGCACAGATCCATCCGCCTCGAGCCCGCCGCGTACTCGCGCTCGATCATCGCGCCGCCGTTCACCACGCGCTGGAGGTACGCCATCAGCACGATGTGGGGGGCGATCTCGAGGTAGGACTGGCCTCTCACCAGCGGCTCGGCGTGTCGCCGCCAGAAAGCCACGAATGTGTCGAACAGGCTGTCCACGTCGAGACGGCCGTCCGGCAGCTTCCACGAGCCCGCCGGGAGCACCATCACGTCGGCGGTGACCGACGAGAGCTCGCGCGGAATCACCTCCCGGTAAATGGGATTGGCGACAGCGAGGTTGCCCGCCGCGTCGCGCGCAATCAAGCCGAGGTCGAGGACATAGTCGATGTCGTCGCGGGGGACCCCGGAGCCGAGCTCCTGGCCGGCCAGCACCGGCTCGATGACGCGGCGCACGCGCTCCTCTTGCAGCTTGTCGGCGAGGGCGTCCAGGTGAGTGACCCGCGACAGGATGAGGCGCTCCTTCGCCTGGTCGATATCCGCGGTGGTCACCGCGACGGCGCGGTCACGGGCGAGCTCGTCTGTCGCCGTCGCCGCCAGCGCGTTGACGAGCCACGGCTGTCCGCGGCTGAGATCGAAGGCCCGGTCGAGCGCGGCGGGCTCGAACGGCTGGCCGGTCTCTGCCGTATGCTGGGCATACAGCTCTGTGACCTCTTCGCGGGTGAAGTTGCGCAGGGTGAGCGACTTGGCGAGGATGTTGAAAGGACTCGGGGTGCCGAGGCGCGAGGAGCCGCCGGAGGCGATCTCGTAGTCTCGCACGTCGCGCAGGCCGATGAGCGCGAGCGACCACGGGAACGCCTGCGGGCGCTGCGGGTGCCCGGCGCGGAGCTGGCGGAGCACCGAGAGGAGCGCGTCGTCGCGGAGGGCGTCAATCTCGTCGATGAAAAGGACGATCGGGCGCGGACATGCCTCTGCCCATGCAGTCAGTGCGGCCCCGACCCGACTGCCCGGCTCGGCGGCCGGCCAAGGCGGAGGCCGGAGATCCGGGGGGAGCTGCGTGCGGAGGCGATCGCGGAAAGTGCCGAGGATGGCCCCCTCGGCGGCCCCCGGATCATCGCCGAAAGGAGCCCCCGCCTCCGCGGAGACCACCCCGGCTGCGTAGCGTCCTTCGGCCGTGAGCTCCGCCGCCAGCGTGAGCAGCGCGGTGGTCTTGCCGGCCTGCCGCGGCGCATGAAGAACGAAACAGCTCTGCCGCTGGATCAGCTCGCGCACCTCGGGCAGCCGGCGCATCGGTGACAGGACGAAGTGGATGTCCGATTTGCAGGGGCCGGCGGTGTTGAAGAAGCGCGTCATCGAGGTCTCGGACTCCTTCCTACCCCACCCACGTCGGCGCCGCGAGCGCCGCCAGGCCAAGATCGGCACCGACGGCGACGTCCCGAACGGTTTTTGATCCGCCGAATGCCTCCACCGGTTGGCTGGCGCCCCAGATCGCACCGCCCAGGTATCTCGTCGGGCGAATGGTTCGGTGGCAGCGCCGAGGTCGTCCTCACCCCGTATCCTCTCGGCAGATGATAGGACGTGCGGACGTGGCCCACTCCACTCTGGCTGGCACGCCTCCTCGACTACATCGAGACAAGCTTGCTGGAGAGGCGAAGCGACGGCTGGAGATGGGGCTCCGGGTCGCCGTCGGCCTCCTCTTCGGTGTGATGATCGCCGTCATGGTGATACGGGCTTACCTCACAGGGTCGAAGTGAGCGGTAGTTGACGTCGTTGAGGCGCGCGTGAGGAGCACGCTCGTCACGTCATCATCCGTCAGGGCTGCGCCTCGGGCCACTTGCCATAATACTCGCGGTAGTGCTCGCAGAGCCTGATCCACTGGTCTTGTAGACCTCCGTCGTGACCCATCTTCGCGCGCCACTCTTCGTTCAGCTCGCGGTGCGCCGCCACGTCGATCACGCCGAACTGGTGGAGCACCGCGAGCGCCCGATCGGGGAACATCGCGCTCGCGACGCACAGCGCCGCGTACTGCTCGACCGTCAGCTCCGGCGTGCGATCCACAGGGGGCGGCCCGTACCGCGGTATCATCGAGGTGCCGCCGTCGTGGGGCGAAGGGTGAGGTGCGCTCGCGAGGTACTCCTGGAATCGCGGCGTCGGGGGTGGCCGGTCCGTGTCGTGCGTCCCCGCGATCGGCTGCGCGTACACCATCGGCGGCGGCGGCCCTGTGTCGTGCGCCCGCGCGATCGGCTGCGCGTACACCATCGGAGGCGGCGGCGGCCCCGTGTCGTGCGCCCGCGCGATCGGCTCGCCGTGCGGCGGCATCGGTGGCGGCGGTTCCGTCTCATGTGCGGCCACGCCTCGGCCGGCGAGCTCCTCCGCACAGATCGCCCCGTATCGGTGCGCGCGCACGAGGTCGCCCTCTGCGAGGTCCGCGACCAGCTCCCTTCCGAACCGCACGTCCAGCTTCGCCCATTCCTCCGGCGTCATGCGCTCCTCTTCGAGGATCCGGGAGCGTTCGGCCTCCGTTCGGCGCAGCAGGCGGGCCGACAAGGCAGCCCAGTCTTCAAATCCCATGATGTCCTCGCGGCGCGCGCGACCCAGCTCGGTGCCCACATCCGTCACCTAGATCAGGCGCGGCGCCGCGTCGAACGATGTCACTTGCGGCGAGCCCATCGCTCGCAGTCGGCTGGCCGTGGGGGCCGAAGACCGAGCGGGTGATGATCTCGCATCACGGTGGTGAGATCGGGAAGGCGTATTTATCGATGTAGGGGTCCACCAGGCTCTGTGTGGTGCCGAAGACGGTGGTGGGGACGTTGCCGTACATGATCCGCGGCGGCATCATCGGCTGGCGCCGCGGATCGTTCTGCAGCAAGACGGAGCCACCCTCATCGAGAGCGCCGAGGTCGAGGCCCCCCTGCCCGCTCAGGTGATGGCAGGTCAGGCAGAAAGGGTTTTCCCTGGACCTGGGGCGCGGGGAGTTGAACTCGAGCTCCTCGTCCAACCCGTCGTCGGCTTCGGGAAAGGTCAGCTGCTCGCGCTTCGGGATCAACCCGAGCGCCGCATCGCTGCTCAACCCGAGCGTCGCATCGACGTAGCGAGGGTTGGACCGGCGATGATCGCGGTATTTGTGGTAGCAAACGTACTTTTGATCCGCCGCGCCGAGAGCGGCACTGATGGTCTGATGGGCGGACAGCGGGTAGGACTGCGCCAGCGCGAGCCACGGGCCGCTCTGGTCGCTCACCTGCATGAGCGTGCCGCGGGCGTGATTGCAGGCGAGCTCGGGCGTGGGGTGGTAGGCGAGCAGCTTGACCTCGTCGATCCAGCCGGCGAAACCTGCATGGGAGTCGCTGGGATCGTCGCCGACGCGGAGCGTTCCGACGAGGGGAAAGACGCCCACGGTGGAGCGCTTCAGATACCCGTTCACGTAAAGGCGGGTCCGGTTCTGGGGGTAGTCGAGCACGAAGGCGAGGTGGCTCCAGGCACCTCGCGCCGGCGCCACGTCGGAGGCGCCGAGCGACTGGAGAGGGTCACAGGCGTCAATCGGGTGGAGCAAGCTGGAGATGTCGATGGAGTGGAGGACCTGGCCGGAGGCGTTCTCGTACTCGATGGCGCTGCGGCCCACGAGGACGATCCCGTCGTGGCTGCCGAAGGTGAACAGCTTGCGGCGCACGCCGTCGTCGTGGAAGCGCGGATCGATGAAGAGGCTCAGGTACCACGGATGCTCGCTGATCACCTTCGGGGGCTGCGCCAGCGACTGGTCGGGGATGGTGAAAGAGATGGCGTCACCGACGCCGTCGAGCCAGGCGCCCTTGCCCTCGATGCCTCCGAGCGCCACCGGCTCGAGGCGCACGCCTCCATGCGCGGCGCCGAAACGAGGCGGATCCCACCGGCGCGCGGTGGCGGAGTTCTGGAAGCGCACCTCGCGTGGCACGCCGGTGTTCAGGACCCCCTGGCCTTGCTGATTGAAGCCGTCGTAGTACCTGAGCGAGATGGCGTTCGTCGCGCTGTCGCGGCCGAGCGCGCCGGACATCTCGGCGACGATGAGCGCGTTGGGGTCGAGATAGTCATCGAAGACGAGCTCGGCGGACGCCTTGCCCGTGTTCAGGATCCACACCACGTCGCGCACGGCGAGCGGCTTCATGGCGTCGTCCCAGTTGAAGAGATTCTCGAGCGAATCGACGAAGGAGGTGTTGACCGTGGAGTTCTCCGGGGCCGGGCCGCCCGGGTACTTCCCGGTGCCGGCGCGCACCCAGTAGTCGGTGTTGCTCGTGTCGCTGCCGTAGAGAGAGAGCTCGCGCTGGTCCACATCGGCGCGGTTGAGCCCGTAGTCGATGTTGTTGATGGCGCTGTCGAGCAGCACCATCTTGCCGTGGGTCCACAGCCCGGCGACGCCGGTGCCGCGGAAGTTCTCGGTCTCCTCGAAATCAATCACTCCGGACGGCCCGAACAAGCTCATTGGATTCTGGCAGGTGGTGACGCCTGGCAGGCATCGATTGGGGTAGCGCGCCCCGATGGGACCAAGGGTGATTGGATTGGGATTGAGCTGGTTGAAGAGGGTGGACTGGATCGAGGTGAAGAAGAGGTTGGCGCCGGTGCGATCGATCCACGGATAGCTCACCTGCAGGTCCTTGCCGTCAGGGACCTCGTCGCCGTGGGGATCTCGCAGCGGATGGAAGGCAATGCCGTAGCGGTTATTCATGTTCGGGTCCCAGTGCGCGTGCGAAATGGGGTGGAGCGTTGTCCATTTCGTCACGTCGCAGGGAGCGTCGGTCTCGGAGGAGACCGCGTAAACGATGTCGAGCGGCTCGCGCGGGTCGCCGGTGTTGGGATCGACGAGCGACCTGCCCAGCTTGGCCACGAACAGGCGTCCGTCGGCCGTGATTGACGGAGAGTTGGTGAGGTGGCCATAAAACGACGGTCCGGGGATGGCAAGCTCGGGCGAGATTGACACCATCTCCAGCTTCGCCGTGTCCGTCTTGGGGTGCTTGACGACGACGGTGAACGCCTTGCTCCAGTACCGAACCTTCTGGCCGGCGCAGACGCGGGCATTCGGCTCGGCGTCGGGATCGGGGTCGTCGATACAGGGGCTGAAAAAGGTGCAATCGCTGCTGGTCTTGCACGCCATCTTGTCAGCCACGGCCGAGATCATCTTGAGGCTGTAGCAGTCCTGGTTGGCGAGGGTCCCCACTGGATCCGGGTGCTCCGGGTGGTTCGGATTGCACTTGTGTGGATTGCGCACCGTGGTGACCCCGTCGTCGAACTGGGGCGTGCCGTCGCAGATCAACTGATGGCTGAGCTCGATGGTGCGCCCCGGCGGATAGATGCTCTTGCGATAGAAATCATCGGCCTCTCCCGCCACGTTGGCCGGGAACTGGCGCCTGTCGTTGACGATCTGCGGGCCGGCAGGAGCCCCCGGCGCGGTGACTGGCATGGTGAGCTTCTCGGGACTGAAGAGGAAGAGCCTGCCACTCGCCATGTCGACGCCGACTCGCCCGTCGGCGCTGGTGCGGAACGGCGGGATGATTGGATAGGTGTAGGTGGCATCGGCGGCCTCACCGCTCGGATTATCCATGAGGTGGACGTCTCGCCAGATGGCGGGCGCCTTGGGGAGCGGGCCTCCTTCCTGGTATTCGCCGTGGTCCACGGGCATGCACACTGGAACGGTGGGCACAGGGAGTGGCGTGGTCGTGGCCGTTACCGCCTGCGCCACGGTGGCCACGGGCTCGGAGTCCTCGTCGCCGGTCCCGCAGGCCGCGAGGGCAGTGGAGAGGACGAGCCAGCCCAGGAGCTTTTGAGCGCGGGCGAGGCTCGTGAAGAGGGGGCGTCTGGTCGCGAAGCGGTTTGGTCCCATGTGCTGCCATGGTTCGGAGCCGGCGGCGTTTGTGACGCGGGCACCTCCACATTCGACGAAATTCTTTTCATCCCCCGCCGGGGGCCCGCGCACACCGCCTGGGCCGGCGGGGGCGGGCGTTGTTGAGATCGACGGCGGTCACGACGACGGGCAGGCCGAGCACGCGGGCCACGTAAAGCGAGCGGCTGTCGGCGGAGAACTGGATGGACCCGCCAGGCGTCCTACCCCGACCATTGGCCGGCCAATGGCCGGCCATCGAGGTGATCGAGAGAGGGCCTGACTGACTGCCATTCGGCAATTTGGCAAGCAGCGATCGACTCGACCGGCAACCTCCCTTGCCCGGCCGGCCCCGACGCGACCGCGCTGGCCCGCTCGACCTCGATCCCCGATCCACCCGTTGACAGCACACCCGCCATGGATTCAGGTGCGCGCCGAAAGGCGGAAGAAAGCATGAACATTCAGTCCTCTCGATCGCTCGTGGCTGCCGGTCTCTTCGTCGTCGGGCTCACCCTCACAGGGTGCGGCGACAGCTCGGCTCCCGGCAGCGCGTCCACTGCGAAGCCAGGCGACACGAGCGCAGCGGGGACCGCGAAGCCCATCTCGGCGGCGGCTGCCGGCGGCGGCAAGGTCGCGTCGTGCAACGCCATCAAGACGGAGAGCCTGTGCCGCGAGTACGGCGACAAGAACATCTCCGCCGCCGGCGAGGACTTCATCAAGAAGCTGTGCGAGGGAATGGGCGAGTTCAAGATGGAAGCCTGTCCCAAGGACAAGCGAGTCGGCTCGTGCGCGACCCCGGAAGGCGCCAAGGTCTACTACAGCGAGGGCGGCTTCCCGCAGGAGGCCGCCAAGGCCGAGAAAGCCTGCAAAGAAGGCGTCCCCGCCGGCGAGTGGAAACCCTGACAGGCCGTTCTGGCAACTTCGGCCCGCTGCCCGCGCGAGGTGCAGATCTGAGGAGTCGAATCGAACCGGCGTATCGGAGACGGATGCCGCGCTCGGAGCGGCGTGCGCCGGCGATCGTGCTATGAGCACAACGCAGCCGGACGAGCACGTTCAGTCGAGGAGCAAAGACCATGGGAATCAGCAAGGCGAGCGCGCAGTGGGATGGGACGATCAAGGGCGGCAAGGGCGTGATGAAGCCTGCCCATGCGGCCGAGGTGCCGTTCTCCTTCGGATCGCGGTTCGAGGCGCAACCTGCCAGCAATCCGGAGGAGATGGTCGGCGCGGCTCTCGCCGGATGTTTTTCGATGGCGCTGTCGTCGAGCCTGGAGAAGGCCGGGGCGCCTCCTCGGTCGATCCGCACGTCGGCGAGCGTGAGCCTGGAAAAGGTGGGCGACGGGTTTGCGATCACCGCCATCGAGCTCCGCACCGAGGTCGACGTGCCGGGCCTGGACGACGAGAAATTCCAGGCGATCGCCGAGGCCACCAAGAAGGCTTGTCCGGTCTCGAAAGCGCTCGCCGGGGTCGGCAACATCGCATTGAAAGCGACCCTCGTGACGGCGTGAGACAGCGGGCCGGCGACATCGCCGCCGACCCTTCGTAATTTCGCTCATCTCGCTCGCACGGAGATGGGGCCACGGAGACGCGGCGAAGTGGCCCCGGGACGAGACGACCTCTACCGCGCCCAAACAGAACGGAGTGACGATATGGCCAAGCACAGCTTTCAGGTGACGTTCACGGGAGCCGCGGAAGACACCATCGCCAAGGCCAGGGCCGGCCTCGAGAAGCAGGGCGGCACGCTGACAGGCGACGGGACGAAGGGCGACATCGTGGCGTCGACGCCGGCCGGCAAGGTGAAGGGCAACTACCGCGTCGACGGACAGGCCTTCACCATCGAGATCACCGACAAGCCCTTCGTCGTCCCGGCCAGCGTGATCGAGGGCCAGGTCCGCAAGTTCCTGTCGAGCTAGACCGCCAAACCGTGGCAGTTTCGGCCTCTCTCGGCGCCACTCGGGCCGACCCATGAAGGTCGTTTCCGCCGGCGCCGGAGCCGCCCTTGCCTCCCGAGGCGTATCGCCCATGGCCCCAGCCCACCAGGCACAATCGGGGGCGCTCCGCGAGGGGGTCAGTAGACGAATCGCAGAGTGACCATGTCGATGCCGCTGCTCACGTCCCATCCGGTGCCGGCCACGAGGATGCCGTTGCCGTCCGGGAGGGCCTGGACCGCCCGGCCGCGGAAGGGGAGGGTGAAGATGCCGGCGTCTGCGAAGGTCTGGTCGAGGGAGCCGTTTGCCTGGAGGCGCCACACGGCCAGGCGGTCGGAGGGGCCGCCGTCGATCGCGCCGGAGACGACGACGCCGCCGTCCGGGAGCTCGGCGAGGCCGATGAGGGACTGGAGCGTGTGACTGGCATTCTGGATGGTGGCGACGCCGGCGTTGCCCCAGGAGGGGTCGAGCGTGCCATTTTGGTCGACCGCGACGACGTGGATCGGGCACGCCTTCAAGTCCGCGCAGGTCTGCTCGGGGCCTGCTGCGACGTAGCCGCCGGCAGCGCGCCGCTGGACGCGGGAGAGGCGGGTGAAGGTGTTGGGGACTGCCACCTTGCCCGCTGCTCCGAAGGTGGCGTCCAGGGTGCCATTGTCAAGGAAACGAGCGAAGAAGGCGCCGGTGAGGCCCGGGCCGGCGACGACGATCTTGCCGTCCGGATCGAGGTGCACCGCGCTCGCGCGGCCCTTGAGGGTGACGGCGTCCTTGAAGTAACCGGTGTTGTTGAACGTGGCGTCCAGAGTGCCATTTTCCAGGAAACGCGCGACGAGGGCGTTGGCGCCGAAGGGGTTGTCGCCGGCGACGACGATCCGGCCGCTCGGGTCGATCGCGATGTCGTAGAGCGCGGACTGGGGCTTGACCTTGGCGGTGCCCATCATGCCAAAACCGAGGTCGAATTGGCCAGTCGCCGAGCGCCGCATCACGTAGGCGTTCTCGGTGGCCATGTTGATCCGGCCCATTGCGTCGATGGCCACGGCCAGCGGCTTGTGGGTGGACGACACGCTGAAGCCCGTGTTGACGAAGGTCTTGTCGTGCTGCCCGCCGACGAAGCGCGCGATGCCGGCGTTGAAGTTGATCACGCCCACGGCGACGGCGGCGCCGTCGGCCCCGAGGGCCAGATCGGTCATCAGCTCGGGGCGGGTGCCGGAGCTCTTCACGGCGATCCCGGCGTTGCCGAAGCCGGCAATCGTCGCTCCGCTGACGTCGAAGGCGGCGACGACGGACTGGCGATCGCCCGAGGCGGCCGTGGGGAGGCGCGAGGCGGCGAAGTGGAGCTGGCCCTGCTTTTCGAGCACGGCGCCGATGTTCGCATTGGCGCCGAGGAGGAAGTTGAGCCCGCCGGTGGCGAAGGGCGCGGCGGCGCCGGTGGAGGTCAGTCGGCGAACACCGGAGAACCAGGAGTGGAGGTTGGTGACGACGGAGGCGTCGATCACGAGGGCGTCGCCGTTCGAGAGCCACTGTCCGCGGACGGCCAGCTGGCTGAGCGTGAGGGCGGCGACACCGCCGTTGCCGAACGTGGGATCGGGGTCGCCGGCGGAATCGAGCTTGAGCGCGGACGTCTGGCCGGTGACGAGGATGGAGCCTGTGGGGGCGAGATCGATGTCGCGCGCGGTGAAGCCGGGAGTCAGCTCGCCCGCGGTGCCGAACGTGGCGTCGGGCAGGCCCGCCGGGTCGACGCGGAACAGGGTGGATCCGCCGAAGTCGGTGAGGGCCAGGAGCTTGCCGTCGGGCTGGTAGACGAGGTCGCGCGGCGTGTTGCCGGCGAGCACCGCATGGCCCGCGACGCCGAAGGTGAGGTCGGTGTTGCCGTTCTCGTCGAAGCGCCACAGCCAGGTCTCCTGTCCGGGGGCGGCCGCGAGAATGGCAATCTGCCCGCCGGCACCGCGCGCGAGGGGGATGAGCTGATCCGCGAAGTCCGCGCCGACGAAGGTGAACCCGTCCTGGCCAAAGGTGGGGTCGATCTGGCCCATCGCGTCGACGCGGATGACGAAGGCCCGGCTCTCGCCGAGGCGGGCGGTGACGCCGGCCACGAGGGCGGCGCCGCCGGGCAAGGGCTCGATGCCGGTGACGACGGCGTTGTCGCCGAGCGAGACGAGGACGACGCCCTGATTGCCGAAGGTGGTGTCGACGGCGCCCGTGGCGGTGAATCGCACGAGGAGGGCGTCGCGCTGCGAGTCGAAGAAGTTGATGCTCGACGCGCCGCCGCAGAGGATGTCGCCGTCGCTCATGAACGCGGCGGCGCGGACGAAGTCGTCGCTGATGGGGGTGTCGGCGTGCGCGACGCCCATGTCGCCGTACGCGAGATCGAGCGCGAGGGCGCCGCCTCCACCGGAGGTCTGGCCGCCGGTGCCGCCGGAGCCGCCTTGTGCGCCGGTGCCGCTCGTGCCGCCCTGTCCGCCTTGCGCGCCGGTGCCGCCCTGTGCGCCGGTGCCCCCTTGTCCGCCAGAGCCCCCTTGGCCGCCAGAGCCGCCTTGTCCGCCGGAGCCGCCTTGTCCGCCGGAGCCTCCCTGCGCGCCGGTGCCGCCCTGTCCGCCGGAGCCCGTTTGCGCGCCGGAGCCGCCCTGTCCACCTTGCGCGCCGGAGCCCGTTTGCGCGCCGGTGCCGCCCTGTCCGCCGGTGCCGCCCTGCGCGCCGGTGCCGCCGTGACCGCCCTGGGCCCCCGAGCCGATGGTGCTTTGGCTGTCGTCGCCGCAGGCGGACAGGGTGAAGAGGAGGGTGAAGCCGAGGCCGAGGAGCGAGAGGCGCATCCGGTCACTATCGGCGATGCCCCGCCTGCCGCCCCTACACGGAGCATGAAAACGGCGGGTCGGTCCCCCCGCAGCACGTGAGTGACGCTTGGGGGACCGCCGCACGCCGCGGAGTGAACGGGCGCAACCTCCGGTGAGCCGGACTACGGTTGCACGGTGTTCGTCGCCCAGACCGGGGCGTTGGGCATGTAGATGACGACGTTGCGGTCAAGAGACCTCGTCCAAGAAGTCTCGCCATCTTGCGCATACTCCCCCCGTTTCTTCTGCTTCGTGCTCCGACCCCCGATGAATTGGGGTCCTATTTGATCGTTGGCCCGCGGGGCCTTCCAGTCAAGAGCGGGCTCGTCCGCCAGAGATCAGGGGCCGAGGGCCGCGAGGGCTGGGTTGGACGCCGGATCCCCGCGCAAGCATCGGCGCAAGGCCTCGCGGTCCACGACCGTGTACTGTTCGCCGCGTACGAAACGTACGGCGACGGCGTGATGGTCGGCGTCGCGAGCGCGCCCATCCTCGGCCATGCCACGGGAGACTGAACCAATGAAACATGCCTTGTCGAGCTTCGTTGCACTGGCGCTGGGCGCCCTGGCGGTCGCCTGCGGGCCGTCCCCGGGCCCGGCGGACACGCCCGCCGCCGCGCCTACTTCGGCGCCGGCGCCCACGTCTGCACCGGCGCCCACGTCTGCTCCGGCGCAGGTCCGGTGCAGCCTGGAGATCGCGCGGGCTCACCGGCGACACCCGATCATGAAAGCGGGCGACGAAGAGGCGTGCTCCACGCAATGCGCGGCGGGCGATCAAGGCAGCTGCGTCGCGCTCGCTCTGCTGCTCCTCGAAGGCAAGCTCCACGCGGAGGACGGCGGACGCGGGGTGAAGCTCATCGAGACCGCGTGTACGGCGGGGCATGCCGGCGCGTGTACCCACCTGGGCGAGCTCGCGGAGTCCGGCGCCGGAATGCCAAAGAACGAGCAGCGCGCGTCAGCGCTCTACGCGAAGGGCTGCGACGGCGGCGATTTGCGCGGCTGCGCCGATCTCGGAGCCCTGCTCGACGAGGGCCGGGGCATTGCCCCCGACCAAGCACGCGCGGCCGTCCTCCTCAACAAGGCGTGCGATGGGGGCGAAGCACAGGGCTGTTACAACCTCGGAGTCATGCTGGTGCAGGGAAAGGGCGTGCCGCAGGATCTGGCGCGCGCCGTGAGCCTGTTCTCGGGCGCCTGTGACGACGGTCTCGCGACGGCTTGCAGCAAGCTCGCCTTTCAGCTCGAAAAGGGCAGCGGCATCGCCAGGGATGAAGCCCGCGCCGCGACCCTCTATGCCAATGCGTGTGACGCGGGCGTGTTTCGAGCCTGCGAGCTGCTGGGCGTCATGGCCAATGCGGGCCGCGGCATGAGCGAAGACCCGGCGCGCGCCGCGGCGCTGTTCACGAGGTCCTGCGACGGAGGGGACACGCACGGCTGCGTCGCCATCGGGCGCTTGTCGCAGGATGGCCGCGGCGTGACAAGGGACGTGGCGAAGGCGGTGACCCTCTTCGAGAAGGCCTGCGACGGCGGTTACTCCGTCGGTTGCGAGATCCTCGGCGACGTGCTCGGGCAGGGCCGCGGCGTTCGCCAGGACCGCGCTCGCGCCGAGAGCGCCTACGCCCGTGGATGTGCTCTGGGCGATGCCGCGTGCTGCCAGAAAGCGGCCAAGCCGAAGAAGCCTTGATGCCTACGGGGGTCAGACGACTGCGCGATCTTCGTCGCGTGGAGGACGCCGGGGCCGGTGCTCCATGGCCAGTTTTCGAGCAGCGCCGTCGCGTCGGAGAGGCCGTCTCCCGGCTACCCATCGCCTCCAAAAGCCGACGCTCGACGTCGGCCAAGGGTGTCATTGTTCCCACATTCTCCAGCGTCAGCACCACCGGCGGATCGCACCCCCGAGCAACGGTGAGCCTGTCCCGAGGCCGAGTAATCGGATGTAATGGCGATCTGCTAGACAAGCGAAGACGGTGGAGTGAAGATGCCCGCGACCAGCTATCCGCCCACGACAAGAGGAACTTTCATGAGAACGAACAAGAGCAAGAAGGCACTTCTGGTCGGCATCAACGACTATCCCGGCGACGAGCTGCACGGCTGCGTCAACGACGTGACCGCCGTCAAGGAGCTGCTCGTCCACAAGCAGGGGTTCAAGTCCGAGGAGATTCACTTGCTCACGGACGCAAAGGCGACCCGCGCGGGCATCCTCCAGGGGCTCGACTGGCTTGCCGAGGGCGCGGGCGAGGCTGACACTCGCCTCTTTCATTACTCGGGCCATGGCAGCCGGGCGGCCGACGTGACCGGCGGGGACGAGCCCGACGGCTGGGACGAGTGCCTGGTGCCGCGCGACAACTTCGCGACCGGCGAGATGCTCCTCGACGACACGCTGCGCGGCCGTTACGCCGCCATGCTCAAGAAGAAGGTCCACCTCGTGCTGGTGATGGATAGCTGTCACTCCGGCTCGGTCAACAGGGGCCCGGGGGCCGATAGCCTGTTCCGCTTCATCAAGCCGAAGAAGGGCGAGGCGGCCAGGGCGCGCGCCGCCAAGCTCGCGAGCCGCGAAAAAATGGACAGGGAGGTCGAGGAGATGGTCTCGGCCAAGGCGAAGGAGCTGGAGAGCAAGAG
>Ga0163144_10014054_pt1 | contig 16650 bp, 13 predicted proteins | sample OliLak19BULKMAT1_FD_123175 | JGI IMG/M metagenome (GOLD analysis project Ga0163144, IMG submission 123175) | Freshwater microbial mat bacterial communities from Lake Vanda, McMurdo Dry Valleys, Antarctica - Oligotrophic Lake LV.19.BULKMAT1 | ecosystem: Environmental > Aquatic > Freshwater >... | reverse complement strand
TCAAGGATCTCATGGCGGCCCACGCCGGGATCCGTCCGGAGCAAACGGATCGGGATCTGTCCTGCGACCGGCTCCGGTTTTTTGAAGCGCTTCGGTGTGGAGAGCAGCGCGAGATCGCCCAGCGGCCCGGCTTTTTTCCATGACCTGTGGAAGACATCCGCGAACTTTGCAACCACCGGCCCCTCCACCCGCACCATCAGGTCGTGCCACTCGTTGTAATATTCGCGGCCGATGTTCATCCCGCCGAGGATCGCGGTGCGGTCGTCGAAGACGAGGAGCTTGGTGTGATCCGCGACAAGCCATGGGTTCAGGGTTCTATGAACTTTCACCTGCGAGCCCTGTTCCAGGTAGGCTTTCATGTCGGAGGGCGGGGTGAACCCGGCAGGGACTTTCGTTTTCGGGCTGGAAAGGTGGGCGGTCGCGCTGCCGAAATCGTCGAAAAGCACCCTCACCTTCACATCCGCCGAGCGTTTCCGCAGCTTGTCGGCGTAGCGCACCGCGATGTCGTCGTTATCGAAGATGTAGATCTGGAAGTTGACCGACGATTTTGCCGCTGCGATCTGGCGGTCGAGTTCCGGGAAAAACTGCCCGCCATCGACCAGCCATTTCAGCGCGCCGCTATCCGCTTTCGGAAAACCCTTGTCATCCAGCAGCCGTTCGAAATCTGCGGATCCCGGGGTTTCCGCCATGCCCACCTGAGGCCCAGGATCGATCGGAAGGTTTCCCGCCACCACTTCCCTCGGCCTGTGCCACAAGACCGCCAGCCCCTGGCGGGCACTCGTGATCGGATGCTTCAGTGCGGCGACCACGGTGCCCCGGAAAGTCGTTTCGGCCAGGGATTTGCCGGCCAGCATCGGATCGAGAGCCACCATCCGCGGAGCCGAGTTCTGGGAGCTCGGGCCGGCGAGGCTTCCGCAGGAACAGATGCCGAGAAAGGGTGTGAGCGCCGCGACGCCGGGCAGGAACCGGTAGGATATTTTTCGCATCCCCCACCACAGCATGGGATGGAACCCGCATCAAGCGCACAGCGGGCAAGTGGACATTTGAATTCCCCACAGAGATATGCAAGGATAGCCCATGTGAAAAGGCAGTGCGCCCCAAACCTCCCAGAACCATGAAAAGACCGGACACAAAATCACTCACCCTCATTGGCCTCGGATTCCTACTGCCGGCCATCGCCGCACGTGTGGCGCAATCCATCACCGGAAGGGGCTACAAGCTCATCACGCACCGCGAAGCCCCGAGAAATCCGGCCAACCCCGAAGTTCCATGGAAGGATGCCCTCGCCTGGGCCGCGCTCACCGGGGTGATCGGCGGCGTGGCCCGGCTCACGGCGAGGCGCTGGCTAGCCGAGACCGCCATCCCTACCGAGGGCGATGACATGGATGAAAAGCTGGATGAGATCGCATGAAACCGTCCGTGTTCGGCCTGCTCAAGGAAACCGTCGGTGAATTCATCGCCGACAAGGCGATGCGGCTCAGCGCTGCTCTCGCATACTACTCGGTGTTCTCGCTGGCTCCTTTGCTGATCATCGCCATCTCCATCGCGGGTGCGATCTTCGGGGACGATGCTGCGAGGGGAGCCATCGAATACCAGCTCACTGATGCCATCGGGCGGGATTCCGCCGTGGCGGTCCAGGAGATGCTCACCGCAATCCACATTGAGGGGAAAGGGACCCTGATGACCATTGTAGGGATCGTCGTCCTGCTCTTCGCCGCCTCGGGCGTTTTCGCGCAGCTCAAGGACGCGATGAACACCATCTGGGGCATCGGGGTAAAACCTGGGCGCGGCGTGAAATCCGCCGTCAGGAAACGCTTGCTCGCCTTCTCGCTGGTGCTGGTGATCGGTTTCCTGCTGCTGGTTTCGCTGGTGATGTCGGCTGCCGTCGCTGCCGCAACGAAGTGGCTCGGTGACGCACTGCCCCTGCCCGGCTTCATTTTCGCCTCCGTGAGCCTCATCATATCCCTCGGCGTGGTGACCCTCCTCTTCGCGATGATTTTCAAGATCCTGCCCGATGCCGAGGTGCGCTGGAAGGATGTATGGATCGGTGCCTTCCTCACCGCCGTGCTTTTCACAGTGGGCAAACTGCTGCTCGCCCTCTACCTCAGCCGCGAGGGAGCCGCATCCGCCTATGGTGCTGCGGGGGCGCTCATCCTGCTCCTGAGCTGGGTTTATTACTCCGCCAACATCCTCATGTTCGGCGCGGAATTCACCCAGGTTTACGCCCGCCGCAGCGGACGTCGCATCGAACCCAAGAAGAACGCGGTGCGGATGGAATGAGGTCTTCCGTTTCCGGAAAAATAGGGTACCTTTTTCACATGGCCGATTCCTACACCATAAAGACCGCCCAGCAGAAATTCTCGGCTGTCGTAGAAGAGGCATCCGATCACCCGATCACGATCACGAAACAAGGTAAGGCAGTTGCTGTCCTGGTTTCCATCGAACGTATGGAAGCAATCGCGGAAACGATGGAGTTGTTGGCCGACCCGAAAGCCATGGCCGCGATCCGGAAACACCGGTTCGGGAAAGCGGTTTACCACGATCTCACCGCGCTTGATGCGTTATGATTTCCGTTCGGAACGGAGTCGCGCTCTCCAGAGCGTGACCCGACCGCGGAAACGGATGAAGTAGCGTTCTGGAAAACGCTACTCCGGGGTCACAGCGGGCGCTTCCTCCCCATCTTCCCACCGAGGTTCTTCACATCCTCCAAAATCAGATAAATCCCCGGGACGAGGTAGAGGGTGATGCGGTCGCTTTCGAAAAACGAAATCCATGCTGGCGCAACGGAAGACAGAAAACCATCATCAGCTTGTGATACTCTCCTGCCAAAAGTATTTTGCCGTGTTTCAAGCGGAACCGTTGGATACTTCTTGTCACATTAGCCTTCTCGGACTACTCTTTTGAACAGTTCTTCTAAATGAGTCGAGTCTCAACAACGATTGAAAACGCCCTCGGTCTTAATACGACCAAGGCATCGCTGTATCTGACATCGCCCGACCAACTCATGCTCCACCCCGAGCTTGCGATGGTGGCCTTCTCAGTCCGCCACGCTTGGAAGATCCTCAAACTCGATGGAGTTCTCATCATCGATAATCAGCCTGCGGCTTATCTTAAGCAATCCGCTACCCCTTTCCCGAAGGCTCGAATCGATGAATGGATCCGGTTCCTTTGGAATCACGGCACTGCCCCGCTTCTCATCCTCATAGAACCGACGAATATTGCAGTTCATTCATCCATGACCCGCCCGCCTTCACAAGAAGGCAAGCCATGGAGCGAACCTTCATTTGTGGAAAATTGGAACTTCGTAGCGGAAGCCTTGGAACAAAACAGCCTGTCCGAATACTTGCGAAGAATTGAAACGGGAGAAATCTACCGGGCTCATAGCGGCAAGTTCGATACCGAGAACGCGGTCGATAGGTGCCTGATGGAAAACCTACACCATCTGCGCAATCAGCTGAGTTTCGACACCCCTGAACTAGCCCACAACCTACTCGGGAGAATCCTTTTCATCAGTTTCCTTTGCGATCGCAAGTTCCTAACCCCTCGACACTTTCCCGGAAAGGCTACCAGCCTGAAAGACTTCTTCGCAGCTTATCGCGGAAAGGGACAGACCGGAATCAGAATACTGTTCGCAGAACTTTTCTCCAAGCTCCAGGAGGAATTCAACGGCAGCATGTTCAGCCCGGAAATGGAATCGGAGCGTAAGAAGATGACTCCCGCGGATTTTGATCGAATCGCGGATTTCCTCAATCGCGAGGAAATGGAAAGCGGCCAACAAAGCCTCCCTTTCTCGGTTTACGATTTCAGCCACATCCCGGTGGAAACCATCAGCGCGATTTACGAGGATTTCCTAGACGCAGAAGACCGAACGGAGAAGAAAGATCTCGGCGCGTTTTACACACCCCGTCATCTGGCGGAAATGGTGTTGGGAATAGCTACCCAGGATGGCAAGGATGTGGGGAATTGGAAATTTCTTGATCCATCCTGCGGCTCGGGAGTATTTTTAGTGATCGCTTTCAACCTGCTTGCCGAGCACTGGCAATTCCACGAAGGAAACGAAAAGCGGAGAAAGCCAGCCCGCATCAACGCCCTGCTGGATATTCTCCTGAATCAGATACGGGGGGTGGATATCAAACCCACCGCTTGTCGCATTTCCGCCTTCAGTCTTTACCTCGCACTTTTCGAGAAAGTTCAGCCTGTAGAGCTGGATGAATTTAAAGCAAGCCTCAAAGGGAAACCGATTCTTCCAAACCTCCTCAGTCCCACCTCAGCCAATCGTGACGGGGTCGCGACAATCAGTTGCATGGATTTCGTCGAATCGTGCGATGCCTTGCCAAAGGATTTCGATTGCGTGATTGGAAATCCGCCATGGGGCAAGCGGGGTAAATTGCAGATCGCCTTTCCATTCGTCTGCTCCGCTCCGGATCGGATCTCGGCGTCTGGAAAAGTTTGTTTTGTTCTTCCGACTACCATGCTAGTCGCAGAGCAAGGGACGATGGACAAAAAGTGGTTTTCCACCAACCAGGTGGATCTGGTGGTCAATCTTGCGGATTTTCAGAATCAGCTTTTTGTCGGCCCGAATTATCCGTGTTTCGTGATCCGTTACACCGCAGGTGAAGCGGACGACGACCACATGATCCGGTATCTGACACCGTCCGCGAACAACTACGACAACCGACGCGGGCTTATCCCGCTCGAACCGGGGGATGAAAAGCACATCGGCCAAGCCGAAATTCGCAGGTCCAAAAACAACGCGGCGTTCCGCTTGCTGTGGGTTTCTCGTTTCAAGGCATCAGGCCGGGATTTGAAATTTCTCCAACGGCTTTGGATGATGCCACAGCTTGGTAAGAACATGCTTCGAAGTGGAGAAAATGAGCCGACGCTGAGCAAGGGAGTCGGGTTTAAACCGTTTTATCCGGGTGAAACCGAAGACTCCCACGTGAAGCTTCCGGAAGACTGGAAATCTGACCCGTATCTCGACAGTATTCGAGCTGTTGATCTCATCGTTTCGTCGTCGGACTGTCACTTGACAACCGTTGGTTCATTCCTTTCAGAACATACCAGCCGTAAAGGAACCTCAGCATCTACGGAAATTCTTCGCAGAAAGCCTGACGAACAAATTTTCCAAGCACCATTATTGATTCATAACAAGGGCTTTACAAAGTTTGCGTTTTACGGAGATTCCAGCGAGCCTATCCGCTTTCAGGATTCGATCCATTCGATAGCTAGCACCACTGGTGACCATCGGCAGGTGGCTTTCCTAGCAGCCTTTCTACAAAGCTCTCTAGCGAAGTATCTCGTCTTCTTCTCCGCAGCAGGGTGGATTGCAGGCCGAAAACAAATCCACATGGAAGACAAAATGCATCTTCCATTTCCATTGCCGGGAAGCCCGTTTGCCTCCGATGACTCCGAAGAACTGGCGGATCGGATGCGGGGGGCGCTTGAAAAGCTTTCTGCCGCCAAGAAAAAATATAAGGAGTTGCTAGACCCTGAGACCATTCAGGAAACCAAAGATCAGCTGAACGAGCTAATTTTCAGCTACTACGGCGTAGGCAGACTTGAGCGGATATTGGTGGAGGATGTTTGCGAGATTCTGGAACCCAGCCAACGACCCGGGGCAAAGAAGGCAAAGGGCAAAGCGTTGTTAGCTCCAAAATACTCCGAGGTTCTCGCCTATAGCCAGACTCTTTGCGAAAGCCTCAACAGGTTTGCTGCGAAATTTGGAGAATCCAAAAAAGTTGTCTTTGAGGCGAATCTCAAGCCTCATTCAAAGAGCCAGAGCCGTTTACGTTTACTGGTTCTGAAAATCCGTAAGCCAGGTAGGATTATAGAATCGGCTGAGGAAACGGCGAATTCTGATAGATTTAAGGCGGCACTTTTCCGTATGGAACAGGCACTTGTCAGAGATGACGCTCCATTCCAGTACCTTCGAGGCTTCAAATATCTTGAAGGCGATGATATCCTGATTCTCAAGCCGGATGTTCTCAGGCATTGGACGCGAACGGCGGCATTGAACGATGCCGAGGAAATTATCGGGCATCTTATGCTCTCCAACTCCGAAAAACGGAAATGATCTCCTCAAAGCGATCCAGTCTTCTTGCGGGAGTCAGGCTCTCAGACAAAATACCGTTGCTAGTCGCAGCGACGCTTCACGCATTCGATACCGACTTCCGCCCAACGGAGTCAAAAAGAGAAAACAAGATCACTCTACAACTGATCTATGCCCTCCGCCGTTTGCAAACCAAGGAAAACTGGCTGTGGCTTGCGGACTTCGCGATCAACAGCCAGGCAGACGAACTTGACGAGGCAAACGAGGCTTACAAAGGAAACACGGATATCTCCTTTCAGTTGGGTGGTCACGGCAGCTTCATTTGGGAGTGCAAGAGACTACGATTCGAAGGCAAATCGCTCTACGGCGAATACCGCAAAGAAGGAATGAAGCGTTTCATTTCCGGGAAATATGCCAAAGACCAGCATCATGGTGGAATGCTGGGATTCGTGATGGATGGAGACGTAAAAAAGGCAGTCGGTGGGATCGGCAAGCACATCGACAAATTTTCGTCGGAACTTGGGTCTTTATCCGGAAGCTTCAAAGCCTGTGGCATACCTGCCGACCCAAGGCTCCATGTCTCAAATCATTCGGGTTCCAGAGATTTGGTGCTTTATCACTGTTTTCTCCCGATAAGCTAGTTGCTCTCAATGCGACGTTCTTTTCTCGCCCGCAGCATGGGGCCGATGCCTTTCACGTCCTCCAAAATCAGGTAGATGCCGGGGACGAGGAAGAGGGTGATCACGGTTGCGAAGAGGATGCCGAAGGCGAGGGAGACGGCCATGGGGACGAGGAAACGGGCCTGGACGTCCGTTTCGAGGATCATCGGCATGATGCCTACGAAAGTTGTTAGAGATGTCAGCAGGATGGCCCGGAAACGCCGCCCGCCTGCCGCGATGGCTGCATCGTGGAGGCTGCCGGATTCGTCGCGGTGGCGGTTGACGTAATCGACCATGACGAGCGAATCGTTCACCACCACCCCGGCGAGGGCGACGAGGCCGCAGAGCGACATGATGCTGAGGTTCAGGCCGAGCAGGGCGTGGCCCCAGATCGCGCCGACGAGGCCGAAGGGGATGACCGACATGATGATGAGCGGCTGGAGGTAGGAACGCAGCGGGATGGCGATCATCACATACATCGCCAGCAGCGCGCCGAGGAAACCGATGCCGATCTCGCGCACACTGTCGTTCTGGTCTTTCTGCTCGCCCTCGAAGGAATAGCGGACGCCGGGGAATTTCTGCGGGATTTTTTCCAGGAATTTCGCGGTGAACCCGACGACGACCTCGTTCGAATTCACGCCCGGCTCGACATCCGCGGTGACCTTGATCGAGCGCTGCCTGTCGGTCCGCTCGATCACCGCAGGGCCGCGGCCCGGCTCGAGCTCCACGATCTGGAGGAGCGGCACCTCATCGCCCTGCGGGGTGCGGATTTTCATTTCCTCAAGGCTGTCGAGGGTGCGCCGGGCATCCTTCGGGAAACGCACCATCACCTTGACCTCATCGCGTCCTCGTTGGAGGCGCTGGACTTCGTTTCCGTAGAAGGCATCGCGCACTTGCATCGCCACGTCCTCAAGGCGGAAACCCATCGCGCGGCCTGCGGGTGTGAGCTTGTCGAAGCGCAGCTCGTCCTTGCCCGCGCGGTTCGTATCGGAGATGTCGATCACTCCGGAAAAAGTTCCGAGGCCTTGCTTGGCGAATTCGGTCGCGGCGACGAGGCGGTCAATGTCCGGGCCGGTGATGGTGACGTCGATGGCGTTGCCGGAGGTAGCGGTCTCCGCCTGCATGCTAAGTTCCACCACGCCGGGGATGGTGCCTACCATGCGCCGCCACTCCGCTACGATTTCAGTGGAGCCGATGGTCCGGCCACCAGCGGCGGCGAGCTCCAGGGTGACCTCGCCGATGTGGGTTTGCTGCGGCGTGCCGCCGGCCGATATGCCTGTCTGGAAAGGTTGCGTCCCCGCGCTGGTGAGGACGTGTTTGATGATGCTGCCGCCGTCCTTGGTCTTGTACTTTCCGGAAAGCTCCAGGGCCGCCGCTTCGATTCGTTTGACCGCCTTTTCCGTTTCCGAGAAAGGCACGCCCTGCGCGAGCTCAACCTTGGCGCTCAGGATATCGCCCTCCACATCGGGGAAGAACTTGAACCGGATGTGGCCGGTGCCGACCACGGTGAGCGTGAGGACGAGCACCGAAATGAAAACCACAGCGGTGATGTAACGCCATTTCAGAGAGAACCCGAGGGCTGGCTGATAGACCTTTTCCACGAATGTCTCCAGGCCGTCGGCGATCTTGCGCTGGAATCGGAACAGGGCGTTGACCTTTTTCCCGCGATCCGTCGGTGCGAGCAGCGCGAGGTGGGCGGGAAGGACGAATTTCGATTGCAGCAGTGAGAATGCGAGGGTGGGGATGACCACAAGCGGGATGTTCGGCCAGATTTTTCCGCTGACTCCGCTGAGGCCGAGCATGGGTGTGAAGGCGACCATCGTCGTGAGCACGCCGAAGACCACCACGGTGCCGACCTCGCTCGTCCCTTTCCATGCGGCGATGCTCGGATGCTCGCCCTTCTGGATGCGGTGATAGACATTTTCCCCCGTCACGATCGCGTCATCCACCACGATCCCGAGCACCAGGATGAAGGCGAAAAGGGAGATCATGTTGATTGAGACGCCGAGGTAAGGCATCAGCCAGATTCCGCCTGCAAATGAGATGGGAATGCCAATGGCGACCAGCAGTGCCAGCGAAGGGCGGAGGAAAAGCGTCAGCACACCGAGCACGAGCAGCAGGCCCATCGTGGCGTTGCGCTTGAGGAGATTCAGGCGGCCGAGAAGATAGATGCTTTGGTCGTTCCAGACCGATAGCTCAACTCCCTCCGGCAGCCTGCCCTTCGATTCCTTCACGTATGTCCGCACAAGCTCCGCGAGCGCGAGCGTGTCCTCGTTGCCGACGCGATAGACATTGATCACCACTGCGTTCTTCCCATCGAAGCGGCTGCTAAGATCCACATCCTCGAAGCCGTCGATGAGCTTCGCCACATCGCCCAGGATCACCACGCTGCCATCGGGATTTGTCTTCACCGGCACGGCTGCGAGCTCGCCGGCCTCGTAGCGTTTTCCGAGAGCGCGGAGGATCACCTCGCCGCGTTCCGTCCGCACGGAACCCCCTGGAAGATCCAGGGTGCTGCTCCGCACCGCCTGCGCGATGTCGGAAAGCCGCAGGCCCAGATTGCGCAGCTTTTCCTCAGAAACCTCGATGGAAATCTCATACGGCCGAGTCCCCGCGATGCTCACCTGGCTGATCTTCGGCGTTCCGCTGAGCGCCCTCGCAAAGAATGTCCCCAGGCTATCCGCCTTCGGTGCCTGATAGGTCAGCAGCTCGTCGCGCACCCGCTCGGCGAGCTTGCGCATCGTCGTTTCATCCGTGTCCGCCGTGAGCGTCACGCTCATCACCGGCTGCTTGATGAGGATCTCCTCCAGCACCGGGGTCTCCGCCTCTTTGGGAAAGTTATCGATCGCATCAACACGCGATTTCACATCGCCCAGGACGTTGCGCACGTTGTAGCCGGTTTCCACCTCCACCAGCACCACGCCGATATTCTGCGAGGCGGTGCCACGGACAATCTTGATCCCCTGCAAGTCCGCGATGGCCTCTTCCACCGGCACCACAACCCCGCGCTCCGCCTCTTCAGGGGTTGCGTTCGGGTAGGGGATTTTCACCGAAATAGCATCGATGGAGATCTCCGGGAAAATCTCTTTCTTCAGCTTGAACCATGTCGCGAAGCCTGCGACGAGGACGATCAGCATCAGGAAATTTCCCGCCACATGGTTGCGGGTGAACCACTTGACCGCGTTCATTTTTCCTCCTTCCCGGCTCCAGCTTCGATTTCAACCTCCATGCCCACAACCGGCGCGGGGAGCCGTGTCATCACCACCCTGTCGCCGGATTCCAAGCCTTTGCTGATGATCGCCGTGTCCTTGGTCAGCCGCATCACCGATACATCACGGAAATCGATTTCCCCCCCCCCGCCGACAACTATCACCCGGTTCCCTTCCAGCATCGCCCGGCGCGGTATCTCCGCAACGCCGGCGAGCAGTTCGCCCGGCACCGTGGCATTCACGAAAAGCCCGACGGGAGGCAGCGGGAATTCCGTCCCTTCCGAGGGGATCACCCGCACGGCGATGTTCGCGGAGAGCGTCTTGCGGTCGATCTCGGGATCGACCCGGACTGCCTCGGCCTTCCATGTGAATTCCCGGATACCGATTTTTCCTTTCAGAGTGACCTCGCCCTGCACCGCTCCGCTGGCGTCGCGTTCCAGGAAACCGAAATCCTCAAGGCTGAGCGGAAGGCGCACCTCCAGATCGCCGCTTGCATAGAGTTCCGCAACCATCGTGCCGGGCGCTACCACCGCGCCGACCTCCACATTCGCCGAGCGCACACCGGCATCGAATGGGGCGAGGATTTCCGTCCGCTCCACATCGCGCCGCGCTTTTGCAGCCTCCTCGAGAGCCGAGGCGGCCTTCGCCTCCGCCGCTTCCAAGTACGGTTTGCGCAGTACCAGCGGGTTGACCGGTTTCCCGTTGCCGAGCTTGTCCCAGTCAAGCTGCGCTTGCTCGACCCTCGCCCGTTCCTGGGCCAGTGCGAGCTCAGCGTCCGCCCGCCGCACCTCCGCAGCGGCCAGAGACGAGCGGTAGTCCTCGGGATCGATCTGCACGAGGCGCGCGCCCTTTTTCACGGTGCCGCCCTGCCTGAGGTCGTCGGAAATTTCCATCACGAGGCCGCCGACTTCCGCTGCGAGCATCGTTTCCCGCACGCTCTCCACCACGCCCTGGGTTGCCAGCTCCACGCGGTAATCCGCCATCGCCACCGCCGCCACCTCCACGGCCGGAACGGTCCGCCCCTTCTCCTCCTCTTTAGCCACCCGCTTGTTCATCACCAGCAGGATGATCCCCAGCACCGTGATCCCGATGATTCCCAGGATCACCGAGAAGGAGATCACCGCCCTCAGTTCCGTCTTCCGTTCGGTTTCGAGTTTCTCGTTCACGCCGCGAAAGCTCAATTCACACCCCCACAATGTCAATGGTTGGAAAGGCGGATTGACGCAGCATGAGTGTGGACATAATGTGTCCACATGAAAACAGCCACCGTCAGGGATCTGAGAAACAACTTCGCCAAGCTCGAGACATGGCTTGCCGAAGGGGAGGAAATCCAGATTGAAAAGCGTGGCGAACCCATCGCCGTGCTCAGCCCGCCTAGGAAACCGTTCGTGAAGATCGACTGGGCTGCACGCCGAAAGCGCATCTGGGGCGACCGGGTATTCAGCGAGGAGGAAGTAAAAGCAATGCGTGAGGCCGAATACAATCCATACGAACAATGAGCGGCTTCCCAGACACGTCGTTCCTTTGCTCGGCCTATCGGGAACAGGAGCATTCGGTGATTGCGGATGAATACATGGATGCGCTCTCCACCCCGCTCCCTGTATCCACGCTCCTGTTATTTGAATTCCGCAACTCGCTCCGTTTCCAGCAGCGGCTTTTTCTGCCGGATCGCTCCCGTGGTTTTTCAAAAACCGAAGCCGAGAGGATGCTGCGTGCGCTGCAATCGGATCTACAGTCAGGAAGACTGGAAATCGTGCCGGTCGATTGGGCGGATGTGCATGTTATCGCGGAAAGGTTGAGCGCCACTCACACCGCCGCCCACGGCCACCGTTTCGCAGACATCCTGCATGTCGCCACTGGCATCCATCTGGGCGTGGAGGTTTTTCTGACCTTCGATGACAACCAGAAACGCCTTGCGGAGGCGGAGGGCATGGCGGTGCTGTGATTATTTCGACGCCCTGAAATCCCCTCCGAGGGCGAGGTGCAGGTCCACGCGGTTAGCGAGGCGCAGATGCCGGATCGCCGCGTATTGGCTGGCGGAATCGATCTTCCTTTCCGTCGAGTCGATGAGTGTCAGGATATCGGTGGTGCCTGCGGAATACTCCTCGCCCGCCCGTTCCGCCGCCTCATTTGCAAGCGCCGCCGCATCCTTCGAAGCCCGCTCGCGCTGCGCAAGGAAAGCCTCCGCCACCAGCGCCTGCTCCACCTCGCCGAACGCCCCGAGCACGGTCTTCTGGAGTTTCGCGGCCTCCTCGCTTTCGCCCGCCTGCGCTCTGGAAATTTCCCCCGTGATCCTGCCGCCCTCGAAGATCGGCTGCGTCAGGCTGCCGCCGATGGACCACACGCCGAACTCGCTCTGCAGGACATTGCCCAGTCCTTCCGTCGCCGTTCCGGAGGAACCTGTCAGGCTGAGGCTGGGGAAGCGCGCCAGTTTCGCCTGTTTCACGCGTCTGCCTGAGGAGGCCAGCGCCCGCTCCGCCGCAAGCACATCCGGCCTCCTCATCAGCAGCTCCGATGGCAGCCCGGAAGGGGTTGGACCGGGGAAGGCTGGAAGCCTCGCACCCGCCGCAAGCTGACCGGAAGGATATTTCCCGAGAAGGATTTCCAACTGCCTCAGCGCCCGCTCGCGTTCCTGTTTCCGCTCCGCCAGTGCCGCCCGGCGCGTCGCGCTCTCAGATTCCGTCAGCCGCACCTGCGATGCCGTGCCGCCGTCCTCGGCGAGCGCCCGTTCGAATCGCTGCCGCACCGCATCGGCCAACACGCCGGTGGATGCCAGCGCCTGCTCGGCGAGCGTGACCTGTTCGTTCGCCTCGCCGAGGGCCAGCCACGCCTTTGTCACCTGCCCGGCCAGGGAAACCCGCGCCGCCTCAAACTCGTATCTCCGCGCCTCCGCATCGGCGATCGCCGCCTCCTTCCCGGCCTTGGCACGACCCCACACATCAATCTCCCACGCCGCATTCAGGTTCACCCCGAACTGTTGGGAAATGTTAGAAGTTGGCCCGCCCGCGAAGGGCAGACCGATGAAATTCTGTTTGTTTCTCTGTCCGTCCGCGCCCAGCCCGAGGCTCGGCAAACGCCCGGCACCGGCGATCTTCGCCTCCGCCCCGGCCTTCTCCACCCGCGCCGCGGCGGCCTTCATGTCGGGGTTGTTGGAAATCGCCTGATCGACAAGACCGCGCAGCTCCGCCCCGCCGATTTTTCCGACCCAGTTCCGGTCTATCCCCGCCCGCGCCTCTTTCGAAGCAGCCCATGATCCGGGTGCACCGACATCGCCCATCCGGCTTCCCGGGGACATCGCCGCGCAGCCTGCCAGAAGCACCGCCACCGCCATAGTTGTTACCGTGTTCCCGACCATTGCTCGCACCGATCCTGCATTCGCCGCAGATCCGGGAAAAGTCAAATCGTGGAAGCGTTAGGGTTACCTCGTTTTGAAGATTTAACCGCGAATGGACGGGCATGAACGCCAATCGAAAGTGCCCATGCATCCGTTTATATCGGGATGGCGGATTTAACGGATGAAATCCCATCTCTGATCCGCTTTCTGGAAAAATTCGCGTCCATTCGCGTCCATTCGCGGTTGGATCTTTCTGAGAAATATACGGTAAAGCATTGATTTTCCGAAATGAGGTAATCTTGGGCTGAGCATTGTTCCGTGTTTCCACGGGCATAGCTTCGCCGTACTTTCTCACCCATGAAACGCTGTCCATGGGTTCCGGAGGGAAAGTCGCTGTATGTCGAATACCATGACACGGAATGGGGAGTGCCGTCTCGTGATCCCCGGCACCTTTTCGAAATGATCTGCCTTGAGGGCGCGCAGGCAGGGCTTTCGTGGTGGACCATCCTGCAAAAGCGCCAGCGCTACCGCGAGGTCTTCGGAAACTTCGATCCCGAACGCGTTGACCGCATGACCGATGCGCAACTCGAATCCCTTCTCGCTGATCCCGGCATCATCCGCCACCGGGGGAAAATCTTTTCCGTCCGCCAGAACGCCCGCGCATGGCTCGGCCTCGACGATCCAGTCGGCTGGCTCTGGGGCTTCGTTGGCGGCGAAACGAAAGTGAACCGCCCCAAGGCCATGGCCGACTATCCCGTCACCACCCCGGAGTCCGATGCCATGGCCAAGGCCCTGAAAAAGGCCGGCTTCAACTTCGTCGGCTCCGCCACCATGTATGCCTTCATGCAGGCAACCGGCATGGTCGATGACCACTCAGCGGAGTGCTTCCGCGCGCGCTGAGGTGATTCACCTTTCGGAGATTCTACAAAAAAAGCCCCGGCGGAAACGGATCCGCGCGGGGCAGGGATGGAAACAATGCTAACTATTTCCCAAATACTTTTTTCACGTCTCCCACTTTTTTCTGGGTTTTGCCTGCGGCTTGTTCCGCGTTGCCCCTGGCTTGAAGGCTCTTGTTGCCTGTTGCCTTGCCGGCGGTTTCCTTGATTTTGCCTTTGAGGTCTTTTGCTGAGCCTTCTGCCTTGTCTTGACTGCTGGATTTCATTTTTTTGTTTGGTTAGGTTTGAAGCGGCGTTTCTGCCGCAACTGTGAGATCGCAGATTGTATTCCGAATTTCCATTATCTCTCCGAAATCGGATTCAGGCTGATATTCAAAGGGTTGCGGTTTCCGGTTTCTGGCCAGCGCACCCCAACTCGCGATAAGTGGCTTGCGATCTGCACGGGGATTCAAACAGCTCGCGCAATTTGCAGGATGTCGAAGGGCTTTTCATACCGCTGAGGGTTTCCGGCAGCGGATGCGGTTCATCGATTTTCCCTCCGCCTCCCACTGGATCTGGAAATCGGTCTTCGGGTAGAAAAACGAATCCTCCTCCCACGGCAGGATCTCGAACAGCCCGCTCGCATGGATCTGTTCCACCGCGTACTCGAAGTATTCCCCGTGATCCGTCATGAAAAGGAACTCCCCGCCCGGCTCCAGCGCGTCCTTGACCGACCCCAGGAATGGCACCTGCACAAGGCGGCGGCGGTGGTGCTTGAACTTCGGCCACGGATCCGGGCAGAGCAGGTGGATTCGGGAAACCGATCCTTTCGGCAGCAGCCACTCCACCACATACTTCGAATCCAGCCGCAGGATCCGTGCGTTGTCCAACTCCGCGCGCCTGATCCGCTTCGCAACCTTCTTGCAGCGCCCCATCAGCCTCTCCACCCCGATGAAATCCCGCTCCGGATGGTGCCTCGCAAGATCGATCAGGAACGTCCCGTCCCCGCAGCCGAGATCCATCTCCAGCGGCCGCCCGCAAATGCGGATCTCACTCTCTTCCAGCCGCCGGAAGTAATGCGGCGGGACGAACTCCTTGTCGGAAATGGGCGGGCGGGGAAGGGTGTTCATTGCAAAAATCTCAAATCTCAAATCTCAAATCTCAAATCTCAAATCTCAAATTTCAAGGAAGAGGGAGGAACCGTGAAGGCGCTAGGACGCAAAGCTGGAGAGATGGGCACTTTGGGCAACTAGAATCCATCGGGAGCCGGCTTGCCTTGGCAGCAACACCTTGCCGCCATTTTCCGTGGATGATGGGTCCGGGGGTGCCGTTTCACTGCACCGCCCGGCTACGCTCTGGCCGCCCCTGCCAGGGCTTTGGTGGGCGTTGCGGATCAGGTCGGGCGGGAGGTAGCCGACGTGGAAGGCTTCCTTTTCTGGGAGATTTCGTACAATTCCGAAGCCCTATTGGTCACTGGTGTGACCTCCCGGAATGCACGCATTTGCTTCACAGCGGCTTCGTAGTCCGTGAGCAAATGCCGGGAGCGGGATTCCCGGAGGCGTTCGGCTTGATTCATGGGCGGACATTAGTAAAAGGGCGGGCGGCGGGCAATGGGGAAGGTGGGTGGGGATTGCGCCTACGCTTTCTCCCCCATGATCACTGACACCGTAGGCTGCACGGCGAAGATTTTTTGTGCGATGTTGCGGACGGCCTGCGGGGTGAGGGCGGTGTAGATTTGCGGTAGGAGGCGATGGGACTCGGCGGGGTGGCCGAAGAGGAGGTCTAGGGCTGCGTGGCGGGCGTTGGAGGCGGGGGATTGCTGCTGGAGGGCGGCGCCGCTGAGGACGGTGGAGCGGACGCGCTCGAAGGTGTCTTCCGGGATGCCTTCGGCGGCGATCTTTTCGATCTCCTTGAGGAGTTCGGTGCGGGCGAGTTCGAGCTGCTCCGGGGAGGTGGCGAGGTAGAAGGTGAACATCCCCTGGTCGTAGCCGAGGAACTGGGATGCGCCGACGCGGTAGGCGAGGCCGAGTTCCTCGCGGATGCGGCCGAAGAGGGGGCCGGCCATATCGGAGGAGTGTTCCTGCAGGAAGGCGAGGGCGTGGCGGTCTTCGCCGCTGACGTGGGTGCCCGGGTAGGCGATGGCGAGCACGGACTGTTTCTTGGGAAGGGTGGCGGTGGCGGTTTCTCCTATGGATGTAGTAGATGCGGGCGGGTTCCACTTTTCACCGGCGGGGAGATCCTTGAAATGGCTTTCGAGGAGATCTGCCATCGCGGCGGGATCGAAATCGCCGGCGACGGCGAGGGTGAGGTTCGCGGCGCAGAAGTGGCGGGAGTGGTGGGCGGCGAGATCGAGGCGGTGGAGTTTTTCCAAGCTCTCCAGGGTGCCGAGCGAGTCGAGGCCGTAGCCCTTGCCGGAGTAGTGGGTGCCGCGCACCTGCGCGAAACAGCGGTGGAGGGGATCGGCGAGGGCTTCCTCAAGGCCCGCTCGCTGGCTGGCTTTTTCCCGGGAGATCGCGTCGGCGGG
>Ga0163144_10014053_pt1 | contig 16651 bp, 15 predicted proteins | sample OliLak19BULKMAT1_FD_123175 | JGI IMG/M metagenome (GOLD analysis project Ga0163144, IMG submission 123175) | Freshwater microbial mat bacterial communities from Lake Vanda, McMurdo Dry Valleys, Antarctica - Oligotrophic Lake LV.19.BULKMAT1 | ecosystem: Environmental > Aquatic > Freshwater >... | reverse complement strand
TGTTCCAGGCGATGAGGTCGTCGGCGAGGCGGTGGTGGGTGGTGTAGGCGAGGATAAAACCCTCGTTACCGGATTTCAGCGCCAACACCTCCGCCCGCAGCAGCGGCGGCACTGCAAAAATCCCGCTCGCCGGGTCGTCAGGGAAGTCGTAAAACGAAAGTGCCAGCCGCCGGGTGCTGCCGATGGCCGTCATCCGAGTGACCTGATTGACCGTTGCCCGCTGCGCCCAGCGGGTGCGGGGTAGCTTGAATTTGGGGTGCAGCATCAGGTATTGGTGGGCGATGCTGACGGTCGGAATCCTGGACGGGTACAGCCAGTGGTACACCCCGCAGGCCATTTCATAAAAATTGACCAACACGTCGGGTTGGGCCTTTTCGACGATTTCGTGAATCACCCGCGCCGTCCGCCAGTAGCGCGGAATACGGCGGATGTTGACGCTGAGGGTGCGGCGCAGGTCGAGGGATTTGCTGCGGTTGCTGTAGAGCAGCGCCGGGCTGGGCACCTCGGTCATGGGCACGGGCAGCCCCTCGCGCAGTAAACCCGGAATTCCCCGCCCGGCGGTGGTGCCGACGATGGCCGCGACGACGTCGTGCCCGGCGCGGGTCAGGATGCCGTGCAGCGCCAGCGCCTGGGTTTGGTGACCCCGGCCTTCGCCCTGGATGAAGAAGAGGAAACGCATGAGTTGAGAGGCCCGAATGCTCAATTTTCAATGTTCAATTCTCAATGTTCAATAAAAACACTGAGTGTTGAGAATTGAACATTGAAAATTGAGCATTTTCCTACTTCGCCACAGTACTCAATTGCAGCAAACTTTGCAGGTAATCGTCTTCCTGCTCGTCGTGAAGGCTCTCTTCGGGAGAAAGTTCGTCGGGTGCGTCGTCGGAATCGGCGGCTTTTTCGTTGGGCGACTGGAAGTAAACCAAACTCCAGGTGCCGTCGTGGTCTTCCACCAGCGCCGAGAGCGACTCGACCCAGTCGCCGGAATTAAGGTACATCACCCCGCCGATTTGCCGGATGGCGGGCTGGTGAATGTGTCCGCAAATGACCCCATCGCACTGATTGGCGAGGGCTAGTTCGGCTAATTTTTCCTCAAAATCAGAGATGTACGATACGGCAGCCTTCACTTTTTGTTTGATGGTCTGCGAAAGCGAGTAGTACGGCAGGCCCCGCCAGGAGCGCCACTGATTGTACAACTTGTTGAGCCAGAGCAGGAAGGTGTAGCCCACATCGCCCAGATAGGCGAGCCACTTCAGGTTGGTGGTGACGCTGTCGAACACGTCGCCGTGGGTGACGTAGAACCGCTTGCCGGTCTTGCCCTTGAGGATGTAATCGCGGCGGATGGAAAACAGTTTGCCGATGCGGAAGGGCAGAATCTGGTCGAGAAAATCGTCGTGGTTGCCCCGGAGGTAAATCACCTTCGTGTCGTACTCGTCCATCATTTTCAAGACCTGGCGGAAAAAGGCGGTGTGTTTTTTCTTCCAACTCCCGTACTTTTTAAGCTGCCAACCGTCGATGATGTCGCCGTTGAGGATGAGTTTTTCGGCTTTGTATTGCTTCAAAAACTGCGTTACCTCCCGTGCTTTCGAGCCTTTCGTTCCCAGGTGTACGTCGGAAATGACAATGGTACGGAAATGCGTAATGAGTTGCATCTCCAAAAATCCGCTTCGTATATGACTTGAGCGTGAAAAGCGGGTTACGAAATCGTGAATTTTCAACTACTCTCTTCCCCTCATGCCTCGCCATCCATACCAAACTTGTTCGGCTTGGAATGGAAGCCCAACGGGCATGTTCAAACCAGCTTCTCCGAAAAACTTAAGCCTGCACCCCCGTTTTTTTCTCTGGAAACACCAGCGAAGCCGCGATGCTCACGCCCAAAATCGTGAGGATAACGTAGAGCGAATACTGAGTTTGGAAGCCGATGGCGTCGAGGTAGTGGTGCGGCACGAGCATTTTGAGGCCAATAAAGGTCAACAGCACGGCCAGGCCGGTTTTCAGGAAGCGGAACAGACCCATCACGCTCGACAGGAAAAAGAACATCGACCGCAGGCCCATGATGGCGAACACGTTGGAGAAAAAGACAATGTAGGGGTCTTTGGTAATCGAGAAAATGGCCGGAATCGAGTCCACGGCGAACACCACGTCGGTGAAGGCCACCACCACCACCACCACGAACAGCGGGGTGATGAAGAGTTTCCGGTCGGATTTTCGCCTCACGAAAAAATGGTCGATGACGTTGCGGCGGTACACGTTGAAAAACCGGCTGAGCAACTTCACCACGGGGTGTTCGGCGGGTTTAACGGGTTCCTCATCGCCTTTTTCAAAAAACAACCGCACCCCCGTGTACACCAGAAAGGCCCCGAAAATGTACACCACCCACTCGAAGCGCTGGAGCAGGGCCGCACCGAGGAAGATGAAAATAAAGCGAAGAATGACCGCCCCCGAAATGCCGTACACCAGGATTTTCTTGTAGAACTTCTCGTGAACCCCGAACGACTTGAAGAGGAGAATGAACACGAAAATGTTATCCGCCGAAAGCGAGTACTCCACCAAATACCCCGTCAGGTACTCGGTAGACATGTTTTTCTGGAAAATGTCGAGGCTGCGCTCAAAATTACCGGGTACGAGTTGGAGCCGGGCGGCGTATAAATCGCGGATGGATTCGAGGTGAGGCAGGTCGGTCACCCCGTGTACGAGGTAGCCGTAGTAGCGGAGAAAAACGTAGAAACCCAGGGCCAGCGCCACCCAGACGACGCTCCAGATGCCCGCTTCGCGGAAACTGACAATGTGGCTTTTTTGCTTGGTGAGCAGGCCCAGGTCGAGGGCCATTACGAGGAGTACGAAGAGGATGAAGCCGCCAAAAAACAGAGTTTCGCTCGATAGCATACGTTTGAATTAAAGGGCCTTTCGTAACTTCGGCCCGGTAATTAAGGGATTGGGTAACTGGGTAATTGAGGAAATTAGTTGCTTTTGCCCAATTATCCAGTTACCCAGTCCCCACTTTCCTCTCGCAAAAGTAAGGGCTACCCACCCGTTTGGTCTGCATGTACAACAACAAAAAAGTCGTCGTCGTGATGCCCGCCTACCGGGCCGCCCTGACGCTCGAACGCACCTACCGCGAAATTCCCTTTGATTTGGTGGACGAAGTCGTACTCGTCGACGACCACAGCCCCGACGACACCGTGGACGTGGCCCGGCGGCTCGGTATCAAGCACGTCATCCGCCACGACGTAAATAAAGGCTACGGCGGCAACCAGAAAACCTGCTACAAAAAAGCATTGGAACTGGGCGGCGACATCGTCATCATGCTCCACCCCGACTACCAGTACACACCCCTGCTGCTCACGGCCATGATCAGCATCATCGGCAACGACCTTTACCCGGTGGTGTTCGGCTCGCGGATTTTGGGGAAAGGCGCGCTCAAGGGCGGGATGCCGATGTATAAATACATCGCCAACCGCTTCCTGACGTTTACTCAGAACGTGCTGCTTTGGCAGAAACTCTCGGAATATCACACCGGCTACCGGGCGTTCTCGCGGGAAGTGCTCGAAACGGTGCCGTTCCAGAAGTGCGACGACGATTTTGTGTTCGACAACGAAATGATCGCCCAGATTTTCTGGAAAGGTTTCGATATCGCCGAAGTCACCTGCCCGACGAAGTACTTCGACGAAGCCTCGTCCATCAACTTCGCCCGTAGCAGCAAGTACGGCCTGGGCGTGCTACGCACCTCGCTGCTCTACCGCTTTTCAAAAATGGGCCTGATTCGTTGGCATATTTTGGATTGAGACGAAACAGTAACCCGTTGTGGAGCAACCGTTGGGGAGCAATCTCGCGGGGTTACGCGGGCTTATTCGTTTCGTTCCCGCTGCCGCATGGGCATTGAATCAATCAGGTCGAAGAGTTCTTTCGCCGCCACAGGCGCGGGGCGGCGTAGCTTTTCGCCGCCGTCTTTTCCAATCAAAATCACGGTAAATTCCTGGGGCTTCACGCCAAACTGCTGCTGCAAGGCCTCGGTGTTTTTGCCACCCGGCAGCAGGTCGAGCACGACCAATTCCCGCTCCTGAAAGCCCGCCTCGTTTTGTCGGATGATGGTTTTTTGGTCGGAAAACGCCTTCGCCGTTTCAGCGGGTGCGAAAACGAGCAGCACCCGCTGCTTCCAGCGGTAGCGCTCCAGGGGCGGGTTAGGTTGAAATGCGAGAAATGCGTTCAGAAGAAAAATGGCAATCATGCATTTTGAAAAGTAAAAACAAGAAATGAAAAATAAGGAATGACGAGGTATCCCGCCTTCGTCATTCCTTATTTTTCATTTCTTCAAAACTCCATTCCCCACTGCAACCCCGCCTCCAGCCCCCGCAACTCCGCCAGCCCGCGCAGGCGACCGATGGCGGTGTAGCCGGGGTTGCCGCCCAATTTTTTCAAATCGTCGAGCATCCGGTGGCCGTGGTCGGGGCGCATGGGAATGAGCGTGTCGTTGCGGCCTTCTTCCTCGCGGCGGCGCATTTCCAACAGGGCTGCCCGCACGATGCCGGGCATATCGGCGCTGCCTTCGAGGTGGTTAGCTTCGTAAAACGAGACGGGAATCGTGCTGCCTTCGCGCTGCACGCTGCGCAGGTGCATGAAATGAATTTTCGGCCCCAGGCGCTCGACGATGCCCACGAGGTCGTTGCCGCCCCGCGCGCCCAGCGACCCGGCGCAGAAGCACAGCCCGTTGGAGGGGGAATCGGCGGCTTCGAGGAGTTCGCGCAGGTCGTGCTCGGTCGAGACCACGCGGGGCAAGCCCAGCAGCGCCCACGGTGGGTCGTCGGGGTGAATGGCCAGGGCCACGCCTACTTCTTCGGCCACGGGGACGATTTCCCGCAAAAATTCGTACAGATTCCGCCGCAGTTCCGCGTCGCCGATGTCGCGGTAGCCGTCGAGCACCGTCTGGAATTCGGCCAGCGTGAAGCCTTCCTCCGAGCCGGGCAACCCGGCGATGACGTTGCGGGTAAGTTGCGTCCGCTCGGCTTCGCTCAGGCCCTGAAAGTACGCTTCGGCCCGTTCCACCTGCTCGGTGGTGTACTCGGCGTCGGGGCGTTTTAGGATGCAGACCTCGAAGGCAGCAAAGGCCAGCGCGTCGAAACGCAGGGCTTCCGAGCCGTCGGGTTGGACAAAGGCCGGTCGGTGCGGGTCCAGTCGAGCACCGGCATAAAGTTGTAGCACACCGTCCGCACACCGCATTCGGCCAGGTTGCGCAGGCAGGTTTTGTAGGTTTCGATGTACTGCCCCCGGTCGGGCAGGCCCCGCTTGATGTGCTCGTGGACGGGCACACTTTCGACCACCGCCCAGGTCAGTCCGGCGGCTTCAATTTCGGCCTTGCGCTTCTGAATTTCGGAAACCGGCCAGACTTCCCCGTTGGGAATGTGGTGCAGGGCGGTCACGATACCCGAGGCTCCGGCCTGCCGGATGTCGGCGAGGCTGACGGGGTCTTTCGGACCGAACCAGCGGAAGGATTGGAGAAATGGCATTGGCGTTGCGGTTCGTCTCGAACTGTCATCCAGAGCGCAGCGAAGCGGGAATAAACTTGTGGGTTACAAAGAAACACCTCTTTTCCACGGAATAAAATCATCCTGCCCGTGGCGGACGGCGGAAGGCTGGGTTTCGCCGGAGGCGACGGCGACGACGTAGTCGAGGATGCGTTCCCCGGCGGCTTCAATGCCTTCGGAGCCGCCGATGATGGGGCCGCAATCGAGGTCGATGATGTCGGCCATTTTCCGAGCCAGTTTGGTATTGGTCGACAGCTTCACGACGGGCGTAATCGGGTTGCCGGTGGGCGTGCCGAGGCCGGTGGTGAAGAGCACGACCGTGGCCCCGCTGCCCACTTCGGCGGTGGTGCTTTCCACATCGTTGCCGGGGGTGCAAAGCAGGTTGAGGCCAGGTTTGGACACGCGTTCGGGGTAATCGAGCACGTCCACCACGGGCGAGGTGCCCCCTTTTTTGGCCGCCCCCGCCGACTTGATGGCGTCGGTAATCAGCCCGTCTTTGATGTTGCCGGGGGAGGGATTCATGTAAAAACCAGAGCCAACTTCCTCGGCGCGGGCGTTGTAGGTGCGCATCAGGTCGTTGAATTTCAGGGCCGTAGCCTCGTCCACGCAACGGTCGCTGAGTTCCTGCTCCACGCCGCAGAGTTCGGGAAATTCAGCCAGGATTACCGTGCCGCCCAGCGCCACGATCAGGTCGGAGGTGTGGCCGATGGCCGGGTTGGCCGACAGCCCCGAAAATCCGTCGGAGCCGCCGCATTCCAGCCCGACCACAAGTTTGGAGAGCGGCGCGGGTTGGCGTTCTAACCGATTCGCCTCGATGAGTCCGGCGAAGGTGTGCTTGATGGCCTCGGCAATGAGTTTTTCTTCCGAACCGATTTCCTGTTGTTCAAACACCAACAGCGGTTTGGAAAAAGCGGGGTCGCGCTTGGCGATTTCTTCGCGCAGAATCGACACCTGGGCGTTTTGACACCCCAAACTCAGCACGGTTGCTCCGGCCACGTTGGGGTGGGTGACGTAACCCGCCAGCAGGCCGCAGAGCGCCTGGGCATCGGAGCGGGTACCGCCGCAGCCCATGTCGTGGTTAAGAAATTTAACGCCATCGATGTTGGGGAAAAGGCGATTTGGGGAGGGGCCTTCGGTCGGCCCGACGGCCAGTTCCACATCGAGAATTTCGGCCACCGACCGGCCCGATTTGTACAAACTCACCAGCCGTTCGGTTTCCCGTTTCCAGCCGCCCGTAGCCGAATAGCCTAGCGCTTCGGTGAGGGCTTCGCGCAGCACGTCGAGGTTGCGGGTTTCGCAAAACACCATTGGCAGCACAATCCAGTAGTTGGCCGTACCCACCGAACCGTCGGCGCGGAGGTAGCCCCGGAAGGTGCGACCCACGAACTTCGACACGTCGGGGCGTTGCCAGTCGAGTTTGCGCTTGCCCAGCCCGAAGGTATCGGAGGCGTGCTGGGTGTTGAAGGTGTGCATCAAGCCGCCGCGCGCGATGGGTTGTTTGGCCTTGCCCACCAACACGCCGTACATCGTGATTTCTTCGCCGGGCTGGCGGGCTTCGGTCAGAAATTTATGCTTGGCGGGAACGGCATCCGCCAGTTGGTATTCGGTGCCTTCCAGCGTCACGGTTTCTCCCCGCTCCAGGTCAGTCAGGGCCACGATGACGTTATCGGCGGGGTGGATTTTAAGAATGCGTTCGTTCATGGTAGTTGCAAAATTGGAACACGGATGACGCGGATTAAACGGATACCCACCGATTTTTTTTAAATCTGTGTTGACCCGTTCAATCCGTGTCATCCGTGTTCCAAAATTTACTACTTAATTTTTAACCAAAACCGCTTCCGACTCAGTCAGCATCGCCGCCGCGCCGCGTTCCTGCAAGGCCGTCAGGCAATCGGCGATGCGCTCGGTGAAGCCGGGCAATTGATTGAGGTCGGTACCCCACAACTCTACTTCACCCAGCACCTCGCCCACGTCCGCGCCGCGTTGCCACCAGGCGGCAAACCAGGGGGCGGCGGCGTCCTGAATGGGGTAGGCTTCGCCCCCGGATTTTCCGAAAAACCGCCCCTCTTCTTCCGAAACGGCTTTCATAAACAGCAGGTAGCCTGCGAAACCAAGGCAAAAACGTTCTGGTGCTACGCCGAAGCGTTCGTAGTGCATGAGCAGCAGCGGCACGTTGCGCATCCGCATTTTGGCCGTGTACTGCACGGTGATGCTGAGCAGTTTGTGTTCGATAAACGGGTTTCGGAAGCGGTCGAGCACCTGCCGCCCGAAGGTTTCGGCCACGTCGGGCACCACGGCGTAGGGAATGGCGGGGGCCAGTTCGTCGAGCATGAGCCGCTCCACAAATTCCGCCCCGGCGGGGCTGGCCATGCTCTCGCGCACGGTGGTTTTTCCGGCCAGAAAACTCAATCCGCAGGTGAGCGTGTGGGTGCCGTTGAGCAGGCGGAGTTTGAGTTCGCGGTAGATTTCGATGTCGGGCGCGATGATGACCGCCGGGTCGGCCTGGGCAAAACTGAGTACGGATTTTACGTACTCGTCGCCCTCCACGGCCCAGAGCCGGTACACTTCCGACACGCTGAGCAGGGCATCGGCGTAGCCCGTGGCCCGCTGGCACTCGGCCAGGTCGGCGGCGCTGGGTTTGCCGGGTACGATGCGGTCAACGAGCGAATTGCAAAAGCGGTTGGCCGATTCGAGCCAGTCAATGAAGGCTACGTCGAGGCTACCCCGGTAGGCCAGTTCGAGGCAGATTTCCTGCAAGCGACTGCCGTTTTCGGGAATCAGTTCGGTGGGCACAATCACCAGCCCGCTTTCCGCCGAGCCGCCGAAGGTCTTCCAGCGTTCGTACAAAAAACAGGTAAGTTTTCCGGGAAACGAAGCGGGCGGCGACGCGCTCAGGTCTTCGTCGTCCAGAAGTTGAATACCCACTTCGGTGGTGTTGGAAATAACCGTTTGCAGCAGCGGGTTGTGGGCGCAGGCCAGCACCTCGCTCCACTGACTGCGAGCCGAAAGCGTGCGGCTGATGGCCGCGTTGATGCGATATTCTTCGACGGGTCGCCCGTTTTCGATGCCTCGGATGACGTGCGTGAACAGACCGTCCTGCCGGTTGAACGCCTCGCTGTCGCCCTGGTCGGTCGATTTTACCACCACAATGCGTCCGTTGAAAATGCCCTGACGGTTGGCCTCGTCGATGAAGGCATCGCAGAGGCCGCGCAGCAACACGCCGGTGCCGAATTGCAGCACCCGTTCGGGGAGGGCAAAAACCGTCGGGTCGGGCAAGGTCAACGGCACGGAAGGGCTACTTTTGCCCAGAGTTTCACGGGAAAGAGGCAGCAACGACATGGCAGCGGCTGATTTGGGGGGTTCTGCCAGGTAAAGCCCGCTTCACAAAAAAACTACCCGATGGGGTTTGAAAAATTAGACCGAACGGTGCTCACCGCCGATGGCAGCCACACCTGGTACAGCGAGCGCTTTGGGCAGTCGTATCATTCCCGGCACGGGGCACTGGCCGAGTCGCGGCGGGTGTTTCTGGAGTTGGGGTTTGAGGCGAAACTTCCCGGAAGTCAACTTCCCGGAAGTTCTGAAACTTCCGGGAAGTTGACTTCCGGGAAGTTGAGCATTCTCGAAATGGGCTTCGGCACCGGCCTCAACGCGCTGCTCACCTGGATGGAAGCCGATAAGAAGCAGATTCCCGTCCACTACACCACCCTGGAAGCCTATCCAATTTCGTCGGGAGAAGCCGAAACGCTCCAGTACGATGCCCTGCTGGGTACCGACCGAGTACCGGTGCTACACGCTGCCGCTTGGGGCGAAGACGTGGTGTTGAGCGACTACTTTACGTTGAGAAAAGAAGGGGTGATGCTGGAAACGTTCGTGGCTGGAGGAAGCGGAAACCACGAACGGTTCGACCTGATTTATTTCGATGCCTTTGGCCCCAGAACCCAACCCGAACTCTGGACACCGGACGTTTTCGCCGCCCTGGCCGGGATGATGCCCCCTGACGGCGTACTCACCACGTATTCGGCCAAAGGCAGCGTGCGCCGGGCGTTGGAACAGGCAGGATTTCGGGTTGAAAAACACCCCGGCCCGCCGGGAAAATCGGAGGTGGTGCGGGCTATCAAAGGCTGAGGTCAATCCCAGGCCTTCCGCAAAAACCGAAGCCAATTTCCCGAAAAAATCCCCGCCACGTCCTCCGGCGAATACCCCCGGTTTTTGAGCAGACCATTCAGATTTTGCAAATCGGCGATGGTGTCGAGGTCGCTGGGTGATTGTTCTGTGCCGAAGGTGCCGTCGAGGTCGCTGCCGATGGCGACGTGCCGGGCATTGCCGGTAAGTTGGCAGATGTGGTCGAAGTGGTCGATGAGGGTGGCAAGGGTTACGCCGAAATCGGCCGGAGTACTTTTTCGCTGCGTGAACCCCGGCGCGAGCATCCAGGCATCGAGGCATCCGCCGAGAACCGCCCCGCGCTCGGCGAGCCGTAAAATCTGTTCGTCGCTGAGTTGGCGTTGGTGCGGCACGAGCGCCCGGCAGTTGTGGTGGCTGGCCCAGACGGGGCCGTGGAATAAAACCAGCGCTTCGTCGAAGCCTTCGTCGGTGAGGTGGGTCACGTCGAGAATCATCCCCAGCCGATCCATTTCCCGCAGCAACTCGCGTCCGGCAGGCGTCAGCGGGCCGCTCAGGCCCGTGCCCGGCGCGTACCGACCAGGGCCGTAGTGAGCAGGGCCGATGGCTCGCAGCCCGTAGCCATAGGCTTTTTCGAGGTATGACAAGTCAATCAGCGAGTCGGCCCCTTCGAGACTGAGTACGTAGCCAACGGGCTTTTTTTCGACTAAACTCGTTTCATCCTGCCAGAAGGTGAGGTGGTTTTCGAGCGAAGCGAGGTCGGTAATCTGCGTCATTTCACCCAGATCCACCATCGCCTCGTACCAGGCGCGTTGGGCTTGGGTCATCGCCCAGGCCTGGGCGGGCGAGTTGAAACCCGCGCCGGGAAACTGGTTGGGCCTTTCGTTGAACCGGGCGATTTGCGTCGCCACGACCAGCCCCACCCCACCCCGGCGCAACTCCGGCAGTGAGACCGTGCCCCGGCCCCGGTCGATTTTATCGCTCATTCCGCGCTCCGCCTCGCGGATTTGGGCAACCGGGCGGCTCAGGTCGCGATTCCATTCCAGGGCGTTGAGGGCCAGGTCGAGGTGGGCGTCGATGAGGAAGGGCATGGGGGGGATTTTTTTGCTGTCACCCTGAGCTTGTCGAAGGGCCTTTCGCGGTGAACCTCCGACTACTTTAAAGGCAACCGCAAAAGGCCCTTCGACAAGCTCAGGGTGACAGCGACTTGTTCAAAACTTCAATTTCCGGTCTCTTGCCGTGACCGGCCATTTCTCAGTAAAAACCCCATTTTCCACCACAAAAACCGCCTCGTACAGCGCCACCGTTGGGCAGATGTGGATGGGCACCCCGTACCAAACCTCGCCCACGGCGTGTTGGCGGGCATCGTGTACGCGTACCACGAGGTGTTCTTCGCTTTGACGAATGGGTTCCACATCGGGTTGGTTGAGAAACACCACGCGAGGCAGTGGGTTCTCCGCCGCCACCGACTTGTGGCCCAAGTCGAGACAAAGCGTGGTGTCGTCCACGATGGAAATCACCCGCGTGAGCAGCACGGCAGCCAGTTCGAAGGGCAAATCGGGGAACGTTTTCGCGTAACCCGCGTCCCAGAACACGAAGGTGCCGGGGCTGACCTGCACGCCGGTTCGCTGGGCATGAATCGCAAACGGGGGCGTGCCGCCGACGACGAGCGGCAGGGTTTCCCCAAAACGTTCGGCGATGGAGTGCTGGGCGCGTTTGACCAGGGCGAAGGATTCGTCGGCCTGGCGTTGGCGCAGGGCCAGGTCGGTGTCGCGCAGGTGCCCGTCGTAGGCGTGGAGACCAACCACGCGCAGACCCGGAAATTCCTGAAGGCTTTCGTACAAATCCGCCGCGTCGTCGGGGGCCACGCCCGTGCGATCCATGCCGACGTTGACGTCCAAAAACACGTCAAGTGGCTGGTTTTCAAACGCCTCCGACACGTTCCGTCCGCCTTCGACGCTTTCCACCAGCGCCGAAAAACGGGTTTCGGGAAACGCCGCCGCCAGCGCCGCCAGCCGCGCCGCTTTCGGCCCCAGCACCGGGAAAGCCAGCAGCACATCGGGGGCACCGGCTTCGGCCAGCATTTCGGCCTCGGCGATGGTCGCGCACTTAAATTGCCGGATGCCTGCGTCGAGTTGAAGTCGCGCCACCGCCGCCATTTTATGGGTTTTCACGTGGGGACGCAGCCATTCCGACCCGCCCGCGAGGCGGAGGGCCAGGTCGATGTTACGCCGGATGCGCTCCGGGTACACGAGCAACGCGGGCGAATCGACCGATTCAGGATTTTGAAGGGAGAACCACATTTTTTGAATTGAGAATGGAGCGTAAACTACAAACGGCTTTTTATTTTCCATTGTCAGTTCTCTCTGCACCTGCACCACTGGCAAAACCCTCGCGGGCGTCGGGGTGTTTGATTTCTTGTTTGGTCATGGGGTTTGAAAATTGACCCGCCAAAATTGCTGGATTTCCCGTAAACTCAACGCATGATTCGACTTCTGCCTCTGCTGATTCTGTTAACCGCCGTTCGTTTTGCCCTCGCCCAACCGTCCATCGACCCGCAGCGCGTCCAAATCGCCCGCGACCGCTGGGGTGTGCCGCATATCTTCGCCCCGACCGACCCCGAAGTGGCCTACGGCCTGGCCTGGGCGCACGCCGAGGATAATTTCAAAACCATTCAACTCGTCCTGCTGCCCTCGAAGGGCCTGCTGGGGCGGCACCTCGGTAAGCAGGGCGCGGCGGTGGATTACGTATCCCAGTTGCTCCACGCCCACGAACTGGTGGAGGCGGAATTTGACCGCAGCCTTTCGCCCGATTTCAAGGCGCTGCTGGCCGGGTACGTGCAGGGCCTCAACGAGTACGCCCGTGCTCACCCAAAGGAAGTATTGGTGAAAAAACTCTTTCCGCTCACCGTCCGCGACTACGCCGCCACGACCGTACTTTCGCTCTCGGTCATTTCCGGGGCCGATGACGTTCTGAAAGGCATTCTGGCCGGGAAAGCGCCCGCGCTCGACAGCTTCAAAATCGGCGGCTCCAACGCCTTCGCGATTCACTCCAGCAAAACCACCGACGGGCAGGCGTACCTGGCCATCAACTCGCACCAACCGCTCGAAGGGCCGGTGGCCTGGTACGAGGCGCATTTGTGCAGCGAACAGGGCTGGAATATCCTCGGCGGGCTTTTTCCGGGAGGGCCGGTCGTGTTTCACGGGGTCAACGAACACCTCGGCTGGGCGCATACGGTCAATTACCAGGACAAAATCGACGTGTTTCAACTGCAAATCAACCCCGCCAACTCCAACCAGTACCGCTTCGACGGAGCTTGGGTGGATTTGGAAAAAAAGAAGGTAAAACTCCGGGTGAAGGGCCTACCCGTGGCCGTTGGAAAATGGGCCTACTGGAGCAAATACGGCGCGACGCTCAAAGCGCCCAACGGCACCTTCGCCCTCCGACTCGGCGCAAACATGGATTTACGCGGCGTCGAGCAGTGGTACCGGATGAACAAGGCGCGGGGTTTTTCGGAATTCAAAAAAGCACTGGACATGACCGCCATCCCCGGTTTCAACGTCGTGTATGCCGACCGCCACGACACGATTTACTACGTTAGCAACGGGAAAATTCCCCTCCGCGACCGGGCCTACCAATGGCGCGGCACCTTGCCGGGAAACACCTCCCGCACCCTCTGGACGCAGTTTCACCCGCTGTCCGATTTGCCCCAACTGCTCAACCCGCCGAGCGGCTATGTGTTCAACATGAACCACACGCCCTTCAACGCTACCGGCCCCGCCGATAACCTGGACGCCCGGAAGTTCGACCCGACGATGGGCTACGAACTCCACAACAACAACCGCAGCCAGCGCTTTGGGGAACAAATCCGGGCGCTCGACAAGGTCAGCTACGAGGCGTTCAAAAAAATCAAATACGACCGGCAATTGCCCAAAAAACTGCGCTACCTCGGCTACGATCTCGACGCACTTTTTACCCTGAATTCCGCCGATTTCTCTGATTTGTCAACTGAAATTGCGATGCTCACCGCCTGGGACCGGCGCGGCACCGCCGAGAGTCGGGCGGCCGCGCTGTTCCTGTTCGTGTACCGCTACTGGCGCGATAAACCGACGAACAAACTCAGCCCGGAGAACTGCGCCGAGGCGCTGCGGGCGGCGAAAACGCATTTTCAAACCCATTTCAACCGACCCGACCCGACCCTGGGCGAATACCAGAAACACGAGCGCGGCGGGAAGGAACTCCCGATTTGGGGCCTGCCCGACGTGCTGTCCACCATCGTTTCAAAGGAATTTAAAGACGGGAAAATTCGGGCGATTCAAGGCGAATCGTACATTGAACTGGTGCGCTTTCCGAAAAATGGGTTGCCCGAAATCGAAACCGTCAACTGCTACGGGGCCAGCGATCGACCCGACAGCCCGCACTATACCGACCAGATGGAATTGTTTGTGAACCAGCAAACCAAGAAAATGACGCTCGATAAAGCCACGGTGCTGCGGGAAGCCGTGCGGGTGTACCATCCGGGGGAGTGAAGTTGACCCCGCGTCAGTTTTGCAGCGGCACGGTCGCCACCACCACCCGCCCGTTTTGTTCCCAGGCGCACACCGTCGAGGTCGCCGTGGCGGCCAGACTAGGAAGCTGCCCTTCACCCAGGGCGATTGCTTCGCCTTGGGGTGTTTTGAGGAACAAAATTCCGCGTTGTTCCCAGGCTAGCATCGGCCCGGCGGCCGTGGCCGCGAGGGTGCAGTTCCGGCCTTCGGCCACGGCTTGTTCGGGCTGACCGGGCTTGCAGAAATAAATCGTCCCTTCACGCCGCCATACCGTCAGCGGCTGGGCATCGGGAGTCAGGGCCACGCGGCCCCCGTCCATCGGACAGGCCTTGAGTTTCCAGGTGCCTTGCCCGAGTTTTTGGGCGGGGCCGTAGCTGCGTCCCCCGTCCGCCGAGTGCAGCAGGTGCAAGTCGCGGGAGCCATTCAGAAAATTACGGAACTGCACGTACACGTGCTGGCCCTGGGCGGCGACTGACACCTGACAACACTCGCACACCGTGCTATCGGGCGAGCGGTACAATACCCGGTTGGGTGCCCAGGTCATTCCCCCGTCGGCGGAGGTGCTGCCCACGATTTTGTTCTGACGGTCGCCGCGCAAATCGAGCCAGGCGGCGTGGAACGTGCCGTTGCCACCCACGGCCAACCCTTGAAATCCTTCCTTCGCCACGTCGGGCACGTCGTTGAGCGGGCCACCTGCCTGCCAGGTTCCGCGCGACCGGTCGAGGCGGTAGGCGAACAGGTTACCCGCCCGGTTTACCGCCGTGATGACGATGACTTGTGCGTTGGCGGCCACTTGAGGCCCCCGCTTGGCACCGGCTACCAAATCGGGCAGGACGCCCGCCGACACGGGTTTGGTAAACGAAAGGCCCCCATCCGTGGAGGCCGCGTAAAAAATGGTATCGCTGCGGCCAAACGTCAGGTGCAGCGTACCGCGATCGTCGGTAAAGAGGGCGGGCATTTTTCCGGGGGCGAGCGGGCGGACGGCGGTAACGGGTGGGCCGTTCAGCCAACTGAGCAACAGTAGAAAAACGGATGGAAAAATCATGGCGAGAAAAAGGGGTAAGCGAAACTTCCCGAAAGGTTAAACCCAGAATGGAATTCTTTCGGGAAGTAGTAGGGAGACCTGAAAATTTTACAACGCGGCAGAGCGACGATGGGCACGGGGTTTTAGGTCAGCTCCACCACTGAATTTCAACCCGTTCCACCAAACCCCGTTTGCCATGCATCATTCCCCGGAGTACCAATTCTGCATCGAAGCCTGCCAGGCCTGCGCCACCGCCTGCGACCACTGCGCCGACAATTGCCTGAGCGAAGACGACGTGCAAATGATGGCCGAGTGCATCCGCCTCGACCGAGACTGCGCTAAACTTTGCTACCTGTCGGCCTCGTTCATGGCGAGTGGCAGCCAATTTGCCCATCAACTCTGCGAACTCTGCGCCCAGGTGTGCGAGGCCTGCGCCACCGAATGCGAAAAACACGCCGCCCATTCGGATCACTGCCGGGAATGCGCCGAAGCCTGCCGCCGCTGCGCTGAGGAATGCCGGAAAATGACGGCGATGACCGCTGAAGGGTCTTCAAAAAAGTTGTCACGCTGAGCGAAGTCGAAGCGTGACAACTTCCGTTTCTTGGTTTGTTAGTGCTTCATCAGCTTCTCCCCGCCTTTTTTGCAGCAGGAGGGAAGTTTGGCGTAGCCTTTCGGGTCGGCGGACACCTCGTCGGCGTCGTAGCCGGTTTCGTTGATGACTTTCCGAATGGCGGCCACGTCCGTCTTGGAGGGGTTGTAGGCCACCGTCACCACTTTATCATCGAGGTTGAGGTTGGCTTCCTTCACCCCTTTCGACAGGCTGAGGTTGCGCTCGATGCGCTCTTTGCACATTTCGCAAATGGCCGAGGTTTTGATGCGCACCGTACTGGGTGGGTCGCTCGCGGGGGGTTGAAAGAAAAGAAGCAGGGAAAGCAGCAGCGTTTGCATAAAAAATCAGGGGTTTTGAAGGTGTTTGAAAAACGGAATCAGGACTCAGTTGGTGCCCGGCTCAGAGGGTTTCTTTCACCGAACCACAGCGCAGCATTTTGTTTCCAAAATACGGATTGGCAATAGTTTTCTGCTCGCTCAGCCAGTATGCACCCTGGTTGTCGAGGGCCATCGGGCAGTAGTCGAGGTACATCGGCTGGGTCGCGGCTTTGAAGCCTTTCGCGAGGACGAACACATTTTTCGATAAGTCGCTGAAGTGTTTCCGCTGGAGTTCCACGTCGTTGGTTTCGCTCAGGTGTTCCGCGTCAGAGCGCAGGTCTTTGCTCAGTTTGAGGTAAAAACTCTGCTGGTCGGTGTTCAATTTTTCCGAATTCACTTTTTTAAGGGCCGTCAGCAAGCCTTCCGCTTTGGCGCGGGCTAGCTTGCCATCGGTGGCGACGAGGGCATTTTTCACCTCGACATACGCCGTCAGCACGGCCCCGACCTGACTTTTT
>Ga0163144_10014051_pt1 | contig 16651 bp, 14 predicted proteins | sample OliLak19BULKMAT1_FD_123175 | JGI IMG/M metagenome (GOLD analysis project Ga0163144, IMG submission 123175) | Freshwater microbial mat bacterial communities from Lake Vanda, McMurdo Dry Valleys, Antarctica - Oligotrophic Lake LV.19.BULKMAT1 | ecosystem: Environmental > Aquatic > Freshwater >... | reverse complement strand
TTTTGGAGTGACCAGTACGACGCGCACCTTCTCGCCTTCGGCATGACTTATTTGGCTGACCGCAGCGAGCTCGTCGAGGGCACCGTAGACGACGAGTGCGTCGTGGAGTACTTTCGCGGCGACGAGCTCGTCGGCGTGTGTGGCATCGGCATGCGCAGCGCCGTGCAGAGCTACCGCACGCGGTTCGCCTTCCCCGCCCCGACCGCTTAGGGATGCTGATGGCTCCTATGCACGACAAACAGATCGATCGCACATAGCGCCCACCAAGAACTTCTCGCGCGTGTCTCAGATGACGTGATGTTGACGATCCTGTGGACAAGGTCCCATATGCCCCGCGTGCTAGCGGACCGAAATTCTCGCTGGCGAACCTCGATCTGCCACATATCGGCGCTGGTGCCATACCGGATACGGTGCTGGTCGCTCACTCGCTGCGTCCAGTGCCGCGACTTCCTCGTGGCTCAACTGCACCTCGTTTGCCCTAATGTTCGACAAGAGTTGCTCGTGATTGCGCGCGCCGACGATCACACTCGTTACAGCGGGGTTCGCAAGGGTCCAGGCAAGACTGACCTGACTGGTGGTGAGCGCCCGGGACTCGGCGACTGCTTGCGCGGCCTCAATAACGCCAAATGCATGATCCCAGTCGTCGATCGGCGGCTCTTTCCAGTCGCTCGTCATCCGACTGCCATCCGGCCACTGCTGGTCCCTTCGATACTTTCCGCTGAGAAGACCGCCCGCCAATGGGCCCCACACCAGATTCGCCATGACGGCCTGCCGAGAGGCCGGAAACAGTTCGAATTCGGCTTCACGATGAAGCAACGAGTAATAGATCTGGTGACTAGCGATCGCTGCAAGACCGGCCGACGAAGCTCGATGGAACGTATCGGCCAATTGCCAGCCCGTAAAGTTGGAAAGGCCAATCGCCCGAATCTTGCCGGTTCTGACGAGGTCATTCATCGCCTCCAGCGTTTCATCCATGTCGGCAGATGCGTCCCAACCGTGCATTTGGTATAGGTCGATATGGTCCGTCTTTAGTCTCCTCAGGCTGCCTTCACATGCGGAGATAATGTTTCGGCGAGACAAGCCGCGATCGTTGGGGTCCGCGCTACGCGGCTGGCCCACCTTTGACGCAATAAGGACGTGATCACGGCGTTGGGAAAGGACCGTTCCCAGTATCTCCTCAGCCTCACCACCGGTGTAGACGTCTGCGGTGTCGAACAGATTCACGCCATGCTCGATCGCAAGGTCGACCATGTTCCTTGCGTCCTGTGCGGAAACTCCGGAAACGGGCCGGGCGCCTCCGAAGCTAACCGTCCCCATCGAGATAGACGAGACGACTAGGCCGGTAGCGCCGAGCTTTCGATATTCCATATCAACATTCCTTTCGAGCAGTCGGTCCGAACGAAGATCACTGCGCGGAAAGAAGGTGCGAGGGATCAAACTCGACAAGCCTGACGCCGGGCACCTCGCGAATTTCCGGCAGGATCGTTGTGGGTTGTTGCACCGCCAAAGTGCCCCATTCAACGGCTCTCCTCAAAGCAGCCCGTCGACACTCTTCCACAGAGTTTTCAGGATCGCGATCGATTGCGCTCAGGTAGCCCGCAAGTGAAGCGTCACCTGCACCAGTGGTATTCACCACCACGGTCAGCGGGGCTTGAGCCCAGAGAGCCCCGCCGCCATCAACCAAGAGAATTCCGTCACTGCCCAGGCTCGTCAGCACCGACTCAACACCGCGCGTGCGGAGTTCTTGTGCCGCGTCATACACGTCACCCACTGTCACGAGAGCCCTCCCGACAAGATCCGACAACTCATCCCTGTTCGGCTTTACGAGGTCGATCGTGACCTCAGAATTGACCACGTGCTCAAGTTGACTACCGGACATATCAAGTCCGATTCGAACCCCGGCATCCTGAGCGGCCCTGATGAGACCTCGCAGATCGAAGAGTCGACCAGTCTCGATATCCCGGGGCAGACTCCCCGCAATCACTAGCCACGTCGCCGCAATGTCGCGAATGCACTCAAGAGTCGCGTCCCCCAGCCGACGCCAGTTCTCAGCGCTCACAGGGTTCGGCTGAGCATTAATATTGGTCGTTGAGCCTGCACCGTTCACGACGATGGTGTTTCGGCGAGTCGCGCCCGGCACCGTCACCGTGACTATCACGCCGTGATCTGACTCAGACGCATCCGCGGGCAGCGCGTCTTCCGCACCGATTGGCACGACAGTGCGAGTGATCCCGCTTGCCAAGCCGAGGGCCCGAGTTACGTTGACACCCTTTCCCGAAAAATACGTTGCGCCCATGACTGCCCGATTCACTTCTCCTGGACGAAGCTGATCGAGAAAATAGACGCTGTCGATCGTCGGTGAAGGAGTGAATGAGACGACCCTTGGCACGGCAGGTAATCGGCCGCCTCCATCCGAAGAATCGTCTGAGAGGCGACCCAAGGTTGGTACTGATTTCATTGTCTTACGCTTTTAGCGAGGCGAGAATCGACTCAGCGACTCGTTCCGGAGATAGCCCGTATTTGTCAAGAAGGAAGTCGTTCGGTGCAGATTCTGACCACCCGTCGGCCAGCCCGACCCGCACAATGCGAGGGCACCCCGCGACACCAGAGAGAACTTCGCTCACGAGGCCGCCGAGGCCACCGATCACCGTATGGTCCTCGACCGTCACAACGAGCGGAGTGCTACCGACAGCCGCCACCAACGCGCCTTCGTCAAGGGGTTTCAACATGGGAAGGTGCAGGTGACGCGGCTCCAGCCCTTGACCCCGCACGATCTCCAACGCCTCGCAAACACGCGAAGTTTGGACGCCGGTGGAGACAACGACGAGGTCTTTTCCGTCACTCACAAGAACCGGAAGCTTCGGGATGAATCGGTAGTCCGACGGGAAGACTCTTTTCACGGGGTCGCGGGCCAACCGGAGGTAGACAGGGCCGTCATGATCTGCAGCCCATCGAATGACCGCTTCGGCTTCAACCTCGTCAGCCGGCGCAAGGACAGTCATGTTCGGCATGGCCCTCATGATCGAGAGGTCGAACAAATCTTGATGGGTCTTCCCGCTCGCACCGTTGAGCAATCCGCTGTAAGCGGCCGCTAGGCGAATCGGAGCGCCTGTTTGCGAAACCAGCATTCTCACCTGGTCCAATGCCCGGTGGGTCAGGAACACCCCAAACGACGAGAGCCACGGTCGGTATCCCATGGTCGTAAGGCCTGCGGCCATGCCCACCATGTTTTGCTCCGCAATTCCGACCTGAATGAAGCTTCCCGGCGAGGCGTCCGCGACGATGTCGGCTCGCGTCGACGTCGCCAAGTCGCCGTCTAGAACCAGGATGCGATCGTCGATAGCCGCCATCTCCGCGAGGGTCTCGCCCCACACTTGTCTCTGGGCCTTCATGAGACAGCCCGATCATCAGTCGGTCGACCCAATTCGGCAGCGGCGAGGTCTAGTTGGTCTTGAGTCGGGACTCCGTTATGCCACTTGTAGTGACCGCTCGTGAACGAGATGCCCCGGCCCTTCATAGTTCTCGAGAGGATCACCGTCGGCCTGCCCGTCTCTCCGCGGTGCGATTCGGCCTCTGCCAGGCCGCTAAGGATCTGCTCGAAGTCATGACCGTTAAGGTCTATGACATCCCAGCCAAACCCTCGAAACACCGCCGCCAAGTCCACATGTCCGGCAGGTTCGCTTCGATCGAATCGATCGGACTCGCCTGACGGCCACCCATACTGCTGAAGCCCATTCACATCAACGATCGCGGTCAGATTATCGAGATGGTATCGAGGCGCGCTGAAGACGGTCTCCCAGACCATCCCCTCCTCAATCTCACCGTCTCCGAGCATGACCCACGTGTGGAAGTCCTTGCCCAGGCGTTTGGCACCGAGGGCGATGCCGGCTCCCGCCGATAGACCTTGGCCGAGCGACCCAGTTGACATGTCGACTCCTGGAGTGAGGAGCATGTCGGGGTGTCCTTGAAGACGCGAGTTGCCTTGATCAAAAGAAAGTAGTTCTTCCACCGGGAAGTAGCCTCGAATGGCTAGTACCGAGTACAGCCCGACGGCGCAATGACCCTTAGAGAGAATGAAACGGTCCCTCGCGGGGTCGGTTGGCTTCCCGGGATCAATCCGCATCTGATGGAAGTAGAGCGCAACCAACATGTCGATCGCTGACAGCGGCCCGCCGACATGCCCGGCCTTGCTATTGGCAACAGTGCTGATCACGCGCCACCGCGCTTCACGCGATTTCTCCTCAAGTTCAGCGACGCTGCTGAGCACTGCTCGCTCCGCCATCGTCATGTCTCCTCCTACCTAGTGGTAAACCAAATGTATCACACAGTGAACTATCTGTGCGGCTCTTGATAATTTGGTACGGATTTCTTCTTTCTGCCGTGCGCATCGTCCATTTAGTGAGAAGATTCAGTTGTGACAAATTCTTCTGAGCCCGCTGGGCTAGAGATACTCGCCAAGGCTGATGCGGTGATCACCGCGCTTGAGATACACGGCGAACTGGCCGTTGCACGAATCGCAGAGATCGTTGGTGAGCCTGTGAGTTCGACGTATCGGTTGCTCCAAAACCTCACCACGCTCGAGTGGGTGGAATCGGGGTCGAAGCGCGGTCTCTATCGACTCGGACTCGCCTTTCTTCGCGTGGGTGTGAAGCTGGAGAGCCAGTTAGATATTCGGCAGGCAGCGCTCGGCCCCCTCAAGCAGCTGCGAGAGGCCTCGGGGTGCACTGCGTTCATGTGCGTCTTACGCGGCGACCGCGCCGTTTGTATCGAGCGTGTAGAGGGAGTAAACGTTCGTTCGCTCGCTATGCAGCTAGGCGACTCGCTTCCGCTTTACGTTGGCGCAGCACCCACCGCGATCCTCGCTTATCTCCCGACAGGAGAACGCCGCGATTATCTTCAAAGATTTCAGAATGGTGGGGAAGGGCCGTACACCGTTCCGTCGATCAAGTCGCTTTCAGCAAAACTTGAAGAGACGCGCAGTCAGGGCTACTCGGTTTCTGACGGAGATGTCACGCCCGGAATCACTGCTATCGGCGCTCCCGTCTTTAACCACCGCGGTGAGCTTGTTGCCGCAGTTTCAGCGAGCGGACTGAGGGAACACATTCTCGACGACGATAAGAAGGTAACGGCTATGGTGTTGCGCGCTGCCGAGTTAACCAGCCAGGCGCTTGCTTACAAGCTGAGCGGTGATTCCTATTTCAGCGAGTAGGCCAATCCGCGTGCTCAAAAACGCGCAGGACCTTATCGACGCGATCAGCGAACACGGCCCGATGACGGCGGCCGAATTGTCTGGAGTTTTGGGTACACCTCGGAGCAGTGTTTACCGCCTCATTGAAGGCTTGAACTCCATCGGCCTGACTGCATTCGAAGCAGACACTCGCGTGTCGCTCACTCTACGATGGCTGCACCTTGCCGACGCAGCGAGCGCAGCCATGACCGAATGGTCGTTTGCAAGGCGAGTTCTCCGACGACTTTCTGACACCACAGATCAAACATTCTTTCTCAGCATTCCGCGCCACGACGAGGCGTTGTGCATCGACTGGAGTCAAGGGAGGGGAATCGGCATTCTCATTCTCAAGCCAGGAGCCACTCTTCCGCTGTATGCGGGAGCGGCAGGCCGGCTGGTCCTCGCACACCACGAGCACCTCGAGGATTATCTTGATCGCGCCCCATTCCCCGCCTTGACTGCGACGACGCTCCGTACTGCGGCTGCGCTAAGGCGCGACGTCGAGACCACTAGATTGCGCGGTTGGGTTCATTCCGACGAGGACGTGACGCAAGGCATCGGGGCGCTTGGAGTGCCGCTCCTCTCGAAATCGGGAACTTTCCGCGGTTGTCTAACTCTCGGCGGAAGAGCAACTGAGATCCGTGAAAGGAAAGAAGAGCTGATCGAGCGTCTCACGTCAGCTGCGACAGAAATACAGGATTTCCACGACTGGCGTTGACCCACTCGTCTCACAGTCAGAGATATAGTCTCTGGGTTTTCCGTCGCTCTTCGTACACGGCACGCGCCTGCTGGGTGGACAGCACGCTTGAAACCTCGGCCACGGGAACGTCCCACCACGCGCCAGAACCTCCAAAGCGAGCCTGGGAATCGACGCGTACATAGACCACGGTGGTCCCCTTCGTTCTCTTGGCTGTGGCGAGCGCAGTGCTGAACTCGCTAGCGGTGGATGCCTCGAAAACCTTCGCGCCATAGCTCGCGGCGTTTGCGGCAAAATCGACCTCAATACGATCTCCGTCGTGAACTCCTCGGTCAGAACGAAGGTTAAACCGCGTGCCTATTGCTTGAGAACCAAGGGATTCAGACAGTGCTGCGATAGATCCGTAACCGTAATTGTCGACGATTACGACTGTCATCGTGAGGCCCTCTTGCACAGCCGTAAGAATTTCTTGCGAGAGCATCAGCCAGGAACCATCACCGACAAGCGCGAAAACATGTCGAGATGGATCAGCTAGCTTGGCGCCCACAGCGCCCGCAATCTCGTAGCCCATGCAAGAGTTCCCGTATTCAAGGTCATACCCCTTAACGCTGCCAGCGCGCCACAAGCGATGGAGATCTCCCGGCATCGAACCCGCCGCGTTCACGACCACATCGTTAGCGTCGGCTGCCTTGTTTAGCAGGCCGATCATCTGTGCCTGAGAGAGGGAGTCGCTATCAGCCACGTCAATGATCCGATCCACCTCGGCGCGCCAGTCATCCGCCGCAGCAACTGTCTCAGCCCGTACCGCATCTGCAACCCTCCAGCCGCTGAGTGCTTCGCCAAGCTCTGCGATCGTCTCGCGGGCGTCTCCCACCAGGGGCGTCGCTGACTCCTTGAGTGCGTCGACTTCGGCCACATTAATGTTCACGAACCGCACAAGCGGATTGGCGAAAAGCGTATTCGACGCGGTCGTGAAGTCGGTATAGCGTGTTCCGATTCCAATCACGACGTCTGCTGTGTTAGCCATTCGGTTGGCATAGGCGGACCCACTTGCGCCGATTGCACCGAGTGCGAGCTCGTGGTCGAAGGGCATGGCAGCCTTGCCTGCTTGCGTCACTCCCACACCGATACCTGTTTGCTCAGCGAACGCGATCAGCTCGTCGGATGCTCCAGAGTAGATGACACCGCCTCCAGCGATGATGACCGGCCGGTGCGACGAAGCGATCGCCTCTGTAGCACGAGCGATTGCCGACCTATCAGCCCGACTCCTCCCTACGTGCCACACACGGCGTGCGAAAAGCGCTCGAGGGAAATCATGGGCTTCGGCCTGCACGTCTTGTGGCAAACAGATCGCAACTGCGCCCGTCTCAGATGGGCTAGTCAAAACCCTCATAGCTTCGAGAAGCGCGGGCGCAAGCTGCTCCGGTCGATAGATTCGATCCCAGTACCGCGTGACCGCACGGAAGGTGTCGTTCGCTGTCAAGTCTTGCGAATACGGCTGTTCGATCTGCTGGAGCACCGCGCCTGTGGTGCGCGTCGCGAAGGTGTCGCTAGGAAAGAGGAGCACCGGAAGGTGATTCACGGTGGCTGTCGCCGCACCCGTCACCATGTTAGTTGCCCCTGGCCCCACCGAAGTCGTCACGGCGAGCGCTCCTAGCCTGTTTTTCATTTTGGCGTAGCCCGTCGCGATATGCACCATGCCTTGCTCGTTGCGGCCCTGAAAGTAGGGGATGCGGTCCTGATATTGCAGTATCGCCTGCCCGAGTCCAGCTACATTCCCGTGACCAAATATGCCGAACGTGCCGCCGAAGAATCTTTCGGAGGCCCCGTCTCGCTCCACGTACTGGGCCAGCATGAACTCAACTATTGCCTGTCCTACCGTGAGTCGGACTGTCTCATGCGACTGGATGCCGGTCATTTTTTCGCTCTCTCGATGTGAATCTTCGTGGTCTTGTGAAGTGGTGTTTGGCGCCTCAGGCTGACGGGTACCGTGGGGCGATAGGGAGTCGTGAATCGATCTCCATATCGGCCCAGTGATCTCTCAGGGACGACAATCCGGGGTCCTCAGCGGCTTGGAGCGATCGTTTGGGAGCTTTGCCCGCAAGTACGTTCAGGTAATAAAGATCGTGCCCGTGTGCTGCGACCGTCGTGTGGTAACCCCAGGGGATCAGGCAAATGTCCCCATCGCGCACCACTTCAGAAAGCTCAAAATTGCGATCAGGACTGTAAACGCGTTGCAATGCCCAGCCGTTTTCAGGATCGCGCAATCGATAGTAGTAAGACTCTTCAAGCTGTGATTCGGAGTCTTCGTCATGTTCGTGCTTGTGGGGAGGGAAGCTGGACCAGTTTCCACCCGGAGTCCACACCTCGACGATGTGGAGACGATCAGCGGGAAAGCTGGGCGCCATCAACGTGGATACCTGTCGGCTTGCGTTGCCCGCTCCGCGAGCTTCTGTCGTAAGGTCTTCCGGTGTCACCAGTTTCACCTCGTGACTCTCGGTGGCTGGCGCCGACGCAATCGCCAGCTCAACGTCTGAAGTGGCCCGCAAAGTCACTTGCGTTTGGCATGGGGCGTACAAGCAGTGGCCCAAACCCTCAAATACGGATAGGCGGCCTCCCACGTCATAGCACTGTCCATCCACCGTCGCCTCGACGATGCCTGATAATGGTACAAATGCGCGCTCGCTCGAATCAGCGTCAAACGTCTGCTGCTCCCCCGCGCGCATCCGCGTGACTTCAAACGTCACCTGGTCCCAGCCTGCGACCTCGGGGGTAACCCGGCTCCAAGAGCCTTGCTTCAGTACTTGTGGATCTTGCACAGTTTCACGCCTTTCTATTTTCGACCCGAGCGAGCGTGCAGGTATACGGCGAGACCGCTCCCCAACACCACCACGAATCCGATGACAATTCCTTGAGTCCAAGAGGGCATGCCGAGAAGGCCCAGAGCATTGGCCAATCCGGCAATGAGAAAGACACCCACGAGGGTTCGCCACACCCCGCCGAATCCCCCGAAGAGACTCGTCCCGCCGATCACAGCAGCCGCGATGACTTGCAGGAGGAGCGTGTCTCCGGCGGTTGCCGTTCCCGAACCCAGCCTCGTCATAAGAATGAACCCGGCGACTCCGCCCAGCGTTCCTGCAATGCCGTAGACCCGAAGGCGGAGCAATCCGCCCCGGATTCCAACGAACTGCGCAGCCCTCTCGTTCGAACCCAGGAGGTAAACGTTCCGGCCGAATGAGGTCTTCGTCAGAATGACGGCGAAGATGCCCACCAAGACGACGGCGATGAGAAAGACGGTGGGGAGCCCGAAGAGAGAACTACGACCAAAATCAAGTACTTCACCGGGCAACTGTCCAACAGAGGCCGCGGTTCCGCCCCCTCCAGCGGCAGCCGCCGCCGAAATGTAGGCCACCGCCCGCGCGACGAGAAGGACTCCCAAGGTGAGCACGAAAGGCTGAAGCTTCCCATAACCAATCGCTACGCCGTTAATCGCCCCAACCACCATTCCGACTACAAGGGCTGTAGCTAAGCCAAGCAGAATGGACTCTGTACTTTTCGTCACGATCGCTGCGAGAACAGACGACAACGCGACTGTCGAACCCACCGATAAGTCGATTCCCGCAACGAGGAAGACCATCGTGGCGCCGATCGCTGCGATCGCCAGCACGGCCAGAGAACCGAGCAGGTTCTGCACGTTCGGCCAACTTGCGAAACCGGGTGTCACCACAGCGAGACCTATGTATACCAGAACGGTGATGGGGAGCACGGGCACCGTCAGGAAGACTCTCCTGCCGGCACCCGCGACCCACTTCCAGACCGGCGTTTTGGCCGAATCGTTCCGAGGCGACGTCTCCGCGACCTCGCCAAAAGCCAGTCTGTTCACCAGTTATCCTCTTCTTTGCTTTTCGTTGTTCAATGCCAGCTGAGGCCTAGCTGCAGCCCCAGATCATGTCGCGCTTCGACTCCAGGTTCTCCGGCGTGTACGGAACACCGTCGAGAAGCACGACGTTCTCTGCAGGAACTTCCCCGTCAATTCCAGCGATGACCGCATCGAGCACCTGACGCGCCATTTCCGGAAGGTCAGTGGCGATGTCAACCGCCAGCATGTTCTCGCTCACATAGCGGCATCCGATCTCATCGCCGTTAATGGCGACAGTCCAAACGTGGCCAGGTTCGCCCACTTCGGTCAGCTTGCCCGCAGCGTCAAGCGCGTTGTAGACCGCCGGAAGAGCTCCGGTCCAGGGTGCGTAAACCGCACCCAGGTCTGGGTGCGCCTGAAGTGCGTTCTGCGTCGCTGCAAGTGCCGCTTCGGGCTGCCAGTCGGTCGGTGAACTCGCGACGATGGTGATGTTCGGCGCAGTTGCGATCGCGTCTTGGAAACCAGCTGAACGTTCGATGCCGTTGATGTTGTTGAGCCCACCCTGCAGCTCGAGAACCTTCAACTCTGCTCCGTCGACAGCGTCAATAAGAAACTCAGCGGCGATCCGTCCATCGGCTGTGGGGTTACCGCCGACATAGAAGAAGACATCCGACGTATCCGCCGGCTGCTGGTCGATGATTCCGAGGGGAATGCCAGCTTCCGCGGCTGCAGCGATATCAGCGGCCACCGCCTGCGTGTCCCAAGGAATCTGAATGATTCCGTCGACGCCCTGCGCAATGAAGGACTGAATTTGCGACGACTGAGTCTGGGCATCTGATTGAGCGTCCTGATAGATGAGGGTCACACCCAGCTCTTCGGCGTAGAGATCCAAATACTTCTTTTCGCCGATTCGGAACGCATCGTTCAAACGGTCGAACGACACTCCGATGGTGATGCCCTCGGCGCTCTCTCCTTCAACAGGATCGGCACTCGTTGCGCACCCTGCTGTGGCAAGGATGACCGCAACCGTACCCACAGCTCCGATTTTCTTGACTACACTCATGTACTGCTCCTTTTTAGTGTGACTGCTTGATCACAATGGGCATGCTCGAGTCAGGCGACTCGAACCCTGGTGAGCGCTTTGCGCGCGCTTACCTTTGTTGTCAGGGAATCTGAAACCATGGCAAGTATCAAGATTCCCCCTCGAACTGCGTCATAGGCGTAGATCGAAGCGGCGATAGCGTTGAGTCCGCTGTCAATTGTTGTGAGAAGGATGGCGCCGAGCAGGCTGCCAAACACTGTTCCTCTGCCGCCAAACAGTGATGTGCCACCGATCACGACTGCAGTGATGACGGTGAAGGCGAAGTCAGAGCCGAGATTGGCTTGAACGGAGCCGACCTGTCCCGAGATCATGACGCCCGCCAGACCAGCCGCGCCACCAAGGAATCCGAAAGCGACGTATCGAGACTTGGCTCGAGACAAACCGGATTCTGCTGCAGATCGCGGTTCCCCGCCCACCGCGTAGATCGCCCTACCCCCGGGGCGGAAACGCAGATAGTACGCGGCGCCAATTGCAACGACCAGCGTGGCGAGTATGACTGAGGGCACGCCGCCAATCCTGAATGCGGCCAGCTCCGTGATGGTCCCGTCGATTACTCGTGTGCCTGCCTGAGTGATCGTGAGCGCGATCCCCAAGAAGATGCTGGTGGTGCCCAGTGTCACGATCAGTGCGTTCAACTTGAGTCGGTTGATAAGGAACGCGTTGATCAAGCCGCACAGAATTCCGACCAGAATCGCAATTGGCAAAACGAAGATGGTCGTCTGGGTGTCGAACTGAGAACCCGAGGAGCCGAGAGCCACCGCGACCACAGTCGACAAGCTCATGGTCGCGCCTACAGAGAGATCGATATCGGCGAGCAAAATCACGTAGGTCATCGCTGCGGCAGCGACCGCGGTAGCAGCTCCCTGCAGGAGGATGTTGGTGAAGTTCGAGGCACTGAAGAACGTGCCCGAGAGAACTGAGAACCCAGCGACCACAAGCACGAGAAAACCAAGGAGCCTCGCGCTACTGCCAGAGATCGGGAAATTTCTCATGACATGCTCCCTGTCGACGCCATTCGAAGGACAAGATTGGGGTCGAACTCGGCTCTCGGGAGCTCGCCGACAATGGCCCCCTTATGCATGACCAGGATTCGGTGTGAGAGGGCGAGCAACTCAGGGAGATCGGACGAAATCAACAAGACCGCGACACCTTGGCCTGCCAGTTCGAGCACGAGCCTGTGTGCCTCTGCTTTCGCGCCAATGTCGATGCCTTTGGTCGGCTCGTCGAGAATGCATACCCGCGGCGCCTCGCTGAGCCAGCGGGCCAAGATCACCTTCTGTTGGTTGCCTCCTGAAAGCGAAACAAGTTCTTGTTCTATCGTCGTGAGTCGTACACCATAGTTCTCAGACATGGCCTTTGCATCGCTCCGCTCCTTCTTCGCGGAGAGCAAGCCCATCTTCTTGTGCCGATTTTCCAAGTGGCCGGCCATGAGGTTTTCACGAACGGGCCGCTGAAGAAATGCCTGCTCGCCGCGGCGGTCCTCCGACACCAAGACGACCCCAGCCGCGCGAGCAGACTGAGGGTTCCTGCGAGTAAAAGGCGTTCCGGCTACCCGGACAACACCGCTCACCTTTCGAAGCCCGACAACGCCCAGTGCCACTTCGCTGCGACCCGCGCCGAGAAGGCCGCCCAGCCCAACGATCTCGCCGGGCCGGATTGACAAAGACACTTCTCGCAACTGCCCGTCATCGCTGAAACCCTCGATCTCGAGAGCCGGCGGTTCGCTGGAGTCGAATGTGGGAAGGGGGCTGTGATCAATAGCCTGGAGCTCTCTTCCCACCATCAGGCGCTCCACGTTCGCCCTCGGCATGTTGACAACCTCACCGCCGCCGACGAGAACTCCATCGCGCAAAACGACGATGTCGTCTGCGACGTCGTATACCTCATCCATGAAATGACTGATATATATGATGCTGAGCCCTCGCTCACGCACTCGCCGCACCGCATCGAGTAGCCGGGCGCGCTCAGCAAGCGATAGCGACGTGGTCGGCTCGTCAAGAATGAGAACTCTTTTAGCACGAACCAGTGCCTTCGCCACCTCAACGATCTGGCGCTCGCCCAGTGAAAGATGTTGAACTTTGGCCTGAGGATTAAGATTTTCGCCTAGCGCATCCCGGAGGACTTCTGTCGCGAGGGGTATGGCCTGCCCCAGCCTCACGTTGCCCCATCGGTCAACCGGAAGCATCCCAACGTAAATGTTCTCGGCAACAGTGAGGTTCGGGAACAGGCTGAGTTCCTGGTGAACTGCCGCAATTCCGCTTTCCCTAGCGACGACGGGAGTCAGCTGAGCGTCAGCATTATTGCCGAACGACACGGTTCCGCGATCGGGCGACAGGAGCCCGCACATGATGTTCTTCAGGGTCGACTTGCCTGCTCCATTTTCGCCCATGATCGCGAGCACGCGTCCAGCTTTCGCCTCAAACGACACGTCTTCGAGGACAGGAACCCCTGAGAACGCTTTCGAGATGTTGCTGACGCGCAAGGGCAAGCACCCAGAGGGCAGATCATGCTGCTCCCCTGAGAGCCAGCCCTGGCTACGCCGGGACGCTTTCGACTTCGGTGTCATCGTTGACTCAATCTCCTGATGTACCACTCTGTGGACATGCCGTCCGCACGATGATACATTTTTCCTCAATCGGATGCAACACGTTGGCCATCCCACGCCGTTTGGCTACTCAGCGCTGAGAATACGAAGAGGGAGACACGCCTCAACAAGGCAGCCCACCACATTGGCCACTTGATGAAGAAGGAACTCATGACCGATGCTCCGACCCCTGCTGTTGCAAGGACCCTTCCTAGGCTCGCGCTAGGTAGCTGCCCGGACTCCTGGGGGGTCTGGTTCGCTGACGATGCACTACAGACACCCTGGAGCAGATTCCTCGACGAACTGTCCGAGGTTGGTTACGAGTGGCTTGAATTGGGACCTTATGGCTACTTACCGACCGACCCCGCTCAGCTGCAAGATGAGCTCGCTTCTCGAGGTCTCCGGGTGTCCGGAGGCACGGTGGATGGACACAGCGGGCTTCACCGCAAGTCTGACTTCGACATGATCGCCGAACGCACCATGAAAGTCGCAGCCTTGAGTGCCGCAGTTGGCGCGCAACACGTGATTTTCGTACCGACGCCCGGTTACCGCGATGACCAGACGGGCGCTTACACAGAACCCGCCGATCTTGACGTTGCCGAATGGTCAACTCTCGTTGCCGCCACTAATCAACTTGGGCGAATGATTGCTGAAGAATTCGGGGTTCGTCTGCAGTTCCACCCCCACGCTGATTCGCATGTCGAGACACAACAGCAGACCGAGCGACTGCTCAATGACACAGATCCCGACTACGTTTCTTTATGCCTTGATACCGGGCACCTCGCCTATCGGCACGCCGATGTCGAATCGCTCATCCGCCAGTATCCAACTCGAATCGGCTACGTGCACCTCAAACAAATGGACCCAGTGGTGCTTCAGCAAGTGGAGCAGGAAGACCTCGCTTTCGGACAGGCAGTCAAGCTCGGAGTCAGCTGTGAGGCTCCGACGGGAGTGCCCGAGATTCCTCTAATTATCGACGAGCTTGACCGCCTGGACGCTGACATCTTCCTCATCGTCGAGCAGGACATGTACCCGTGCGAATTTGACCAGCCAAAACCCGCCGCGATGAGAACAAACTCCTACCTCAGGAGCCTCGGAATAGGAGTACGCAACTCGTGACCGTCAACATTGGTGTAATCGGAACAGGGCTCATCGGCCAGGACCACATCCGGAGGCTGAATATGATGCTTGCCGGTAGCGCCGTTGTCGCAGTATCTGACGCAGACAATGAGCGGGCGCGCGAAGTCGCCGACAGAGTCGGCGCTCGCGTACTGCCCACAGGCCTTGATCTCATAAATGACCCTGACGTGGACGCTGTCGTCGTTGCCTCATGGGGGCCAACACACGAGGAGTTCGTGTTGGCTGCCATCGAGAGTGGAAAATCGGTCTTTTGCGAAAAGCCTTTGGCTACGACTCAATCGGCGTGCCAGCGCATCGTCAGCGCGGAGCAAGAGCATGGAAAGAGACTCGTGCAGGTCGGCTTCATGCGGCGATACGACGCCGCGTATCTTGCGCTCAAAGAAGCAACCGATTCGGGAGAAATTGGCGCTCCGTTACTGATGCATTGCGCACATCGCATCCCGCAGGTCGCCGACAACTTCACCAGCGAGATGGCTATCAACGACGCCGCAATCCACGAATTCGACATGGTTCGTTGGATATTTGGGTCTGAAGTGGTGGGAGTTCGTGTCTTTGCTCCGAGACACAACCGCAATTCGAGACCAGAACTTCTGGACCCCTTATTCATCATTCTCGAAATGGACAGCGGTGCTTTAGTTGACATCGAGGTCTCCGCAAACATTCGCTACGGCTACGACATCCGGGGCGAGATAGTGGGAGAACTCGGAACGGCATCCCTCGAAAATTCCTCGGCACTCGAGATTCGAAGCGCCTTTCAGGCAAGAACTCAAGTTCCGGGGGACTGGCAGGCTCGCTTTTCTCAAGCATATGATTCGGAACTGCGAGATTGGATCTCGGGCATTGAGACAGGAGTTTCTCCCAAAGGACCGTCTTCATGGGATGGATACGCCGCAACGTGCATCGCTGACGCCGCCCTAGAAGCCCTGCAAAGTGGCAACAGTGTCGCGGTGAATCTCGAATCGCGGCCCACGTTCTACGATTCCTAGGTCGGTGTTCAGGTGCCCTGAGCATTCAAGGCCGCCTGCTGGCACCGCGGTTCGGACGTATTGATCCTGCACCGGTGCACTACGGTGAGCTTCTGTCCTCCGCTGCAGTTACGCGTTAAAAACGATCAATTTGGTTCTCGAAGAAGATCGGTGATGGCCCATGGATGGCGCAGTGAAGGCGGACGGCCGTCGCCTGAACCTCGGCGTGCCCGCGACCAGTCCCAAGGGCGGACAGTTCAGTCAATGGCGAGTGCAGCACGCCACAGCGCCACCAATTTTGCCTCGTCAGGCAACGAGTTTGGCCTCAGCACCACGTCGTCGGCCACGAAGTAGAAGGCCGCGGTGACGCTCTCGAGGGGCAGGTTCGCCCAGCGCGCGTAGGCCACTCGATAGAGCGCCAGCTGCAGCTCTTTCGCAGCGCGATCGGCGTCATCGAGGGGGGCCTTGCCGGTCTTCCAGTCAACAATCTCGACCCCGTCGACCATGAGTGACGGGTCGTTCGCATCGGGCAGTCGGGTCGAATACACCGCGTCAATCTTGCAAATGAGAATGCGTCCCTCGAAGGGAACGTGCAGTTCGCGCTCGACGTCGAGAGGTGTTCGTGACGCCCAAGGGGACCGTTCGAAGGTGGCCTGCAGGGTAGTCAACGCGGCCGGGTCAACGCCGTCTGCTGCGATCGGCCCGAGGTCAAAGTCGGCGTCGAGGCCGTCAACGGTGTCGGGGATCGCGCCGAGGCCGTATCGCTGCTCAACCCACCGGTGAAAGACCGTGCCCAGACGAGTTGCTCTAAAGGGTCGTTGCGGCATGGGCCGGCGCAGGCGCTCGGCCACCTCGGTCGGGGCCGTAATGAAGTCTTTGAACGCGGAAGCCGGAACACGCAACGGCACCGACACTCGACCGCTGGCCGCAAGCCTCTTCGAACGCTCGGCCAACAGCAAGTCGATTTCGCGCTGCCAGCCGCGCCGGTCATCCCCTCGTACCGTCGGGTCGGCGGCCCGCACACGCTCAGCAGCGGCGACCACGCTCGCGCGGCGTGCGCCGAACGGGTCGAGCGGC
>Ga0163144_10014049_pt1 | contig 16652 bp, 17 predicted proteins | sample OliLak19BULKMAT1_FD_123175 | JGI IMG/M metagenome (GOLD analysis project Ga0163144, IMG submission 123175) | Freshwater microbial mat bacterial communities from Lake Vanda, McMurdo Dry Valleys, Antarctica - Oligotrophic Lake LV.19.BULKMAT1 | ecosystem: Environmental > Aquatic > Freshwater >... | reverse complement strand
GCCAGCCACACCAGCCCGTCGATCGTGGGCTTCCAGCTCCTGAGGCCGCGCTCGCGTTCATGCAGGGCCGGGCCGTAGTGATCGACCGAGACGCGGATCGTGAGGTTGCGGCCGTGGCGCTGATGCAGGTCGAGCAGCGCGCGCTTCATCTTGTGCATCGGCTTCATGGCGTTGGTCAGCACCATCGCCTTGAAGCCGCGCGACAGCACGTCGTCCAGCATCGCCGGCAGCTCGGGATTCATGAACGGCTCGCCGCCGGTGAAGCCGATCAGCTTGGTGCCGTGCCGGTCGTGCTCGATCTCGTCCAGGTACGACGCCACCTCGGCTGCGCTGAGATAGACCAGCCGATCGTTCTTCGGAGAGGATTCGATGTAGCAGTTTCGGCAGGTCAGGTTGCACAGCGTGCCGGTGTTGAACCACAGCGTCTCGAGCGACTTCAGTGCCACATGCGCCCGCTGCTCGCCCTTGGCGGTCACCAGCACGTCCTTGAATTTCGCGGGATCGAGCAGGATGGGCAACATCGATGGATTCCCAGGGACAATGATTGCGCAAGCCTATCACAAACCGCCAAGCGGGAGGGAAGCGCCGGGGTCCATCCCGGTCACTCCGGCGTGATCTTGTCGCCTCGACCCTGCGCAAAACCTCCGATACGGTTTCCTTCACATCAAGGGGAACCGCAATGCTCGACGACAAGGCTCTCGACAAGATTTTCCGCAGCGCGCGGACCCATAATGGCTGGCTCGACAAGCCCATTACCGACGACCAGCTGCGCGCCATCTACGAAGTGGCGAAATGGGGCCCGACCTCGGCCAACTCCCAGCCGGCGCGCTTCGTCTTTGTGCGCACCCAGGAAGGCAAGGAGCGGCTGCGGCCGGCGCTGAGTGCCGGCAATACCGAGAAGACGATGTCGGCGCCCGTGACCGTGATCGTGGCCTACGACACCCAGTTCTACGAGCACCTGCCCGAGCACTTCCCGCACGACCCGTCGGCGATCCACTGGTTCAAGGGCGAGGGCAAGGAAGCGGTCGCCGGGGCGACAGCCGTCCGCAACGGCACGCTGCAGGGCGCCTATCTGATGATTGCCGCCCGCGCACTCGGCCTCGATTGCGGCGCGATGAGTGGCTTCAACAATGCCGTCGTCGACGAGAACTTCTTCCCCGACGGCCGCTTCAAGACCAACTTCCTGTGCAACATCGGCCACGGCGACGAATCGAAGATCTTCGCGCGCAGCCCGCGCATGAATTTCGCGGACGCCTGCAGCTTCGCCTAGAGGCCGATCGCGCGGCCGATCTCTTTCCACGGCAGCGGCGCCAGCGAGATCAGCGCCGCCAGCCCGAAGGCCAAGATGATCGCGCCCGAGCAGCGGTTGAGCCACAGCATGCCGGTGCCGGTGAAGCGGGCGCGGAGCGCCACCGAGGCGGCGCAAAGGATCGTCCACCACGCCAGCGCGCCGCAGAACACAGATGTCACCAGGAGAGCGGCGTCGGGCAGACTGGCGCCGACGCCGGCGAGGTTGCGGCCTGCGAAGGCGGCACCAAAGGCCATCACCGTCAGCGGATTGAACACGGTGATGAAGAAGCTCGAACTGGCGTAGTGGAAGTGCGTTACGATCCTGTGTTCCAGGTCGTCGGCCACCGGATCGCCGACGGTGCGCGGGCGGTGGCGCATCGTGGTCCAGCCCATGATGGTCAGCACCACGCCGCCGATGCCCAGCAGCCAGGCTTCGCGCCGGGCAACGAAATCCTCGACGAAGGAAAGTCCGAAGGCCGCCACCGCGCCGAACACCGCATCGCCCAGGGCCGCGCCGATGCCGGTCATGTAGCCCGCCACCGCGCCGACCGTGATCGAGCGCCGGATGCAAAGAGCTGCTGCCGGTCCGACCGGGACCGCGATCATGAAGCCGATGATCGTGCCCTCGACCGCAAGCGCAATGGGATTGAAGGCGAAGCCGGGGACGTTCATCGCCGGCCTAAAATCTTTCGGCGGTGAAGCGGCGCGGCGGCGAGACCAGCCGGTCCTGCGCCGCCACGAGCTGCAGCTCGCGCTCGCCCAGCTCGTGCGTGGCCTGCAGCACGGCGAAGATCGACGAAGCGGCCTTGCCCAGCGCGTCGGCGACGTCGCCGCCGGCGAGCCCCCCACTAGCTAGCCAATGGGCCGTGAACAGGGCGGCGACCGCGTCGCCGGTGCCGTTCGGCGCGATCTCGAAGCCGATCAGCGGCGTGGCGATTCGCCAAGCGGCGTCGCGGCTGACGGCAACCATTTCGATCTGGTCGGCCGGCGCATCGGCGCGCCGCAGGCTGGTGATCAACGCCAGTTTGGGGCCTTTCAGCAAGGTGCGGGCCGCGGCCAGCGCCTCGCTCATAGTCGAAACGCGGTGGCCGGTGAGGTGTTCCAGTTCGAAATGATTGGGCGTCACGAGGTCGGCCGCCGGGATGGCGTGCTCGCGAAAGAAAGTGTCGATGCCGGGCTTCACGTAGATACCGGTGTCGATGTCGCCCAGCACGGGGTCGCAGCACCAGATCGCCTTGGGATTGGCCGCCCGCACGCGGCGTGCGGTGTCGAGCACTACATCGGCCAGGGCCGCGTCGCCGACATAGCCGGTGAGCAGGGCGTCGCAGCGCGGCAGCAGTCCCAGCGCCTCGATGCCCTGGACGATCTCGCCCACCTGGTCGGCAGGGGCGGCGCGGCCGCGCCAGGCGCCATAGCCGGTGTGATTGGAAAACTCGACCGTGTTGACCGCCCAGACCTCGTGGCCCAATCGTTGCAGGGGAAATGTTGCTGCCCGATTGCCGACATAGCCGTAGGCAACATGGCTCTGGAGCGAGAGGAAGCGCATGGCCGCGGTCAGCTTGCCACAAGGAGGGCCGTCATTATAGTCCGCCGCGTTTCGCCCAGAATCGTTGGCGGGATCGTTGGGGAGCCTTAGATGAAAACCGTTCGTCCGCGCCGCAGCGTTCTTTATATGCCGGGTGCCAACACGCGCGCGCTCGAGAAGGCGCAAACCCTGCCGGCGGACGCCCTGATCTTCGACCTGGAAGATGCGGTGGCGCCCGACGCCAAGGAAACGGCGCGGGCCAATGTCGTCGCTGCCGCCCGCAGCAAGGCCTATGGCAAGCGCGAGATCGCGATCCGCTGCAACGGGCTCGCCACCGCCTGGGGCAAGGCCGACGTGGCCGCCATCGCCACGTCGGGCGCCGACGCCATTCTGGTGCCCAAGGTCGAGAGTGCCGCCGATGTTGCCGCTGTGGTCGCGCTGCTCGATGCCGCCGGTGCGCCGGCGTCGATGGCGGTGTGGGCCATGGTCGAGACGCCGCGGGCCATCCTGCGCGCCGAGGAGATCGCGGGCGCGCATCCGCGCCTCGCGCTGTTCGTCATGGGCACCAACGATCTGGTGAAGGACATGCGCGCGCGCCACACGCCGATGCGCCTGCCGATGATCGCCGCCCTCGGTATCGGCATGCTGGCCGCGCGCGCCTATGGCCTCACGATCCTCGACGGCGTCTACAACGACATCCAGGACGCCGATGGTTTTCGCGCCGTCTGCCAGCAGGGGCTGGAGATGGGCTTCGACGGCAAGACGCTGATCCATCCCAGCCAGGTCGAGCCCTGCAACGAGGTCTTTGCGCCGTCGCCCGCCGAACTCGAGATGGCGGGCAAGATCGTGGCCGCCTTCAAGACGGCGCAGGCCGAGGGCAAGGGCGTCGTCACGGTCGATGGCCGCATGATCGAGAACCTGCATGTCGAGCAGGCCGAGCGCGCGCTGGCGTTGGCCGCGGCGATCAAGGAGCTGCAGGGCGCCACATGACCGGCAAGAGCAAGACCAGTACGGGCAACTTCTTCGAGGACTTCCGCATCGGGCAGGAGCTCCGCCATGCCACGCCGCGCACGCTGACCGAGGCCGACGCGGCGTTGAACATCGGGCTCTACGGGTCGCGCTTCGCCATCAACGCCTCGGACGATTTTGCCCGTGCGCTTGGCCTGCCGCGCGCGCCGCTCGACGATCTGATGGTGTTCCATGTCGTGATCGGCAAGACCGTGCCCGACATCTCTTTGAATGCCGTCGCCAACCTCGGCTACGCCGAGTTCCGCTGGGGCGTGCCGGTCTATCCCGGCGACACGCTGTCGGCGCACTCGAAGGTCCTGGGCCTGCGCGAAAATTCCAATCGCGCCAGCGGCGTGGTCTGGGTGCGCTCGACCGGCCACAACCAGCGCGGCGAGATGGTGCTCGATTACGTGCGCTGGGTGATGGTGCATAAGCGCGATCCCGAGGCTGAGGTGGCGGAGGCTGTGGTGCCGAAGACAGCGCCGTCGGTGTCGCCGTCCGACCTGGTTGTTCCCGCCGGCCTCTCGCTTGCCGGCTACGACGATGTTGCCGCGGGCTCATCGGATCGCTGGGAGGACTACGAAGCGGGCGAGCGCATCGATCATGTGAGCGGCATGACGCTGGAAGAGTCCGATCACATGTTCTCGACGCGGCTCTACCAGAACACCGCGCGGGTGCACTTCGACGCCTTCGCCGGCAAGGACACGCGCTTCGGCCGGCGTCTCGCCTACGGTGGCCATGTCATCTCGCTCGCCCGCGCGCTGTCGTTCAACGGCCTCGCCAACGGTTTCCGGGTCGCGGCCATCAATGCCGGCAGCCACGTTGCGCCGACCTTCGGCGGCGACACGATCTATGCCTGGTCGGAGGTGCTGGAAAAGGCGCCGCTGCCTGGTCGGGCCGACGTTGGCGCGTTGCGAGTGAGAAGCATTGCGGCCAAGGATTGCCCCTGCGGGTCATGGCCGGGCAAAGGCTCGGACGGGAAGTACCATCCCGCCGTCGTGCTCGACCTAGACTACTGGCTGTTGATGCCGCGGCGCTAGGCGAATTTCCGCAGCGAAATCCGGGACTTAAGACGCGGCCAGAGCCGACATTCGTTGACTTGGGGCCGCCGGGCGCTAAAAAAGCTCAGCCGATTTCGGCAAGTGAGGTTTCCCGCGATGAGCGCCGCCAACCGGCCCGTGCACCGGCCGCTTTCTCCGCATCTGCAGGTCTACCGGCCGCAGCTCACCTCCGTTCTGTCCATCCTGCATCGGGCAACCGGAATCGCGCTCTCGGTCGGCGCGCTCTATCTCGCGACCTGGGTCATCTTCGCCGCCGCCAGCCCAAAGACCTACGCGATGTTCCAGAGCTTCAACATGTCGATCGTGGGCCGCATCGTGCTCGGCGGCTGGCTGTTCTGCGCCTTCTATCATCTCGCCAACGGCATCCGGCACCTGTTCTGGGACGCGGGCTACGGCTTCGAGCTGAAGGACGCCTATCGCAGCGGCTGGATCGTGGTCGCCGTCTCGGCGATCGCCACGGTCGTGTCGTGGATCGCCGGCCTCAGGCTGGTGTGAGGAAGAACCGATGAGCGATCTCAGGACTCCTCTTGCACGCGCCCGCGGCCTCGGCTCGGCCCGCGAGGGCGTGAAGCATTGGTGGGCGCAGCGGCTCACGGCAATCGCGCTGATCCCGCTGGTCGTGTGGTTCGCGATCTCGCTGGTGATGCTGAGCGGCGCCGACTACGACATCGCGCGTGCCTGGATCGGCTCGCCGCTGGTCATGGTGCTGCTGATTTTGACGATCGTCATCGGCCTGCATCACGGCCAGCTCGGCCTGCAAGTGGTGATCGAGGACTATGTCCATGGCGACGGCTGGAAGCTGGCGCTGATCGTCGCAGTCAGGTTTGTCGCGGTGATCTTCGGACTGGCTGCGATCGTAGCCATCCTGCGTATCGGATTCGGAGGCTGAAGATGGCGGACGTGAGCAGCGGCAAGAGCAACGCCGCGCCAGGCACGGTCAATGTCGGCGGTCGCTCCTACACGATCATCGACCACGAATACGACGTCGTGGTGGTGGGCGCCGGCGGTGCCGGGCTGCGTGCCACGCTGGGCATGGCCGAGAAGGGCCTGAAGACGGCCTGCGTCACCAAGGTGTTCCCGACCCGCAGCCACACCGTGGCGGCGCAGGGCGGCATCTCGGCCTCGCTCGGCAACATGGGTCCCGACGACTGGCGCTGGCACATGTACGACACCGTCAAGGGCTCGGACTGGCTGGGCGACCAGGATGCCATCGAATACATGGTGCGCGAGGCGATCCCCGCCATCGTCGAGCTCGAGCATTACGGCGTTCCGTTTAGCCGCACGCCCGAAGGCAAAATTTATCAGCGGCCGTTCGGCGGCATGACCACGGAATACGGCAAGGGCATCGCCCAGCGCACCTGCGCCGCCGCCGACCGCACCGGCCACGCCATCCTGCACACGCTTTACCAGCAGTCGCTAAAGCATCACGCCGAGTTCTTCATCGAGTATTTCGCCCTCGACCTCATCATGGACGAGGAGGGCGTCTGCCGCGGCGTCATGGCCTGGAACCTCGACGACGGCACGATCCATCGCTTCCGCGCCCACATGGTGGTGCTGGCGACCGGCGGCTACGGCCGCGTCTATTTCACCGCCACCTCGGCGCACACCTGCACCGGCGACGGCGGCGCCATGGCGATGCGGGCTGGGCTGCCGATCCAGGACATGGAATTCATCCAGTTCCATCCCACCGGCGTCTATGGCGCGGGCTGCCTGATCACCGAGGGCGTGCGCGGCGAGGGCGGTTACGTCACCAACTCGAGCGGCGAGCGCTTCATGGAACGCTACGCACCGTCGGCCAAGGACCTCGCCTCGCGCGACGTCGTCAGCCGTTCGATGACCATAGAAATCCGCGAAGGCCGCGGCTGCGGCCCCAACAAGGATTACATCGAGCTGCATGTCGAGCATCTCGACCCCAAGGTCATCCACGAGCGCCTGCCGGGCATTGCCGAGACGGCGCGCATTTTTGCCGGCGTCGACGTCACGCGCCAGCCGATCCCGATCCTGCCGACCTGCCACTACAATATGGGCGGCATCCCGACCAACGTTCACTGCGAAGTGGTGACGGTGAAGGACGGCGATCCCAACCACGTAATCCCCGGCTTGATGGCGGTGGGCGAGGCGGCCTGCGTCTCGGTTCACGGCGCCAACCGGCTCGGCTCCAATTCGCTGCTCGATCTCGTCGTGTTCGGCCGTGCCGCCGCCATCCGCGCCGGCAAGGTGCTGACGCCGGGCGAGGCGCATCGCCAGATGCCGCGCGCCGGCGAGGCCGCCGTCGCCCGCCTCGATCGCCTCCGCCATTCCGCGGGCAGCACCGGCACCGCCCAGCTCCGCAACACCATGCAGCGCACCATGCAGAACGACTGCGCCGTGTTCCGCACCCAGCAGAGCCTCGACGAGGGCTGCGCCAAGATGGACAAGGTGTTCGATGGCATCGGTGACATCCGCGTAAAAGACCGCTCGATGATCTGGAACTCCGATCTCGTCGAGACGCTGGAGTTCGAGAACCTGGTCGTCCAGGCCCAGGGCACCATCCGGTCCGCGGCCAACCGCCATGAGAGCCGCGGCGCGCATGCGCGAGAGGATTATCCGGACCGCAACGACAAGGAATGGATGAAGCACACGGTCGTGTGGGTCGAGGAGAACGGCAAGACCCGCATCGACTACCGGCCGGTCAACCTGCAGCCGATGTCGAACGACGTGCAGTCCTTCCCGCCCAAAGCTCGCGTGTATTAGAGGCACAGATGGCTGAATTCGCACTGCCCGCCAATTCCAAGATCGGCGTCGGCGAGACTTATAAAGCGGCGGCGGGGACCAAGAACATCAAGACGTTCAAGGTCTATCGCTGGACGCCCGACGACGGCAAGAAGCCCAGCGTCGACACCTACGAAGTCGACATGGACAGCTGCGGCCCGATGGTTCTCGACGCGCTGATCAAGATCAAGAACGAGATCGACAGCTCGCTCACCTTCCGTCGCTCCTGCCGCGAGGGCGTGTGCGGCTCGTGCGCCATGAACATCGACGGCACCAACACGCTGGCCTGCACCAAGTTCATCTCCGAGATGAAGGGCGACATCAAGATCTACCCGCTGCCGCACATGCCGGTGGTGCGCGACCTGGTGCCCGACCTCAACGTGCCCTACGCCCAGCTCGCCTCGATCGAGCCGTGGATGAAGTCGAGCACCCAGCCGCCGACGCGCGAGCGCCTGCAGTCGCCGGAGGAGCGCGCCAAGCTCGACGGCCTGTGGGAGTGCATCCTGTGCTTCTGCTGCTCGACCTCGTGCCCGAGCTACTGGTGGACCGGCGAGCGCTATCTCGGCCCGGCCGTGCTGCTGCAGGCCTACCGCTGGATCGCCGACAGCCGCGACGACGCCATCGGCGAGCGCCTCGACCAGCTCGAGGACCCGTTCCGGCTCTACCGCTGCCACACCATCATGAACTGCACCAAGACCTGCCCCAAGAGCCTCAATCCGGCCAAGGCGATCGCCGAGATCAAGAAGATGATGGTCGAACGGACGATCTGACCGGTCCTGTCCTGTGACGGCAAAGGCGCGCCTTGCGGCGCGCCTTTTGCTATGTTGCCGGCATCAGGGGCAAACCAAAGGGGCTCACATGTTTGGGAAATCGATCGGCGCCGCGACGGCGCTGCTGGGTGCTTCAGTGTTCGCGTCGGCGCCGGCCTCGGCCGGCCAGACCTTCGACGCGGTCAAGGCCAAGGGCTTCGTCCAGTGCGCCGTGAACACCGGCCTGGCCGGCTTCTCCTTCGCCGACAGCCAGGGCAAGTGGACCGGCCTCGATGTCGATCTCTGCAAGGCGATTGCCGCGGCGATGTTCGGCGACGCGGAGAAGGCCAAGTTCACGCCGACCACGGCGCAGCAGCGCTTCGTGGCGCTGCAGTCGGGCGAGGTCGATGTCATCACGCGCAACGCGACGCAGACGCTGCTGCGCGACACCGCGCTCGGCTTCAACATCGCCGGCGTGAATTTCTACGACGGCCAGGGCTTCATGGTGCCAACCAAGAGCAACATCAAGAGTGCCAAGGAACTGAACGGCGCCACGATCTGCGTCCAGCCCGGCACGACGACCGAGCTCAACCTCGCCGACTATTTCCGCGCCAACAAGATGAGCTTCAAGCCGGTGCTGATCGAGAAGCTCGACGAGCTGCTGCAGGCCTATGCCGCCGGGCGCTGCGATGCCTACACCACGGACGCCTCGGGCCTGGCCGCGGTGCGCGCCGGCCAGCTCGCCGGCAAGGGCGAGCACACGATCCTGCCCGAGCGCATCTCCAAGGAGCCGCTCGGCCCGATCGTGCGCCACGGCGACGACCAGTGGCTCGACCTCGTGAAGTGGACCCTGATGGGCATGATCGAGGCCGAGGAGATGGGCGTCACGTCTAAGAATGTCGACGAGATGCTGAAGAGCGAGGATCCAGCGATCAAGCGCTTCCTCGGCGTCACGCCGGGCTACGGCAAGGCGGTCGGTGCCGACGAGAAGTGGATGTACAACGTCATCAAGCAGGTCGGTAACTATGGCGAGAGCTACGACCGCCACGTCGGCCCGGCCACGCCGCTCAAGCTCGACCGCGGCCAGAACGCGCTGTGGACCAAGGGCGGCCTGATGTACGCCATCCCGTTCCGCTGAATTTTCAACCAACACCCGTCGCCCCGAGCGTAGCCGAGGGGCCTTCTCTCCAGCGGTGGCAGCTTGTCGTGGAGAGAAGGTCCCTCCACTACGCGCTTCGCGCTTAAGCGCGGAGGTTACTCCGCGCGAGTCGGGACGACGGATTAACTACGCTCGAACCTCATCCGCTTGATGCGGCCGGTCGAGACGAGAAGCGCCACGATCTTGCCGGTGCGGTCGCGTTCGAGATGGGCGAGCTGGGTCGCGGTGATCCAGCCCGCCGGACTCACCACCTCGACCGTGTCGGCATCGATCCCGTTCAGCGACCAGGCGGCGCCGCCTGCGATCAGAGGCCCGCTGACGCCGATGGTGAAATCCTCGCCGCCGCGCCTCACATGCCAGGTGGCGCCCGAATCGGGTGATGTATAGATGCCGGCGATGGCGGCCGGCACCGGCTTGCGGCGGCCGAGCTTTTTGAATGTCACGATCCGGCCGGCCCCCAGATCGACGCGCAGCGTTCCTGCCCGGCCGGGCTTCAGCGCGAATTCGAACGAGCCGCGTTCGGCCGCGAACCATCCGTCCGGCCGGCGGCCGAGCGCGAACGGCAGACCATTCTGGGTGACCACCGCCTCGCCGTTACACCACGCCAGGTCGAACAGGGATGGCTCGTCGCCGTTGAACCAGGTGCCGGCGATCGGCTTGATCTCGGCCTCGGTGATCGCCGCGGCCATGGGCTTCAACTTCTTGTTGCCCTCCAGTGCCGCGCCCTCGAGTGCCAGGGACGCGATGGCGCGCGCCTGGCGCCACGGATCGATGCTGCCGAGATTGGCGATCACCACGACGGTGAGGTCGGCTTCCGGCACGCGCAGGAACTCGGTGCGGAAACCCGGCCACAGGCCGCCATGGCCGATGGTGGCGAGGCCGCGCAGCTCGTCGGCCTGCACGCCGCGTCGGTACTTGTTGGCGTGGCCGCCCAGCAGCGGCGCGCCGGCGGCAAGCTGCGCCGGCAGCGTTTTGGGCTCGAGCGTCGGCCGATCCAAATGCCTCGACCAGATCAGCAGATCCTCGACGGTCGAGGTGAGGCCGCCTTCGCCGCCTTGCGGGTAGGCATGCGCGGCCCGGCGGAAGCCCGCTGTGGCGTCGCCGAGATAGCCGGTGGCGAGGCCCGGGATTACGGTATCGACCTCGTGCGCAAGCATGGTGCCCGCCATGCCCAGCGGCTTGAAGACGCGCTCGGCGAGGAAGTCGCCCAGTTTCATCTTCGCGAGTCTCTCCACGATCAGGCCGAGCAGCAGGAAATTGGTGTTGCTGTAAAGGAAGCGGCTGCCGGGCGTGAAGTTGAGATGACGGTTGCGCAGGCAGGCGGCCAGCAGGTCGGCTGGCCGCGCCGGCTTGTCGAGGCCGTGGCCACCCAGCCGCAGCAGCTCGAGGAAATCAGGGAGACCGCTGCAGTTGCGCATCATCTGGTCGATCGTGACCGGCAAGGGCGAGAGCTCCGGCAAATATTTGTGCGGCGGGTCCCCGAGCTTGAGCTTGCCCTCGGCCGCCAGCATCAGCGCCGCCGTCACCGTGAACTGCTTGCTGACGGAGGCGATGCGAAAGCGCGTGTCGGGCCGGATCGGCACGCCGAGTTCGATGCTGGCAAGACCATAGCCCTTGCAGAGCTCGATCGCGCCGCCCCGCATGACGCCGACGACGGCCCCGGGGGATACAAGGGGCGAACCGGCGGCGGTATAGCGGGCGAACAGCGCGTCGACGCGGCGTTCGAGGGAGAGGGATCCGATTGATTTCGACATGAGACGCAGTCAAGCGAAGCGGCTCGCCCTTGTAAAGGCGAGGCGCTACCGTGAAGCGAACACGGGAGGAATGCGCCAATGCAGCGGCAGTTCGTGAAAGTCGAGAAGGGCCTGGGACCGCAAGGCCGCATCGCCGTCGTGCGCTTCGACCGCGGCGACAACATCAATGCGATGAGCCAGCAGGCGATGCGCGAGCTGCGCGAGGTGCCGCGCGACTTCGAGGACGATCTCGAAACCTCGGTGGTGATCCTGACCGGCTCGGCCAAGGCCTTTTCCGCCGGCTTCGACCTGAAGGATCCGGACGGGCGCGCGCGCGACGGGCTGCCGCTCGGCGAGCGCCGTCATCGGGCGCGGCTCGGCCCCAAGATGTGCAAGGCCTGGCAGGACATGGACCAGGTCACCATCGCCGCGGTCGAGGGTCATTGCATCGGCGGCGGCGCGGCGCTGGTCGTGTCGCTCGACTTCCGCACCTGCGGGAAGAGCGCGCATTTCCGCATTCCCGAGGTCGAGCTCGGCATGAACATGAGCTGGGGCTCGATCCCGCGCATGCTGGCGTTGATGGGCCCGGCCAGGACCAAGCAGGCGGTGATCCTGGCCTCGGATCGAATCGGCTCTGCCGAGGCCTTGGACTGGGGCCTGGTCGAGAAGGTGGTCGACGATGGCCAGGCGCTGGCGGCCTCGATGGCATTCGCCGAGCGCATTGCACGCCAGCCGCCGATCCCCGTACGCATGACCAAGAGCACCGTCAATCGCCTGGCGCACGCGCTCGACGATCTCGGCGCCCACATGGATGTCGACCAGAACGTGCTGACCGGATTGACCGAGGATTATAAGGAAGGAACGTCGGCGTTCCGCGAAAAGCGCAAGCCGGTGTTCAAGGGCCGCTAGAGCTTTCGTCCCGGCAACAGATCGACGATCGCCTGGCGTTGGGGGTCGTCGAGCATCGCCCAGCGGCCGATCTCCTCGATCGTGCGTTTGCAGCCGATGCAGAAGCCGCTTTTCTGGTCGAGCTTGCAGATGCCGATGCACGGGGACATCACCCGCCGCAGCATCGACATCGATGGGTCGGCCACGGGAAGGTTCAGGGCTTCTTGCTGAGGAGGGCGAGCTGGCTCTGCAGCTCGTCGAGCTTGCGCTTGAGGTCGTCGATCACGACCTCGCCTTGCGCCGCCGCGGGGGGCGCACTCGGCGCTTCCGGATTGGCGGCATCCTGTCCGTTGGCTATCGGCGGTGCCTGGCCTGGTCGCCCCGGCTGGCCGGCCTGGAACGGATTGAACACCCGCATGGCCTGCTCGAACATCGCCATGTTCTGCTTGCCCATGGTCTCGAACTGCTGGAACGGATTGAAGCCGAAGGCGTTGCGGAGATAGCTGCGCATCTGATCCTGATTGCGCGCGAATTGCGACATCGACATTTCGAGGTACTGCGGCACCACGCCTTGCAGGCTGTCGCCGTAGAAGGAGATGAGCTGGCGCAGGAACGGGATCGGCAAAAGCGTCTGTCCGCCCTTGCTCTCCTCTTCGAAGATGATCTGCGTCAGCACCGAGCGCGTGATCTCGTCGCCGGTCTTGGCGTCGTAGACGACGAAGTCGGTCTTGTCCTTCACCATCTGGGAAAGATGTTCGAGCGTCACGTAGGCGGAAGTCGCCGTGTTGTAGAGGCGTCGGTTCGCGTACTTCTTGATGACCACCGGCGCGGATTTGGGTCCGCCCTCGGGTACTGCCTGCTCGGCCATTACGCTTCGCTCCTCTGGCTCCCGGACGGTAAACGCTCGTTCACTCCGGGGCGGCCACACTAGCGCCGATACCGCAGTGCGACAAGACGGGCTTAGCGCCTGCAATAACCGCGTTCCGTCACGATGGGCTCGCAACGATGGGCTATAGTGACCGCATGGCCTCTGAAAACGACGACCAGTCGGCCGATTTCGACAAGCTGGCCCGACGCTATCTCGACCTTTGGCAGGGCCAGCTCGCCGGGCTCGCCGCCGACCAGGCGCTGACCGATCAGATCGCTCGATTGTTCGCCGCTGCGAACGCCCAGGTTGCGTCTGCGATGCAGGCCGTCCAAGGAGCACATCATGCCGTCACCCCCTCATCCACCGCGGCTGGGACCCCGTCCGCTGCCGCTGCATCTGGGCACGGCGCTGATGACGTGGGCGAGCTCCGAAAGCGCGTGGAAACACTGGAAGCCCGGCTCGCCGAGCTCGAAGCAAAACTCTCCCGGTCCTGAGGGGCACGTTCCTGAAGCAATCGCGGCGCTTCTGCCCGAGATCGCGGCCCTCGAGGCGCGGTCCGGCACCGGTGAATTCGAGCGTGCCCTGCAGCGTGAGATCGCGCGGCGCATGCATCGGCTGGCCGACGGCGTGCTCGCCTATCGCGATCACGCGGTCCATCGCACTTTGGAGAATCCGCCGGCGGTGTGGAGCGAAGGCAACACGCGCCTGCTCGACTATGGCGCCACGCATCCCGCGGCCCGCGCCAGGCGCACGCGCGCGGTGCTGGTGGTGCCGTCGCTGATCAATCGCTGGGAAGTGCTCGACCTCACCGCCGAGAAGAGCCTGTTGCGCGCCATGGCGGCATCAGGGCTGCGGCCCTATCTCGTCGATTGGGGAACGCCCAATGACGAGGAGCGGCGGTTCGACACGACCGCCTATGTCGCGCGCCTCGAACGCGCGCTGGCCTTCATCGCCAAGCGGGCACGCCGCGCACCGGCGGTGATGGGCTACTGCATGGGTGGCACGCTCACCGTGGCGCTGGCGGCGCGCCAGCCCCGCCGCGTCGCCGGCCTCGCGCTGCTGGCTGCCCCCTGGGACTTCCACGCCGACCGCACCGGCCATGCCTTCCTGGTGTCGACCGGTCCGTTGCTGGCCGAGGTGGCCGACAAGGTCGGTGAATTGCCGATCGACATCCTGCAGACGCTCTTCTGGTCGCTCGATCCCTGGCTCGCGATGAAGAAGTTCGGCCGCTTCCTCGGCATGGACCAGCAGGGCGCCGGTGCCCGCGAGTTCGTGCTGCTGGAGGATTGGCTGAACGACGGCGCGCCGCTGGCCGGTCCCGTCGCGCGCGAGTGCCTGGTCGGCTGGTACGGCGACAACATTCCCGGCAGTGGCAAGTGGGTGGTGGGCGGCCGCCGCATCGTGCCGTCCAAAATCAAGGTGCCGTCGCTTGTCATGATCCCGTCGGGCGACCGTATCGTGCCGCCGCTGTCGGCCGCCGCTCTCGCCGATCCCGGGCGCGGCCTCAGGCATGTGACGCGGCTCGATCTGCCCCTCGGTCACATCGGCATGGTGGTGAGCAGCCGTGCCCGCGACATATGCTGGACGCCGCTGATCGACTGGCTGTGCGATATTCCCGCCAAGCGCCGCTGATGCCGGAACGCGAGAAATCCTTCGACTGGCGCGTGCCAGCGATCTGGGCCGTCCTGCTCACGGTGTCGGCCTTCGTGCATGCCTATGTCGAGGTCGCCAACCACGCCCGCATCGGCCAGCCGGTCGCGTTCGGGCGGGTGCTGATCGTCGAGGCGTGCAGTCATCTCGTGGTCGGTGCCCTGCTGCCGGCCATCTACTGGATGCATCGGCGCTGGCCGATCGGCCGCCAGCCGCGCAACCTGCTCTTCCATGCTCTCGGCGTCGTGCCCTACAGCATCGCCCATACCGTGGGCATGGCGGCGCTCCGCTTCCTCTGGTTCAGCGGCATCGCGGGCGAAGCCTACGTCTTTCCGCTGACCTTGGACCGGATGTCCTACGAATTCGCCAAGGACATCTTCTCCTACGGGCTGTTGAGTGCCGCCACCGTAGCGCTGCGCATGCTGCTCCAGCGCGTGCCGGAACCCGTCGAAACCGTCACTCCCGCGTCGGGTCCGCTGCCCGAGCGGTTCGCGGTGCGCAAGCGCGGCGGGGCGGAAGTCATGGTCGAGGTGGCCGATATCGACTGGGTAGAAGCCTCGGGCAACTACGCCATCCTCCATGTCGGCGGCGAGACCTTCGAGATCCGCTTCTCGCTGTCGCGGCTGGAAAGCGAACTCGACTCCAGGCGCTTCGTGCGCGTCCACAAATCCCACCTCGTCAACGTCGCCAAGGTCGTCCAGGTGACGCCCTGGGTGAGCGGCGACTGGCGCATCCGCCTGCAGGACGGCAGCGAGGTGAACCTGAGCCGCCGTTATCGCCAGCGCTTCGAGGCCGTGGTCCCGGTGAAGAGTTGATCGATCGTCCCGGCCCAATCATCCCAGGAGACCCGCCGGTCGTCCCATCCGGCCCGCCGGTCGTCACAAAACGCAGCCAGTTCAAGGCCTTGGAAGGTAGGGAAGGGGCGTTCGCAACTCTTTCCGAGGTACCGTCATGACTACACGCCGAGCCGATCTTGACTGGCTGCGCGTCCTCGCCTTCAGCCTGCTGATCCTCTACCACGCCGGCATGGCGTGGTCGGGGTGGAGCTGGCACGTCACCAGCCCCGACAGCATGGAGTGGCTGCGCGAGGCGATGCGGTTCCTGAACCGCTGGCGCATGCCGCTGCTGTTCCTGGTGTCGGGTGCGGCCATCATGCTGGCGCTCGGCGACCGCTCCTCCGGTGGCTTCGTCGTCGACCGCCTGAAGCGGCTTCTCCTGCCGCTGGTCTTCGGCATGCTGGTGATCGTGCCGCCGCAGGTCTACCTCGAGCGCCTCTATCGCGGCCAGTTCACGGGCTCGTTCCTCGATTGGCTGCCGCAGGCCTTCTCCGGCGGTGCCTACCCGAACGGGAACCTGAGCTGGCACCATCTCTGGTTCCTGACCTACGTGCTGGTGCTGACATTGGTGCTGCTGCCGGTCTTCCTGTGGGCACGATCGCCGACGGGACGCGACACAATCGAGCATGCCGGCCGGACGGCCGCCCGCTTCGGTCTGCAGTGGCTGATGGTGTTGCCGCTCGCCGCGTCGATCCTGTGGCTGGTGCCGATCTCGCACAACATCAACGGCTTGGTCGGCGACTGGCACGGGCTCGTCTACTACGGCGTGCTGCTACTCTACGGCGCCTTCCTCTTCGGTTCGACCGACCTGCTGAATGCGCTCCAGCGTCAGCGACGGCTCTCGCTGGCCATCGGCATCGCGGCCTATGCCGTGCTCTACGTTGGTTTTTTCGAGGGAACGGTAAGGCCCGTGATCTTGCCCGAGGCGCGGCCTGCCTTCGCGTTTCTGTCGGCGATCAACACCATGGCCTGGCTGTTCGCGATCCTGGGTTTCGCGCATCGACATCTGACCGCGCGGCCGGAGTTCCTCGCGGAGGCGACCGACGCCGTCTATCCATTCTATCTGCTGCACCAGACCGTGACGGTGATCGCCGTCTACTGGCTCCTGACCCTGGGCGTGCAGCCCGTCCCGGG
>Ga0163144_10014046_pt1 | contig 16652 bp, 15 predicted proteins | sample OliLak19BULKMAT1_FD_123175 | JGI IMG/M metagenome (GOLD analysis project Ga0163144, IMG submission 123175) | Freshwater microbial mat bacterial communities from Lake Vanda, McMurdo Dry Valleys, Antarctica - Oligotrophic Lake LV.19.BULKMAT1 | ecosystem: Environmental > Aquatic > Freshwater >... | reverse complement strand
GCCGTTGTCATCCGGCTTCGGCACAAAGCCCTTTTTCTCCGTCATGCCGCTCTGGAAGGCATGGACAAAGGTCACTTCCCCGAGCACGCCCGACTTCACGATCTCTTGCGCCTTCAGGAAGAAGCCGCCCGACCGCTGCATCGTGCCCGCCTGCACAATCCGCTTATACTTGCGCGCCGCCTGCACCATCTTCTGGCCTTCTTCGACGTAGACGCTGGCCGGCTTTTCGACGTAGACGTCTTTGCCCGCCTTGCAGGCTTCGATCATCATGTAGGCATGCCAATGATCGGGGGTCGAGATGCAAACCGCGTCGATGCTCTTGTCCGCCAGCACCTGACGGAAATCGCGTTTGCCCTCGATCGCGTACCCGCCTTTCTTCGCCGCCGCCACCGCTCGCTCCAGATGCGGCTCATAGACGTCGCACAACGCCACCGGTTGCAACTCCGGCACTTTCATCGCATGACCGAGATTGCCCGAACCCATCGCGCCGAGCCCGATGAAGCCAATCGCAATCTTATCGTTGGCACCCTTCACGTTGCCCGTAAACAGGTTCGTCGTGAAAAGCGCCGTCGCCGCGCCGGTGACTTCGCGCCGGGTCGGGGTTGAATTTTTCTCTTTCATTGCCCTGTATTGTACGATAGGAGTTTCCATGGCGAAAGCAAAGACCAAAGCTCCCGACACGACCTTCCAGGAAGCGGCGTATCTCCGCGAACTGATCGCCAGCCAGCAACTCGTCCGCATCACCCTCGAAGACTCTTCGGTGCATGAAGGCTCGATCGAATACTTCGATCAAGCCTTTGTCCGCCTCACCGCCTCCGTCGGCCCCAACCTGTTTGTCTACAAAGACGAGATCAAATATCTCGCCGAAATCCCCAATTAAACCATGGCCGCCTACTTAGAAGCAGCAATCGAAATCGCCCGTGAAGCCGGCGCGTTAGTCTCCAATTTTGCCGAACGCCGCATTCCGTTCGAACTCAAAGGCGATTTCGATCTGGTCACCGAAGCCGATCGCGCCAGCGAGAAACTGATCGTCGAGCGGCTGCAGACTCGCTTTCCCACCCATGCAATTCTTGGCGAAGAAAGCGGCAATCACGCCAACTCGAGCGAATATCGCTGGTACGTCGATCCGGTGGATGGCACGACTAACTTCGCGCATAGCTTCCCTGTTTACAACGTTACTTTAGGACTCGAAAAGGCCGGTGAGTTAATCGCCGGAGTGATCTTCGATCCGACTCGCAACGAGATGTTTGCGGCCGAGAAGGGCGGCGGAGCCTACTTGAATGGTCATCGGATTCACGTCTCGAAGGCCGCCAGTGCTGACGTCGCGCTGGTTGCCACCGGATTCCCCAGTCGCCGGCGGCATGAAAACATTAACATCCATTTCTATTACCAACTTGCGATGATCACGCACGGCGTTCGCCGCGCCGGCGCCGCCGCGATCGACTTAGCTTATGTCGCTTGCGGACGCCTGGACGGGTTCTGGGAGTTCGGACTTAGTCCGTGGGACATGGCGGCCGGGATCTTACTCATCGAAGAAGCCGGCGGCACCGTCAGCGACATGCATGGTGCTCCCCACAACCTGGGCAGCCCCCACATACTGGCCGATAACACTGGCATCCACGCCGATATGCTCCACGTGTTCGGGGAGGTCTTCGCCGGACGTTCGCAGTTTCCGATCCCTGTTATTAATCCGACGCCATGAGTTACTCCGAGATCCTCTTCGACGTCTCTGATCGCATTGCGACGATCACCCTGCATCGGCCAGATAAGCTGAACGCCTGGACGATGACGATGGACGCCGAATTTCGCCACGCGGTGGCGGCTGCAGAGCAGGACCCAGAGGTTAGGGTGATTGTCATCACGGGCTCGGGTCGCGGGTTCTGCGCCGGGGCGGACATGGCTCTGTTGCAGACACGGCCGATCGTTGACTTCATTCAACCCTTCACGTTCCTGCAAGAGCTCACCAAACCGGTGATCGCCGCCATCAACGGCCCGGCCGTGGGCTTGGGGCTGATCCTGACGCTCTATTGTGATCTTCGGTTCGCTTCTGCAGACGCTCGCTTTGGCACCGCATTCGCCCGTAGAGGCCTCATTGCTGAGTATGGGATGGCCTGGATGCTCCCGCGGTTGATCGGCCCGGCTCAGGCGCTGGACGTTCTGCTGTCGGCCCGTATCTTTGACGCCGAGGAGGCCGCGCGGTTGAATCTGGTGAACCGGGTATATCCGAGCCCCACCTTCCTGTTCGACGTCCGCGCCTACGCGGAACGGCTGGCGACTCAGGTCTCTCCCCGGTCGCTGACCGTGATCAAACGCCAAGTGTTCTCGGCCATGGGTCAGACGCTGGCCGAAGCCACAACGAGTGCAGAGCAGGAGATGGTGCTGAGCTTAGAGTCGGCAGACTTTCGGGAAGGGGTGACCCACTTCCTGGAGAAGCGGCCACCGTCGTTTACTGGCGCTTAACGCTGATTTCTTTGAAGTAAACCGTGTCTTTGGCTCCGTGGTTCTGGATGCCAATGTAGCCCTTGTTGGCGCGCGGACCGCGGACGGGTTCGAACCACATTTTGCGATCCGGCACGGCTTGGTCGCCCTTGAATTCGTTGACGAGCTTGCCGTTCAGCTTGACGCGCGTCACGTTGCCCTTTAACTCCACTTCCATCATGTTCCATTGGCCGAGGGGCTTCGGGTTGCGAGCAGAGACCTTGCTCAAGGAGTAGAGAGCGCCGGTGGAGTGCCAGTCGTCGCCGGTGGCGTCGATTTGCACCTCGTAGCCGTTATGCACGCCGTACCAAGCATCGCGCGGCTTTTCGGGCATCCGGATGTAGAGGCCGGAGTTGGCCCCCTTCTCGGTCATCGTCTTGAACACGACGCGGATGGTCGAGTTCTCGAAGGCCTCATTTTCATAGAAGAGCAGACCCATGCCGCCGGTGGTTTTCAGGGCTCCGTCTTCGATGACGAAGTTGCCCCAGCCGACCTGCTTCCATCCGGCTGTATCTTTGCCGTTCCAGAGCTTTTGCCAACCGGCCGCGGGCAGCAGGGCCGCCGCCATCAAGAAAACAAGTAAGGTACGCACCACACTATATTACCGAACCCTTCGCCATGCCACCAGAGCGCCGACGAGCGCCCAGGCGGTGCCCAAGGCGAGGGCGGTCCAGCCCAGGTTAGACCACATTAAGAAGCAGATGGCCAGGCCCAGGGCCGGAGGCAGCATTCCAACAACCGAGCGCTCACTCCGCTTCAGGCAGGCGAAATTTACGCCCATAAAGCCGATAAAGGCCCCGTAATTCAGGAGGAGCGCGCCGGTCTCATAGGTGATGGCCGCGGCACCGATCAGGCAGACGGCTCCGATTAAAAGAACGTTCTTGACGGGCACACCGGAGGATTCGCGGATCGAGCCGAAGAAGCTCTGGGGCAGGACGCCGTCGCGTCCCATGCCGTATAAGAGCCGGGCACCGGCCATTTGGCCGCCGGCGCCGCTGCCGATGCTGGCGACGAGGAGGGTGAGGTTGATGGCCTGAAAGAGCCAAGCGCCGCCAGCGCGGCCGGCGGCGTAGACGTAGGCGGTATCGACGTCGGGGAAGGCTTCGCCGTGGGGCCAGACGAGCTGAGCGGCATAGATCTCGATGGCGCTGAGCGCTCCGATGAGCAGGCAAACGATGACGGTCGCTTTCGGCACGTTGCGCTCGGCGTCGATGGTTTCCTCCGAGAGGGTTGAAATCGCATCGAAGCCGATGTAAGTGAGTACGGCGAGCGAGGTGCCGGCCGATAACTTACCCCAGGAGAAAGTAACCGGGTCATAGAAAGGCTTTAGTAAGTCGATGCCGGGATTGCCGAGGACGAAGTTGACGGTGGCGGCGAGCATCCAGGCGACGACGACTAACATGACGATGGCCAGCCATTTGTTCAAATTCGCGGTGGCTTGGACGGCCCGGAGGTTGAGCCCGGTGAATAGGAGCACGAAGAACAGGACGGCCACGAGGTAGGGTAGGCCGGGGAAGATGTTCAACAGCGCTTTGCTGCACCAGATGGTGCAGATCATGGGGTTGATGACGTAGTCGAGAAGCATGCCCCAGCCGGTGAGAAAGCCGGCGGCGGGGTGGACCTCTTTGCCCACGTAGGTGTAGGCGGACCCGGCGCTGGGATAGATGCGGGCCATGCGGCCGTAGGAGATGGCCGTGAAGAGCATCCCGACGAGCGCGAGCAGGATGGCGGTTACGACGTGCCCTCCGGCCAGGTTGCTGACGACGCCGAACAGGGGCATCGGGGCGGTGGGCTGAATCAGGATCAGCCCCATGAACACTAGATCACTCAGCCGTAGGGTCTTGCGGAAGCCACTCATGAATGTTTCAATTGTGGCATTCCGCGGAGGGCTTTGCGAACGGGGTCGAGCAGGATGACGGCGATGAATTGCCAGCAATCGGAAGAGACACGGACGGTGGCAAAATTCGGCGCCATGACCCAAGTCTAGAGCGGGAGATGGCGGAGCCGAAGCGGCGCAACGGGGTGGTGGGCTCAATCGGGATCAGCTGTTGGCCACGAGCAAAGACCGCCTGCTGGCGCGCGCGGTTCGGTGCTGTCAAAGACTCACGGCGAATCGCGATCGTAAAGTCTTGCGGAAGCCACTCATGAATGTTTCAATTGTGGCATTCCGCGGAGGGCTTTGCGATAGGGTTCCTCAACAAAACGATAGGCGACGACGGAGCCGAGGAGGCTGACGCCGAAGCAGAGGACGACGAACGGCCAGGAATCGGAAGAGAAGCCGAAGGTGGCCGCATTCAGAGCCATGCCCCAAGGCCAGAGCGGGAGATGGAGCAGATAGAGCGAGTAACTGGCTTCCCCGAGATGCACCATTGGTTTCGAGCCGAGCCAGCCTTCATTAGCCCCCAAACCCATCACCAAGCCGACGTAGGGCAGCAGCAAGACCCCTTCCCAACTTCCGGCCCAGGCGAGCACAGCGACGATGACCGCAGCCGAGACGCCCGTCAACCAAGCCCAATTTTGCCGCAACTGATAGCCAGCGATGCCGGCGGCGAAGGCGGGGAGGTGGCAGAGCGGGTTATACGAGTTCCACGGAGTAACAATGAAAGCGGCCACTGTGGCCAAGGCCAGAACGACGGCGGCCCGGCCTCGAACTGCCGGAGCCAACACCGGAAAGACGAGATACAGAAAGGCTTCGACCGAGAGAGACCAAGCGGCCGAGTTGATGGCGAGAGACGTTTCTGGCCACCATGACTGGGTCAAAGTGACGGCGGTGCCCGCGGCCCAGAGGACCTCGGGAAGCGTGCGCGGCGCGGTGGTAAGGTAAGCCTGGGCGACCAGAATTAGCGAAAGGGCGTAGATCGGGTAGATGCGGGCGAAGCGGGCGGACCAAAAACCCTTCCAGGTACCCTTCATGGCGCCATCAGGCAAAAGGTATGTTTTGGCTAAAACGAACCCAGACAGGACAAAGAACCCGGTGACGGCGGAATCGCCGACGGCAACCAGGTTGAGCCAAGGATCCGGCCCGGGCATTTGGCGGCCCTTCGTGTAGTGGAACAAAACGACCAAAGCGGCCAATAGAAATCGAAGTCCCGTCAAACCAGGCAACATCGGTATCTATCGGCCGCTCTGGCCGAACGCATTAGAAGAGGATCTTCAGAGCCAGACGGAACTGCCGTTCGGTCGCCTGGGCGCTGGTGATCTCGGTGTATCCATTGAGCGCCGTAATCTGACCGGCAGCGTTGCGGGTGGCTCCGGAAACGGTGGCTCCCGGATTGTTGAAGGCCGCGGTGTTCGAGACGTTGAACACTTCGGCGCGGAACTGGAGGCGTAACCGTTCGGTGACGTTGAAGTTGCGGAACAGGCTGCCGTCAAGATTGACGACGCCGGGCCCGCGGAGGAGGTTTCTGCCGGAATTACCGTAACGCACGGCGGTGACGGGGGCGAAGGCGAGCGGATCAAAGTAGCTGGAGCCGCGACCGATTTGTTTGGGGAAGCCGACGGTGGCGACGACTTGATCGGCCGTTTGGCCGTTTCCTTGCGAGTTGAGGGACGCGCCGGCCGAGCCGACGGTGAAGGGGGTTCCGCTGAAGGCGCTGAAGATGCCGTTCAATTGCCAGCCGCCGAGAAAAGCCGACGCCAGCTTGCCGGTGGCATACTTCTGGCCCTTGCCGAAGGGGAGTTCGTAGATGCCGAAGATCTGTAAGTTGTTCGGGCGGTCGAAGTTAGCGACGGCGCGGTTCCGACGCCATTCCGCCGGATTGTTCCAGGTAAGGCCGGAGTCGTTGTTATCGGCCCAGCTGATGGCTTTCGACCGGGTGTAAGCGAGGCCTAACTGCGAAGCGCCGGACATGCGCTTCGTGAGCTGCATTTGGAAGGCGTTGTAGTTAGAGGTATTGAACGGCGTCAACTGGAGGATGTTGCCAATTAGGCCGTAGGCGGGGAAGAGGGCGCGGTCAGCGTTGCCCCGGCCGATGCCGGTGCTGGCGTTGATATTGATCGAGGCGGTTTGACGGATGGCGCGAGTGCCGACGTAGGCGACCTGCAGGGTCGTGTTCTTCATGAGCTCGCGTTGGATGGTGGCGTTGAAGCTTTGGATATAGCCCCGGTTGAACACTCTGGGGAAGGTGACCGTGCCGACGGCGGCGGGCAGGAGGACCTGTCCCGAACTGACATCGGGCGGGACGATGGCGGGGATGCCGGTACGGAGGTTGCCGGCGGCGATGAAGCTGGTCGTGCCGGAGAACTGCGTGGAGATGGTGGCCGGATAGGCGTCGCGCATGACGCGGAAGGAGTTCGGGTCGATGCTGATGCCGTAGCCGAGGCGGACGACGGTTTTTTCGGTGGCGCGGTAAGCGATGCCGATGCGGGGGGCGATTTGGCCCCAGCCGACGTCGACGCCCGTATCGCGGGGTGTGGAGCCGATGCCGCCGATGAGGACACGATTCAGTTGCGCATCATAGCGTTCGCCACCGCGGTGGTCGCGGGTGGCGAAGGGGTAGTATTCGTAGCGCATGCCGTAGTTCAGGGTTAGTTTGCGATTCACTTGCCACTGGTCGCGGGCGTAGAAGCCGTAGGACGGCATCCGAACAGCAGCCGGGTTGATGTTCTGCACATCCTTACCCATGCCGTTGGCTTGGCCGAGGAGGAAGTCGGCGAAGCCGTTGTACAAGTTTGGGGCGGTGCCGCCGTTCAAAGCCGTCAAGCCTCCGGTGAAGTTGAAACCGCCGCGCGGGCCGAAGGCGGCCTGGGGCTGGAAGTGGTTGATGGTGTAGTAAGCGTACTCGGCGCCGAAGCGGAAGGAGTGGGCACCACGGAACCAGCCGACGTTGCCGACGGCTACGTATTGGTTGTCGCGGAAGAGGAAGGGGTTAGAAACGTTGGGATTGCCGAGGGCGGAGAAGCCGCTGATGTTGAAGCGGGGGTAGCCGCCCTGGAGGCGATCGCCGCCGTTGGTACCGGGGATTCTGAGGTCGTCGGAGCCGTAGTTCTTGCCGAGGTCAACGTTTTCGGCGCTGAGGCGGAGACGGGTGAAGCCGACGTTCCCGTCGATGAGGATGCGGGGGGAGACGGTATACGTTCCGCCGATGGCGGCGCTTTGGATGAGGCCGGGGGCGCGTCCGGGTTGGCCACCGTTGAGGGCGTCGCCGCCGGCGGCACCGAGCGAGGGCGGATCGAAAATAAGGCTGGGGGAGAAGCTGTAGCGGCCGAAGACCGATGCCTTTTCGGTGGGGTTATAGTTGACTTTGAAGTCGGCGTTGTCGCGATTGAATTCGTAGGTACCGCTGGCGAAGTGGTTATTCTGGATCTGGTTCGAAGCGGGGTTCAGGCCGACGTAGTTGGGCTGGATGAGGAGGCCGAGCATTTTCGCGGCGGCGAAATCGATGCGGCTGGCGGGGATGCGCTGGCCAGGGAAGACTTCGCGGCCGGTGCCGTTGGCAGCACCGGTTTCGGGGTCGTAGATATTGGTACCGAACCCGCTAAAATCTCCGCCGCGGAGGGCGGCGTTGGGAAGGGTGCGGAAGGCGGAGGCATTTTGGCGGCGGATGGTGCGTTCCCAATCGGCGAAGAAGAAGAGCTTGTTCTTTTTGATGGGCCCGCCGATGGTGCCGCCGAACTGGTTCAGGATGTTCTTGGGGAGGTTGCCGCCGTAGTAGAAGTAGTTGCGGGCGCGCATGGCGCTGTTGGTGTGGAACTCGTGGGCGGAGCCATGGATTTGGTTGGTGCCGCTTTTGATGGTAACGTTCATGGCGGCGCCGCCGGCCATGCCCTGTTCGGCGTCGAAGCTGTTAGTCACTACGTTGACGGTTTCGATGGCGTCCTGGGGAGGGACGTAAGCGACGATGTGAGGTAGCCAGGGGTAACTGACGGTCGCGCCGTCGATGCGGGTGTTGTTATTGGAGTAACTGGCGCCGTTGACGTTGGTGCCCATGGCGGGTTGGGGGTTACCGGCGTCGGAGTGGAGTTCGGTGGGCGGGGTGAAGCCGGGGATGAGCTTGTAGAGATTCTGGAAGTTCCGTCCGCCGCCGAGGGGGAGATTGGTTACTTGGGTTTTGGATATCTGCGCGTTGATATCGGCGCGGTCGGTCTGCAGGGAGACGGTGGAGCCTTCGACGACGATGCTTTCGGTGACGCTGGCGACTTGGAGGCGGGCGTCGATCCGGCGGAGAGTATTAGAGTCGATGCCGACGCCGCTCTGGACGACGGTGCGAAAGGCGGCCGAGGAGATGGTGAGCTTATAGGAGCCGGGCTGGAGATCGTTAAAGAGGTAAACGCCTCGCTCGTCGGTCGAGCTCTGCTTGGCGATTCCGGTGGCGACATTGACAGCCTCCACTTTTGCGCCGGGTACGGCAGCGTCGGCCGCATCCGTTACGGTTCCGGTCAAGGACCCATACAAGACCTGCGCGGGGGAGCTAAGAGCCCCCAGACACATCACAAGCAACATTGCACCCAGTTTCTGCATAACTGGACAAGATGCCGGATCAGCTCGCTTTGTTGGCTCCGGCGAAAATTTGATCGCTCATCTTCTCTGCAGCGCGCGTGACGTTCCAGCGTTCGGCGGCGGCGAGGACGAACATCCAGGGTGCCGCCCAGCCGAGCAAAGTGACGACGAGCCACGAGTCCGGGACGGCCGTGAGGAGGCAGAGACAGACCAAGCGAGAGACGAGAAAGGCGACCATCCATTGCAGGGCGGTGGCCCATTTGCCGCCAGTCATTTCGACGCTGATGCGGTGCAGGCCGAGAGCGAGGGCGGCGGGAACGGCCAGGAGGATGGAACTCAAGAACTGGAGAGAGCGCATGGCGGCGATGGTTGAATTGGCGTCGCCGAGCTGATGGCGATGGACGACGACGGGCACGGCGAGGACGACGATGGCGGCAAGCCAGAACCAATCGAGACGCCGCCAATGAAGGCCAAAGCCAACGGCGCGAAAGGCGGCAGCCAATTCGACCAAGCCCCAGGTGAGGGCGAGGAGAGCGAGGACGATGAGAATTTGGCGCCAGCTCATCCGATCTAATTCCCAGTCGGCCAGGTAGCCGACTAACTCATAGGCGTGGCGGAGAATGGAGAGGCCGGAGCTGACGGCGAGCCAGGTCCAGGCTTGGCGCATCCGGGCGGGACGGGGGTGGTCGGCTCGAATGCGGCAACAGTAGGCGAGCGCGGCGACGTAGGCCATTAACTTGATGAACTCGCCCCATTCGACCATCTAGGCAAGCTCCAAGGAGAGGCCCGCCTGGTCAACCAAGCGGCCGGCGGCGGCACCGCAAAAGGAGCTGATGAGTTCGCTTAGGCAGGCGACGAAGGTTCGCCAATTGCGGGCGGAAAGGCCGCCGCAGCGGCGGGAGGCGGCGGTCATGGTTGATTCCGCAGCGCCTTTGCCGCAGAGGGGTTCGAGGAGATGGCTCATGAGGGCCATGGCCTCGGTGGGAGTCAAGCCGTCTCGCTCGAGTCGACGCATGGTTCCCTGGAGGAGGCGTTCGGTATCGACCTGGCGCAGGGCGGCTTCGCGCCAGCGGGAGCCTTCTTGCGCTAATGCCTGGTCCCAGTTCATGCGAAGTGCTCCGCGAGTTGCTTCTTCAGGCGGAAGACGCGCCATTGTACGGTTCCCATGGGGATTTCGAGTAACTCGGCGATTTCATGGTAGGCGAAGCCATCGACGTAGCGGAGTAACATCAACTCGCGATCTTCGGGGGAGAGGCAATCGAGCCATTCGCCGAGGCGGAGGCCGTCGAAGGGGTTCCAGGCTCCGGCGCTGAGTTCGGGGGGGAGGGCCGTGACTTCGGGCCGGCGGCCTTGCTGGCGCACGTGTTGGAGGAGTTCGTTTTTGGCGATGCGGAAGAGCCAGGGGCGGAAGAGGTTTCCATCGCGGAGGCTGCCGACTTTGCGGAAAGTGGCGAGCATGACTTCCTGCGTGAGATCTTCGGCGACGCCGGCTTCGCAGCCGCGGGCGCGGAAATAGACGACGAGTTGGGGGGCCATCGCGCGGAAGACTTCGGCGAAGGATTCCTCGTCGGGGCGATCGACGAAACGGGCTACGACCTCGTCAGTACTGGTCCAAACGGCCATGGGGGGGATTCTATCAGAGTTAGTCTTCGACGGTCCAATGCACGGTGAAGCGATAGGTTGCGGCGCCGCGGGCGGAGTCTCTGATTTCGATGCGGCCGGCGTCGGGGTTGACGACGATGACATCGCCGCGGCCAGCTTTCTTCTCCAACCGGTAGCGGATTTTCGGGCCGGAGGGGACGGGGGCGGTGCAGGATTGGCTGAGTTCGCGTGGGGGGGCGCCGGCGAGGACCTGGTAATCGGAGCGATCGCCGGCGAGTTGCCAGACTACGGTGCCGTCAACGGCGACTTCGACGGCGCAAGTTCCGGAGCGCACGGCGGGTTGGGAAACAGTGAGGGTTGGGGTTTCGCCGCCGAAATTTCTGGAGATGGGGACGAACGGAGGGACTTCGCCGGGACCGGCGAGGTAGGGGTTGAAGATGTATTCGGCGGACATGGGACGGTCGGCGGGGAAGCGGAGATTCTGGGCGGTGGAATAAGCAGGGTCGACGGCCCACTGGCCGGTGGCGAGGATTTTCTTGCGTTGGGTGGCGACGTCGTGCCAGCCCCAGAAGGGCTTGGCTTTGTCGCGGCTGTGTTTGACGCCGAAAAACGAACCGGCGACGTTGGGGTAGCGCATGCGGGGCCGGTTGCCGATGGGGACGTAATTGAAGAACGCACTGAACAGTCGTTCGCCTTCCTGGGCTTCCTGGCTCGCGCGGGCCCACCAGTGGTGATAGATGGGGAGTAACTCGTAGCCGACTTCGCGGTCGACGCCGTGGCGGGCCCGTTCGGCGACGCCTTTATAGACGTAAGTGATGCCGGTGTTTTGGCGCCAGTCGAGGCGGTTTGAGTCAAAGAACGACTTGGAATCGGCACCGCCGAGGGCGCCGTGGCCGCCGGCTTCGAGGAAGACGACGGGATGGGAGCCGCCGTGGAGAACGATGGGGGCTTCGATGTTATGGGCGCCGGCGCGAATGGCGGGGTCGGCGGTGTAGGAGTAGACGTTGTTGTGGGCCAGGGCTTCCATGGTTTCTAACTTGCCGTACTCGGAGCCGTCCTTGCGGACGGCGAGGATGACGCCTTCGTTGTCGTTTTCATGACAGGTGCCGACGATGCAGTTATCGGAGTAATCGCGGGCGTGGAAGAAGTTATAGATGAGAAACCAATGGGACAGGGATTCGATGGCGGCGTAATAGACATACGCTTGGCTGGAGCCGAGGTTGAGATTGTCCCAGTTGTTGCCGCCTTCCCAATCGTTATCGAAGTCGGTGCGGCGGAGGGTATCGGCACGCCAGTCGAACCAGGTTTCCTGGGCGATGTAGGGGGCGTAGAATTCGGCGAGGCGGCGGTAGGGATCGGGGATGAGGGGTTCGGGGCCGAAGGACCACTTTTCGGCGGGCTCGGGGACGAAGGGGGCGGCGGGGTCGACGACCATTTCGACTTCGGTGCGAGTTTCGCCGAGGCGGAATTCGAGGGTGTACTTTCCGGGGGTTTCGGGGGCGTGGAAGACGATCGAGTCCTTGACGGTGAATTGGCCGGAGAGTTGGCGGAAGATGGAGCCGGCGAGGTTGGTTCCGGATTCGGCGAAGGGTTCGGAGTCGGTGCCCTGGAAGCGGAAGGGCTTGGAGAGCCAGCCGCCGCTGGGGGAGAGGACGCGGACGGTCCAGCCGGCTTCGCGAAGGCGGCCTTCGGCGCCGTAGACTTTGACCTGGAGGACGGCATCGCCGTGGGGGCGGAGTGGGAGGTTGCCGGAAACGGTGAATCTTTTGGCAGTTTGTGCGGCGAGGAGGACGGAGAAGAGTAGAAACAGTAACCCGAAGCGCATATCGGAATTATAAGCGAGGCCGGTCGCTTGCTGGGGGATCACCGGGGTCGAACTGGGGGCCGGCGGCGGTCCATTGTTCGAGTCGGAAGGTACGGCCGAGGCCGTGGGGGGGCGGGAGTTCGCGGACGGTGATGTTGACATGGCCGGCTTGGACTTTGAGTAAGAAGTAGTGATAGAACCAGCCTTGGCGGAAGCCTTCGCCGCGGAGGAGGCCGCGGTCGACGGAGCCGCCGCTGGAGCCGATTTCGGTGTAGTGGATGCCGTCGCTTTCTAGATGGACGAATTGGTGGCCGTGGCCGCTGAAGATGTGAGTTACTCCGTGACGCTTGGCGATGCGATGCAAGTCGAAATCGGCGCTGCGGACGGCGACTTGGGGGATCCAGAAGGGCTTGTGGACGAAGACCATTTTGGGATGGCAGGAGGGATTGGCGGCGAGGGTTTTTTCGAGGAAGGCGAGTTGGGAGGGGGCGAGGGCTTCGGTTCGGCTGTTGTCGAGAATGACGAACAGCGTGTTCTGATAGACCCAAGAGTGCTGCGGGGGGTGGCCGGCGCGTTGGGCGAAGAGGGCGGCGGAGGAGTCGCTCCAGATGTCGTGATTGCCCGGGGTGTGGCGGAGGGGGAACTTGGCGGTGGCCCAGAGGGCTTGCATTTCGGCCCATTGGGCGGGGGCTTTGGCGTCGTCGAGGCCTTCGATGGCGTCACCGATGGTGACGGCGAAGGCGGGGTCGGAGAGGATGACCTCGCGGAAGACGCGGGAGTAGATCTGGGGCTGGGCGGAGCCGGTGCGGTCACCGATGAGGGCGAAGCTGAAATCGTTGGGGGCGGAGGCGGCGGCGAGGGGCGCGGCGAGGAGGGGGAAGAGGTGGCGGCGGGAGATAGATAACATAAGTGAGATTTCCGGGACGGACTCCCACTAGTTTACGAGTGTTCTCCGGTTTCTCAGCATCCGTCGATGGAATTGTTTCCCTGCTTTTTGCACCGATCATGATTTGGTTGGTGGTGGGCGGGTTGGACGACCTGTTGCTGAACCTGTTTTGGCTTCGTTTGTGGTTTCGGCCGAAGGAGCCGGTCCCTGACATTTATGCGGAGCCGGAGAAGTTGTTGGCGATTTTCGTGCCGCTGTGGCAGGAGCACGAGGTGGTGCGGCAGATGGTGACGCATAACGTGACGTCGCTGCGGTATTCGCGCTATCACCTGTTTGTGGGCGGCTACCCGAATGACACGCCGACGCTGGACGCGATTCGGGAGATGGAGGAGCAGTTTCCGCAGGTGCATTTATCGCTCGTTCCGCACGATGGGCCGACGTCGAAGGCGGACTGTTTGAACTGGGCGTACCAGACGATGCTGCTGTATGAAGAGCAGACGGGGACGCGTTTTGACGGGGTGGTTACGCACGATGCCGAGGACATGATCCACCCGAATTCGTTGCGTTGGATCAGTTATTACCTCAGTAAGTTCGATATGGTGCAGGTACCGGTGCTGGCGCTGCCGACCCCGGTTTGGGAATCGGTCCACGGGATATATATTGATGAATTCAGCGAATCGCAGAGCCGGGATTTCCAGGTTCGGGAGGCGTTGGGGGGATTTTTGCCGGGGAGCGGGGTGGGGACGGGACTTTCGCGGGCGGGGCTGGAGGCGCTGGCGGCAAGTGCGGAGAATCGAATTTTTGAGCCGTCGTGCCTGACGGAGGATTATGAGAACGGCTTTCGGGTGAAGGCGTTGGGGTGCCGGCAGACTTTTTTGCCGATTCGGATGGTGGACGGGATCCCGATGGCGACGCGGGAGTATTTTCCGCGGACTTGGAAGTCGGCGGTGAAGCAGCGGACGCGATGGGCGACGGGGATCTGCTGGCAGGGTTGGGAGCGGCATGGGTGGGCGGGGGGATGGCGGCAGTGGTGGTGGCATTGGCGCGATCGGAAGGGGATGATCGGGAACCCGATTGGGGTGCTTTGTAACCTCCTTTTTCTGTATGCGATTTTGTGGCCGGAGCGGGCTGCGGCGCTGGTGCGGGAGGAGCCGACGGCGGTGCTGCTGCCGTTCACGGTGGGGATGGCGATTTTGCAGTCGGTGCTGCGGATGGGGATGGTGGGGCGGTTGTACGGGTGGCGGCTGGCGGTGACGGCACCGCTGAGGACTCCGCTGGCGAACTGGATCAACACGTCGGCGGGGGTGCGGGCGGCGTGGCGGTTTGTACGGTCCAAGGTGCGGCGGGAGCCGCTGGTTTGGCTGAAGACGCAGCATCAGTATCCGAATCGGTTTGCGCTGGAGGCTCATCGGCCGACGCTGTCGGAGGTGCTGGTGAATTCCCACTATGTGGAGGCGGGGGCGCTCGAGGGGAGGCCGGAGGGACGGCGGTTGGAGGATTGGCTGGTGGAGAGCGGGCGGTTGAGCGAGAGCGACCTTTACGAGGCGTTGAGCTTGCAGCTTTCGTTGCCGATTTGCCCGGTAGAGCTGGAGAGCCTTTCCCGGGAGGTGGTTCGGGCGCTGCCGGCGCACATTGTGCGGCAACATCAAGTGGTGCCGATTCGGGTGGAGGGGGGCCAACTGGTGCTGGCCGGCCCGGAGGCTCCGCCGGAGACGCTGTCGCTAACGCTGCGACCGTATACGCGGCTAAGAGTGAAGTTTGAGTTAGTGCGGCGGTCGACGTTTGATCGGATTTTGGTGGAACACCTTTAGCGGGTGGAGAATTGCCAGACGGTGGTGGAGGTCATCGGCACACCTTTTTTGACGACGGTGGAGGGGAAGGTGGGTTGGTTGGGGGAGTTGGGGTAGTGCTGGGTTTCAAGGCAGAGGCCGGAGCGCTGGACGTACTTGCGGCCGTTTTTGCCGGTGAGAGAGCCGTCGAGGAAGTTGCCGGTGTAGAACTGGACGCCGGGTTCGGTGGTGGAGACGGTGAGGAGGCGGCCGCTGCGGGGGCTGAAGACTTCGGCGGCCTTGCGGAGGGAGCCGGGAGAGCCGTTGAGGACCCAGTTGTGATCGTAGCCTTTGCCGAAGGCGATCTGTTCGTCCTTGGAGTCGATGCGGGTGCCGACGGCGGTTTCGCGGCGGAAATCGAAGGGGGTTCCGGCGACGGAACGGATTTCGCCGGTGGGGATGAGGTTGGCATCGACGGGGGTGAAGCGGTCGGCTTCGAGCTTGACGAGGTGGTTGAGAATGGTGGGTTCGCCGGAGAGGTTGAAGTAGGCGTGGTTCGTGAGGTTGGCGACGGTGTCCTCGCCGGCGAGGGCGCGGTAATCGATGCGGAGTTGGTTGGCGGGAGTTAGGGTGTAAGTTACTGTTACGTCTAACTTACCGGGGTAACCTTCTTCGCCTGCGGCACTGGCATAGCGCAGGACGACGGAGTCAGCTTTGGCTTCGGCGGTCCAGACGCGTTTGTCGAAGCCGCGGAGGCCGCCGTGGAGGGCGTTGGGGCCGTTGTTGACGGCTAACTTGTAAGTCTTGCCGTTGAGGGCGAACTGGCCCTTGGCGATGCGGTTGCCATAGCGGCCGACGATGGCGCCTATGTAGGGGTGCTCCTTCAGATAGCCGTCGAGGGAGTCGAAGCCGAGGAGGACGTCGGCTTTCTGGCCGGCCTTGTCGGGGGCCTTGACGGAGACGACGGTGGCGCCGTAGGTCATGACGCGGGCTTCGAGGCCGGCGGCGTTCGAGAGGGTGTAGATATCGACGGGCTCGCCGGCGGGGGTACGGCCGAACGGATCCTTCTTCACCGCGGCGGGGAGTACCAGCGCGAGGGCGAACAGCAACAGGGCGGAACGAAACATCTAACGATTATAGTTGCGCCAAATGGTTGAGGTCGTGGCCGGCGATAATCTCGACGATGTTGCGGAATTTCATGGGGCCGAAGTCGGGATGCTGGACGGTTTTATCGAAGACTTCGGCGGGGAGAGCCTGTAGAAACGCGACGGACCAGGCGCGGACGCTGAGGAAGACGGCGAGGGCGGCGGCGGGGTCGACGGTGGGGTAAGAGCCGGCCCAGAGGTCCTGGTCGAAGGACTGGATGATGTAGTTGGGTTCGGCGGCGGCTTGGCGGAGGCGGAAGGAGAAGGCGACTTCGCAGTCGGCGAGATGGGCGATGATTTGGCCGATGGTCCATTTGCCCGAGGCCCAGGGGGTGGCGTAACGGGACGGGTCGATGGCGGCAATTTGGGCGGCGGTGGAAGAGAGGACCGCGAGGGGATCGCGGTCGCCGAGGTTGGTCGCGTAAGGGAAAGTCATCGGATGGGTTTGGCTTCGTAGAGGACGGTTTCGTCGTCGTAGGTCATGGCGAGGAAGTAGACGGTACCGTCGTCGCGGAAATCGATCGAGTTG
>Ga0163144_10014045_pt1 | contig 16653 bp, 16 predicted proteins | sample OliLak19BULKMAT1_FD_123175 | JGI IMG/M metagenome (GOLD analysis project Ga0163144, IMG submission 123175) | Freshwater microbial mat bacterial communities from Lake Vanda, McMurdo Dry Valleys, Antarctica - Oligotrophic Lake LV.19.BULKMAT1 | ecosystem: Environmental > Aquatic > Freshwater >... | reverse complement strand
CCAACGGGCTTATGAGCTTTTCAAAAGTTCTGAAGTTGAAGAAAGAAGGCAGTTAATCAAGCTCGTACTATCGAACCTGAGGGTAGAAGGCAAAGAAGTGCGATACGAAGGGGTAAAACCTTTTGATACGATCATTGATTACGCTGATCGTCAAGCTTGGCTCCCCGACTAGGACTCGAACCTAGAACCTTTTCGTTAACAGCGAATTGCTCTACCATTGAGCTATCGAGGAATGTTTGTCTTGCGATGCCTCACGATCCAAGAACATTCCGTATTGTACCAAGTCTGGTCTGTTTTTTGAACTGCATGATACTCGAGGTGGGCTCTTCGAAACTCTCTCATCTACTGTGAAATTCTTGGCCTTTGTTAGAGACAATCACCTAAAGATCCTGTGGCAAGGCATGCACAATCCGATAGTCGCTAGGCAGGTTGAGGCGCTCGGAGGCAGTTTTGATCAAGCCGTCAAAATACTGGGTGGTGGTGCCTCGCTCTAGCTGGCAGCCTTCAGCGTCCTCGACCATGGTGCCTTGTTCCATGTTAATGCGATAGAAGGTTTTGGAGAGTTCCGTGGCTTGGTCATCAGTCAAGGCTTTAGAAATACAGACTCCCGTATCTAAGGTTCTGCTGACCGACACATACAGCCACTTATCCTCAAACGTCTTTAAGTTGGTGTACTTTTTGGTTTCAGGGTCAAAGATGCCCACGTTCTTTCCGGTGATTAAGAACTTTTTGTAGTCCTCGTAGTAACTGACGTCAGTGGTGTCAATCGGCATGTCCTCCGCAGAGATCAGCGTGGATTTTTGGCCGCTATCGATGTTGAGTTCTTGAAGGTCAGTGTAGAGTGTGAATACTTCTGGAGAAATCACTTCCCTATCATTCTCAATATGTGTGGATAAGTAAATGCTTTGTGGTGTTTGGGCGATAAAGGCAATGCCAAGATTGCAGCCTTCACTGGTGTTCACCACTTCACGAATGGTGTGATTGGTTGGATCTAGCAATGAAATAAAGTTTGCACCGCCACAACCGTCACCTTCCCCGCCCATCACAAAGTACCTACCATCTTTTTGGACTACTCGAGCATTGTGAGTGGTGGCGATTTTTTCAGGTGTGGATAGCGTGTTTAAGTTCATCCAGTATAGTGCGCCGTTCACCATGTATCCGCCAATCGAAATATACAGATCGTCATTGATGACCGCCAAACTGGTCAAGTTGGTCCCCAATTCTTTAAAGCCTGCCGCATCTGCAGACATCGTGGCAACCGGTTTGGTTTCCATGCTTGTCAGATCGAGGCCGAGCAGTTCGAGATTTCGAGCTACGTCGAGGTTGCGGTAGATCACCACATCTTTCCAACGAGTGACTTGTTCTGGCTCGATAGTGGCAAGATCTTGAAACGCACCGCTGTCATCTTTACGCTGCAAGATAAACTGTTCACCGGTCCGAGGAATGGCACGTTCTTCAGGGGATGGTGATGGTTGCATGCTGGGCTGAGGGGAAGGTTGTGGAGACGCTAGCAAGACTTCAGGAAGATACGGACGAATCTGTGGGTTATGAATGTACAGCTCTCGGTTTTGATAGACCACCGCAATTCCAAGCAACAAAACCAAACCTATCAATGCCAGCTTAAGCTGATACCTAGTATTGGAAAACTGCTTTTGCGCTGGCAGCGTCGGTTGAGGAACCGCAACAACGGGTTCAACAACGACTGGCTCTACAGGAATAGACTTTTCTGGCTCGGTGGGAACTGAAGCATTTTCGTTGGGCATAGCATTTGATGAGGTCAATTATTCTTGAGGAACAACTATCCACATCACTAAGTATGGCAGAAGTCCTGGTAATCCACCAGGGATCAACAGAAACACCCACACTAACCGAACGATGGTGACGTCAACATCAAAGTAGTTGGCCAGAGCTAATGAAACACCGCCCACCATTCTGCCTTCTTTTGGACGAAGTAACTTCTTGATTGCTTTGGCCATACGGCTCCTTAATCCAAGAAATCTTGGAGACGTTTACGTTTACTTGGATGACGAAGCTTGCGCAAGGCTTTGGCTTCGATCTGACGAATACGTTCACGTGTTACACCAAACTTTTGACCGACTTCTTCGAGTGTCATTGGACGAGAACCGTTCAAACCGAATCGCATTTTCAGCACTTTAGCTTCACGGTCACTCAGTGCGTTGAGCACTTCATCAACGTTCTCCTTGAGCATTCGTTGACTGGTGGCTTCGTATGGAGAGATCTGTGTTTCGTCTGCGATGAAGTCACCCAGGTAACTGTCGTCTTCGTCACCGATGGGAGTTTCAAGAGATGTTGTTTTTTGGGAGATCTTCAGAATTTCGCGAACGCGATCTGGCTCCATCTCCATTGCCTTACCAATTTCTTCTGGGGTTGGCTCTCTTCCGAGATCCTGCATTAGCTTACGTGAAGTACGCATCAACTTGTTGATGGTTTCCACCATGTGGACTGGAATACGAATGGTACGCGCTTGGTCAGCAATAGCACGAGTGATAGCCTGACGGATCCACCAGGTAGCGTAAGTTGAGAACTTGAAGCCTTTGGTCCAGTCATACTTCTCGACTGCGCGGATAAGACCTTTGTTTCCCTCTTGGATGAGGTCAAGGAAAGTCATGCCACGGCCGATGTACTTTTTGGCAATAGAAACGACGAGACGCAAGTTGGAAGCTGTCAGCTTTTCCTTGGCTTTCTTGTCGCCACCTTCGGTACGCTGTGCGAGGTCAATTTCTTGCTCACGAGTCAACAAAGGAATACGACCAATTTCCTTGAGGTACATGCGAACTGGATCGGTACCTGCTTTGGATTCGATACTACTGGTAAGAAGATCTAACTCTTTTTGAACTTCGGAAGGCTGTTCATCTTTGGCATCTTCGGAAACGGACTCGAAGATATCGATAGTGTTCTTCAAAATTTGATCGTAGAACTCGTCGAGTTGCTCAATGTAAAGTTCTGGCTCAATCACACTTTCCAGCACTTCTTCTTGAGTGACGTAGCCACGACTAATGGCACGCTTCAAGAGGGCATCGAAGTCTTCCTTCATTGCGGCTGGCATGGTTGAGGAAGCAGGAGACTTCATCATGTCTGAAGTAGAAACTGCATCCGTTGAAGGTGGAGAAACCACGTCAATTTCTGCTGCTGGCGGAACGATCACTTCTGGGGTGACATCTGCAGTCATCTGGATTGTGGTGGCTGGAGTGGCAGCTTTTTTGGCTTTGGCCACTTTCGCTTCTACTTTTGAAGCGACGGGAGTTGGCTTGGAGACTTTGGTTGCTTTTACAGACTTAGCTGCTGGAGCTTTGGGTTTGGCGACTGGCTTTGCTGTCTTTACTGGTTTAGTGGCTGTTTTTGCTACGGCTTTTGCAGTTTTTACAACTGGCTTAGCCTTGGGAGCTGGTTTTACGGCAGCTTTAACGGATTTTTTTGGAGCGGTCTTTTTTACGGGCATGATGTTCTTGACGGTCTTTTTGACGACTTTCGTAATTGTTTTTATTGATTTTACCGTTTTTTTAGCCACTGAGGTGTTTGCCACTCGAGGTGGTTTCTTTGTCGCGACGGACTTGGCTTTTTTATTCGGTTTTGGGGAGATTTTTTTGGTCATTGTCCTCACTGATTTGCCGGGCGATCCGAGCAACGCAGTTACTAACTCTAGGATCTTACAATTATACACGGTGCTTGATGAAAAAGCAGGTAGGAAACCAACTTATTGCTAGTTTATACACCACTTTTTAAGAAGTAAAGGCAGATGCTAAGTCCCACAATGATATAATATAGGCTTAAGAGACTATTGCTTGACCTTTCTTACTACCCCTCGCAAACGGTAATCAAGTGGATCAGATGAAGTACCTGCTCTATTACAGATAGTTCATCTGGTCCACTGGACCAATCCATTTAAGGAGGCAGCTATGAATTGGCTAGCACTAGGACTAGGCATAGCGTTCCTTGTTTTGGCTGTGGGATTTGCTCTCGCAGTGTTTGGAATGGTGAAAGCCATTCTAGGCCGCATTATTGCGGCAAAAAACAAGTAATCATTCTTGTCCGCTTTTCTCTTCATCGGCTAGCTCGGATAGTCTCTATCCGGGCTGGCCGCCTTTCACTTTGATAACAAGACACCCTCCTTGCGGAGGGTGTCTACTTCATTGCAATCTATAAGCTAAGAAACTTAGCTCTTCAACGCATTCTCGATCTCTTGTTGGAAGACCGTGAAGTCTTGAGCTCCAACAACGACTTTGCCGTTGATGATGAAGGTTGGTGTACCAGAGGCACCAATCTTGGTACCAAGAGCACTATCCGCATCGATCTGCGTGTTGAACTTGCCATCTTTGACACATTGGGTCAAGGTGTTGGCGTTCAAACCTGCTGCGGTAGCGTACTCACCGAACTTGGCAATTGCCGCTTCGGTTGGGAGGTTCGCCCAAGCATCTTGGTTTTGGAACAATGCATCATGCATTGCTTCTAACTTACCTTTGTTTTGATCGGCTGCACAACGAGCTGCATTCGCACTGATCTTGGCATTCGCATGGAATGGTAATGGCTGATCACGAAGTAAAAGCTTCGCTTTGCCAGTATCCACGTACTGCTCTTTGATCTGTTTGTATGCACTGGTGTAGTGACGAGCACAAAATGGACATTGGTAGTCCGTGTACTCAACGATCGTCACTTTTGCATTGTCTTTACCAATCACACCTACTGGATCTTGTTGGACAGCTTTCCAATCTTCTTCAGTAAGTTCCGTAGGTGCTGCTGGAGCGCCTGGTTGTGCATTTGGATCAGCTATTGCGGTTGGTGTTCCACCATTTCCTGCGTAGCCGGCTTTCAACATAGAGTTCTCTCGCCACATGGCGCCTGAGAGAAATCCAACAACTAAAAGTGCTACTCCGAGGAACAGCAGTCCTGCATTGTTTGTAGTGAAATCGAGCATGGCATTCAATGAATATGGTGAATTTGTTTTTTCACTTGCCATAGAAATCCTTTCCTTTGTTACTTTACAGATGACCTATCGATTTACTATGTATATTACACAGCAATCAAGATCGCAAGACCAGACTTCATCATCGATGAGTTTTCTGAGAATTAGCTTAAGGATTTAGTTACACTTGTCCGCGCATAATCATCGCGTCTACTACACGTTGCACAGCTGTCATGTACGTAGATAGACGACCACTTAAGTGCGTTCGCTGGTGCATTTCCCAAGTTTGATCAAATGCAGTCTCCATCAGCGGCCGGAGCTTGCGGATCACTTCCTCATGTGGCCAGCTGTATCCCTGCAAGTTTTGGACCCACTCAAAGTACGAGGTAGAGACACCACCTGCATTTGCTAACACGTCAGGTACAACGAAAATATCTCTCTGCAGCAGAATCTCATCTGCTTCTGGTGTTGTAGGACCGTTGGCCATCTCGATGATGGCTCGGGCTTTGATCTTGTCAGCATTTTGGGCGTGTATAACACCTTCCAAGGCTGAAGGAACCAGAATATCTACATTCAGCTCTAGCAAGTGTTCATTCGTGATCACTTGGACATTTTGCTGTGGAAGTGAGCCATGTTCTTGTTTGTGCTTAAAGGCTTTTTCAGGATCGATACCCGCTTGGTTATATATTCCGCCTTTGGAGTCTGAAACAGCCACCACGTTGTATCCTAGTTGGTGGGCGTGTACTGCAAACCAGTACCCCACGTTTCCAAACCCTTGAATAGCTATCGAAATATTTTTCTTTGGTTGTTGTGCAAAAAGTTTCTCTACCAATTTTTCCATCACAAATACACCGCCAAGGCCAGTAGCTTCTTCTCTGCCTTCAGAACCGCCTAAAGATAAAGGCTTGCCGGTAAAGGTAGCGAGTGGGTTTTCGCCAATTCCAGTAGTGTGTGCCAAGACGGCCCGCTTGGACAAAATCTGCTGGTACTCATCCACCATCCACGCCATGATTTGACCATTGGTATTTACATCGGGCGCCGGCACATCCATCCAAGGACCAATGAAGTCAGCTATCAACTGCGTGTACGCACGACTCAGTCGTTGCAGTTCATCTTGAGAAAGTGTTTTGGGATCAACAATGATGCCACCTTTCCCTCCACCATAGGGGATTCCGGTCACGGCACACTTCCAAGTCATCCATGTAGAAAGTGCTTTGACTTCTGCTTCGCTGACGTTGGGGTGAAAACGGATACCACCTTTATACGGTCCTCGGGCATTGTTGTGTTGAGAACGAAAGGCAGTAAATTTTTGAGTACTGCCGTCGTCCATTTTAATTTCGAGGGTATCTTTGATGAGGCGATCAGGCTCTTTCAGACGTTCGATGGCTGCATCAAAACGAGCTTGGTCGTCTCCGTCGTAGTGGAGTCGCAGGTGTGCGGCTACCTTCTCCAGCTGTTCGACAGCTTGCTGATGTGGGTTTGTTGACATTGTTACCTTTTCTTCGAAACCATAAGAATGGCATCGGCTACTCGTTGTGCTAACTGAGGGGTGAAAGGATCTGGCAGGATAAGAGAGGGAGTTGGCGACTCGATCATTTCTGCCAAAGCATTCGCGGCTGCATACTTCATGTATGTGGTAATTCTTGGGATCCGAGAAGATATAACAGCTAAGAAAACACCAGGGAAAGCTAAAACATTATTTACTTGGTTTTCGAAGTCACTGCGGCCGGTTGCTATAACCATTGCTCCACCCTTCTTGGCCTCGTCTGGATGAATCTCTGGAGTTGGATTTGCCATTGCAAACACAATCGCTTTAGGTGCCATACGTTGAATCATCTGAGCAGTAATTAAATTCGGGCCAGAAACACCAATCACCACGTCTGCCCCTTCAAGCGCTTGTGACAAGTCTGACGGTTCATCTGGTGTATTAGAAAACGCTAACAATGCGTTTTTGTATTTGTTGTGCGGGTTCAATGCATCTGGGCGACTTGGATGAATCACTCCTCGGGTATCCACAATTTTTAATTGATCGATACGATCGACGTCTGTAAGTTGATGAAGACTTGCCCAAGGACCATCTAAGCCCAGTAACATTTTTGCCGTGGCTAAACCTGCAGCTCCCGCTCCAACGATCACGACTTTCAGTGAGCGGAAATCTTTACCTACCACCTTGGCAGCATTCTTGAGAGCAGCCGTCACAACAATAGCGGTTCCATGTTGGTCGTCATGAAAAACTGGAATCCCAATTTCTTGAAGGTTATCTTCAACCTCAAAACAACGTGGAGCCGAAATATCTTCAAGATTTATCCCAGCAAATGATGGAGAAACTTGCTTCACAAACTCAATGATTTTCTCTGTTTCTTGTGTGTCGATCACAAGTGGAATGCTATCTACTCCTGCAAACTCCTTCATTAAGAGAGACTTTCCTTCCATGACTGGCATCGCAGCTGCTGGTCCGATATTTCCAAGACCAAGCACGGCGGACCCATCCGAGATTACAGCAATTGTACGGCCTCTCAATGTAAGTTTAAATGATTCTTCAGGATTCTTTGCAATTGCTCGGCATGCTTCCGCAACGCCTGGAGTGTATGCAAGCGAAAGGTCATTTCTGTTTTTGACCGAAATGAGAGATTGAACTCCAAGTTTACCTTGATGCTTTCGATGTAGCTCGAGTGATTCTTGATATACGTCTGTCATGTTATCTCTCTTCCAGCCAACGCTCTGCGTCAATTGCGGCAGCGCAGCCTTGTCCGGCAGCAGTAATAGCTTGCCAATAACGAATATCCACGGCATCTCCACCTGCAAAAACACCTTCCACAGAAGTCATGGACGGAAATGCCACTTTCCCTGACTCATCAATAGCAGCTTGAGCCATAGCCACACCAGCAGCGCTGATGCTTTGGCGAGTTAAGATAAATCCATGAGTATCAAGCTCCAGCTGTCCCTCAAAAATTCCGGTGGCCGGCATGTGTCCAATAGCGACGAACACGCCATCCATTTCCATAATTTGTTCAGCTTGCGTAGATGTGTTGATGAGTACTACTTGCTTGACCGCAGCCTCACCTTTCACTTCCTTGATCGTGGTCTGAAACATGACGGTGACTTTAGGATGTGCTAAGACGCGATCTTGCATAATTTTACTGGCACGCATCTTTTCACCACGCACTAACACCACCACTGAGTCCGCAAACTTGGTCAGTGCCAATGTGTCCTCCATGGCTGCGTCACCACCACCTACCACGAGCGTGCGCTTCCCTCGATAAAATGCCGCATCACAAACAGCGCAAGTACTTACACCTCGGCCAACGAACTGACTTTCACCTGGTACATCAAGCATTTTTGATTTTGCACCGACAGCAACCACTACTGAATCTGCTTCTACGTCATGTGGCTCTGCTCTGAGTGCTTCTCGCATTTGTGCGAACTCTTCTGGCGTTCCTTTTTCGAGAACTTCTGGATTGGCGGTTGCTGGAAGATGTGTCCAGAGCTTAAACGGACGAGCCGAAAAATCTACTGCATACACGAATTGGTCAATAATTTTGGCACCAAATCGCTCTGCTTGTTGGCGCATCTCAATCATCAGTTCTGGACCATTCTTGCCGTTGGCAAAACCGGGAAAGTTTTCAATGTCTGTGGTGAGCATGAGTTGACCACCACTTTTTTGGCCAGCAAACAACAGTGGTTCGAGACTTGCCCGTCCAGTGTAGATGCCAGCAGTGTACCCAGTAGGTCCACTCCCAATGATTGCGACGCGTGTTTTTTGCATATGTAGAAATTAAGCGGCTGGAGCTTCAGCGGAAATAACTTCGTTAATCATGTGACGATAGCCTTCTTCTCCTGGGAAACCAATCTTTCGATCGACTTCAACCATTTTGCCGTCTTTTTTCTGAAAAACGATCACCGTAGGAATACTCATGATTCCAAACTGTTGGGCCAGTGTTCCAGCTTCGTCAGTGTTTACTTTGGCAATGACCAGCGTATCTTTCATTTCAGTAGCTAATTTTTCTAAAACAGGTGCTGCCATTTTGCATGGACCACACCAGTCAGCGTAGAAGTCCACCATTACTGGCATGCTTGATTCATCTAAGGTCTTTTGAAAGTTTGCCTCGTCTAAGTGAATGATTGAGTGTTGTGGCGTATCTGCCATAGATCCCTTTCTTGGTGAGAGTCTCACCGAGAATGTTGTGTTTATGTTTCGTGCGTTTAGTAGCGGAAGACTTCTTTTAGTACTTCCTCGAGTTCTTCAACATTACGCTCTTTGGTGCAACGGCTTGCTTCACCGGTCAGAAGGTCGCGAGCAACTCGCCCCAGCGAGCTGCGAGCAGCAATCACTTGGCGAACTACGTCGACACAAGTTTGCTCGTTTTCGTACATCGAAATAACGCCTTCGAGTTGACCTTTGATGCGCTTGAGTTGGAGGACGATTGGGTCACTTGGCACGTCACCCTTTATACCCCCAGGGGGTATGCGTTGTCAAGGGTGCATAGAGATGTTTTTTCCTCAAGTGAGAGAGGCAACTTAGCCTGCTAGAGAGACTTGTTGTTTTTCCCGCGAAGCTGGACCACTTGCTGGAGTAACTTCATCTGCTCTTCTTCTTGTTCGGGGGATTTATTGGCAAGACCATCAAGCTCATCTAAGCGTGTCTGAATGATGTCCATTTGCTCGCTGAGGTGGAACTGCATTAAGTCCGTCAACGCTTTGTGCCACTCTTTTGGATACTCTTTGTCACGGTCCAGATCCGCCACGATGCGAAGGGACTCTTCGTCAGCGGTGATTTCGAAAAGTCGTTGCTGCAAGTCTTCCGCTTGCTGCTGCGCAAAGTGTTGCAGAGACCACTTAGCCTCTGATGGATACTGGGCGAGAGCCACCACCAACTGCTTGGCTCCTGGCAGCTGCCACTCAAACTCGAGTACCTGTTGTAGAAATTTCGGCATGTTTTTTTGGTCTGCTTGAAAAAGCAAGAACAACACGTACTGCTCCAAGCGAGTACGACGAGTAGATGGCTGTGTTGCACTGGAATCTGCTGCTGGTTGAGTAGCACTGTCACGTGATGGTCGCCGTTTATCACTGACCATCCCAAATTTTTGCAGATCAGCGGTCAAGGCACTTTCCTTCACGTTCAAAGCTTCGGCCAGTTTCCGCACATAGTACTCTTTTTCGACTGCATGACTAATTTGACTCATGACCGGAGCAAGTTGGTCTACGATTTTTCGTTTTCCTTCCGGCGTAGCAGGATCATGTTCATTCAATGAAGCGCGAATCAAAAACTCGTAGACCGAAATAGAGGACTTCACTACATGTCTCCACTTTTGTGGATGTAGACGCGCCAAATCATCAGGATCTTTTTTCCCTTCGTCGCCAAAATCCAAGACACGTAGTTCAATACCAAAAGGTTTTGCTACGGCGATGGCTCGTCGAGTGGCTTCGATCCCCGCGCTATCGGTGTCAAAACACAGCAGTACTCGCTCCACGGTGCGACTGAGCAAACGCATGTGCTCTTCGGTGAGCGCAGATCCCTTTACGGCTGCCACATGGTTGACGTGAGCCTGCGCGGAAGAAAGCACATCAAACTCCCCTTCCACGATTACCACTTCATTTTCTTTACGAATTTCTTGATACAGCTGAGAAAAACCAAACAACAGCTGACTCTTATGATAGAGCAGTGTTTCTGGGGTGTTGATGTACTTCGCTTCTTTGGTGGTGCTATCTAACACTCTTCCTGAGAATCCCACAACTCTGCCACGATGGTCAGTCAGAGGGAACATTAAACGATCTCGAAACCGATCGTAACTTCGTCCTCCTTGGGCTTTGATAATCAGACCAGATGCTTGTGCGTCTGCAAGTGAGTATTTTTTCTTTTGTGTTAAGTACTTCAAAAGTCCGTCCCAACCAGGCAGTGCGTAGCCAAGTTGAAAGACTTTAATCGTTTCCGCTGTGGTGCCTCGATTTTTGAGGTACTCCATGGCTTTTTTACCCACCTCATGCTCAGTGAGTAAGTAGTGAAAGTACTCCCGGCTTAAGTTCAAGATTTCGAGTAATCTTTTCCGTTCTTCATCTTCATCGGTGAAGGTTTGTTTGGTGAGGGTAATGCCGGCTCTGTCAGCTAAGTACTGGAGTGCCTCTGCAAAAGTCATACCCTCGTACTCATCAAGAAAGGTAAAGACATCACCAGATTTACTACAACCAAAACAACGGTAACGCTGTAGCTGTTCACTGACAAAAAAAGACGGGGATTTTTCGGAATGAAAGGGACACAAGCCGCGAAAGTTAGCGCCAGAACGTTGTAAATTCAGGCGCTCAGAAATAATCTGAACGATGTCAGTGGCTTGCTTGACTTCCTGAATCTGGGACATGGGTTATCTTCCTCACCTGCCAGCAGTATACCCGAAAATTGAACGCACAAAAGAGGACGAACTCCCACTCAAGAGCTAATGGCGTTTAGATCGTAAAGTAGGATATAATCTCGAGGTTAGTCTGGAGGTGTCGCATAGTGGTCAATTGCACACGCCTGGAAAGCGTGATCCTTCGGGATACAAGGGTTCGAACCCCTTCACCTCCGCCAAAGCGACATATCATTTTCGATGAGGACTAGATGGCAAATCTCGAAAGAAGTGCGCAAAATCCATCAGGGAAACGTGATGAACCGTTCCCGAGATTACTGGAAAATAAACTCTATAAACCTGGAATAGGTGGACTCGGGGAGCCTCAATATCAGCCGGAAAGCCTCCGCATAAAAAGCTTTTGTGGAGAAGTCATTCAAACTGCTGAGCAGTATCGTCAATACCTTGAAACACAACTCTTTCCTGCTGCGCGCGAACACCAAGATATTACCAGAATTATCGATCGTGTCATCATTAAAGCTGGACTCTTTCTTCCCAGTAAAGGACTCGAGTTCCCTATCAAAACAGAAGCAGCTGTTCATCTTGGTGGAAGGTGGGAGGGATACGATTGGGCGATGAACGGCGCAAGCCTCCCCGGAAGACAGCTGACTGATCGCACCCGAACAGATCTGTTAATGCAAGCTGCCAAAGCCAAAGACTTTACCTTCTCACTGCCTCAAGAATTACCTCCGGGTTTTCTGATGGAGAAACTTTCCCCCGAAAAACTCACAGCTCAAGATATGGAAGACTTGGCAGAAATATTCCGACTTTCTTTTAATGGCTACCTCACGCCACTTGAACAACCCGACCAAGTTGAAGCGTGGATCAACGGTGAAAATATGTATCCAATTGGAGTGCGCAACGCGCAAGGCAAAATAGTGGTGGTCGCGAATGGTGACATTGCACGCATGACGTTTGGGAATCAAGAGTTCCGCTTCTTTGAAATTGGTGACTCCGCAGGACATCCTGATTACCGAAATATCGGTATGAACCGTCTGATCAAACATCACTTACTTTCGGAAGCAGCAAAAATGGACTTTGATTCTATTCATACTGAAACTCGTGCGGCCTGGACATCTCCCAACATCGGCAATGCAAAAAACGGCATGGTCTATGGAGGGACACTCTGGTCTAACTGCCAAATCAGCGGTCCAGAAGATGTTTTCGAAACTGCCGATCCACAGCTCAATCAAGATTCTCGCCGCATGGGAAGTTTAAACATCTGGTCAATGACACAGCGCAGTCCCTTGTGGGAATACTACCGTGATCATATTGATGAGCCACCCACTTTGGAATCCCTAGCGTAGCCATGAGACAGCTGCTGCCTTTGCACGCGTTGGCCATTTCCAGTACCATATGAATACATGCATCATCCGTGGCGACTCATTATTCTTGGTTGGTTAGCGTTACTCTCGTTAGGAATAGTGGGACTCATTTGGCTGTACAGTAGCGTGCTTCCTGGCTTATTAGTCATGGAAAAAAAGGCCACCACCTCACCCGCTCCTAATGTAGAGTCAGCAGACTCTTTGCCAATCTCTGAAGCATCAAGTGTTGAGACAACGCTTGAGAATCTCTCAGCTCGCGTTGCTGCACTAGAACTTCTAGCTACCCCTTCAGGAAAAAACACTACCACTATTGTCAACAACACCACAGTTTCTCAACCTGCCACTGGCAAAGTCACCGAAACCTTTCTACCTATCGGTGGCGGAAGTACAGACAATCGTGACTGGACGACGCTGACTGGCGCCCAAATTATGTTCGATCCAAAAAAGTTTGGTCAAATCGTCAGTGTTCGGTTCGAGGCTGCTGGATACACCATTGGTGGTGAAGTGCATGCTCGTTTGATTGATATCACCAACAACACCATCTACTACAGCACTGAGTTGATGTTCAACACCAGTAACCCAACCTGGACCAGAACCGCCAAGTTCTCTATTCCAACTTCACCAACAACCTTTCAGGTGCAGCTTCGCTCAACGAGTGGTGAAACCGCAAACCTTCAAGATTCGCGGCTCGTCATTGAGATGAGAAACTAAATCAACAAGCTAGATCAGCCCGTACACAATTTCTTCCACTTGGTCTCGGACAGTACGTGCCGCACGAAGTTGATCGGTCTTTAGTTCTTCAATTGTTTTGAACACGACTCTTCGAAGTTTTAGCATGAACGTTGGGCAGAGTGCTTTGTCGCACAGCACAATTACACGACGTGCTTCCTGACACATTTCTGGTGTGACGATCTTTACCGCTTGATGACTGATGTCGATACCTCGCTCACGCATGGCAGCGATCGCTTCTTCCGCCGGAGTTTGAAACTTTTGTCTCACATCAATTACTCCCGCACTGGTAGCAAAATCAGTGCCGGTCAGAAAGTTGAAGAATCCTTCCGCCATCTGGCTCCTACCCACGTTTGCCTGACAGACAAACAACACATCTTTCATACATCCCTTTCCATGCAAAAAAAACACCTCGTTGTAGAGGTGATTTGCATGTTTTTTTCTTTATCTTCTCTTGAAACTACAGCAACACACCTCCATTGAAAGGCTTCTTGTTGGTTTGCTTGCATTGAATAGCAGCGTGTTGCATTGTCTCGATTATATGACTACTTATGCATTTGTCAAAAGGAGCTTCGAACTGTACGATTGCTCCACAAACAGTTCGAAAGATGTGAAAGGAAAACTATGGAAGTTGGATATATTGGTCTTGGAAAGATGGGCAAAAATATGGTGTTTCGTTTGCTTGAAAAAGGGCATGACGTAGTGGCCTGGAATCGCTCAGTTGAACCAAGAAGAGAAGTTGCAGCGGCTGGTGCGAAAACGGTAGAAACTATCGAAGAGCTCGTGTCGTCGCTCCACGGCCCAAAGCTGGTCTGGGTAATGCTGACTGCAGGTGAACCAACGATTCAAATGATTACCTTGCTTTCCACACTCCTCTCACCAGGTGACATCGTCGTAGACGGCGCAAACTCATTTTATAAAAACACGCTGAAATGTGCAGAGCTGCTGACTAGTAAAGGCATTAAGTTCATGGACGCAGGTGTATCTGGTGGTCCAGCAGGAGCACGAAACGGCGCATGCATTATGGCTGGTGGCGACACAACAGTTTTTAAAACACTCGAGCCTCTTTTTGCCGACATTGCTGACAATGGGGCCTATCGCTTCTTCCCAGGGCATGGCGCAGGACACTTTGCCAAGATGGTCCACAATGGAATTGAGTATGGAATGATGCAGGCCATCGGGGAAGGTTTTGAAGTACTGAAGAAGTCAGCGTACAACTACGATCTTCAACAAGTTGCAGAACTTTATCAATCGAAAAGCGTCATTGAGTCTCGGTTGGTAGGCTGGCTTGAGTCCGGATATCAAAAGCACGGGAATGACCTTGAAGGCATCTCTGGAACAGTGGCTCATAGCGGTGAGGGGCTCTGGACGGTAGAGACTGCGCAAGAACTTGAGGTTCCTACTCCAGTAATCAAAGCATCGTTGGATTTTCGTGTCGCTTCTACTGAGTATCCAAGTTATACGGGCCAAGTTGTTTCTACACTGAGAAACGAGTTTGGTGGACACGACGTCACAAAAAAGTAAGTAGACTCCAAAGAACTTTTCAGTAAGCAAAACATCCCACTCACCATGGGATGTTTTTTTATCAGCGTAGATACAAAAAAGCTGCTTCCTGTGAAGAAAGCAGCTTTCTGATTTTCTTTGTACGTTCCTAGAGAGCTAGGAAGCCGATGACTCCGAGAATGATAGCGAGCAGTCCGATACCTAATGCCTTCAAGATATCTGAGCTTCCTGCTACTGGCAGACTCGTTGGCTGCGCAGGCTGTGGTGTTGATGCTGCCACTGCTTGTCCTGGAGCTGAACATGAGTCACTGGTGATGTTCGTCTCAAGGCGGCATCTGCGACCACTTGAAGTGTCTACACAGATCTGGTTGCTTGATTTACAGTCAGAGTTGTTGACACAGACGTCGTTACATCCTAAGACTGGTGATGGAACTGGTGACGGAGTCAGCACATTACACTGATTGCTATCACAGGTTGCCCCGTTCAAACAGGTGTTGAGCTTACAGACGCCACTGTTACAGGTGTGGTCATTTGGACAGTCCGCTGTTGAGTTACATGTGCTGCCACAAGCCGTGACTCTACAGAAGTCTGAGCTACACGTGGAGTTGTTGAGACATGCATTCAGTTTACAGACTCCTGCGTTACAGCCGTGATCACTTGGACAGTCTGCACTCACTGCACAGGTTGTTCCACATGCGGTCACTCGGCAACTTTGTGTATCACAGGCTGCTCCATTCACACAAGCCGTGAGCTGACATGTTCCATTGTTACAGGTGTGATCCTGAGGACATTGGCTGGTTGTGGCACATGATGTTCCACAGACAGGTGATGGCGTTGGTGAAGGTGACACTGCTGGACTTGGTGTGACGCCAGGAGTTGGTGACGCAACTGGACTTGGTGTGACACCAGGGGTTGGCGACGCAACTGGACTTGGTTGAGCTGACGATTGTGGAGTAGCAGATGGGCCGCCGGTTCCGCCACAACTTGTGGAGATAACCTGGAATGATCCACAGAGATTTCGATTTTGTGGTCCACCCACACACACTTCATCTACTTGGCCACAACCATTTGCATTGGCATAAGCGAATGCTGCAGACTGTGAGTTAAAGGTTTGTGCATTTTCAAGACATTGACCATTGGACAGACTGGAACAACGGAAGCCTAACCATCCATTACTGCCTCCACAAGTGTTCCCTGTTCCACATTGGTTTACTGTTTGTTGCTGACATTTGCGATTTCCATCTACGCCCTGACAGACTAAGCCGCCACAACATGCGTTTGCGCCGTTGTCACAGCTCTCAAGAGCACCTTTACAGACACCGGTTCCTGGAGAAGCGGTTGGAGTAGCTCCAGGGACCACGGATGGCACTGGGTTACACGATCCACCAATTTCGACTACTTGTCCCGTGGCAGTACATCTACATGCGCCGACATCGACGCCTCCAGTGATTGGATTAGAGCCCGCTGGACAACCACCTCCACCCCCACCACATGAACCATTGCTACAGGTTTGGTTACCAGTACATGGGGTAGATGCTCCGAAGGATCCGTTGTTACAAGTAACGTAAGAACGAAATGTGTCACAAGATCGAGCACCATTTGGAACTCCACCAGCACAGCTTTGTGCAGCTTCTGCCACACAGTTTCCAGACTGACAAATTTGATTTGCTGAACAGGTTGTCGGGGCACTAAATGCACCATTGTTACACGTCACATACGCTCTGAATCCAGAACAGGCTTTTTTGCCACTTTCCACACCGCCAGCACAAGAAAGGTATCCACCAGCTGCTTGCTG
>Ga0163144_10014044_pt1 | contig 16653 bp, 24 predicted proteins | sample OliLak19BULKMAT1_FD_123175 | JGI IMG/M metagenome (GOLD analysis project Ga0163144, IMG submission 123175) | Freshwater microbial mat bacterial communities from Lake Vanda, McMurdo Dry Valleys, Antarctica - Oligotrophic Lake LV.19.BULKMAT1 | ecosystem: Environmental > Aquatic > Freshwater >... | reverse complement strand
GTCGATCGTTTCGGTGTTGGACACCTCGCCGCGTTTTTCCAGCACGAGCTGCATCATATCGCCGATGTATTCGCCCGGGATCATGATGTACACGTTGACCACCGGCTCGCGGATTTCCTGGATCACCTGCGCATCGGGGAAAAGCGTCGGGTTGTCCACGATGACATGCGTGCCGTCCGTGAGATCCACATGATAGATCACCGAGGGGTAGGTCGAGATCACATCCATATCGAACTCGCGCCGCAGCCTTTCCTGGATGATTTCCATGTGCAGCAGACCAAGGAAACCGCAACGGAAACCGAAGCCCAGCGCGGTGGAGCTTTCCTGTGAGAACGTGAAAGCCGGATCGTTGATCTGGAGTTTCCCCATTCCCGTTTTCAGCGCCTCGTAGTCGGAAGAATCCACCGGATAGATCCCGGAGAAAACCATGGGCTGGATCTCCTTGTAGCCCGGCAGCGCCTCGGGGCACGGGTGGGTGGAGTCGGTCATCGTATCGCCGATCTTCACCTCGGCGGCGGATTTCATGTTCGCGATCACATAGCCCACATCGCCGGGAACCAGCACATCGCGCGCACTCATTTTCGGGGTGAAAACTCCCACCTCCTTGATCTCGTAGGTCTTGTCTGTCGCGAAAAGTTTCACCCGCTGGCCGCGCTTGATCGTCCCGGAAAACACGCGGACATAGGAGACGACGCCGCGATAGGTGTCATACAGCGAGTCGAAAACCGTCGCCCGCAGCAGCTTGTCGGGGTTCTCCACCGGCGCAGGCACCCGCGCGATGATGGCCTCCAGGATTTCCTCAATGCCGATCCCGGCCTTGGCCGAGGCGGGGATGCAATCCTCCGCGGGGATGCAGAGGATGTCCTCAAGCTGCTTCTTGCACTTCGCCACATCGGCGGCGGGCAGGTCGATCTTGTTGAGCACGGGGATGATCTTGAGATTCTGCTGCTCGGCGAGATGGAGGTTAGCGACTGTCTGCGCCTCCACGCCCTGCGCCGCATCGACCATCAGGATCGCCCCTTCGCAGGCCGCCAGCGCACGCGAAACCTCATAAGAAAAGTCCACGTGCCCCGGCGTGTCGAGGAGGTTGAGCTTGTAGGTTTTCCCGTCCTTCGCCTTGTAGGTCATCGCCACCGGATGGGATTTGATCGTGATCCCCTTCTCACGCTCAAGATCCATCGAGTCGAGCTGCTGCGCGGAGCTCTCGCGCATCGTCACCGTGCTGGTCATTTCCATCAGACGGTCAGAGAGCGTGGTTTTCCCATGATCGATGTGCGCGATAATCGAAAAGTTGCGGGTTAGCTCGGTGGACATGGGATGGGACGGCAGATGGATTGCACGGAATGGCGCAAATTACAGCAAAAAATCGAAGCCTCCCCCGCGACCGCCCTGATCGCTACAAGTTCGGTTCTCAATGAACAAACGTAACCGCAGCCCGGCATCCATCCTCATCCACGCCGCCAAACACGGAAGTCTTCTGGCGAATCCACAGGAACGCCAGGTCGCCTGGTAGATTCGGTGCCACCCGCTTGCATGAGCAGGGATCCGCTTTATGTTTCCCATCATGAAAAAAACGCACCTTTCGATCACTTCCGTCGGCGCCGTCGCCCTCAGCCTTCTTTCCGGAGTCATTCTCATATCCCCAGGCACACTGCACGCAGAGGAAAAACCCAGTGGGGGGAAAACCCCGCCCGCCGGTGCAAAAGAAAGGGCCAACGATCTAGAAATTGAGCTGGCGAAAGCCGCAAGGCTTGCCCGCATAAGGCGGGAAGCGGACAGCAAAGACACCGTCCCCGCCGGAAAGGACGCGGTTCCCGCTGGCAAGGATGCAGTCCCGGCCGGAACCGGCGACGAACCCGCCGGGAAGGATGCCCGACCGACCGGAAGAAAAGCCCGCCCTTCTGAGAAAGACACAGTTCCCGCCGGCAAGGACGCCCGCAAGACCGGCAGGGATGCCGCGCCCGGTGAAAAGGACACCGTGCCAGCGGGAAAAGACGCAGTCCCGGCTGGAACCGGTGACGCGCCAGCTGGCCAGGACGCCCGCCCCACCGGGAGAAACGCCCGCCCTTCCCAGAAAGACACGGTTCCCTCCGGCAAGGACGCCCGCAAGACCGGCAGGGATGCCGCGCCCGGTGAAAAGGACACCGTGCCAGCGGGAAAAGACGCAGTCCCGGCTGGAACCGGTGACGCGCCCGCTGGCCAGGACGCCCGCCCCACCGGGAGAAACGCCCGCCCTTCCCAGAAGGACACCGTTCCTGCGGGCAAGGACGCCACTCCCATCAAGAAATAAGCGCTCTTACGCTCCGCCCAGTGTAACCGCGCGCACCCACCTAAGGGGGAATCCAGACGCTTCCCGGAATTCTCAGGAAACCCAATGCAGGCCGTGGCGGGCTACATCGCTCTTCCTTGCGGGGTCAGCGGCGGGATCCCGAGCTGCTCCGGAAGAGCCAGCCGCGGCCGGTCGGTGAGGATCTCGGGATCGCCGTGGGTAATGAGGACTGTGTGCTCGAAATGGGCGGAGGGTTTCCTGTCATCGGTGATGACCGTCCAGCCATCGTCGAGGATGCGGACTCCGGGGACTCCGGCGTTGATCATAGGCTCGATCGCCAGGGTCATGCCAGGCATCAGGGTCGGAGATTTTCCACGCGGCCGGTAGTTCGGCACCTGCGGTTCCTCATGGAGTTTCCTGCCCACCCCGTGACCGACAAACTCACGGACGATGGTGAAACCGAATGGCGCGGCGTATTCCTCCACAGCGCCGCAGAGATCCGCAAGCTTGCGACCGGCGCGGGCTTTGGAAATCGCCTCGTAAAGGGATTGCTCGGTCACGGCGAGCAGCCGCTTCGTCTCAAATGGAATTTCCCCGCAAGCGACGGTGGTTGCGTTGTCACCGATGAAGCCGGCCTTGATGATGCCAACGTCGATTTTCACGATGTCCCCCGGCTGAATCCGACGCGGGCCGCCGATGCCGTGGACGACCTCTTCGTTGACGGAAATACAGATCTGTCCGGAGAAGCCCCGGTAATTCAGGAACGCGCTGCGGCAATCTTCCTTATCCATGAGGTCGGCCGCGAGGTCGTCGATCTCCTTGGTGGTGATGCCGGGCGCGATGGCGGCGGCAAGCTTTTGGAGGATTCCGGATGCGATTTTTCCCGATACGCGCATGCGTTCGATCTCTTTCGGCGATTTGATGGGGATACGGGTGCGCATGATGGGGAAAACTATAAATTTTACATTCCAAACCCTAACTAAAGAGTCTGAGGATGCTGGCGGCGGTCTCTTCCTTGGTGCCAATTGCCGGAACCGCGATGAGCTTGCCGCATCTTCGGTAAAAGTCGATGGCGGGGATGGTGAGGGAAATGAACTCCGCATGGCGGTTGCGGAAGTTTCCTTCGCTATCATCGCTGCGGGGTGCCGCGCATCCTCCGCATTCGGGGCATTTGCCGTTTTCAGATAGCTCGCCGCCACGGCCGGACCAGCGGCAATCCGGGCATTCGACACGATCCCGGATGCGGCGGAGCAATTCATCGAATGGCGCTTCAAGCGCAACGGCTGCGTCGAGCGATCCGCCTTTGGATCCAAGCCAAGCATCGAGAAACTCCGCCTGCGGGAGGCTGCGAGGAAAGCCATCGAGCACCCATCCGGAAGCGGAGTCATTCGATGCGAGCCAATCCGCGAGGATGGGGCACATCAGATCATCCGGAAGATACCCGCCCTTGGCGAGGATGGGCGCGGCGGCCAGGCCGAGTTCCGTTCCATTCTCCATGTTTTCCCGCAGCAAGGCACCGGTGCTAAGGTAACCGAGACCGAGGCTCTCGGCGAGGCTCCGTCCCTGCGTACCTTTTCCGGAAGCTGGCGGGCCGAGGAGGACGATTCGCATCGGAGGGATTCCCCGCAAGGAGGGGATCAGGCGTGCGTGCTGTTGTAGATGTATGCCGTGATGAAGAGGATGATCAGCACGGCGATGATAAGCCACAGATAGACGATGGCGTTGCGCGGCGCGGCGTTGCTCTGGTTTCCAAGGCGGTCGTAGCGGCCCTTGAGTTTTCCTTTCCGCAGGAAGCCGTCGTAGTGCTTCTGGAGAAGGTGGGTCTCCACCTGTTTCATCACATCGAGGACCACCCCGACCATGATCAGCAGCGAGGTGCCGCCGAAGAAATGGAGGACGAGCGAACCCGGCGGGAGGCCGACAAGCTTCCCGATCAGCGCGGGAAGGAAGAACAGCGCGGCGAGGAACAGCGCACCGGCGAAGGTGAGGCGCGTCATCGTGTAATCGAGGAAATCGGCGGTGGGTTTTCCAGGGCGCTGGCCGGGGATGTAGCCGCCGTTTCGCTTGAGGTCTTCCGCGATCTGCGAGGGTTGGAACATCATCGCAACCCAGAAGTAGGAGAACAGGAAGATGCCGACTCCGCCGAGGATGTAATACCACATGCCGCCGCCGACGAGTTCACCGTAGAGCTTGGTCGCCCACGGGGTGCCGGAAACTCCGGGGATGTATTGGAGCATGATCGGAGGGAGCGATAGGACGGCGGTTGCAAAAATGATCGGCATGACACCCGCGTAGTTGACCTTGAGCGGTAGATATTGGGTCTGCCCGCCGAACTGTTTGCGACCAACGACACGTTTCGCATACTGCACCGCGATTTTCCGCTGGGCCTGTGTGATGGCGATTGTGCCGGCGATGACGATGAGCAGCAGCGCAATCATCACAACCATCATGATGGCCTTGAACGGATCGCCGTCGGTGAAATATCCCCATGCCTGGATGAGCGCACCGGGGAGGGCGGAAATGATGTTCACCGTGATGATGATGGAAATGCCGTTGCCGATGCCTTTCTCGGTCATCTGATCACCGATCCACATAAGCAGGATTGTCCCGGCTACGATGGTGAGCACGGTGAGAGCGAACCAGGAAGTGCTGGGGTTCGGCACAAGCTCACCGAATTTCTCAACACCGGCCATGTAGGGGATGTTGGATGGATTGGTCAGCGACTTGGCGACGAAAAAGCCCTGCACCACTGCAATCACGATGGTGATGTAGCGCGTGTATTGGGTGATCTTCTGGCGCCCGCCGTCCTCGCGGGCGAGGCGGGAAAACTTCGGCACGATGGCCGTCATAAGCTGCACCATGATCGATGCGGAAATATACGGCATGATGCCTAGTGCGAAGACCCCGCACTGGGTGAGGCCACCGCCGGAGAAAACCGTGAGCAGGGCGGTCACCCCGCCGGTCTCGGTGGCGTCCTTTGAGACGCTGTCCAGCCATGCCTTGATCACCGTGGCATCTACACCCGGCAGGGTGATGTGCACGCCGAGGCGGACGATGACGATGAGGGCGAGGGTGAAAAGGATCCTGTCCCGCAGTTCGGGGATTTTCCAGGTGTTCGCGAAGGCGGAGATCATATTCGGGAAATGTGAAGGCGTGGTTTAATAACACGGAGAGGAAGCATGCAAGTGCTTCCTCCCCTCAAATCGGATGCTGTCGGCGCTGCCGATCAAGCTTCTTCGGAGGACGCGGCTTTGGGGGCGGGTTCGGTGACGGTGCCGCCCGCTTTCTCGATCTTGGCCTTGGCCGTTGCGCTGATCTTGTGGAAGGCAACAGTGAAGGATTTCTCCACTTCGCCGTCCCCAAGGAGCTTGATCTTGTCACACGGCCCGTTGACCAGGCCACACTCGCGGAGGGAAGCCTCATCGATGGTCGCGCCCGCCTCAAAACGGTCGTCGAGATCGCCGACGTTCACGACAATGAACTTGTCGCGGAAGTCGTAGTTGTTGAAGCCGCGCTTCGGAAGACGGCGGTGAAGGGGCATCTGGCCGCCTTCGAATCCGACGCGGGTGCCGGAGCCGGAACGGGCTTTCTGACCCTTGTTGCCTTTGCCGGATGTTTTTCCGCGGCCGGAGCTTTCACCCGCGCCGAGGCGTTTCACGCGATGCTTGGAGCCCGGGTTCGGGCTGAGATTGTGGAGTTCCATAGTGTAAATGGGGATTAAGTGATTGGGGATTGGATATTAGGTTTCTTCCGAATATCTCATTTCAAATATCAGATGGCCTTTTCCTTCTTCTTCTTGCCGCGGGATCCGAGGATCTGGTCGCGGGTGCGGACGGAGGAGAGCGCCTTGAGGGTCGCCTTGACGACGTTGGCGTGGTTGGAGGAGCCCATGGACTTCGCGAGGATATCGCGGATGCCGACCGCTTCGCATACGGCACGGACACCGCCACCGGCGATGATACCCGTTCCCGGCGATGCGGGCTTGAGGAGAACCTTGCCACCGCCGTATTCCGCGTAGATCTCGTGGGGGATCGTTCCGTCCACGATGTTCATAGGCTTGAGGACTTTACGAGCTGCCTCGCTGGCTTTCTTGATGCAATCCGCCACCTCGTTGGCCTTGCCGAAGCCAAGACCGACCTTGCCGATCTTGTCGCCGCAGACGACGAGGGCTGAGAAGCTGAAACGGCGTCCGCCTTTCACGACCTTGGCGCAACGGTTGATGAACACGACCTTTTCGGAGAGTTCGTTGCCATCGGAGTCGGTCGGAGCCTGGCGCTCTTCGCGGCGCGGGCCTCCACGGCCACGGCCTCCGCCACCGCCGCCACCAAATCCACCGCCGCCGCCGAAACCGCCGCTGCCACCACCGCCGCCGCCAAAGCCGCCACGGCCTTGGCCGCCGCCACCTTGGTAGCCGCCGCTTTGCGGAGCTGGGGTTGGTGCTGCCGCAGCAGGTGCTGCAGGGGAAACGTCCGGTGCAGTTGCTGGAGCGGGAGTCTCGGAAGCTGCCGGAGCGGCTTCATTTTCTGGGGTATTTGCCATGTGATAGGGGAATTAGAATTTGAGACCGGCTTCGCGGGCTGCGTCGGCGAGGGCTTTCACCTTGCCATGATAGAGATGGCCGCCGCGGTCGAAGACCACGTCGGAGATGTTTGCCGCCTTTGCGCGTTCGGCCATCATTTGGCCGACCTTTTGGGCGGATGCGATGTTCGAGGCGTTGCCCTCGAAGCTCTTGTCCATGGTGGAAGCGGATGCGAGCGTACGGCCTGCGGTGTCGTCGATCAGCTGTGCATAGACATGCTGGTTCGAGAAATACACTGCGAGACGCGGGCGCTCCGTGGTGCCGCTCACCTTGCGGCGGATACGGCTGTGGATCCGCTGGCGGATGGATTTGCGTTGGATGGTGCTCATGTAACGGAGATGTTTTATGGTTATTTACCGACGCTCTTGCCTTCCTTGCGGCGGACTTTCTCGCCGACGTATCGGACACCCTTGCCCTTGTAAGGCTCCGGTTTGTAGAAAGCGCGGACTTCTGCGGCGAACTGGCCGACGAGTTGTTTATCGATGCCCTCGACCTTGATCTTGGTGTTTTCGTTCACCGTGACGGTAAGGCCGGATGGGATCGGATGGAGCAGCGGGTGGGAGCGGCCGAGGGAGAGATCGAGATCCGATCCCTTGACGGTTGCGCGGAGACCGACGCCGTGGATTTCAAGATCCTTGGCGAAGCCTGCGGAAACGCCGATGATCATGTTGTTGACGATGCTGCGCACCGTGCCGTGGAGGGCGCGGTGTTCGCGTTGCTCGGTGGCGCGGGAGACGACGACGTTTCCGTCCTCGGATTTCAGCGAGATGCCTGCTGGGACCGCGAAGTCGAGTTTGCCCTTTGGGCCTTCGACCTTGACGGTGTTGCCCTCGACCTTGACGGCGACCTTTTCGGGCAGGGAGATTGGTTTGAGTCCGACTCGTGACATAATTTTAGTTTGTTCGAGTTTTGGGTTTACCAGATGTTGGCGAGGATTTCGCCGCCAAGCTTCTGGCGCTTTGCGGATGCACCGGACATCACGCCCTTCGAGGTCGAAAGGATGGAGATGCCGAGGCCGGACAGGACGCGCGGGATGTCCTGGGAGCCGACATATTGGCGGCGGCCAGGCTTGGAAACGCGCTTGAGATCGGTGAGGACGGGACGTCCCTCGATGAACTTCGGGCTGACTTTCAGCTCGGTGCGTTCGCCGGTGACGACTTCGTATTTCCAAAGATATCCCTCCTGCTTGAGAATCTCGGCGATGTCCGCCTTGATCTTGGAATAGGGAGCGGTGAATTCCTGGTTTCCGGCGCGTGCTGCGTTCTTGAAACGGGTGAGGAAGTCGGAGATCGGGTCTGTGAGAACTGCCATGATGGTGGTTTCCTTGAATTCTATGGGGTTATGCGTTGGCGAGTTCGCCCTGGTCGGCGGCGGGTTTTGCCTCATCCGTTTTCTTGACGTCGCGGAAAGGCATGCCGAGTTCGATGAGGAGTTCGCGGCCTTCCTTGTCGGTCGGTGCGGAGGTGACAAAGATCAGGTCGAATCCGATCTGGCGCTTGACCTGGTCGAGTTCGATTTCCGGGAAGATCGTCTGGTCGGGGAAGCCGCAGGCGTAGTTGCCGCGACCATCGAAGGACTTGGCGGAAATTCCGCGGAAGTCGCGGATGTTCGGTGCGGTGACGTTGATGAACCTGTGGAGGAACTCCCACATCTGTGTGCCGCGGAGGGTCACGCGGGCACCGAGCGGTTCGTTTTCGCGGAGCTTGAAGTTGGCGACAGCCTTCTTGGAGAAGGTGACGGAAGGCTTCTGGCCGGTGATCTTGGAGATCTCGACAACGGCGTCATCGACGGCGACCTTGCGGTCCGGAGCCTTGCCCATGCAGGACGTGACGACGATTTTCTCCAGGCGCGGAACCTGATGCGGATTGGTGTAGCCAAGCTTTTTTGTCAAAGCTGGCACGACCTTGTCTTTGTAGTGTTGCAGTAGTGCTGGTGTACTCATTTGTTTTAGCGGGTCAGCGCGGTTGTTTGTTAACGCTTAAGCGCGGGCGGCCTCGTGAGAGGCTTAGCCCAGTTTTTTCACATTGGAAATATGGACGGGTGCATCGACGGTCTTGATGCCGCCATCCGGGTCGGCTTCGGAACGGCGGACTGCCTTCTGGACGGTGCGGCCGCCTTCGACGACAACCTGGCCTTTGGCGGCGTTGATGGAAAGGACGGTGCCCTTCTTGCCCTTGTGGTTGCCGGCGATGATTTCGACCTGGTCGCCTTTCTTGACGTGTGTCTTGATGGTGCTCATTGGGAAATTTTGGTTAGAGAACCTCGGGTGCGAGGGAAACGATTTTCATGAACTGCTTTTCGCGGAGTTCACGGGCTACGGGGCCGAAGATGCGGGTGCCGCGCGGGTTGTTGTCCTTGTCGATGATGACGATCGCGTTCGAATCGAAGCGGAGGATCGAGCCATCGGCCCGGCGGACTGGGAAAGTGGTGCGGACTACGACGGCCTTCACCACGCTGCCCTTTTTGACGGAGGCAGTGGGGATGGAATCGCGGATGTGGGCGGTGATCACGTCTCCGATGCGGGCGGAGCGTGTGCGTTTTCCGAGAACGCCGATCATTTTTGCGGTGCGGGCGCCCGTGTTGTCTGCAACAGCGAGCTTGGTTTCCATCTGGATCATGACTTAAAGAAAATTTGAGATTTGAAATTTGAAATTTGAGATTTCGATCAGTGGGAGATGATCTCGGCGAGCGCCCAGCGCTTGAGCTTGGAGACGGGCCTGGTTTCGATGATGCGGACGCGGTCGCCGACGGCGGCTTCGCCCTTCTCGTCATGCACGTAGTACTTCTTGGAGCGCTTGACGATCTTGTTGAACTTGGGGTGCGGAACGCGTGCGATGTGCTCGACGACGATGGTCTTTTCCATTTTATTGGAAACAACGACGCCGACGCGGGTCTTGCGCTTGTGGACCGTCTCTGCGGTTTCCTGGGATGATTCGCTCATGGTGTTGGATCGGTAAATGACGGCCGGGGACGGCCAATCGGGCTCAGGCCTTTTCGTTGGTGATGGTGTTGATTTGGGCGATCTCGCGGCGCACCTGCTTGAAGCGGGCCGGGTTCTCGAGGGTCCCGGCCGAGCGCTGGAGGCGCAGGTTCATGGATTCCTGCTTGAGGTCGCGGATGCGGCGGAGTCGTTCGTCGGCGGAGAGTTCGCGGATGTCTTTGGCTTTGGAAAGTGCCATGGTGGTATCTTGGTGAGTGTTATTGGTGCGGGTTGCGGGTCACGAGGCGGGTGCGGAAACCGAGCTTGTAGGAAGCAAGGCGCATCGCTTCTTTGGCGGCGGATTCAGGAACACCCGCGACTTCGAAAAGCATGTTGCCGGGGCGGATGACTGCCACCCATGTGTCAACGGCGCCCTTGCCTTTACCCATCCGGGTTTCAGGGGGACGGCGGGTGATGGACTTGTGCGGGAAAATCCGGATGAAAACTTTTCCTTTCCGTTTGAGTGAGCGGTTGATCGCAACCCGGCAGGCTTCGATCTGGCGGGTTGTCAACCAGGCGCGCTCAAGGGTCTGGAGACCGAAGTCACCGAAGGCGACGGTGGTTCCGGTCTGGGCGTTGCCGGAGCGTGATCCGCGGTGGCTCTTGCGGAACTTGGTTCGTTTGGGCATCAAAGGCATGGCTTATTTCTCCTTGTGAAAATGGTTAGTGATGTGGGGCGTGAATGCTTGTTAATCAGGCGGTCGGGGCTGGTGCTCCGCCTTGCGGGCGGTTGTCGGGACGGCGGTCACCGCCACCCTGGCGGCGGTCTCCGCCTCCACGGTTGCCGCGATCACCACGGTCTCCGCGATCACCACGGTTGCCGCGATCCGGACCCGGCTTGCCGTCGTCTTCTTTCTTATTGATCCAGCACTTGACGCCGATGATCCCGTAAACGGTGCGGGCTTCTGCGAAGCCGTAATCGAGGGGAACGCGGATGGTCTGGAGAGGCACCTTGCCTTCGCGGTAGCTTTCTGCGCGGGCGATATCCGCGCCGCCGAGGCGGCCGCCGCAACGGACGCGGATGCCTTCGGCACCGAATTCCATGGCGGTCTGGATGGAGCGCTTCATGGCGCGGCGGAAGGCGATACGGCGCTCAAGCTGGATGGCGATCTGCTCTGCGACAAGCTGCGCATCGAGCTCCGGCTTGCGAATTTCAAGGATGTCGAGTTTCACCTGGGAGTCCTTGCAGATCTTGCCGATGTCGTTCGTCATGATCTCGATCTCCTTGCCCTGGCGGCCGATGATGAGGCCGGGGCGCGAGGAGTGGAGTGTGACGCGGACGCTGTTCCAGGCGCGCTCGATGACGACACGGGCGAGGCCGGCATTGACGAGCTTGTTCTTGAAATATGCGCGGATGGCGAGGTCTTCGTGCAGCTTGGTCGTGTAGTCCTTGCCGCTGGCATACCATTTGGAGCGCCAGTCTTTGCTGACGGCGAGGCGGAAGGCGATCGGATTTACTTTTTGTCCCATGGTGTTAGGTGGAGAGTGTTATCGGGGATGGGTTACGCGGTTGCCTCTGCGGCTGCGGGCGCTTCCGCTTCGGCTGCCTTGTCGGCTTTCTTGGCTGCGGCCTTCTTCGGGGCGCGGGCTTTCTTTTCAGGGGCGGCACCGACGAGGGTGATGGAAATGTGGGACGTGCGCTTAAGGATGGCACCCGCAGAACCCTTGGCACGCGGCTTGAAGCGGCGCATCGTCGGGCCGGCACCGATGACGGCTTCCTTGATGACGAGCGAATTGGTGTCGAGGGAGAAGTTGTTCTCCGCATCGGCGATGGCGGTCTTGAGGGTCTTGCCAATGAGGAATGCCGCCTTCTTCGGGGTGAAGGTCAGGATATCGAGTGCGTTGGAAACAGGGAGACCCTGGATTTCGCGGGCGACGTCACGCGCTTTCTTGGGCGAGAGACGGACAAATTTTGTGGTGCTGGTGACTTCCATGGTCGTCGGTGTTTTGAGATTTACGGGAAAGTTAGTTTTGTGTGAGTAACACGGCGGTATCGCCGAGGCGCGGGGTATGATCCTTAGAGTCGATCTGTTCTACGAAAGCCCCCGAGACGGAGCGGCGGACGTCCGCGAGGATCGCCTTGCCGTATTCCTGCTGGCCATGGAGGAGGCGGAATGTCATTCCGATCATCGCTCCCTGGGTTTCGCCGAGATTGAGGACTAGCATGCCGGTGGCTTGATCCATGCTGACGATTTTCGCCTGCTGGAGGTTGCCCGTCCGGATATCGGGAAGCGGTTTCTGGCGGAGACCGCTGACAGAGTCAAGCTCTCTCATCGCAGTTTCCACACGGAGACGCGCATCGGGATCGGAAACCACCGCCTGGCGTAGGTAATCCTGGACGGAAGCGGAAAAGCGCATGGCTGCTGCTTCGAGCCGGGCGTTACGCTCATTGGCGAGTTCGAGGTCGGCCGCTGCCTGGATCAGGCGGTCGTCGCCACCGTCGAGGAGGTTTTTGCCGAGGGCTTCAAGTCGTTCGCGCACCTGGTTGAGCTGCTCGGTGGATTTCTTCTCGGCCTTGTTGGACTCTACGAGAGCCTGCTGGAGGTTACGGTTCTGGCCCTGAAGGTCGGTAACGATTTCCTGGAGCTTATCGTTCGAGACCTCCTGCCCTATGCAAGGCACGACCATAGACAGCAGCCCGAGGGCGGCGGCATAGGCGCGTGTATGACAGATGGCAGGCATGAACGTTGGTTTGTGGAAAGTTTTCACCGCAAAGGCGCAGAGGTCGGGGAGGGACGCAGAGCTTGGCTTAGGTGTTTTTCTTCCTTGGAGTTTGAAATTTGAGATTTGAATTTTTTACTTCTTACCGATGCCGCCGTGGGCACGGAAGATACGGGTCGGGGAAAATTCACCGAGTTTGTGGCCGACCATGTTTTCGGTGACGTAAACGGGGATGAAGGTCTTGCCGTTGTGGACGGAGAAGTTGTGGCCTACAAAGTCCGGGGTGATCATGGACTTGCGCGACCATGTCTTGATCGGCTTGCGGTCGGATCCGGCTTCGGCGACGGCATCGATCTTGGCGAGAAGCTTCTGATCGACGAACGGGCCTTTCTTGAGGGAACGTGGCATAGGATGGTTGAGTGAGGTTTCGGGAAAGGGTTACTTCTTCTTGTTGTCGTGGCGTGACTCGACGATGAAAACACTGGTGGTCTTCTTCTTGTTGCGGGTCTTCTGGCCCTTGGCGTGACCCCATGGGGAAAGAAGGTGCTGGCGGCCACCACCGGACTTGGATTTGCCTTCGCCACCACCGTTCGGGTGATCGACGGGGTTCATGCACATGCCGCGGACGGTTGGGCGGACGCCCTGCCAGCGGGTGCGGCCTGCCTTGCCGGAGACCTCGTTCATGTGGTCGCGGTTGCCGACGACACCGATGGTGCAGTAGCAGCCTTCGTGGAAGCGGCGGATTTCACCGGAGCGCATTTTCAGGAGAGCCCAGCCACCATCGCGGCTGGAAAGGACGGCGCTTTGGCCGGCCGAGCGGGCGACCTTGCCGCCGTTGCCCGGAAGAAGCTCGATGTTGTGGACTTCCGTTCCGAGCGGCACCTTGCCGAGTGGCATCGCGTTGCCTACTTTCGGGGCGACGTTTTCGCCGGAGACGATTTTGTCGCCGTCGGTGAGACCTGCTGGTGCGAGGATGTAGGATTTCACGCCGTCCTTGTATTGGAGGAGGGCAATGCGGCAGGTGCGGTTCGGATCATACTCGATGCCGACCACGGTTGCTTCGACGTCGCGCTTGTTGCGCTTGAAATCGACCAGTCGGTAATGGCGCTTGTGGCCACCGCCGATGTGGCGCGTGGTGATGCGTCCGGTGTTGTTCCGTCCACCCGAGCGCTTGAGCGGGGTGAGCAGGGACTTCTCCGGCTTGCTCTTGGTGATCTCGTCAAACGACGGGAGCTCCTTGTAGCGCTGCGATGGGGTGAGGGGCTTGAAAGTTTTAAGTGGCATGACTCAGTGGAAGGTTGGAGCTAAGAGCAAAGAGCTTTGAGCTGAGAGCTTTTTTAGATGAGGTCGAGGGATTCGCCGTCCGCGAGGCGGACGATGGCTTTCTTGTAGCTCGCGGTGCGGCCTTGGTCGGCACGGCGTTTGCGGCGGAGTTTGCCGTCGTAGTTCGCGGTGCGGACCTTGACAACCTTCTTGTCGAAGATGGTCTCGACGGCCTGCTTGATCTCGAGCTTGTTGGCGAAGCGGTCAACCTCGAGGACTACCTCGTTGTTCTGCTCTTGGAGCAGGGAGGCTTTTTCGCTGAGGCGGACGTTCTTGATGACCTGGTAAATGTCTTTCATGGTCGTGGTTTTCTGGGGAAATTAGGCTGTGCGTTGGGCGATGGTCCCGACGGCATCGCCGACGAGAATGATGACCTTGGAGAGGAGCAGTTGCTCGACGTTGAGTTCCAAAGGGGTGACGAGCTGAGTCCAGGCGACGTTGCGGGCGGCGAGCTTTGTCGAGTCGTCGAAGTTTCCGACGAGGAGAACCTTGCGGTCGGCTTCGGTGACGTTTTTAAGCTCGGAAAGAAAGGACTTGGTCTTGCCGTCTGCGATGGCGAAGGAATCGACGGTGAAGAGTTTCTCGGCGCGGGTGAGGTCACCGAGGACGCGGCGCAGGGCGAGCTTGCGGACGGACTTGGGAACACTCTTTGCATAGGAGCGCGGGCGCGGGCCGAAGACGACACCACCACCGACGAAGATCGGGGCGCGCTTGTCACCGTGACGGGCGTTACCGGTTCCCTTCTGCTTGTAGATCTTCTTGTTGTTGCCGCTGACTTCACCACGGGTTTTGGTGCAGGCGGTGCCGGAACGGCGGTTCGCGCGGTATGCGGTGACGAGGTCGTGGACGGCTTGGCGGCCTTTTTCCTCACCTACGAGGACAAGGTTGGCTGCTTCGGCATCTGCTGCTGTGAAGGCTTTTGCGGACATGGCGGAAATTAGTTGGTTGTTCGGGAAAGGGCGGGACGCTGCTTATTTCTTTTTCGCGGCGCGGATGGTGAGGTAGGAACCCTTGTGGCCCGGGACGGAACCGGAGACGAGGATGACACCATCCTCTTCGCGGACGGCGATGACCTTGAGGTTCTGCATGGTGGACTTGGTGGTGCCCATGTGGCCGGGCATTTTCTGGCCTTTCCAGACGCGGCCTGGAGTGGAGCCGGCGGCGATGGCACCTGTCCGGCGGTGCATCATGTGGCCGTGTGCCTGAGGCTGGCCATGGAACTTGTGGCGCTTGACCGCACCTTGGAAACCGCGGCCGATCGTGGTGCCGATGACATCGACATATTGGCCGGCTTCGAAAAGCGCGAGGCCCGGATGTTCGGTCGGAAGCTCTGCGCCTTTTTCGAAACGGAACTCAAGGACGTGGCGCTTGGGTGCGGAACCGGCCTTTTTGAAGCGTGCGAGATCCGGTTTGTTGACGCGGAATTCCTTCTGGTCATCGAAACCGACCTGAACGGCGGTGTATCCGTCGGATTCGACGGTTTTCGATTGGAGGAGGGTGTTGCCCGAGACGTCGATGACGGTGACGGGGATGCTGGAGCCAGCTTCCTTGTCGAAGATGCGGGTCATGCCGATTTTTTTGCCTAGGAGTCCGAGTGACATTGCTTACTGGAAATTTGAGATTTGAAATTTGAGATTTGAAATTTGCCGGAGGAGCACCTGTCAGATCTTGATGGTGATATCGACACCGGCGGGGAGGTTGAGCTTCTTGAGTTCATCGACGGTGCGGGCGGTTGGATCGACGATGTCGAGGAGGCGCTTGTGGGTACGGATCTCGAACTGCTCGGCGGACTTCTTGTTCACGTGGACGGAACGGTTGACGCTGAACTTCTCAATGCGGGTGGGAAGCGGGATCGGACCAGCAACACGTGCGCCGGTGCGCTTTGCGGTCTCCACAATTTCGAGGGCCGAGCGGTCGATGGCGCGGTGATCGAAGGCACGCAGGCGGATGCGGATTTTCTGTGACATGGGATGAGGTGGTTGTTGGTTCTGAGATTTGATGAAAGCTTATGCAACGCGGTCGATGGCGATTGCCTCGACGATGTTGTTGGGCACCTGTTCGAAATGGGATGGGGTCATCGAGTAGGATGCCCGGCCGGAGGAAAGAGTGCGTACGGCGGTGGAGTAGCCGAACATTTCCTTGAGGGGAACGTTTGCGGAGACGACGGAAAAAGTGCCTTTCGATTCCATGTGCTGGATCTGTCCGCGGCGACGGTTGAGATCGCCCATGACATCGCCCTGGTAATCGTCGGGAGTGCTGACTTCCACGGCCATGATCGGCTCGAGCAGGATGGAGCCGGCGTGCTTGAAGGCGTCGCGCATTGCGAAAATGGCGGCCATGGTGAAAGCGTTTTCGTTGGAATCGACGTCGTGGTAGGAGCCGTCGAGGATGTCAACGTGGGTGTCGATGACCGGGTATCCGGCGATGACGCCGTTGAGAGTGGCCTCACGGCAGCCCTTGATGACTGCGTTAATGTATTCCTTGGGAATTGAGCCGCCGACTGTCTTGTTCTCGACGGTGTTCCCCTTCCCTGCCTCGTTCGGTGCGACGGAAATGATGACGTGGCCGTATTGGCCGCGACCGCCGGATTGCTTGATGAGCTTGCCTTCGCCCTTGGCGGACTTGGTGATCGTTTCGCGGTAAGTGATCTGGGGTGCGCCGGTGTTGGCGTCCACCTTGAACTCGCGCTTGATGCGATCGACGATGATCTCCAGGTGTAGTTCGCCCATTCCGGAAATGATGGTCTGGCCGGTTTCCGAGTCGGTCTTGACCATGAAGGTCGGATCCTCTTCGGAAAGGCGGGCGAGGGCGAGGGCGAGTTTCTCCTGATCGGCCACGGTG
>Ga0163144_10014043_pt1 | contig 16654 bp, 10 predicted proteins | sample OliLak19BULKMAT1_FD_123175 | JGI IMG/M metagenome (GOLD analysis project Ga0163144, IMG submission 123175) | Freshwater microbial mat bacterial communities from Lake Vanda, McMurdo Dry Valleys, Antarctica - Oligotrophic Lake LV.19.BULKMAT1 | ecosystem: Environmental > Aquatic > Freshwater >... | reverse complement strand
TGAAGCGCGCGACTGGGAGAAACTCCAGGCGGCCATCGCCGCCGCGCTGGCCACGGTCACCGCCCGGGACGCCCTCAACTGGTTCGCCTCCTGTGGCTACAGTTTCATTTAATATGCTCTAGCGGACGGCGACGACGAAGGCGGCTTGCACGCGCTCGACGGCATGGGCCGAGGCGGCCTTGTCGGAAACATGCACACGGGCGAGCGGCTCGCCCTTGCGGATGATTTCGCCGATCTGCCTGAGCGCATCGATGCCCACTTCGAAGTCAACCTTCGCGCCCTTCACGAGACGGCCGCCGCCGAGATCGCGGACCACTTCGCCGATTACGCGCGCGTCCACGTCGCGGACAATGCCGTTCCGGGGCGAGGGCACTTCGGCGATCACGGCGGCGTTATCGCCCTTGGCCAGTTTGGCGCGATAGGCGGATAGGTTCGCGCCCTGGGCGGACAACATCGCCTCCCACTTGGCGAGCGGCTGCCGCGTGGCGAGGCAGTCGGAAGCGAGCTTTCGTCCGCTGGCGATGGAGATTGTTCCGCCCGTGAGCACGAGCAGCTGCGCGGCACAATCGACGACCAGCGCGCGCAGATCCGCTGGGCCGCGGTTCTCCAGGCACTCGACGGATTCGCGGACTTCCAGCCAGTTGCCGGCCGAGCGGCCGAGCGGAGCGTCCATGGGCGAGAGAATCGACAGCGTGGCCACGCCGCAGTCGCCTGCCAGCTTGGACATTGTCCTCGCCAGGGTGACGGCCTGCGACTTGGTCTGCATGAAGGCGGCGCGGCCGAACTTCACGTCGAGCACTAGGGCGTCGAGCGATTCGCAGAGTTTCTTCGACAGAATCGACGCCGTGATCAACGGGATGGAAGGCACCGTGCCCGAGACGTCGCGCAGGGCATACATGAGGCGGTCGGCCGGAACCATCGTGGCCGACTGTGCGCCCATCGCCACGCCGAGGCGTTGGACCTGGTCGACGATCTCGGTTTCAGACAAGCCGGTCCGAAAGCCGGGGATCGACTCCAACTTGTCGAGTGTCCCGCCAGTGATGCCGAGGCCTCGTCCGGATATCATGGGCACGCGGAAGCCGAGGCAGGCCAGCAGAGGAGCGAGCGGCAACGACACCTTGTCCCCGACGCCGCCGGTGGAATGTTTGTCGACGAGCGGTCGTGGGTCCATGGGGAAGTTCAGCTTCGTCCCCGAGTCGCGCATGGCCAGCGTCAGCGCCTTGGTTTCGCGCGGGTTCAATCCCCGGAAGAACACCGCCATGAGGAACGACGCCATCTGGTAGTCGGGGATCGAGCCGTGGGTGAAGCCCTCGACGACCTCGGCGATTTCGGCGTCGGTCAGGATCGCGCCGTCGCGTTTGGCCTCGATGAGCGGCAGGAAGTTCATGGCGAACCGAGGAGTAGGCGGGCGGCGCGGCGTTGGCAAGCCGGTGAGTCGGCTTGAAACCTGCCGGCCTCTGTTGCGTCATGGAGTCTATGAATCGTTTGTTCGCCGGTTTCTTCCTGCTGTGCGGTCTGATGGTCGCGTGTTCCGCTGCCACGAACGGCATCGAGGTCCTGCGCGCCACTTGGACCGATGCCGCGCGGAAACGGGACGTTCCCGTGACCGTTTATTTGCCGGCTTCGTCCACATCGGCCGCGCCTGTGATCATCTTCTCCCACGGCCTTGGCGGCACGCGTGACGGCTACGCGTATCTCGGCCGGCATTGGGCCAGCAACGGATTCGTGTCCGTCCATGTCCAGCACCTCGGCAGCGACGCGGAGATCCTGCGCGGTGCGAAACGCCCGGTGGAATCGTTGCGCGAGGCGATCATGAACCCCAGGAATACGGTCGATCGACCCAAGGATGTCTCCTTCGCCCTCAACGAACTCACCCGGCTGAACACGGTCGAAGGCCCGTTCAAAGGGCGGCTGGACCTGAAGCACGTCGGCGTGGCCGGTCACTCCTTTGGCGCCCACACGGCGATGTCCGTCGCGGGAATGTCGTTTCCCACTCCCGTCTGGAACTTCGCCGACGATCGGTTCACCGCCGCCATGGCGTTCAGTCCCATGGCGCCGCGGACGCAGACGGAGAAACGATTCAGCTCCGTCCGGATTCCCGTCATGCATCTGACGGGCACGGCCGACGACAGTCCGATCGGTGAAACCCTGGCGAAAGATCGGCGCGTGCCGTTCGACCTCATCCGGGATGTGCCGCAGTTGCTTCTGACGTTGAATGGCGGCGATCACATGGTCTTCAGCGGAACTGAAGGCGTGCTGCGTGAATCCGCGCGCGATGCGATTCACCGGGACCTGATACTCCAGGGAACCACGGCCTTCTGGAATGCCACCCTCAAGTCCGACGACAAGGCCATCCAGCGGATGGCTGAAGGCGGATTTGCCAAAAATCTTGGAACCAACGGAGTGCTGGAACTCAAGGGGTGGAAGTTCCAGCAGTGACTTGGGACAAGTCCGTCCCGAATCGGGCCCGTGGCTGCTGGCGTGCCGGCCATCTCGGACTGAAGCGCGGCTATTCCTGGGCCGATGAAACAGAATGTGACGGCAGCGGTCAAAACAGGTGTCCCGCCACTGCCGGCCGAATCCTGCCTGCGGACTTTGCCCGACGACGTTGGTCGCCGGGTTGAGAACCGGGCGTAACGGCTGCTATGTTCTCAAACCCATGATCGGCAGATTCCCTCGCGTTCAATCCGTGGCGCTCTTCGTGGCGCTTTGGATTCTCGTCGGATTTGCCGACGCGGCCGCCCAGTCGCCGGCTCCGCCGGAGTCGCTGCGCACCCGTGAGTTCCGGCCGGGCAGCGTCCGAGGGATGCAGGACATTCCCCTCAGCCGGCTCCGGATCGACCTCTCGCGGCTTTCTGACAATGCCCGGACCAACGCAATCGGAAGGTTGCAGCGATTCCATTTCACCGGGCTCGACCTGGTCAGCCTGCGTGCCGACGAGTCGGGCGGAATCTTCTACGAGGACCACTTCGCGCTGCCGCCGGCGGAAGGGCTTCCGAGCGGCGGCTCCACGGTTCCCGTCGTCGAATCGTTGGTTCCTGTGAGCCCGTTTCCGACGAGCCTGGTTTTCCATAGCCGGCCGGGATCGACGAACGTCCTCTACATTAACTTCGCGGGTGAAACCGTCTCGGGCACGAGTTGGAATACATCACTCGGCCGGACGTCGATTCCGGCCACGACCTTCAGCACGGACGGCGATTTCACGACCTTCAGCGACGCAGAGCAACTCGCGGTCAAACGCGTCTGGCAGCGGGTCGCCGAGGACTACGCGGCGTTCAACATCGACGTGACCACCGAACGGCCCGCGACCTTCACGCGGTGGACCGCGCAGGCCCTGGTCACGCGCAACACGGACGTCAACGGCTTGGACAATCCTTCCGCCACCGCCGGCGGTGTGGCCTACGTGAACGTGTTCGGTTCGAGCACGTATTCGACCAGCCGTCCGGCGTGGATCTACTACAACAACCTCGCGAACAGTGAATCCTACATCGCCGAGGCCTTGTCCCACGAGATCGGCCACAACATGGGCCTCAGCCATGACGGCACGACCGACGGGCTCGACTATTACGGCGGACATGGCTCGGGCCAGACGTCATGGGGGCCGATCATGGGCACCGGCTACAACCGCAACGTCAGCCAATGGTCGAAAGGCGCCTACTACCATTCCAACAATTCGCAGGACGACCTCGCGATCATCTCGGGCAAGGTGGGCTATCGACCGGACGACCACGGCAACACAGCGGGCACGGCCTCGCAGTTGATCGTCGGCGGAGACGGATCGGTGGTCGCGACGACGCCCGAAACGGATCCGACAAATGCGAGTCCGGCCAACAAGGGCGTGCTAGAACGGAACACCGATGTTGACGTGTTCGCCTTCGTCGCGGGAACGGGCCCGATTGATCTGACCGTTTCCGGATGGGTGACCCCAGGCGGGATTACCCGCGGCGGCGACGTCGACATCGCGCTCGATCTCTACGATGGGGCGGGAACTCTCCTCCTGACCTCCAATCCCGCCGACCAGACCGGCGCCAGCATCCAGACCAATCTGGTCGAAGGCGCCTATTACCTTTTCATCCGCAACGTAGGAGTGGGCGATCCGCTGTCCGCGGCGCCTTCGGGGTATTCGAGCTATGGCGGAGTCGGCCAATACTTCATCAGCGGAACGGTCATTCCATCGGGCTTCGTTCCGCCACCGGTGGCGGAGTTGGCCGTGACCAACATCACCCAGAACGGCTTCGCCAGGCGCACGTTCAACGTGACATACAGCGGACTACTGGCGATCGATGTCAGCAGCATCGACGGGTCGGACATTCTCGTGACGAGCACGAACGGATTCAGTGCTTCGGCCTCTCTGGTGTCGGTCAACATCGGGTCCAACGGAACTCCCCGCGTGGCCACCTATTCCATCGGCGCGCCGAACGGCATGGCCTGGTCGACGGCCGACAACGGGGCCTACACGGTGTCGCTCCTGCCCGATCAGGTGCGCAACACGGGCGGCGGGTATGCGGTGGCGAAGACCTTGGGCCAGTTCACCGTGGCGGTGCCTCGGGCCGTCTATTTCGCGTCGATGGAAACGAACCCCGGCTGGACCTTCCAGTCGCAGTGGCAATACGGCCGGCCCACCTACACGGCGTCGACCGCGCCCAAGGCGGGTTTCACCGGGTCGAACATTGTCGCCTTCAACCTGGCCGGGAACTACCCGAACAGCCTCGCGATTTCCTATGCGACCACTCCGGTGATCGATTGCCGGAACGAGACGGCGTTGACGCTGCGCTTCCAGCGCTGGCTCCGGCTGCGCAGCGGCGACACGGCCCGGATCGAGGTCTCCACCAACGGCGTCGCGTGGACGAACCTTTTCAACACCACGAGCTCGGTGACGGATTCCGCATGGCAGCAGGTCGTCTATTCGCTGCCTTCATGGACCTACGGCAGCCCGACCGTCCGCCTTCGCTGGAGCCTCGCCTCGGGAGCGTCCCTGAACGACATCGGCTGGAACATCGATGACGTGGAACTTCTCTCCGGCGGCAACCTCGACACGTCGCCGCCGCTGGCGCAGTTGGGCGCGGCGAATCTCCTGGTGGATGGTTCATCGACCCACGCGTTCACCGTGACCTACACCGACGCGTCCGGTGTCGACGTGTCGACGCTCGGTGTGGGCGACATCGTGGTAACCGGGCCGAACGGCTACGCGCAGCAGGCCGATTTCCTCGGTGTGGACCAGGCGCCGAACGGTTCTCCACGCTCCGCGACTTACTCCATCCCCGCGCCTGACGGCGTGTGGTCCATCACCAACAACGGCACCTACACTGTCACCGTCCTCGATGGGGAAGTGTCGGACATCTTCAGCCACTTCATGGCTCAGACGGCGTTGGGAAGCTTTGCCGTTGCGATCCCGGAAGACCCGCAGACGCTGCTGGTGAATCCGGTCATTCTTTCCGTCGAGGAAGGAGGCAGTTCGGCGGCGACCATCCGCCTCTCGAAACAACCGGCGGTCCCCGTCGCGGTTTCGGTCACGCGGCTGGGAGGTGATGCCGATCTCCAACTGACCGGTGCGGCTACGAATTTCCTCGATGCCTCCAACTGGTCGACGGGAGTCTCGGTTTCCATCACCGCGCTGCCGGACGTCGATCAGGCCAACGGCTCGGCCACGTTCGAGATCACGGCCGAAGGGTTCTCCGCTGTCACGCTTCTGGCCAACGAGGTCGACACGACCCCCAGCGTGGCTCTGACAACCCAGGTCAATGTTCCGGCGTGGGGAATGGTGTCGCCCGTGAGTGCCTCGTATGCTTCGGGCATCGTCGTGCAGGTGACCGCGACGCCGGCCAACTACTTCCGGTTCGATCGCTGGAGCGGCGACGTCACCGCATCGACCAACCCGCTGAGCCTGACGTTGGTTTCCAACATGACCGTGCGCGCCGAGTTTGCGGAGCTCTTGACGACCAATCATCCCACGCCTCTCTGGTGGCTGGCATCGTATGGGTTCGACGGCCCCGCGGAGTCGGCCGTCGATGCAATCGGCGTCAACGGAGCTCCCGCGTGGCAGTCGTATCTCGCCGGACTGAATCCCAGCGATCCCGCCAGCCGCCTCACGCTCAGATTGACGGTGCAACAGCCGTCCGGAGCCGTGGTCTTCGACTGGACCAGCGTGACCGGCCGCGTCTACACGGTGTCGTTCGCCACCAATGCAACACAGCCGTTCACACCGTTGCCCGGTGCCGGGCAGGTGCCGTGGCCGATCAACAGTGTGACCAGTCCGCCGACCTCGGATCCGATCCGCGTCTACCGTCTCGACGTCGCCAAGCCCCAGTGAGCAAGCGCCGATGACGAAGCAGGAAGGCCAGATCCCGAAAGAAGTTAGAAGTTCCAGGAACCAAGCGTGAAGCAATCACATGCCTGTTTCGCGAAATCTCCCTTCGGGTTTTGGCCTTCTGATTTCGGGCTTCGTCTTAGCCTCTGGCCTTCGGCCTTCGTAATTTCCCCCGCTCAAAGCCGTTGTTGAAACCTTGCCCGCCTTCCTTACTCTGCCGCGCCTAAACAGATTCCGATCATTCAACCCATCCAGAACATGGCACTCCGACTCGGCGACGAAGCCCCCAATTTCACTGCGGTTACCACCGAGGGCACCATCGACTTCCACCAGTGGCTCGGCGGCGGGTGGGGTGTCCTCTTCTCCCATCCTGCCGACTACACGCCCGTCTGCACCACCGAGCTGGGCATGACCTCGAAGCTGAAGCCCGAGTTCGAGAAGCGCGGCGTCAAGGTTGTCGCCATCAGCGTCGACGGCATCGACTCCCACCACGGCTGGATCAAGGACATCAACGAAACCCAGTGCACGGTGATGAACTTCCCCATCATCGCCGATCCCGACCGGAAGGTTTCGCTGCTCTACGACATGATCCACCCGAACGCCGACGCCACGGCCACGGTGCGGTCGGTTTTCATCATCGGACCCGACAAAAAGGTGAAGCTCATGATCACCTACCCGGCTTCCACGGGGCGGAACTTCAACGAGATCCTCAGCGTGATCGACTCCCTCCAGCTCACCGCCAAACACAAGGTCGCCACGCCGGCCAACTGGGTCGATGGCGAGGACTGCATCATCACGCCCGCCGTGAAGGATGCCGAAGCGGTGACGCTCTTTCCGAAGGGTTTCCGCACCGTGAAGCCCTACCTGCGCTTCACCCCCCAGCCGAACAAGTAGGGGACAACTGGCGATCGGGCGCATGAACAACTCCAAGCCCATTCCAGTTTATCGCTTCGCCACGTCGTATCTGAATGGTGTCATTCAGTGCGTTCTGCCTATGACCACGGAACTCGCAGAGATCATTCGTTCACTGCACAGAGACTATGGGCTCGGATATGAGACGCTTCCTTCCCATCTGTGCGATGGCGACACCACCGGTCCGGAGCCATTTGGAGTAGGCAAGGTGTTGGTCGAATCTGCTTCATTTCATCTTCACGAAGATTTCAGAAATTGGCGACCGTCGGCCTGATAGTTCGCCGCAGGGGCGCGATCATCGATGTGCCCGCCTTCCCAAAGCGCCGGAGCACAGGCGCAGTCCAAGACATGGCGGAGTCCGTAAGCGCCTCTCGATTGTCGCGCCAGCGTCTTGGACTGCGTGTGCTGCCGCGCCGCTTTTCCGAAGGCTACGAACAGGCCGCAGCGCCGAGCCCTCGCTTCGATGTTCGGCATTGAATGTTGGCTGTTCGATGTTCCCTTTTCCAAAACTTGCCCGGGCTGCTGGACCTTGGCCGCTGCTCCCAGCTTCACCGCATCCAGCGTCTTCATCGTCGCCACATAGAACGTGCCGTTGGCGTTGACGACGGTGGCTCCGCAGCAGCAGACCTACGCCAGCACCGGCGCCGTGAACGCCATCCCGTGCGCGTCGGCCACGGCGCGATGGGTGACGTGGCCGCCCATGACGTTGATTCCTCCGAGGAGCGCGGGCTGGCGTTGAGCCGCCTCGGTCAGGCCCAGATCCGCGAGCTGTTCCACGAACCGATAGGTCGCGTTGGTCAGAGCTTGCGTCGCCGTGCGCGCATAGGCGCCGGGCATGTTCGCCACGCAGTAGTGCGTCACGCCTTCTTCCACATAGACGGGGTCGTCATGCGTGGTCGGACGCGACGTGTCCGAGCAACCACCCTGGTCGATGGCGATGTCCACCAGCACGCTGCCGGGCCGCATGCGGCGAAGCATGTCGCGATGGATGAGCTTGGGAGCCTTGGCGCCCGGGACGAGCACGGCGCCGATGAGCAGGTCGACGTCGGGCAGGAGATCCATCAGGTGGGCCTCGCTCGAGTAGAGCGTGTGCGCCGTGTGCAGCGTGATGTCGAGGAAGCGCATCCGTTCGATGTCCACTTCGAGGATGGTCACATCGGCCCCGAGTCCCTGCGCCATGCGGGCGGCGTTGACGCCGGACACGCCACCGCCAAGCACGACGACCTTTCCGGGAAGCACGCCGGGCACGCCGCCGAGCAGCGTGCCGCTGCCGCCGAAATGTTTGGCAAGGAAGTAGCCGCCCACGAGCACGCTCATGCGCCCGGCGATCTCGCTCATCGGTTCCAGCAGGGGCAGGCGGCGGTTCACCTCGATCGTTTCGTAGGCGATGCCGGTGACGCCGGACTTCATCAACGCCTCGGTCAGCGGCTTGCTAGCGGCAAGGTGCAGGTAGGTGAAGAGGATCTGGCCCGGCCGCAGCAGCTCGAACTCCGCGGGCAGAGGTTCCTTCACCTTCACGATCAGGTCGGCCCGGTCGAAGACGGCCTTGTGCTCGGCGACCATGTGGCACCCGGCGTTCTCGTAGTCGGCGTCGGGATAACCCGCGCCCACGCCGGCGCCGCGCTCCACGACGACGGTGTGGCCGCGCCGGATGAGCTGGTAGGCCGCCGACGGCAGCAGGGCGACACGGAACTCCTTGGTCTTAATTTCGCGGGGGACGCCGATGATCATGGTGTTAATGGAATGGGATTGGGTTCTGGTCGCAAGCTACCCCCGCAGCGGAGCCCCGGCGGTGAAGGCCATCAAGTTTCGTTTTCCACGACGTCGTGGGACTTAGGGGCCATCGATCGTTTCCGTCCCAGCGGACTCCCACGTGCGGCGGCGAGAATCGCACTCGCCTTGGGACAGGTTGCGGGGCCAGCCTCAGCCACCGCATGGAAGAACCGACCATCAGCAAACCCGACGCCGTCGTGGACATGCTGCGCTTCGAACGCGAGCTCCTGGCCGACGGGACTTTCCCGATCGCCGGCGTCGACGAGGCGGGACGCGGCCCATTGGCTGGACCGGTCGTCGCTGCGGCGGTCGTATTCCCGGAGAAGTGGCTTCGCGACGGGCTGCCGGAACCGCTCCGACGCGTGAACGATTCCAAAGAGCTTTCCGCCGGACTGCGCGAGGAGCTTTGCGGATTGCTGACAGGCAATTCCGAGATCGTCTTCGCCATCGCCGAAGCCGATCCAGCCCGGATCGACCGGATCAACATCCTCCAGGCGACGCATTGGGCGATGAACGAGGCGCTCCAAAAGCTTTCCCGGGTTCCCCAGCACGCGCTGGTGGATGGACTGCGGGTGAAGTCGCTGAAGTATCCTCAGACCGCCCTTGTGAAGGGCGACTCGCGCAGCTACTCGATCGCCGCGGCCAGCATCCTCGCCAAGGTGACGCGGGACCGGCAGATGATCCGGCTCGACGCCGACTTTCCCGGCTACGGCTTCGCGGAACACAAGGGCTACCCGACGAAGGCGCATCTCGACGCGTTGAAACGGCTCGGCCCCACGCCCGCGCATCGGCGCAGCTTTGCGCCGCTCAAGGGAGAACAACTCGGGCTGCTATGAGCCTGTTGTCCCGGCTGCTTTTCTGGCGCAAGCCGGACGAAACGCCGGAGCATCTCCGTCGTGGCGCCCTTGGTGAAACGGCCGCCAAAAAGCACCTCCAGCAACTCGGGCTGAAGTTCCTCGCCGCCAATGTCCGCACCAGACGCGGCGAGCTCGACCTGGTTTTCCGGGACGGCGAGTGCCTGGTGTTCGTCGAGGTGAAGACGCGATCGAGCGAGCAGTGGTCCCGACCGGCCCGCGCCGTGGATTCCTCGAAGCGCACCAAACTCTCGCGGGCCGCCTTCGACTACCTCTGCATGCTGCCGGATCCGAACGTGAAGTTCCGCTTCGACATCGTGGAGGTGCTGCTGAAGGACGGGGAGGTGTCAGAGATCCGGCACCTGCCCAACGCTTTCAACCTGACGCGCGGTCCCGTTCGGAGGCGCTGAGCCGGCGAAAGAAAAACGGCGGCTTCGTTTCCGAAGCCGCCGTGTTGAGAACTTATTGAAGAGACCGGATTACAGGCCCTTGGCGATGACGAGTTTGATCAGGTCGCCGACGCGGTTGCTGTAGCCCCACTCGTTGTCATACCAGCTTACGAGCTTGAAGAACTTCGGGTTGAGCTCGATGCCGGAGCCGGCGTCGAAGATCGAGGAATGGTTGTCGTGGATGAAGTCGGACGAAGCGACCTCGTCGGAGGTGTAGGCGAGGATGCCCTTCAGGTAGGTCTCGCTGGCCTTCTTCATCGCGGCGGAGATCTCGGCGTAGCTGGTCTCTTTCGTGGTCTTCACGGTGAGGTCCACGACGGAGACCGTCGGGGTCGGCACACGGAAGGACATGCCGGTGAGCTTGCCCTTCACCTCGGGGCACACGAGCGCGGTGGCCTTGGCGGCGCCGGTCGACGACGGGATGATGTTGATCGCGGCGGAACGGCCGCCCTTCCAGTCCTTCTTCGACGGGCCGTCCACGGTCTTCTGCGTTGCAGTGTAGGAATGGATGGTGGTCATCAGGCCTTCCTCGACGCCGAAGCCTTCCTTGAGGAGGACGTGGACGAGCGGGGCCAGGCAATTGGTGGTGCAGCTCGCGTTGGAGATGATGTTGTGCTTCGCGGCGTCGTATTTGTCGTGGTTCACGCCCATCACGATGGTGATGTCCTCGCCCTTGGCCGGGGCGGAGATGATGACCTTCTTGGCACCGGCCGTGATGTGGCCCTTGGCCTTTTCGGCTTCGGTGAAGAGGCCGGTCGACTCGATGACGATGTCGACGCCGAACTTGGCCCAGGGGAGCTCAGCCGGGGTCTTGGCGCTGACGACGTGGATGTCCTTGCCGTTGACCACAAGCACGTCGTCCTCGGCCTTGTCGGGGGAGGATTTCTTGGACGACACGGTGCCGTTGAAACGGCCCTGGGTGGAGTCGTATTTGACGAGGTAGGCGAGGTTGTCGGCGGGCACAATGTCGCCGACGGCGACGACTTCGATTTCTTTGCCAACAAGGCCCTGCTCGACGAGGGCGCGGAAAACCAGACGGCCAATTCGGCCGAAACCATTGATCGCAACTTTGATAGCCATAATTCAGTTCAAGTATCGGAAACCAGTTCGGGCTCGAACGGAATGTCGAGCGGCAGGTAATGTAGCTGAGGGGAGATCGACAGCGTCAATTGGTAATTCTGGCAGCAAACCTCCGGTTACTTCGAGAGCACCCGGTAGAACTTCGCCGGAGGGACCGGCGCCGCGGTGTCGATCACGCGGAGATAGCCGTTGGAAAGGACGGGGGTGACCCCGAGCGAGTTCCAGACGGGCGCAGCCGGATTGGTCGAGGACTGGACTTCAAACAATGAAACGTCCCCGGCCGAGAAGGCCGATCCATCGGGCTTGCGCAGGAGCAGGAGCGTGTTGTTTCCGGACGGACCGATCAGGCTGACAATCTTCGACGAGGCCGCGGCCGTGATGAGCTTGGCGGGGCCTGTGTCGAGGCCGAACGTGCCGTAGACGATCGGCCGGATCTGCAACGCGAACGATCCGGCTTGGCTGAAGGCGATGGTTGCGTTGGTCGTCACGGCCAGCGTGTCGGTCTGCGGAGCGGTCAGCTCGTCGCAGTTCGTGAACGCGATGTCGTCGACAAGCCAGCCGGTGGAGGAACTGATGCCAGAAAAATAGGAGCCGAAGGAGAACGTGAAGTTGAAGCGGAGCTGGATTGAACGATCGGTAAAGCTGGAAAGGGAAAGCGTCCTCAGGTTGAAAGACCCTTCGCCACCTCCGCCCGTTCCCGCTTGAGAATACAGATCCTGCCAAGAGGATCCGTTCAGGGAGACCTGCACCTTGGCTACCTGATCCACTCCAGCGAAGCCGAGCCGGCTCTGGAATTGGAGCTGGCCTCCGTTCCGGACGAGCACCGTGCGGTTGATCTGGAGGATCTGGTCGCCCGGCACGGGATGGGCCAAGTGGAATGAATTCGCGCCGGATGCCTTCAGGTCGGACACGATCACAGGATACAGGCCCGACGTATTGGAGATAACTCCGCCGAGGCCGTTCTCCGCGCCTTCGGATCCCGCCAGATTGGTTCGGAGGGAAAGGATCGTCTGATAGCCAGAAGCCTTGGCCACCGGGACGAAGGTGAACGCGCCGGAGGTTCCCACCGCGACTGCGGCGGGGCCGCTGATTACTGGATCCACCGAGTCAGGGCCCTTGGTCGCCGGATCGAACACCGTCACCCGGTAGGAGAAGTTGCTGCTGTTGGCCCCTATCACGACGTTGTTCAGGGTGACCTGGTAGACCGTGTCCGCCGTTGGCACCGGATACGACGTGGTCGCGTTGCCGCTGAGCGATCCGGGCCGGAAGACGATCGTCTCCTCACCTGCGCCCGGCGTCACCGTCTCGATCGGCGCCGTGATGGCGACACCGTTGGAAGTGACCGTGACCGCCGTGCCGGAGAAGTTCGCGCCCGGAAAGGAGAAGGACCAGCGGTTGAAGGTCACCGGGCTCGGCACAAACCCCGGCGGCGGCCAGGCCACGAACCCATCGCGCGCCGGCGGACGCGCACCGCCGTAGTTCCCGTCGAAGACCCAGATGGCGTTCGCCGAGGAAAAGCTCCCGGCGGCGGGAAGGTCACCGGTCCCGAAGATCTGGGTCTGCGGATACAGCAGCCAACGCCGGTGACCGACGGCGACGTTGCCCGCTCCCTGGTCGCGGATGAACCCGTCCACCGCCGACGGCCCCGAACTGCCGATCGCGATGTTCGCATTTGCGGCCGCGTTCGAGCCGACCAGCGAAAAGCACGACCACGTGTTCGGCGGGGTATGGCTCAGGGCGTTGTTCGCGCTCATCATCAGCGCCGCCTCCTGGACATTTCCGTTGAACGTGGCGTCCAACGTCGTGGAGGACGGCAAACCGGCCATGGCGCGGTAGTAGTTGATCCGGCGCAGCACGGCTTCCTTGAAGGTGGAAGTGGTCGTGCCGGCGACGCAGTTGGTGACGTTTCCGTTCCAGCCGCTCGCCACGCCGACCGACGCGGCGTAGACCGAGTTGAAAAGGTTGCGCGACTCTTCGCGGTTGGTCGTGACGACGCCGTAATTGCCCGTCAGATCCATCAGGCGCGGCTTTGATTTCGGCAGTTGCGCCACCAGTTCGGCGGTCGGCGCGGCGGGGACGGGGCCGAGCTGCGGCTCGGGTTGGACGCCCAGTTCAGCCGCGATCAACGCCGGGCAGAGCAGGAGCAGGAGGATGAGCGGTTTCATTGCAGGAAGTGTCACTTCACGATGGTGGACCTCAGGAACCAGTTTGGCGATGACGGTTCTCCAGCGACCGGATCGAAGACCGGAACAATGATGCGGTTCCGGGAAAGCGCAGGAAGACCGAGGACAGTCCATTGGAATAGATTGGATGAAACTCGCACCGTTTGCGGGTAGCCCGGCGGGGAAAGGAGCGCGGCGACCCTGCGTGCCGCGAAGTCCGGGTTGAAGACGAAGACCGGCGCGGTTGGCACGATGGGAATGCGGTAGGTCTTCACGTTGTCCGCCGCGGTCAGATCCGGTGGATTGGAAACCAGCTCGGTCTTCAGCGGGAGCAAGCCGTTGTGCAGCGTGACGACGTCGGGCGAGCCGTTGCCGTCGAGATCGGGCAATACCACGGCGTAGTTCGCGCCGAAACCGCCGAGCCGTGTCTGGGAAAAGACCGGCCAGGTGCCGCTGTAGCTGCCGAGGTTGTAGAGGATCGAGAGGAAGCCGGTGTTCTTCTGTCCGATGACGACATCCGTCTTACCGTCGCCGTTCAGGTCCTTGGCGATCAGGTCCACCTCGGGATCGTCCATCAAAGCCGATTCGACGCCATAATTCCCCAGGATCTTGATCGACGGCGCGGGAACGAGCCGGCCGGGTGTGGAAGGGTCGCTGAGCAACGGGGTGAGGATCTGTTCGCCGGTGGGCTCCAACTTGCCGCGCACAACCACGTCCGGCCGGCCGTCGCCGTTGAAGTCCACCTTTGTCCGGATGTTCGGGGCCATGGCCGACAGTTCCAGTCCTCCGGCCATTCCGACGAGCGCTCCAGGCACGACCACCATGGGCTGGAAGGGTGTGAGTCCCCCAGTGCCGTCGCCCTTGAAAACCTGCACGTGTGCCTGGGTGCCGTTGCCTCCAGCCACCACGATGTCGATGTTGCCGTCGCCGTCGAAGTCGGCGGCGGCGACGCGGATCGGGTTTGCGACGACGCTGTCGAAGACGCGGACCATGGGAAACTGGTCGGCTCCGTTGTTCGGTCGGACGTAGATCTTGCCGTCGACGGGGTTCACGGCGACGAGTGAATCGAAGCCTCCTCCGGTCAGATCCCCGTTCATCAGGCCGACCCGGAATGTGATGTCCGGATAGACATCCCACTGGTTCTGCGGAGCGAAATTGCCCGCCCCGTCCGCCTTGATGACGACCGTCTGGCCCGCAGTGGTTCCCGACCAGGACCACGGCCCAAGCGTGACGACGATGTGGTTTTTCCCATCCGCGCCACGGAACGCGCGCGCGCCCGTAGGATGCAGTCCCGTGCTCTTGCAATAGTCGCCAAGAGGGATGTCGCGAACGACCGCACCTAGCAGACCCTGGTTCAACCGCACCTGGCAGGTGCCGGTGACCTGGCCGATCGCGACGATGTCGTTCTCGCCCCCGGTGCCGTCGAACTGGCCCGTGACAAGGATGGGGGCCAGGAAGGTGCCTCCTCCAAACGCGGCGAGTGGCTCGGTCAACGGATCGGTGGGTTCACGGAAGCCGTATGACTTCGTCGCATCGGCCAAGCGGACATCGAAGAGTCCGGCGCCGAGGGCTTCCGGTTTGAGGGAGACGTTGAAGCCGGGCGTCACGGAGCTGTTGGCCCCGACGGTGCCGAGCGAGAATTTGATGCCGTCTGGTATCTGGCTGTAGTTCGCGTCCAGCGCGAACGTCCCGTATCCGGGCGGCAAGGAGACCTTGAACTCCACGTTCTGTGCGGTAGTCGCGCTTGCATTGGAGAAATCCAGCTCCACCCGACTGAAGGTGACGGAGTCGATGGGCATCATATCCTTGGGCACATGGACCACTGATCCACCGGTGGTGGTCGGAAAGGCCGGGCTGGTGAATTCGGAGGTGTTATCATCGGAATCCTTGGCATACATCGGGATCCCACGACCGACATCGACAAGCGATACCGGCAGCGTGATGTCGAAGGTCGCATCGCCGTTCGAATCGGTTAAGACCAGTTCCACGGGCGCCAGCGAGAAATTTCCCACTCGGGCAGCGAAGAGGGCATAGGACATCAGCGGAAGTCCCTTGTAGGTCCCCATGACCCGCCACGATAAGGGGTCGGCCTGCTGGGCGGCTACCGAAGTGATGACGGGAGGATTAATTCCGTTGTTGGCATTGGGTCCGTAGAGGTCGATGGGCGCATGGATTCCGGCCTGGTAGAAGACGTTGAAGGCAAAGCTGACGCGGTCCTGCAGGTAGAGCGCCACACCGTTCCCGCCATCGCCGGAAGCGATGAAGTTGGGCCAACCCAGCGCGCCGATCAGGACAGCGGTCGCGAACTCGATGCGGATGGCGTGTTCCTGATTAAGCAACAGCCTGACGAAATCGCCGACCGTGGGGTCGCAGTCGTCGCAGACCTTCATAAGCCCCGGCCCGGTCGGGGCCGGCGGTCGCGGGTCCGCCGTGAAGCCGATGCGGTTGCCATAGACCTGCACCCCAGAAACCAGCGGGGTCGTCTGGAAGGGGCCGATGAAGATGCCGTTGTTGGCGTTGCCGGAGATGACGTTGCCCGCGCCCGCGTTGGTCCCGCCGATGAGGCAGTTGGTCACGCCCCGGCTCACGACGATGCCGTTGCCCTTGTTGCTGACCGCATAGGTCCCGCCCGCGTCGGTGCCGATGAAGTTGCCCTGGATGACGTTGCCATTGGCGCTCGAGAATGAAAACACGCTGACGCCGCTCTGTCCGTTTCCGGAAACGACATTGCGGGCGGCCCGGGTCGTTCCGCCGACAAGGTTGTTGTTCCCCGAAATGTCGACGCCGAATCCGGTCGCGGCCACGGGCTGCGGCGGTTTCTGTCCGGTGACGTCGAGTCCGATGAAGTTGCCCTGGACCACGTTGTTGGAGCTATCCAGCGCCACTCCCGAACTGCTGTGGCCGGAAAGGAGGTTGCGTGAACCGGGAAGCGTTCCGCCCACGCGGTTGCTCCACGCGCCGGAGGTGATGTAGACGCCGCGCGTGTTCGGGATGGCGTTGGTGCCGGACGGACCGGTGCCGATGAAGTTCCCGAGGACGACGTTGTTCCGCGAATTCGTGCCGGAGATGCTGACCCCGCTGGCCGTCCAGCAAAGAATGTTGCGCGCGCCGGGAGCC
>Ga0163144_10014041_pt1 | contig 16655 bp, 18 predicted proteins | sample OliLak19BULKMAT1_FD_123175 | JGI IMG/M metagenome (GOLD analysis project Ga0163144, IMG submission 123175) | Freshwater microbial mat bacterial communities from Lake Vanda, McMurdo Dry Valleys, Antarctica - Oligotrophic Lake LV.19.BULKMAT1 | ecosystem: Environmental > Aquatic > Freshwater >... | reverse complement strand
CTGATCGGGCTGTCCACAGACAGCCCCGACCTGAACCCGATCGAAGGACTGTGGAAGTGGATGCGGGAGGACGTGACGCAACACCAATGCCACGACACGATGCCTGTTCGACGCGTGACAAGCCGTTCGTGGACCGCATCAATCAGGATCCGCTCGCAGTCGTGAATCGATTGCGGCCGCGATTCGAACTCGATCCGGAACCGGAAAAACTCCGGTTCTCAGCATGAATCGGGTTTAAGGGAGGTCCTTGATCGGGTCGGCCGCGAACTTCCGCATGGTGGCGACGAGTTTCGTGGAACCGTCCCGATAGCGGAACGTCTCCTTGAACTCGAACCAGCGATTGCCGGTGACCGGGTCGATCGCCCACTCGGACACGAACAGGATGCCGTCCGGAGCGAAGTGCATACCCACCGGGTTGATGACCTGCGGCGCATCGGCTACGATCTCGACCTGAAAGCCGAGCGGAGCGAACAAGCCCTTCAACTTGGGGTCGAACTTGCCCTGATTGACGTATTCGATCGGAAACGGTGCCGGCTTGGGCGGCGACTGAGGCGACGCAAAGTCCGCCGGCGGAGCGGGCGGATTGGCGGCCATCAACAACGGCAACGCCAAGAGCGTGAGGATGCGCACGAGAGAAACTCCGGAAGAGAGGAGCACAGGCAGGTGCAGCATCGTTGCCGCGTGCTGCCGGCCGTGTCAACAGTGTAAGGATGCGGCAATCCGCGGAATTCGGGGCAACTCTGTCGATTGCGCGGCCGCGGAAAGTGCAGGGCGAACCGCCGTTCGACTTGTCTTTTCAAGACTTGGGAAGCGTGTAAATTGAGACGATTCGCCGGGGTAGCTCAGCGGTTAGAGCGGTCGCTTCATAAGCGATAGGTCGCCGATTCAAACCCGGCCCTCGTTACTCGACTGGACTCGTTGCAGCCGAAGCATTCACGATGACCGTCGGGCGGTCCGACGAGCGGCGTCTGAATCTTCCCGGCACCGACTACGCTGACCTCTACGACCCGCTCACCGCCCGGAATCGCAGCGACCCACGCTCAAATGCACTATGTCCGGGCTGACGGCTCGAAGACGTCCGAGGTCGGGGAGTATCGGGCCGTCGTCCGGGGCGTGCTGCCGGGCGTTGCGGGCCTGCTGGAATTGCAACTGCTTTCCGGAATGAACACTTCGGCGTCTTCCACTTTACGCGCCCGCACTGGGCGGTCCTGTCGCGTCCGGTTTCCATGCCGCTCATACCTGCCGCACGAGGGCGGCGGCCGGGTCGCAATCGGCATGAACGGGTCACCGGGGATGCAGGTAGCGGGAGAGCTGGATTCCGGGGAACGATTGGCTCGAAGCCATCGTCACTATGCCGGAGCAACTCTTTTACGAATCGACATCGCAACCTACATGCGGATGCACACCAACCGCAAGCCTAAGACGCGCAAGAGCGAGGTGCAGTCGATCGACGCCACAGCCATCACGATCGTGGGCAGCAAGCGTATTCGGCGTGAATCGAGACGACCATCCCCCGGCTTCGCCGCATAAATTAAGGTAGGCAGACAATTGCGATCGAAGGTTGTCGTCTCCAAGATCGGAAGCGGAAAATGTTTGGAGGCGGCGAAGTGCGACGTTTGCTTCGTTGAGAATCCCATGCCGGATTCCTGCTCTACTGCCTTAGGCACGGCAGCCGATTGGAGTCGGTACAGGCCCGCATCCGACCAAACGCGTTACGGGGCAATTGGGCGTGATGGAGCGGGGGCTTGTACTCCTTGGATGGGGCTTCAGCTCGACGAGTCGCGGCTTCGGCTTAGGGCTTGGATGAAGTCGGCGACGCTTCGGGTCCGGTCCTCTCGACGTTTCCTCAGGGCATTCATGATCGCTTCGTTCAAGGCGGGTCGGATATCGGGTCGAAGCGCCGCCAGGGGGCGGATCGCCTCGCGGACGACGGCGTTGAGCTGCGACGGATAATCCGGCTGGATTGAAATCGGCGGGACGCCGGCGAGAGCTTCGTAAAGGCACGCGGCGAGGGAATAGAGGTCGCCTTGTATGGTCGGCGGCGCCTGCTCGACGATTTCGGGCGGTTGATAAACGCATTCGCCCAAGGGCGCGCCGCCGGAGCGGGTGATGTCGTGCATCGATTGCAATTCCACTTCCCGCAAAAGCGCGAAGTCGCCTAATTTTGCGCGGCCCGTCGCGGAGAACAGAATGCAGGACGGGTTGATGTTGCGATGGAGCAGTCCGCGTTCGTCCGCGGCCTGGAGAGCGGAGGCGATTTCAAGGCCGACCGCGACGACTTCGTCTTCGGAGAGCCGGCCGACTTTGAGGCGGTCGCGCAGACTGCCGCCGGACAGGTATTCCATGGCGAGGAACCAGGAACGTCGGCCGTCCTTGTGCTTCACGGAACCGCCTTTCACCAGGCGGACGATATGCGGATGCTTCAACTGCGCCGCCGCCGGGTTGCCGCGGAGGAAGCGCCGCAGTTGCAGTTCGTCGGCTGCAAATTCGTGCGGGTAAATGCGGAGCGCGGCCAGCCGGTTCACGTCCCCGCCCGGTCGGACGGCGCGATACAGATCGCCCGAGGCGCCGCGATGGACCCGCTCCAACAACAGAAAGCCTGCGAAGGGTTTGCCTGCCGGTCCGCCGACGCCGGAGGATTTTGTGCGCGGGGGAATCGGCGTGTCTGTCACGGTCATCGTCGTGCGTCCCAGTCGCAGTTCCGCGCCGCGCCGCAATCGCATCGCGGAAACGCGGCGCGTGCCGAAGAAGATGCCGGTGCCGCCGAGATCGTAAATCCACCAGCCGTCCTTTTGACACGTCAAGAGAGCGTGCTTGCTGGAGCAGGAGTCGTCCATCAGCCGGCATTTGCAGCCTGCGGCCGTACCCAAGAGCACGGGGTTTGGGCCGAAGAACTGCAGCGGTTGCGCGTGGCCTTCCTCGGTCAGCGTCACGCTCAGCGAGCCGACGCCCTTCGCGCCCGCCGGGTGGATCGCGTTCGCGTCGCTTCGGCGTTTCTTCCTCGGCGGCTGCGGGGGCAGCGGTACGGTGGGCGGCCGGTAAGCGGGCAATCGCCGTTGGGAACTGAGGCCGAATTCCGTGAGAGCTTTCAGCAGGTGGGCGGCGGAGCGGTAGCCGCGTTCAGCGGGTTCCTTGCGAATCAGCGCCGCGAGAATGTCCCGCAGCGAGGCGACGATGTTGGGCACGGCGGCCTGGAGGTCCGTCAGTGTGCGACGCGGGTCCGCGTGCCAGCCTTTCCAATTCACCATTCCCGCCACGCGATCCCGCTCCTCCATGACGAACAGCGTTTCGAATTTGGCGGCGGTGAGCAGTTCCAGCGCGACGTATCCGAGGCAATAGAGGTCGGACGTGTCGTTGCACGCCGCCGTACCAACGCGAAGCATTTCCGGGGCGTGGTAACGTGCTCCGGGCGTCGGGGCGAGCGGTTCGGCCTGCGCGTCGAAGCCGTGGCCGACGAAGCCGGCGAGTTTGACTTCCCCTTTCGTGTCCACGAGCACGGCGCGGCTGTCCAGCCCGCCGTGGCCGAGCTTGCGGCCGTGCAGTTCCTTCAGTCCCTCGCCGAGTTGCGTCATCACGTTCGCGATGAGATCGACCGGGAGTTCGCCGGTCTGTTCCGAGAGCTTGGCGAGCGTGCATTGGGCGTCCTCGTACAGTAGCCAACGGCCGCCCTCCGGGTCGAGCTGCAAAGGTTTGAGGAAGCGCGGATGTTGGAACTGCCGCTGGAAGGCGAACTCCTTGCGGAACTGAGCGGCCGTCCGTTCCGGGTTCGTCGCCGTCGCGGCGATTGACTTCCGCGTGAAGCGGGCGTCGCTGGTCGCGTGCTGCACGCGCTCCAGCGTCCAGTCGGTCGTTTCGTACAGCGTGTAAATGGGGGCGTAGTTCACGGGCGTGGCCACCTGTCGGTTACCGTCGGTCGGTGCGGAAACTGCCGTTCAGAGCCGTCAGACGGCCGTTGACGTAGCGTCGGGTCTCGTCGTAGAGCTTGCGGAGGTCGTCGTCGGTCGTGAGGCTTTCGCGGTCCAACTGCTGGCGGATCGCGCGAAATCGCTGGTAGGCCTCGGCGTTGCGTCCCGCCGATTCGCTGAGCCGCGCCGCCCGGAGGTCCTCCAGCAACCCCTTCGCGGTACGATCCGGATTCGCGTCCAAGAGTTTCTCGTATCGCTCGACGATCGCAAAGTGGCCGGGGCCGGTCGGCTGGTTGCCGTCGCCGCCGCTGTCCGCGAGGAAGGCGAAGGCAACGAACGGCACCGCGAGAATGATGATGCCGATGTACAGCCAATTGTTGTTCTTCTTCGCGACGGGGATCGGTGGGTCGCCGCCCGTGTCGACGGTCAATTTCAGATGAGTCGTTCGCGTGGCGAAGAGGATTTGATCGGTGAACCAAGTCCGCTCCGCCTCCTTGCCGAGAATGTACTTCCCGAGGTAGACCGACGTGGCGAGTTGATTGCGGACCAGAAATACGCCTTCGTCCCGCACGACGCGGATCTGACCGTCCCACGCGGGATCGGTGAGAACGAGGTGGTTGCCCGGACCCCGACCGATCCGCACTTCGGGAAGTGCCGCGATCTCCAGTGAACGACCCTCATCCGGGCCGGCGAGCACGACGATGCGAACGGACACGGACGACCCTCGGAAGTTCTCGGTCAGGGGCCGGGGTTCAGTCCGGCCAACAGAAACGGCGCAACGATGATGGCCAGACACGCGATCATGACCAACAATGCCGGACCCGTGATCTTCACCTTCGCCTCCTCGGCGGCCTGTTCCAACCACTGCACCCGACGATTCCGCAGGCGCGACGCGGTTTCGCTCATGACGAACGCCACGGGAACGCCGCGTTGCGTCGCCGTGACGACGGTAAAGACGAATTCGGAGAGATCCGCGTCTTCGATGCGGATGGCCATGTCCTGCAGCGCCTTCGCTTCCGGCTCGTTGAACTTCAGCCGCGCTTCCAGTCGGTTCAGTTCCAGGCCGATGGGATGGCCGTCGCTTTCCTCGGCGACCTTCCGGAGGCAGTTGCGGATCAGATCTTCGCCTGCGTCCATCATCAACGCGCACAAGTCGGTCAAAAGCGGCAGGCGATTGCGGATGCGAAGCCGGTAAAGTTTCGCCTTGTTCCGGACGCTTCGCACGGCGAGCACCGGGTAAAGGTAGGCGAGGATCGCCGCGAAGACCAGCCCGGAAAGCAGGTCCGACGCGACCGTTCCCAGCGCGAGTGCAGGCAAAAACAACATTGCGCTCTCGATGCGCTTGATGCCGTAGTATTCGGCCGCGATCCAGTTCGCCTCCGGTTCGATCAGGTCGAGATCTTTTTGAAGTCGTTCGACGAGCGGCGGCGCGTTGCGGGCGATCCCCTCGCCGATTTCGACGACCAGCGGCTCGAACCATCGGAAGACGAACGACCGCATGCGCAGCGCTTCCACGCGCTCGCGCTCGGTCATCGCAAGGTGGACGTCGTCCCGCGGCGCGGCTGCGGCGTTCGCGAAGACCCAGGCGACCGCGAAGACCGCCGCTGCGACGCAGGCCGACGCGACGAGCGACGCGGGCAGATCCCAAAGCGACTCTCCGTTCATGCGGCTACTCCACGCGGTTTAGGATGGATTGCGCCCAGCGGACGCTCACGTAGACGATCAGCCCGACGCCGGAAAGCACGATCTGCCCGGAGGTCAGCGCAAAAACCAGCCCCGTGCCGTCCGGATCCATGAAGTAAAACAGGCCGAGGAACGCGAAGGGGAAACACGCCAGGAGCGTTACGACCAGCCGGCCCGAAGCCGTGTCCGATTCCTTCTTGCGTTCCACCCGCTGGATTTCCTCCAGGCTGAAGGCGATGCGGTCGAGCTTATCCGGCAGTTCGCCCCCCTTCTCGTTGGCGATGAGTACGGCGATGACGAAAATGGTCAGGCCGTCGATCTGAACTTCGTTTTTCAGTTCGGTGAAGGCTTCGCGCAGCGTCAGCCCGGTTTCGTTGACCTGATAGTCCGCGCGCTGCAAAAGCGGGCCGAACGGCGGCGGCAGCGTGGATGCGGTCGCCCGCAACGCCTGCGGCAGCGACAGCCCGGCCCGAACCTGATTGCTGAAGTTCCGCGTCATGATGACGAGCTGATCCCGAATCCGCGTGCGGTGCGCTTCGACCAAATATAACAGAAGCAAGCCGATGAGGTTGAAGGTAAGCAGCCCGAGGAACGCGCCGACCGGCGGCATCCCGAAACCGAAGGCGACGACGATCGCGACGACGCCGGACGCAAGCCAACGCCCGGACGACGCCGCGGGCAAATGCGCGACCGACATGCCCAGTTGCCGCATGCGCAGTTCGAGCACCTCGAAGAATGTCTTATTCATCTGGTTCAGCGCGCGGAACAGCGGGCCGACGCCGATGAAGACTGCCGTGCCGAAGAGCGACGAACTCAGAAGAATCAACACCGACTGGCTCATCGCTCTCCCCCGAGGCTTGCGCCTCGCAGGAGCGACACGGGATCGGTGATCCAGCCTTGTTCGACGAGTTCGGGCACGAAACTCGCCAGGTGGCCGGTCGGCATCAGCCGGCCGTAGACGGCGGGCCGGGCGAAAAGGGGAATCAATCGCAGTTCGCCCGCGCGATCCCCGGCGACGACCTCGACGACCGAGCTGACGATGCGGCCCTTCGGCGAGCGGTTGAGTTGCACGATGACATCGACCGCGGAGGCGATTTGCCGCCGGATGGCTTCCGTCGGCAGGTTCGAGTTTTCCGCGCGTTGGACCATGACCTCCATGCGGCCGACGGCGTCGTCCGGATTGTTGGCGTGCAGCGTGGTCATGGAACCGTCGTGCCCGGTGTTCATGGCTTGGAGCATGTCGAGCGCTTCGCCGCCACGACACTCGCCGACGATGATGCGATCCGGACGCATCCGCAGCGAGTTCTTCACCAGTTCCGCGATCGTGATTTCGCCTTTGCCTTCGAGGTTCTTGCGGCGGGACTGGAGAATGACGACGTGCTCCTTGGCCAGTTGCAGCTCGGCAGTATCCTCGATGGTGACGATCCGTTCGTGATCGGGGATAAAGGCGCTGAGGCAGTTCAACAGCGTCGTCTTCCCCGAGCCGGTACCGCCGCTGATGATGATGTTCTTGCGGCCGAGCACGGCGGCCTTCAGAAACGCGACCGCCGCCTCGCTGACGTAACCGTGCTCCTGATTCAACAGACTTTCGATGGTCCGCCGCTCGATCGGGAAGCGGCGGATCGTCAGGCATGGACCTTTCAGCGCAATCGGCGGGATGACGGCGTTGACTCGACTGCCGTCGAACATCCGCGCGTCCGCGAGCGGCTGCATGGCGTTGACGTGCCGACCGGCGTCGCCGACGATCTTCTGCATCACCATCTCGGTGATTTCGTCGTCCACGAAGCGGCGGCCGGAGTTCTCCAGCCGCCCGTTTTTTTCGACGAAGATGTGGTCCTTGTCCACGACCATGATTTCCGAGATGTTGACGTCGCCGAGCAGTTCCTGCAATGGGCCGTAGCCGTACCAATAGTCCTTGACGTCCAGCTTCAACTTGTTCAGCGCCAAGTGGCGAAGCAATGCGGACGCGGGCCGGGATCCGCCTTCGAGCACCTGCTGCCAATCGGCCCAGAAGTCCTTCTCGACGCGGCGGACCTGCTCGGTCGTATCCCCGGCGATGCCGACACCCAGTCGCTGCTCCAGGAGATCGACGACGCGTTCGCCGGCCTGCTTCTGATGCGTCTGCTCGGATCGCAACCGCGCCCAGGCGGCGGAATGCATCGTCGGCAAGCCGGTCTGCTTGGGGTCGCGGGCGATGACGCGGTCCAACAGTGAGGCGCGCACGTAGGCCCCGGCGAAGTGGTTGCCGAGCGGTGTCGTGTTCATGTCGTCGGTGGGGAACTGTCCGGTGGCCAGCGCGGCCTCGTCGATGCGGCCTTCGAGCTTCGTGATGAAGTCGTCGCCGTGGCTTTGGCTGATTTCCTGAGCCGACTTCTTGCCGTAGGACTTCGATAACTCCGAATGGATCGAGCGGACCATCTCCGAACTGGAGCGGTCGTTGTTTTTCCAAGAATGGATCGGCTCGTCGAGTTCCTCGTGATCGAAGAAGATGCGGATCTCGAAGCCCTCGAATGTCAAGCAGTCGTTCGATTTGAGCGGCGCCTCGTGAGCCGAGCCTTCGAGAATTTCCCGGCCGTTGAGTTTCACCAGCGTGGTGTCGAGCACGGCGGCGGTCCAGCTCCGCCCGCGCTTGCGGCGGATTTCAATGGCCCGCTGGCCGATGAAGCCGTTCAACAGCCGCACGTCGTTCGTCGCCGCGCCGCCCAGCGTGACCGGGTTCTTGCCGACCGGGACCGCGACCGGCGGCAGTGCGACGCTCGTGTGCGTGTTGACGACCTCGAAACGCATGAATCCCCTTTATTTCGCGCCTTTACCCAAATACTCGACGTGAGTCCGCGCGTTCGCCGATTCCAGTTGAGAAAATAACTTCTTCAACTCCGAGTCGTTGCTTCGCGGCACGGCAACGCTGATTTTGCGAAACTCGTCCGCACTCGACGACCCGACGGTCGAACTCGTCATCCCGACGACCCGATACGGCCCGATCGGCTTGCGGATTTCACTGTCCGTGCCCTCGTCGTAGTTGACGATCAGGACCGAATCGCCGATCTTCAGACCGGTCACGATGCGGCTCTGCAGTACGCGAAAGGTGTAGGACTGCTCGTCCGGTTTGAGTTGAGACTGGATGTTGTCCGTCCCTTCCGCACGCACGTCGGTAAACAGAACCGCTTCACCCAAGGTCACGTCCCGCGTCAGCCGACCGTGCAGCAGGTCGCCGCGCCGCTCCCACGGTACGGCCGATTTGAACAATTCCTTGTGCTCCGTCCGCACCGTGAACTTCACGAGTTGATTGCCGTCGTTGACGTTGGTGATTTCCGCCCCGGACTTCAGTTCGCTCGCGGCCGCCACCAGTTCCTTCGGCGTAGCCAAGCCGCGCACCACCACGAAGTTGACGATGCCGGCGGCCAACCCGAGGAGCAGGGGAATCACGACGCGGATCAGGTTGTTCATCGGTTCACCTCGTCGGCTTCGGGATCGATCAGAATCAGACTATGATTTGCCAACGGCAGGTCGAGCGAGTTCACGGACAAGACGCGGATCGTGCAGCCGTCGCGGCCGGCCCGCAGTCCCGAATCCGGCGGCGGCAGGTCCGCGATCGACCAGCCCCGCTCGATTAAAAGGCTGCGCCATGCAGGATCGGTCGCGGAGCAGGCTACCAGTTCCGCGACCGGCTTGCCGGTCGCGTCGGTTCTGCGTGCGAGCGGTGTACACCCGGGCGGCAACGGCAACAAATCCGCCGTCGCCGCCGTTGCCTTGGCTCCCCGAATCGGTTCGCATTCGATGGCGGTCCAGCGGCCGTCGCCGGACGGCTGAATCAGCCGCGCTGCGCACAAACGCCGCGCGTCGCCGTCGCCCGTCGTCCGCGCTTCGATGCGCATCGAAGCCAGTTGAACCACGTGATCCGGCCCGGCCGCGGCTTTCCCCGACGGTCCGGCCGCGGCGAGCCACCCCAGCACCGCCCGTTCGAGATTCCCCGGCGGCCCCGGCGCCGCCGCGGTCTGCAACTCGGTCGTCAGCGGCGTCGCGGTCGTCCGCCACGATAGTGCCCAGTCTCCTTCGGCAACGGTCCACGACCCTTCGAGGAGATTCGAGTAGGAACGCGGAAACAATGTCGTCGGATCGCGCGGGTCCGCCTGCGGCGTGAAAGGCGGCGCTTCGGTGCGGTCGAATACCGCTCGAAACGACTGGATCAGCAACAATCCGGCGAGCACGACGAACGTGATGGTCGCAATCCGCACGGCCCACGACACAGCCGTCACCACAGCCGATCGCGGAGTCGCGGGCGCAGCGGCGATCGAAACGGGCTTCTGCTCAACGGCGGGGATCGCTTTCACGGCACAAACAACCGATTGAAACCGAAGGGTTCGCCCACCGGCAGACCGTTGGCCGCTCGGTCGAGATTATAACCTGCATCGAGGCCGAGGCGGATGAGATTGACCGCGTTCACCAGACGACGCAGCAATCGCCGCGCGCCAAGGCTGAACCAGGACGCCAGCCGCAGCGGAACCATGGCCAATTGGATTGTCGCGATGACGCCGCCCAATATCGGACTGATGATCGTCACCAGGACTTTGCCGGCGACCGCGACGGCAACATTGCCGAGCTTGCCGACGGTCGCCGCTGCGACCATCAGTGGGTTAAGGCCGGGATTGAGTAGATCGGCGAACAATTGCGTCGCCCCGACCACCAAATCGCCGAACGTGAGATTCTTTGCAATCAGCTTGAACGGCTTCCGATGGACCTTGAAGTCGCCGAGAGCATCGAATGGTACGGAGCGATGGTGCCATGGTGCGTCGATCACGGCGGCCTGCGATTCTGCCTCGAAGTTTGTGCGACGGAACAACGGGCCGCCTGCAACGCGAATTCGCGTTGCCGCCTGCACCCGGCTCTCGGCGGGGTCGTGGCTCAAGAGAAAGATGTCGCCCGGTTTCGCCTCGGGTCGCTTGGCCCAGGCGTCACGCCTCGCCCGCGTCGCGGCCGCTTCCTTTGCGATCGTCGCGCGAGACATCAGAAACAGCCCGACGCACAGGAACAACAACAGCGGCAGAACGAGGACGAACTCGATCGGCGCCGTACCTGAGCGTCGCGAAGAGGCGTTCATCTTAAGACTCGCTCCGGGTCAGTGAGTGTTGGTCAGGCCGGGCAACTCGAACGCCGTTCGCTTCAGAATCGATTTCACGGCCGGTTCACGCTGCCACAGCATCGACTCCGGTAAACGAGTCGTCGGTACGAGCTTTGCCTGCCAATTGAGTTTGATCCGCGGCTCGGGTACGCCGGTCGGGATCGGGCAGGTCTCCCCGCCGCCGCCGGGACCGGGATACTCGGGTACGTCGACACTCCAGTTGAGCGTGTCCCAACCGACGCGCTTTTGGAAGCCGCGTCGAGACTCGTCGGGCTTCTGCGGGTTGGCGTTGTAAATCATCGTCTGGGCAAACGCGAGAAAACCGTCCGGGTTCGGCTGCCGATAGTAACCGAACGAGGCGATTTCGGACTTCGGACGATGCGCGAACGCCATCGTGCCGAAGAGTTGATCGGCCGTGCCGCTGCCGCCTTCGCGCGCCCAGCTTTCTTTTCCCTTGTCCGAGCCGTCCTGTTTCAATTCGCGGATAACGAGCAGATTGACGGGAATGACAAGTTCCTTAGCCCGCCTCGTCATCTCAATCGTGTATTCGTCGGTGTATTTTAGGTAATGGCATTTGAAGCGGGACAACAATAGCGCGTCCTCGCCGAAGTGAAGCCACGGCAGCCGCCAGCGTTGAATCCATGGCGTCGAGGCGCGGATCAACTGCGACCGTTCCGGGTGCTTCAGTTTCTTCGGCTCCGCGACGACGGGCAGTGCGAGCAGCGGCAGGCTCGTGTTCTTCCCTAGTCCCGGGAACAGCGTTGCTTCGGCCTGATGGTACTGCCCGAGTTTTCCGGCGGCTTCCTCGGCGGACAATCCGGCCTTACCGGGGATCGCCAGCGGCGTCGCAAAGCCCGGAACCGCACCGGCGACGATGCAGGAGTAACCGTAAAGTCCCGGTATTACAGCATATTGCAGCGATTTTTTGAACGGTACTGTCGCCTTAGACAGATAGTAGAGGCCGTCCAGCACATACCATTCAGACCAGGCTTTGTACTCAAACGCCATTGCCGCGATGACGACGGCATACCCTAGGCCCGTCAAAATCTGGCTGACGATCGGGATCGGAAAGTTCCCCATGAGCTTGAAGACCGAACCTATGGCATGGGCGATGTAAGCCCACGTCGTCACCTTTTTTAATTCGATGCGTGAATCGTAGATCGCCGCCCCTTCGCGGGGTTCCTGGGAAAGATCGTTGAAACCGACCGGCGCCATGATGCCTGCGATCTGCGATAGAGTTTTCGCCGCGTCATAGCTGAATTTCAGGTTGTTTTTAATCCCCTGCGGCGTCGGCTCCGCTTTCTTCAACCCATCGACCGGGTCGCCGCCCAGCGCATGATGCAGGACGACCAGTGCATGGAGTTCGCCGATGAGGTGATTGGCTGCCGTGACGGCGTTCATGCCGCGTGCCAATTCGATGCCCGCGCCGGTCGCGGCGGCGTCGGCGGCGTTCTGCGTTTCCAGCTTGCGACCGATCGTCTTGCCGACGTTGGCCAACAACGCGAAGCCGATCACCAATCCCAGCACCGCGAACAGCGACGCCAGGGACAGGAAACCTTCTTCGCCGCGGCCGGAGGACGATTCGTCGTTCATGGAAGTAACCCCCTCGTCGCGGAGCGGTAACGGATGCCCATCGTCCCGTCGGCGGTGTCCGGCGTTTCGGCGGGAAGAACGGCATAGGAGCGGATGGCGATTTCCCAAGGTGGACCACCGCGTTGCGACAACCATCGCGCGGGGCCGGGAATCCGCAACGGAGCCTTGTAGGTGACGGTGAATTTCAGGTCCGCTCCGGGTTTGCGGTCGGCGAGTTCGATTTTCGTCGTCGTCCGCGCCGAGGCGCAATAGTAACGAAGCCTCAGCGATTCGTAAGAAGCGCGCACTTGGGCATACGGCCGGCGGCGCGGTGCGGGTGCGTTCGGGTCATTCGAATAACGGCGGTGCGCTTGGGCATATTCCTCGGCGGCGAGCAGCGCGTTAGCGCTCGGCCCGCCGGCGAGTTGAATGTGCTTCCAACTCGTAGTTGCAAACGGTGCCATCGCGGTCGTCGTCGCCTGCTCGATGCGGGCGTCGCGGTCGGACTTCGGCTTCATACTTTCCCAAACGACCGCCGACCGTGCCCCGGCATGGGCGGCGTACATCGTGCCGACCTTGGCGACGAGGAGCCACGTCGCCTCGTAGGCAATCAGGATCAAGAAGAGGTAGACGGGAATCACCATGACGTAGGAAAGCGTGTAGGTAAGCCCGACTTCATCCGCGGCGAGGCGGGTGAAGGAGCGCAATCGCAGACGCCGGGCAACTTGTACGGCAGCCCCGCACAAAGACGCAATCGCCCCGAGCCAGATGGCCCACACGGCTTCAACGCCTCGAAACGCTTCCGCGAAGTCGATCATGATCGCAGCACTTCGTCCCTGGTTACATCAGTGATTACATCAGTGGCATGCCGAGCGAGCCGCCCAGCATGAACGCATAATTGTTCATCACCGATTCGTAGAGGTAATACATCATCGCCGCACCGGGAATGCACACGGCAGCCGTCATCACAACTTCCAACGCCACCATGCCGTGTCTGCGGAATCGGGATCGCGTCACGCTTATTCTCCGTTCGCATTCAGAGCGGTCGAAAGTAGACCGCCGTCAACAAGCCGATCGCGTAAAACGGAGCCATCGGCATGCCGAGTTTCAGAAACGGCCGCAAGTCGCGTTGCGGTCCGAGAAACAACAAGGGCAAGCCGATTTTTTCGGTCGCGCTCCGGACGATCGCCGCGAAAACCGCAAGCGGACCGACCACCCAGATCACGAAGCACAAGGCCGCGACACCCGCGACTATATAGCTGTCGATCAACCCTTCCAACACTCGCTCCGGTCCGAGAAACAAGCCGGACGCGGCCAGTAATTTCAGGTCCCCGCCGCCGCAGCCGAAGGTCGAGAACAGAAAAAACATCATCCCGAAGGCTACGCCGAATCCGAAAAGAGCATCGACTGAGTCGATCCGCGCGATCCACAACCGGGCCGGTTCGACCCGGCCCAGCCATTCGATCGTGCGATCCGCCGGCAAGAGTGCCGCGACCGCGAGCAACAATACGGCCCAAAGTGCTGCCGTGTACGTCGCCCAATTGTAAATTCGTCGGCTGCGCAGGTCCGTGACCACGCAAACGAGAAGCATCAGCAGAAATACTGCCCCGGCCGCCGAACGAAAAAGACCGGGAGCGTCGAACCAAGCAGCGATCGCAACAACCGCCGGAATGACTAGAAGCGGCGTCAGCAACGCCGTCCGCCACGGCCGTACGGTCGGCAGGGACGCCGCCGGCGCTTCGGGCTTATTGACGATGGGTGCGGCGGCGATCATGATTGGTTATTGGTTGCCTTTGGTGCCGTCCCACTGATCCGTGGCTTCCTTGGCGTTGCCCTTGTACCAGGCCTTGATGTCCTTCCAGAAGTACGCGATCACGCTCAGAATGATCGCGGACACGGCGAGGATCGCCACGACTTGCAGGGTTTCCATCCCCTTTTCGTCCTTGTGGAGCTTCTTCAACGACTTTAACATAACGGGTCTCCTGAAGTGCAGACGATGCGACAATATCGAACAGCGGCAGGGAAACTATCCCTGCCATTCCAACACGGTGTTGACCGAATCCTTGAACCACTTCTTGATGTCGAACCAAGCGAATTTTAGAAACAACAGCACGATGGACGAAACGGCAAGAATCATGACCACCTGAAGAACTTCCATCCCGCGTTCGTCCCGATGCAAGTTACGCAAAGCTTTTCTCACCTTGATCCCTCCATCCAGCCGGTCCGAGCCTCACCGTTAGAGATCACGTACCAATTGACGATCCTGAAGTAAAAAAATCGAATTACGTCGACGATGATGACCGCCGGGACAAGGGTCGCCACGACCCTTGGTGATCGACTTCAGCATAAAGCGTTGATTTGGGCCGGACATCTCACAGCGACCAAAAAGGTGATTCGGGCGGCGGCAACTTTCTCAGCTTCGGCCGTCGTGGAACATTCGGTTCGCAGTCCCGGCATTTTGACTTCGTAGTAACTTTCGGTGAAACGGTTGAGATGCGTTTCGAACCGTGAGTTGGGCAGGGAATTTTTCCCTTTGGTGACCGTCGGCCCCAGTGGCGTCATCGGTTCTTCGCTCGCGTTGCTTGCCGACTCGATCGAGCCGATGCCGAGCATTCCGAACACGCTCGCGAGCATTACGGATCGTTGCATCGCTTTCTCCTTACCCGTTCGGTCGAGTCGTATCCATTCACGACCGAATCGCTTCCTTCCGATACAGTCTCGGCGAATCGTTTCAAGCTGCGAACGCGAGTCTGAGGACAACAATATCTAATCCGCTTTCTTCTGCAAGTGCCAAATTTCCTTCGTCAAGGAAATTTCTTCCGGGCTGAACATTTGCAGCACTTCGCGGCCGAACCAGGAAGGTTTTCCGGTCCATTGCAACTTGCCGATGATGGTTTTGTCCGGTTCGATGCGTTCCGTCACGAACTGGAACAGCGTGCGAACGCGATAGCGGTCCTTGGCGTCCAGCCCACGGACTTCGGCGACCGACCGGACGCGGCGGGAGCCGTCCGGGAAGCGGGCAACCTGGACGACGACCTGCACCGCCGAGGCGACCTGCGTGCGGGCGACGTGGACCGGCATGTGCGATTCGTTCATGAGGCAAAGCGTTTCGAGCCTCACGAGAGCCAGCGCGGGCGAACTGGCGTGGACGGTGCTCAAGGAACCGTCGTGGCCGGAGAGCATCGATTGGATCAGGTCCAACGCTTCGCCGCGGCGAACTTCCCCCACGAGGATGCGGTCGGGTCGCATCCGCAACGAATCGACGAAGAGATCGCGGATCGTGACCGCGCCCGTGCCGTCCGGCTCCGGCGGCTTCGCTTCGAGATAAACCGCGTGCGGCTGAACCAGTTGCAGTTCGGACGAATCCTCGATGACGACGATGCGTTCGGCGGGGTCGATGGCGGCGGAGAGTGCGTTCAGCAGCGTCGTCTTTCCGGAGCCGGTGCCGCCGGAGACGAGAAGGTTGCGGTGGGATCGCACCGCGATCCGCAGATATTCGCCGGCTTCCTCGGTCAGCGAGCCGCCCGCGATCAGGGACGGCAGCCGCGTTTCGTTCCGGCTGAACTTGCGGATGGAGACGCAAACGCCGTTGCGGCTGGAGGGCGGGACGATGACGTGGACGCGGAACTTGTGCGGCTCGGGCAGGCGGGCGTCCATGCTGTGCGCGTCGCCGCCGATGCGGCGATGCACGAACTCGGCGACGTTGCGAACGGCGGCCAAGAGGGCATGTTCGTCCGCGAAGTGGCACTCCGGGCCGGCTTCGATCAGCTTGCCCTTGGATTCGTAATAGACGTGCTTCGGTCCGTTGATGAGAACTTCGGTCACGGTCGGCTCGGCGAACAAAAGCCCGGCCACCGGTGCGAACAGGTGGCGTATCGTCTGCTCGTAAATCACCGGTCGCAGGTCGCTCATGGTCGGCTCGTGGTTGCGGTCGACGACGTACGCGGGACGAGGGCGTCGGCGGAAACGGCGGACGGAAGAAAATCGAGGACCAGCGGCGTTTCCGGGCCTTCCCACGGTGCTGCGAGCACGAGAACGGCGGCAGCGGCAATGACGCCGCCGAGGATCAGCATCTGCTTGCCGTTGGACAAGCGCGACCATCGGCCGCGCAGTCCGCCGCGTGCGGTCGATTCGCTCGGCCCGACAAGTCCGGGATGGGGGAAGGGAGCATCGGCGAAGGGAACGTCGGCCGGGTCGCCCGGTCGGTCGAACGGCGGCGGTGCGTCCTCGCGGTCATCGTCGACGTCGTCGGTGCGGGCAACGGGTGGTTCCCACGGCGGCGCGGGTGCGGCGGCGAACGGCGGCGGCTTGGGCTTCACGTTCCGAACGGGAACGGACGGTGGCTGCGGCTCAGGGATTGCTTCCGGTTCGTCGTG
>Ga0163144_10014040_pt1 | contig 16656 bp, 10 predicted proteins | sample OliLak19BULKMAT1_FD_123175 | JGI IMG/M metagenome (GOLD analysis project Ga0163144, IMG submission 123175) | Freshwater microbial mat bacterial communities from Lake Vanda, McMurdo Dry Valleys, Antarctica - Oligotrophic Lake LV.19.BULKMAT1 | ecosystem: Environmental > Aquatic > Freshwater >... | reverse complement strand
TTGACGTCGGCCACGACTTGCTTCGCGTCGAGCCCGAGCTCCTTGCCAACGGCCGCCGAGGACTTGCTGATGTCGGGACCTCGACGCAGCACCTCGGCCACATGTGCGGGCGCCGGATCCAACGCGCTGCCAAACAGGTCCTTGTAGAGCTCGAGCGTGTCGGGATTCTCGACCGCGCCGCGAGCCCTCGCGAAGCTCGTGTACCGCTCGAGGTCGACGAAGAACGAGACCGCACCGGGCAGCACGCCGAACGTCCCCTTGGCCCGGGGCACGATCACCCCGCCGGTGCCGTACGCGCCCTGGCCAGCGAGACCTCGGTCATAGAATTGTTTTAGGCACGCTTGGCAATCGTAGTAATGTCCATCCTCGAGCGCGCCATACGAGCAGTCCAGCTTCGCCGTGCGGTCGTACTTCGGGATCACCTTGTCGTCCAGCGCAGCCAGCAAGCTCCCGGTCGGCTCGGTGAACGAGCGCGGGTGCAGCACCTCGCTCGCACCGGGCTTCATGATCGGCAACCCGCGTTTGAGCGTGATGCCGTCGATCACCGCATCACCCTCCGTTGCTTGGCCCATGCCCCAGCCGCGACTGACGTACCAGTCCCCACCGCGATGACACACCGCGTCGAACGTACCCGCCCGTGGCGTGTTCGTATCGATGCCCATCAACGGAAGCCGTCGCTTGTCGCCGGGGTGCGTGTTGTACGGCGCAACGCGATCGGCAAACTTGCCGCCCCCCTCGTTGAAGATGAACTGCAGCGCGAGCACCTCGGGCATCGTCTTCGCAGACTTGCCTTCCACGTTGCGCGGGCGATCGGTGCACGACTTGCGAATGAACAGCGCCCCGGCGTCCTTTGTGGGAAAGTCCGGCGGATCGACGAACAACTGATACGCGGGTCGATCGTGCGGGCCGATCCGCCCGCCTTCGCGCAGTGCCTTGAGGTACACCGCGGTGGGTTGGTCCACGGTGCTCATCTCGATCAGGTGCTCGAGCCATGCCTCGACCTGGCGCGGCACGTCCAGGATCCAGAACCTGGTGAGATCGTGCAGCCGGTCGAGGCGCCCGAGCACCACAGTGACGCGCACCGAAATACCAAGCCAATCGATCTCGGCACCCGCGGGCGGCATCACTTTGGCGCTGGTTCCGACGGCGTCGTTGCCAATCCTGCGAAGCGAGGCGAGCGATGCGAAGAGTTTGGCACGACGGGCCTGGTGCGCCGACGCGTTCTTGGGCCGGGTCGCCCACAGCGCGCTGGACCAGACCGGGTCGTCGCTCAACGTGGCCGCGGTCTTGTGCTTGGGCTCGGCGCCCTCCGGGATGCGCAGCGCATCCACGCTGACGGCGGGCTTGCGCGGCGCGAATGGGAGAAATGGCGTGGTGATGTCCTCGAACACCGCGCGGTGCGGCCAGTTGTCCACCCACCACTCGAGCTGCGCGAGGACGGTTTCGACAGGTGCGAGTGCCTTCGCGAAAGCGGCGGCGACCTTGGCCTTCGCAAGCGCCCCGAGTCGCTTGTCGAGAGTGCTGAGCTTGTCCACGATCCCGCCGCCGCCGCCGAGCGCGGAACCCCAACTCGCGATGATCTGGTTCGGCGCGACGAAAACCTTCTGGTAGTGGATCGGGGTGTTGAACCGCCCGGCTTCGATGCTGCCGGGAACAACGTCGTGTCGCGCGTCGCTGACCTCGATCCCGTAGATCTCCATCAAGTCGTGCTTGAACGCGAGCACCGAACCAACGAGATGCGACATGAACACGCCGGCGGGCGGTGAGCCACGGCTGCGCGTGAAATAGCCGAGGTAGAGCAGATCTTCTTGGAGCTCGCGAATGTAAATCGGGTTTGCGCGCGCCGCAGCACTGGGTGGCCCTTGCTCGAGGCCATAGCGCGGCGTGACGCTCTCAAAGGGTGTGGATGCGAGCCTGATCCCAAGCGCGTAGCGCGCGACGCGACGAGGCCCACGTGAAATCCTCCATCCTGCCCGAATCCCCGCTTCTGGGCCGCGCTTCGTCGCCTGCCCACCGTCCCTCCGCGGGCCCGCCGGCAACCCTCTGCGGGCCCGCCGGCGGCTCTGCTCAGGATCGGATCCACACCCCTCTCAAAGGCGCCCTTGCTCTTCTTGGCCTTGGGCTTTTTCTTCTTCTTCGCGCCGTCGTCGAGCCCGGGCGTGGGGTCGGCCTTCGGATCAGGATCCGGGTTGGTTGCTCTGTGCAGCACCAGCGGGTCGCGGTTGCGCATGCGCAGCAGATGGCCGTCGAACGGCAAACTCTTGATCACCACGACGGTGATCACCTTGCCGCCGACGACAAAGCCCTTGGTCGCGCGCGGCGACTTGCTGCCGTCGGCGATCGTCGTCAGTGCGTGGAGCAGGCGCGAGGTGCCCTTGGAACCCGACTGGATGAGTTGCCACGCCAACATGCCACGCCAACCGACCGCTGCACTCAGCGCCCCCGCGTATGGCCCGCGGATCGGTATCGCGAGCAACTTGCCCTGCCGAGGCGGGCTGGCTTTGGCGCATGACGGACACGGAGCGCCCTCACCCTTGGGGTCGATCCCGAACGGATCGGCCGGCCCGTCGTCGCCCGGCTCGGCCGGCGTTTCGGGGTCGTCGGGGTCGAGATCGTCGTCGCCGGGTTCGGGCTCGGTGGGGTCGTCGGTGGGCGGTGCGGCGGGGACCGCTTTGCTGAGGGCGACGATGTCCGCAGACGTGAGGCCGTACGCACCGGTCGCGAGCTCGCACGTGGGGTCGTCGCACACGAACGAGACGTCATCGAGTTTCACTGCTGGATCTGCCATGGCCACTCCTCACTCCTGGTCCGCGTCCGTGTCGATCTCGTCGTGATCGAGCGCATCGTCGATCGGGCCATCCTCGACGTCGCCGTCGAGTAGCCCGGGGACGAGGTCGCTCTCGTCGTTCTCGTCGTCGTCGTTCTCGTCGCCGTCGTCGTCGTCGTCATCATCATCATCGCCGAGATCCGTGGCGGCGACCCAAGCGTGCCGCGGCTCGCATTGCGCCTCGTAGGGCACGTCGACCGGCAGGCGAGGCACGCCACCGCACTCGATCTGCGAGAGCTCGCCTTGCAGGGCGCGCTCGACGACCAGTCCGGTCTCGTCGCTGATTCCCTCGCGTCGCTCGACGTCCGTGATGAGGATGTACGGCTCGCGGCCCAGCGACCGTCCGTAGTGGTCGAGCAACCGCAGCACCAAATCCCGCTGGCCGACCGCAACCGGTGGCATTGGGATCGTCGCGAAGCGGGCGACATCGTAGAGCAGACTCACGCCGTTGGATTGGGTCCACGCGAGGTCGCCTGGGGTCACCAACAGGTCGCAGCGTCGTTGCCCGTCTGGCGCCGATGATTCGACGATCGCGGGATGCACGAGCACGTCGGCACCCGCGGAGGCAATGCCGGTGTCGTCGTACCAGCGAAGCGCGTCGGTGGATCCACCCAGTGCTGCGATGTGCTCGTGCAGCTCATAGCTCTGGGCGTCGAACAGCGCGGCGAGCGTCTGCTCGCCGATCACACCGTCGACGTCGATCGTCGCGTCGTAGATGTCGTTGTACTGCTGCTGAAATCCGCGGACGCCGTCCGCGACACTTTCGCTCATCACCCCGTCGGTGCGGCCGGGATCCGACGGCCAGCCATGGGTGTGCGCGAGGTAGAGCAGCAGGCGTTGGATGTCGGCCGGCGTACCGTGCTCGGTCGCGAGCGCGACCCAGCGATCGCGGTCACCGGCCATGAGGTGTCGAACGCACTGCGCGCGCTGCAACCCCAGCGCGGCGTTCGAGGCTGCGTTGCCATCAGCGCTGGCGTGGCCAACGGCGAGCAGACGTGCATCGGCAGTGCGTGTCAGCGTCGCGATCGCGGTGGCGAGCGCGACGAGATGCGAGTGCGACGCAACGAGCGGGACCAGCATGCTGGAGTCGCGCGCGAAGCGAATGGTGTCGGTGGCAATGCGCTGCACGAGTGGGCGCCCTAGCACCACGGTCTGCAGCTCCCCGGCGGGCAGCTCGAAGACAGCCGGCACAGCGAAAGGGAAAGCGGCGCGATGCTGCGAGGTCACGAAGCCGTCGGCGGCGCCGCGCCACCTGGCCACCGCAACAGGCGCGAGTGTGACCGTCACGAGGTCCGCGTCGGCGAGTCCCTTCAGCCCAACCTCGCCTCGTGCGTCGGTGTCCAGGGTCCGCGGGGCTGCGCCGGGTGGCGTCAGCTCGACCTGGTGCCGCGCGATCGCAGCGCCGTCATCCATCACGATCCGCGCCCTCCACGGAATGTCTACGGTGGACTCGCGCTCGCGCAGCGACGACAGCGGCACCGCGTCCGCCCAGTCGAACCGCCGCTCGTTGCGGGAGAAGATCGGTGTCAGTCCCCGCTGTGGCTCCGGCATCGCGATCGGCACCAGCCTCCCGCTCACGATCTCCCGCGCGACACACCGTGCGATCGCGGCGAGATCCGACGGGTCTCCTGCGAAGCCGCATCGCTCGGCGAGGCGCCGGACCTCATCGCCACCGATGCCCTCGCGGAGCACCTCGAGCAGGTTTTCCTGCGCTGTCGTCTCCGACCACCGCAGGATCTCGTGCGAAGGGACGAGCATGTACTCGCAGCCGAGGCCGACGGTCACGCGTGGGTATGAGTGCGGCATGATGGTGGATGTTCTCGTCCGCGTGTGCGTTCGCGGTGTTCGAAAAACGCGGCCCCGCCCGGTTCGATGCGGCCTGCGCGGCGGAGTCAGGCCGACACGACGCGGGTTGACGACGTCGGCCGGGCGGGGTGCGTCACGCACGAGTCAAGGGATGTCGGCGCCTGCAACGACGTGGGGTCGTCGCACACGAACGAGACGTCAACGGGTTTCACTGCTGAATCTGCGATGGTGACTCCTCGCTCCTGGTCCGCGTCCGTGTCGATCTCGTCGTGTTCGAGGGCATCGTCGATCGGGCCACCCTCGACGTCGCGGTCGAATAGCCCAGGGTGGTCGGTGGGTTGTCGGGGTCGTGCGTGTGCTACGCAACTTGCGTCTCGGCGTGGGGCGCATGCCATTCCAATCAGTCGGCGATCGTACAAGATGGTATTCACCGGGATCCGACTCAGGGCGCAACGGTGCAAGGCGGGCGCGATCCCGCATCCTTCGCGCAACGAAACCCAACCGCCTCGCTGGAATTCCCTTCGAAGTCCTCGACCACTACAAGCGGGATCCAGGGCGGCGAGGCGCCCCGGTCGGGTGACTCGGGATTGATTGGTGTCGCCCACGAACCACCGACGCGGCCGTGCAGATAGAATGCCTCGGGCGGGTCCGTCAGCTCCGCCATTTCCGCGACGCTGCCCGCGAGATCAAACACGCCGTCGCGGGTGACGTCCGCTCGTCGGCTGCCAACGGGCCACGGCCGGCCGCGACCGCAGCCCCGATCGGCGTCGCCGGTCTGCTGGTCGACGATCGCGAGTTCACAAGTCGGCGGTGCGAAGCCCCAGGGGTATTGCGAGTTCTTGTCGCGGTTTGAGAAGGCCCACTGCAGTTCGTCCGTCAGCGGTGATCGTTTGCCGAAATAGGCACAGTACGACTCGTGCTCCAGGTGGGTGACGCAGGTGATCGGCAGGTTCGATTCGCCCGCCGAATCCCACGTGCAGTTCGACGATCCGTCGCCAGGGTCTCGTGGGTTGGTCGGCGAGGCGTCGCCCGAGGACGAGCGCGGAACGCTACACTCACCTGCGTCGACGCAGCGAAGATACCCCTCCACGGTCGTCTCGTATTTGTCGAGCCAGAAAGCGTCGGTGAAATGCAACGGCGAAAGTGTGGGGTCGCTCGGCTCGACGAGTTCGAACTCGTCGGGTACCTGCGCCGGGATGAACGCCATACCGATCTCATCCACGCAGTCCGCGTTGACGACGTGCTCGACGGCGTTCCGGCGTTCCGGCGCCGCGTCCACCGGTTGCGGCGCCACGTGCTGCTGCGCGCGCGCGCAACCGATCAGACCAAGCACCGCAACACCGGCGACTCGTCTCATTGACCACCCCCGAGATTTCGAGTCCCCCGCGGGTAGCGCGGCGACGATGACGCTGCTCCTCGCGGAGATCGGCTCTTCTCGTCGGAGGCGCCGGCGTCGCCGTAGATGTCTGTCGCGGATCCCCGAGTGTCGGTCGCGCGCGGTCGCGTGCGACCACTGCTGCAGCTCGTGACCCGAGATCAGCAGGTACTCGGATCCGAGCCGCGTGGTGATGCGTGGTAGTAGGCGCGTCATGATGCCGCCACGGGATCGTCGGATGAGGTCTGCACGAAGCGAGCATTCCGATTGCGATTTCCACGCTTGACCACCACCTGCGTCTTCGCCACGAAATCGTGCAACGAGGTCCAGCCAGCGAGGCCGGCCCTGCGCGCCAGCGAAGCCGTCGTCGCGACCGCGCTCGCCAGCAGGCTGGTGGTGCGTGCGTTCTTCATGGGATGTCCGCGCCCGCCACATCCGGGCCCGGCTCAGTCGGTCGCGCATCGCCGTCGATGTCGACCAACGGGTCGCCCGCAGCCCACTGCGCGATGTCGCCGAACGCCGTACCTCCCGCCGGGGTCAGTGTGAAGACGCTGCTCGCCACGTTGTCGAACCAGCTCGGCTGGAGCGCACCCACGTTGGTGTTGCCGCCGACCGGTCCATCGAACGCACTGTTCGTCGTCGTCACACCCGCGCAGGCGTACGACATCGTATCGGAGCCCAGCGCGATCGAGTTGCGGAACGTGCCGCCCGCATTCGTGCACTGCATCGAGTCCTCGGCATCGCCCTGGTTCAGTGCCAAGGTCGTGTAGACGACGTCGATGGTCGAGTCCGCGACGCGGATCCCGGTCGTAGGACTGAAGTTGTTCGCACCGTTCGCACCCACGATGCAGTTCCGCAGGTGACCGTCGGCGCCCGTCGTCAGCACGATACCGCCGCCGTCGTTGCCGATCACCTGCGTGCGGTCGAGGTACACGCTCGCGCCGTCGGCCCTGATTCCCTCGGCCATCGTGTTCCCGCTGAACGTCAGCCCCTGCACGTACACCGTGGCCGACCCGGTCAGCTCGAGCGAGGGCTCGCCGCCGGTCCCTTGCACGATCGGCTGCTCGCCATCGGCGGCTAGAATGGCGACGGTGATGCCATCGACGTCCAGGGCACCGATATACGGCACCCCGCCGCCATCGAGTTCGTGCACGATCACCACGCACCCATCCGCGATCGCAGCCTGGATGTTGTCGTAGTCCGCCCCGCCGTCCCCATCCACCTCGACCACCTCGCAGTCCTCGTCAAAGCACGCCCCGGTCGCGATGTCACACGCCGTGGCTGCGCACTGCTCGTGAAAGCTGCAGCCTTCGCACTCGTTCAGCGCCGGGTTACACACGGGTGTCGTATCGCCACACGCACTCGCATTGCTCGCCGTGCACGCGACACACTGCCCGTCATCCCGGCATGCCGGCAGATCCGGATCGCGATCCAAGCACTCGGCGTCCGCACTACATGGCACGCACTCCATCTCCACACAGATCGGACTCGCCGCGTCCGTGCACTCGCTCGACATCGTGCACCCGCTCACGGTCGTACTCGAGCTCGCCGAATCCGTCTCGGTCTCGCCGTCGCTCTCGCTTGCGGACATCGAGCCGGTCCCCATCGTCATCGTCGACTCCGTCGGCTCACCCGTCGGCTCCGTCGCACTCTGCGTCACCGACGAGCTCGACCCCTCCGCCACCGGGTCGCACGACGGATCGTCAGGCAGCGACTTGCCCCCACCACACGGCGAGTAGCACGCTTCGTCGGACGGCCGCGTGTCCACACACCCATCGTCGTCCTCGGCGGGGAACCTGTCCTCGCACGCGTGGTTGCCCCGCGCGCAGTATCGACGTTCACTGCCGCCGTACTTCTGCCCGCAATACTCGTCGCCGTCGGCGTTGGCGCAGTGGTCTTTCAAGTTGTCGAACTTGCAGCCGCCTGCCACGGCCACGCCAATCCCGGTTCCGAGCGCTGCGCTTGTGATGAATCGTTGAATCATGTCGGTCACGTTGCTTGCCTTCAGTGATCTCGGCTCAGAATCAGAATTCAGAAGCGTCCGCCAAACCCCGCACCCGTGAATGTCGGTGCCCACGAACTACGCGCGCTCTCCGGACGCCGCTTTGCTCGGCTGCGGTCGACCGCCAGCAACGCGATACCTGTGGCGAGCACCGCGACGCCGCCCGCCAACGCGACGATCCCAGGCTTGGTGAAGTCAGTGCCGACATCGCGCTCGGCGGACACCGCTGACGAATGCGTCTGTCCCTTGACGAGAAACGCGACGCCCATCGCGGTAATGCCGGCACCGCCGATGGTGAGACCGATCCCCGCATAGCCGTAGCGTCCCAGCGGCGCGCGCCTCGTTCGATCGACGGGGTCGGACCCCGGTTGGACCCGAGGCGCAGGCGTGACGTTGGAGGCGGCAGCGTCCTCGACCGGCTCGGCATCGACCCGAGTCACTACGCCCTCGACGAGGTCGCTGATTGCAGTGATCAGCTCGGCGTCGCTGCACCTGCAGTCGCGCTTTAGCACCTCGCCCGACCAGTTGCCGGCATCCGTGAGCCCGACCTCGAGATGGTACGCGCCGATGCTGCCGGATAGCTCGACTGCCAACCGCCGAGAACCGAGCTTCTCGGTATCCAATGCCCGCCTGGCGATACCGCGATTGATGGCGATGGCGCACCAAGAGCGCGCGTACTCGGCATCATCGACCTCAGGATCGACGCGGACGTCGGCGAACTCCGGCAGTTTCCGCTCCGTCGCGGCCGTTTCTGTAGGCGCAGCTGCGCGCGCAGGTCCCGAGGTCGCCACCGACGCGAACGCGAGCAGGCTCGCAAGTAGATTACGAAGTGTCATTGATTCTCCGATCGTTCGCGACACATCTCGACCATCGCCGCGATCTTTCGCTGCGTGAAGCCTTTGCCCTCTCGCACGCAGTCGTGATGGCGCTCGAGTGCAAGCAGGGCGCGGACTCGCAGTGCAGCGACCGACGATGAGTCACTCCAACACTTGCGATTCTTGGAGCCTGTGAGCACCGCGTCCCAGTTCCCGTCGCTCGCTGCACTCGCGACAGCGGAACGCGCCTGCTCGCATGCCGGCGTCTCGTGCATCGGCACCGCCCCAACCACCGGACTCGACACCGGCGACGGGACATCCGGCTTGCCGAGCTTCGGCCGCGGGGTCGGGATCGGCTCCGGCTTCGTCGCGGCTTTCCCAGGCGCATCCTCTATTGATGTCGAGGGCGACACCGGCATCGGTGACGGCGCGGGGACAGCCGGCTCCACCGGCCGTGCCGGCACGCTCGGCCCGACCGCCGCCGGGTCCACCCGAGCTTGCTCGCGCGCGATCGAAGCCGGTCGCGTCGCGCCACCTTCCACCTGCGTATCGCCACGCCCCGGCTCGTCCGCACTCACCGTTTCGTTCACCCTCCAAAGCACCACCGCCGCCACGATCGACAGCCCACCGAGCACCGCGATCCACCGAAGCCCGGCGTTGCCCTGCCTCTCTCGAACCACCTCGGGTCGAACCACCTCCGGCACGATCGCCTGCTCGACCACCCCGCGATCAACCACCGCGGTGCACACCGCAGGCACCTCGATCACCGCCACGGTATCGCCCGATCGCGCCCGCGCTTCCGCAGCGACCTCGATCGCACCCGCCCGCGGCGACAGCTCAGTGACGTCGACATGCCGCTCGGGATCCGCTCGCCGCTGCCTCGCAACGGCCGGGGCCGCGACCAGCTCGCGCACATGAGCCGCAACCTCGAGCTGGGCAACTTGCGTCACCTCGCTCACCACGAGCTCCATCCGCCCTCGACCGACCCGCACGCTCGCCGTGGCGCTCGCCGGTCCGCTCCCCGTCGCCGGCCCCATCGCCGCCGCCGCGATCGGCCGCCTCGGCGTATGCGCCCGCTCGCGCGGCACCCTCACCGGCGGCATCACCACCGCCCCCGGCCGCGCCCGCACCTCACTCGCCGCGGCCAGCATCGCCTCGCGAAATCCCACCGCCGTGGGCCGCAGCCCGGGTTCGCGCTCCAGCGCCGCATCGATCGCCGCCACTGCGATCGCCGGCAACCCCAGCGACAGATCACTGATCACGAAGCTCGGCAGCGCCGCGTCGCACTTGCGGATCACCACCTCGCGACCGGTCCGCGAGCCCCACGGCGGCTCGCCCACCAACAGCTCGAACGCCGACACGCCCAGCGCGTAGATGTCTGCCGCCGTGCCGACCTCGCTGGCGACACACTGCTCGGGCGCCATGTAGTGCTGCGTCCCGGGACGATCGTGATCCCCGGTCAACCGATTGCCACCCTCGAGCAACCCGCCGCCCGCGGCCCGCGTCGCGAGCCCGAAGTCGGTCAGCTTGAGCACCACCTCACCCTCGCGCTGTGCGACCAACACGTTCTCGGGCTTGATGTCGCGATGCACGATCCCCGCGGCGTGCACATCCGCCACGATCCCCGCGAGCTGCCCGAGCAACGTCAACACGTGCGCGACGTCCGTGCTCTGACCCGCGACGTGTCCGGTCAACGTCGGACCATCCACGTACTCGAGCACCAGATACGGCGCGTCGCCTTCCTCCGCGAGCTCGCCCGTCGACAGCACGCGCACGATCCCAGGCTTGTCCGCGAGCGCGGCGGTGTACTCCTGCTCTGCGAGCAACGCAGTCATCGTCGTTCACGGCTCTTGCAGCGCGATCGTGCCGCCTTGCAGCACCACGCTGCCGCTGGGGTCTGCGAGTCGCACGAGTCCGTCGCTGCGCATCACCGCCTCGTCGCTCCCGTCGAGCTCGATCTTCGACGCTATCGCCACGAACCGCGTGCCGGCGTCGATCATCACCTCACCGGCCATGATCGTCGCGCGACCATTGAGCGTCAGCTCGCACTCGTCGCCGCACTCGAGCTTCACGCCGCCGGCCGACGCGAGCGTCGCGGTGGATCCAAGGCCGAGGCTTGCACCGGGGGCCGCGATCGACAGCGCCGGCGCTGCCAAGCTCACCGCACCGGGGGCCAAGGCCACCATCGCACCGCCACACACCAGGCTCACCGCCGCGGGCCCAGTGATCGTGATGCCGGTCGGCGTCATGAGGATCGCCGACGGGCCGCACACCAGCTCGATCCGCTGCGGGGCCGTGAGGCGATAGCCGCCTTGAACGATCGACACGCTCATGCCGGGTGAGGCGACCACGGCGTCGCCGAGCGCCGGACCGCCGCCGATCTGCAGCGCGACCGAGCCGCCCACCGCAAGCTCTTGCGCACCGTCGACGTGACGCACCTCGTCCTTGCGGACGTGGAGCACGTCGTCGGCACCGACTTCAGTGTGACGGTGACCGCGGACGCGCCGGGTCTCGGCGGCATCGACCTTGGTGTCGAGGTCGTGCAGCACATGCGCGTCCATGTCGCGTTGCGCACGGATGTACACGCGCTCCGCACCAGCCGCGTCGTCGAAGGTGAGCTCGTTGTGGCCGTCGCCGCCGGGTGTGCTCTGCGTGCGGATGGTGGATTTCGTGCGGTCGGCCGGGAGGTCGTACGGCGGACGGTGGGCGCCGTTGTAGACGCAGCCGACGCAGATCGGACGATCTGGGTCGCCATCGAGAAACGCGACGAGCACCTCCATCCCGACACGCGGGATGAACATGCTGCCCCACCCTTGCCCCGCCCAGGATTGGGCGACGCGTAGCCAGCAGCTCGCGTCGGCATCCGGCGTGCTCGAGCGATCCCAGTGCATGCGCACCTTGATGCGCCCGTGCTCGTCGGTATGGATCTCTTCGTTCGGTGGGCCGACCACGACAGCCGTGTGCAGGCTATGGAGCCGGGGGCGCGCAGTCGTTCGCTGCGGACGATAGGGAACGTCGAGCGGCTGGCACTCGAAGCGATTGGTGTAGTTCGGGCCGCGGGTCGCCGCGTCCGCGTCGAGCTCGACCTCGGGGCAGTCACCCTCATGGACCACGGCGGTGATGAGAATCTCGACCACCTCACCCGTGCCTACGACCACCGTGGTGTGAAGCCCGGGCCCCAGCGCAATCGCGTTGCTCCGACCGCTCCCGACGACATCCGCGGTTACGCGTCGCTCGTACTCGCGGCGCGCAGAGGTGGGGCCGGTCGCACTCGCGTTGCGCCGAGGAGCGTGGAGCTCGTGGCGAGGTTCTGGCGCGACCTCCGGCCAAGTCGCATCGGTGATCGCCGTCGGCGTGTTCATCCACGTCCAGTTGCGTTCGACGACGCCGGCCGAGGCCGGCCGCTGCGTGAACGCGAGCGCCTGGACGCTCATCTCGCTGGCCTCGTCGTAGTTCACGGAAATCAGCCGGAGCTCGCCGACATCGGGAACCGGCGGAAACGCGCGATTGTGGTCGACGACACGCAGCACCGACGACCCACTCGTGTCATCGACGAACCAGGCCATGCCATCGTCCTCGAGCAGCCGTGACACGAAGGCGAGGTCGCTCTCCTGGTGCTGGACGCAGTACTCCCGAGCACCGAGCGGCGACGCTGCCCCGCCCTCCACTGCGATCCCGATACCGCCGGCCCACATGCCGACGATCTCGCGAACGATCTCGAGCGTCGTCATCCCTTGGAAGATGCGCGAGCGTTCCGTCCAACCCAACCGCGCGAGCGCTGACTCGAAGCGCACGGTCGCCGCCACTGTGGCCTCACTGCCCGCAAGCTCGACGGCCGTGACCTCGCCCCGAAACGTGCGCACGTCGTCGCCGCGGCTCATCGTCAGTTCCGCCGGCGCGCCGAGCAGGCTCGCCGTCGAAGGCGCCGTTGCACTGACGAGCCGTAGCTCGGCACGGAACGGCCGGTTTAGGTGCTCCTCCAGCACCACGGCCCGCACTCGCCACACGGCAGTGCCGCACTCGAAGTGGAAGCGTACGTGATCAAGGCGCATCTGGATCCCTTCTCACTGCGCTCGCCTCACTTCGAAGGGATGAAGCATTGCTGATCGGCGTGTCTCGTTGCCACGGCGGCGGCGTAGGATCAGTTCGCGCGATCGGCAGTGTCGACGCCACGTACGCCCCGTACGCCGGCATTAACAAGGCGACCGCAAGCGCGAACAACAACCATGGCATCGGCGCGAGTAGCCCGAGTTGCTCGAAGGCGAACGAGATCCAGGCGAAGACGGCGACTCCCGCTGCGCCGCGGCACACCAGGGTCGCGTTGCGGATGATCTCGCGACGGCGCCACGCAAGATCATGCAGCGGATGGATGACCTCGATCCCGAGATCGTAGTACTCGAACGTGTGGGTCGAGTCCGGTGATTGGCCGACTCGACGCCAGAAATCGATGACGAGTGCAGGCGCCATGCGATACGGACTACTCACCGAGGGTCCTTCGGCCGCGAGATGAACAGCGGGTGGTGCTTCCGTGCGCAACGGCGCGACGGCCCAGTGCAACGAGCCGCGCAGCTCGACGAAATCCCCTGGTCGGACGCAGATCCAGTCGAGTCTGCCCTCGTCGACGAGCTCTGCTGCCCACGCACCGCGCGCGAACGAACGGGGACGCACCGCGACATGCTTCCACGTGCGTGCAGAAGCGACCTTGATGACCGCTTCTGGCTCTGTCGGTGCGACGCGGAACTCCTCGCCGTCGACTTCGAGCACGAAGGGAACCCAGCGATTCTGCCCCGCGAGCGTGTAGTCGGAGCGCAACGCCGCGACGCATGGCTGTCCATCTGGCCCCTCGAACGTGTGGGCTTGCGCGACTACCGTACCTCGAATCTTCTCGAAGGCCCCTCGGAGCTCGGCGGGGGCACAAGGCGTGCGGGGCACAAGGTCGGGCGCGATGTAAATCGCGCGCAACGTGACGAAGCCCATCACGACCACGGCAAGGTACGTCAGCACGAAAGCGATCGCGTCCAGACTCGAGCTCGCTGCGGCTCGCCCTTTGCTTAGATGCAAGATCGCGTAGTACGCCACCACCATCAGCAGGAGCTGACCAAAGACGTACACGCGACCTCTTCGTGGACGCATCATGCAGCCCCCGGCTCCGAGTCGGGGCCGGCGAAGAACGGTGCGAGGTGAGTCGCGACAGTGGGCATCCCGACATCGAAGAGCTTCGCGATCGTGCGCTCGGAGTAGCCGAGCTTCGCGGCCTTCCAGTAGGTCGGCGGATCGCGGTGCGGATCATCGCTGTCGTGTCCCGCGATCGGGCGCAGTGGAGTCAGGCACTCGGAGAAGTCGGAGATCATCTCTCGCGTGTTTGCGAGGTGATACTCGAGAGCACGAGCGCGCGGCATCCCCTCGAGTCGATCGAGCATCTGCATCATCACGCTCCACGTCCCCACGTCGACGAAGATGTCGTAGTAGAGCTGGCCGAGGAACACCGCGATGCCGAGGGCGACACCGAATGCGTTCGTCAGCGCGCCGTATCGAGCGAGGACGAACTGCTTCGCGAGGATCTCCTCCGCTTCGAGGCCCACGCCCTTGATCACCTGCAGCGGCCCCATCATCGCCTGGCCGACGCCGACCGCCACGTTCCCTGCACCACCGGCGAGCTCGATCATCATCTGCCAGGTGTTGCACTTGCGATACGCGACGAGGAAGCGGACACCGTTCGCCGGTACACCGAGCAACGCGCCTATCGAGGCGAGTTGCTTCACGCTGCGGTCAAAGCTCTGGAGCGGATTGTCGCCCGCGACCCACGTCATGCGTGGGGGCGCACCCTTGTAGACGAACTCGAGAAGTCGCCCGCCATGCTCACCCAAGCTGACCGCAGCGGACGCGAATCCGAAGTACTCATCGACGCGGAGCTCGTCGCCATCGAACAGCGACCACAGGGCCAGCCCGAACGCCGCAGCGCTGACGGCCACCCGCACGCTGGCACCCGCAGCCGATCGTGGCACGGGACGCACCTGCAGCTGGTTCAGCTTCCTGCCCTGCGCCGCCCAGAACGTCGCTGCCTCTTGGGCAGTTTTCTTCGCGCCGGGTACCGCTTCCGCCACACGGCGCGCGACATCGACGTCGATGTCGCGCAACGTGGTGAGGATTCTGCTCAAACGCGCCCCGCCGGCGACGAAGAGTTCGCCCGCGGCGGCTCGATGCTGCACTGCGTCGTTCGCCAGGCTGCGCAGCACGATGATCGCGAACGATCTCCCCACCGCCGCCGCACGCTCGACCGCTGGATTCCCGCCGGAACGCCCGCGCATGAGGAACGTCATCACCTGCGCAACCACACCTTGCTCGAGCATCGCGCTCACTGTCGACAGCCCCAGCCGGTACGCCCGCACACCCATCGGGGCGAATCGCAGCACGGAGCTGCGCGCACGTCCGCCGGCACCGGCCCGCAGATCCGCGATCGCCTCTTCCCATTGTTCGATCGCCTCGAGCCCCAATGCACCACCGTCGCGGCGCAGGATCGCGTCTGCCTGCGGGCTGAGCTTGTCGCCGGCCACGTCGAGAATGTCGACGACGTGCTCGATGCAGAACCGATCGACCTTTGCGGATCGGGCAAGTGCGTTGCATGCACGATGCGTCAGTGCGACGACGCGGTCGGCCGCAGCGCATTGCATCTCGCCGGGCCTCGTGAACGCGATTTCGATGGCCAATAACACCGACGGATTGCCCTGGTCCGCGGACAACATGTCGAGGAGTTCCTCCGCGGCGAGTCGCTCGCGCACGATGAACTCCGCCTCGAACCTCCCCATCAAGTACGTCTCGAGGTTGTCGATCGCGGTCTCGATGTTCGCGAGCCCGGCGTCGTACCCGAGCTTCTCCTCGTGAGAGACCTTGCCGCGTCTCGCCTCTGCGCGCCAGTGCCCGCGCTGCAGCTCCAGCGTTTTTCGCAGCATCGAGACCCCACCGAACACCTCGGCGAACGACTCCCCTCCGCCGATCTTCTCCGCGAACTTCAGTCCGATCGCGCGTTCCAACTTTTCGATCGCGTGCTCGAAGACCCGGATCGCATCGATCATCACGTCTTCGACGCGTTCAACATCGACGATTCGATCGCGTGCGGTCCCCTTGCCATAGATCATCCGCAGCTGACTCTTCAGCGACGGCAACAGCGGCAGGTAGAGATCCCTCGGCGGCAGTTCCCACAGATCCGGCTGACCTTCGCCGCGGTACTGGTGGTACGCCGCCATCATCAGCGGTGTCGGGTGCTGGGAACCGAGGTCGACGAGCTCCGGCATCGGAGTCGGCTCGCCGTCGACATCCAAGGGCACATCTTTGTAGTGCTCGCGGACGGTCATGTACATCTCGCGCGCGAACATCTCGTTCTCCGCGAGCATCGAGTGCAACAGAATCACGCTCCCGGGAATCTGCAGCAGCTCCGCGAGCCGCGGCAACGTCATCGGCTCCGACAACCGCCCCAGATGCACGACGATCTCCTCCTTCGAGTCGATCTCCGCAAACGGATACTCGTGTAGCTCAGGCATCGCGCTTCGTCCTCATCCCCGGAATCACCGCCGCCGTCACGCGCACCGCCGACTTCGCCCCCACAGCAGCGCGATCCATGACCACGATCCTCCCGTCCGCCAGCACCGCCGCCGCGCGTCCCTCCCCTGCCACCTTCTCCGCGACCCTCGCAATCCCGATCCCCGGTCCCCCTGAGAATCCCCAGAACCCACCGCTCTCGATCGAGAACACCGGAGGCCGATACGCCGCGAGCCACAGGTTGTCCGCATCCGTCTCCCATGGCCGGCGAAACCAATGCTCCTGATCCAACGGA
>Ga0163144_10014039_pt1 | contig 16660 bp, 17 predicted proteins | sample OliLak19BULKMAT1_FD_123175 | JGI IMG/M metagenome (GOLD analysis project Ga0163144, IMG submission 123175) | Freshwater microbial mat bacterial communities from Lake Vanda, McMurdo Dry Valleys, Antarctica - Oligotrophic Lake LV.19.BULKMAT1 | ecosystem: Environmental > Aquatic > Freshwater >... | reverse complement strand
TAAATACAAAGTTATTTATAACGGAAAACAATACACAAGTAATGACACTCGAGATTTAGTAGTTCAGATTTGTAAATCTCAAGGAATTCCATGTCAAGCCTCTTTAAAAACTACTGCAGATGATTTAAATCCTCTTCAAGAACCTATTCAGCAAGAAGTAACAACTCCCTCCCAAGATGTAGTTCCGATGAGCAAATCCAAAGATCATAACGCTCCTCAAAAAGGAGATAGAGTATTCGTATCAGCAGATATGGCTGATGAAAAAGCCGGTTTTGGAGGTACTTTTGTTTCGACATATATGTCTAAAGGACAGGAATTCTCGATTGTCGAAACAGATCAAGGTGATCTACTAGATGTTGCCTCTAATCGTGTTGTTAAAACAGGAACTGGCTCTGGCGCGCAGGACACAGAACCAACAATGGAACCTATTATTGAGCAGCTACAACCAAGTGATGCAGTCCAAGTAACACCTAAAATGACTGATATGGTTACAAGTGAACAGGATGATTTAATTAAGATTAGGGCTGATATAGCTAAAATTGCAGCTTTATTAAATAAAGAAGCTGATTCTCACGTTATTATGCCAATGATGTATGGGATTGACGATGAATCAATTCTTCAATATGCTGATGGATCTATTTATCATGATAAAATTAAGAATGGCGAGATGCAGGATACTGATTGGCAGGCGTTAGTTCGTGAAACTGGGCGTTGGATGACACAGGTTGATCGTCAGAAAGTTACTCAGACATTTTCTGCAGAGGCTGAATGGCTAATGGATGACGAACAGATCAATAAACTTAAGACTATGTTCAATGTTCTTCCTAAAGCTAGCGCTTTGAAAGAAGCAGCTGAACATACAAAATGCATAAAGTGTGATAAGGCAGCTCCAGTTTCAGAGATGATTAGTAATGAGCACGGTGCAGGTTATCTTTGCAAATTTCACGCTGGAGAATGGAATAAAGATGCCTCATTAAAAACAGCCTCTGATTTTGAGAAGGGAATTTCTCAAAATAAGACTTCTGTAGAAGGGCTGTCGCACTGTTTCGTTTGCAAAAAAGATACAACTCATAAAATAGTTCCTGGTGGAATGAAATGCGGTACATGTGGTAACTTTAAAAAACCAGAAGAATTTAAAAAACATGCTGCTGAACCTGAGGTTGCTCCTAAGACACAATTTAAAGATTATAAAATCACCCCGAAATATACACCTAAAGAGCAAGCCATTCCTGCGATTGGTGAGTTAGAACAGGTTTTATTTAAGATGGATTCATTACAGCAGAAGCTTGCTTCATTAGAAGCAGCCCGTAAGAAGATCGCTGACGAGATGAAGACTAAGATAAATCAGCTTGACGAGCAAGGTCAACGTGCACCAATGGAAGCTGAATTACAGGATTCTATTGAGAAGGCTGGTGTGCTTATTGATGCTGTAGAATCAAAGGTAGTCCAATGGAAAGACAAGCTTTATACATTGCAAACTGAAGAAGTTCAATATGTTCCTAAGATTACACCTAAAGAAACGTTAGAAAAGATCTATGCTAAGTTCGCCGGGGCAGAGAAATATGTACAGGATGTACTCAATGGTATGCTAAGTCAGGCAAAGAACGTTGTTGAAAAGACACTGATTCAATGGCCCAATAAAAAATCAAGCGTTAGAGTAGAATCTGCCATCCTTGACGAAATGAACAGGATGAATGACGAATTGCTTGCAGCTCTTAACGAACTTTCGTCTCCTCTCTAATTCTGGAAAATTGTGTTTGTAAACATGAACATTTGCGATTTGGAGAACTACAATCGAATTCCTAATTAATTTGCTCGCTGATCCAAAACTATTATCAGTCATGTCTTTGCCGACAATTGTTATTGTTGGCTTGTCTTGGGCTTTATATAGATTGTTCCAGAAATATGATAGTTTACAAGAGCAACGTCTCACGGAGTGGAAAGGCATGGTCGAGGATTATAATAAACTCGCTAATGATATAAATAATACTTTGGATCTTTTAATTAAAGTAAGCGGAAAAAATGGGACTGGTAAATAACATGGGCTCTGATAAGCAAAAACATATTGATTTAGAGATTAAAAAAATACATACACGCATTAAAGAAACTAATAAAAAACTGCAAAATCGTTTTAAAAAAATTCAAACAGATATGACATCTCACTTTGACTTCCCACTTAGTTTAGAGGATGTAGAGCGCAAATCTCATAATATATAATGTTGTAAAAGCGTTGTATAAAAGAACCGACTCGGAGCAAAAATGAGCGAATACGATTCGATGATGGAAAATGAAATCCCGCAATTAGTAGATAATATTGTTGAACTTGCTATAAACCCAAGCTATTGGTCTTTGACCAATTTGAGTATTGATTTATATGATAACCAAGTTGAAATTTTGGACGCTGTATGTAATCTTAGTATCCCATATGTTGGTGTATTGGCTTCACGCGGCTCAGGAAAAACATATGCTGTTGCAATTGCGATTGTCAAACTTTGCTTAGATAACCCTGGATTTCGTGTAGGTATTTTTGGTCCTAAGGCTGATACATCGAAACGTTTAGTAAAAGAAGATATCATCGGTCGTATTCTTCCTCCTACCTCAAAGGTCTATAATGATATAGACTGGTCTAAAACCTCCAACTCCTTCATTCAATTTAAGAATGGCTCAAATGTTAAAGCCCTCTCGGCTTCTCCAACAGCCACGCAAGAATCAGAGCATTTTCATGTGTTGGTTCTCGACGAGTGCCACCGTATTTCAGACTTCGTTGTTAAAGAAAAATTAGTTCCAATGCTCGGGTCTTTTTCAGTAGCTAAGACTGTTAAAATTGGAATTTCTCTTTATAAGAATAACTTTTGGCACAGTTGCAATGATAACGGAACGCGCTATAATGTTATTCGTAAACCTTGGCTTGAATGCGACATTTATGGTCTTCAGGGTTACATTATTTATCAAGGGGTTAAATTTCCTAAACGTATTGTCGATCTCATGCCAAAAATGATTAAGGAAAAATACTTTCCATTGCAACTTGACGATGCTGGTAATGATTTATGGTATGAATCTGTTGAAGGTTATAGCGAGATAGAATGGAATACTCAATATGAAATGATCTGGATGGAGGATATTAACCTCGTCCTGTCTGGTGATCAACAGAAGAAGTTGGCCTCTGGATTATTTGGAATTCTTAAAGAAGGTCGCCCAGAACTTACAGAAAAATACTATTTTGGTCTTGATACAGCGTCTGGTACCCTTATGCCAGGGCAAAAGGATCTGGATTGGACTGTACTCACTATTCTTAGGAAAAATCAAGACAATACCAAAGATATCGTATTTAAGCAGATGTGGCAAGGTGATACCCTTGTACAGATGCAAGAAATTAGGGATTTGGTTCATCCGATTGACGGCACGTTTAAATGCGAAATGGGATTAGCTGACTTCTCAAACTTTGCTATTGGTTTGATTGACATTTTTAAAAAAGAAGGCGTTCCTATAGCTGGTGTTAGTTTTGGTTCTAAAGAACCAGTTACAAATAAGAATTATAAAAACGCCATGACAGATCAGTTTGTATTTGAACTTGATAGTGGTCGTGTTCAATACCCTAGTCTTGAGACTGTTAAAAAAAATAAGGTATTTAAGGAAGGATTTGAACAATGGGGTCTTTTGGAGCGGCACCGCAGTAAGGCTGGTATTAATGACAAGATCTTCGTAGATGCAGCATCTGGCCACGATGATCATGTTTCTGCTGACGTTCTGGCTGTATGGTGCGCTGATCAGGAGAAGACGTTTAAAGATAAAGTTGTGCGTACTATGAAGAATATCCCTTCTCCTATCTCTGGACCGATTAATCTAGGGGGAATGTCTACTCCAATGCCTGGGCAACCTGGAGACCCAAGTTCAGGTAGATTTCTAAAAGATCGATTGACTTGATAACAATGTGTAAAAACAGGTTACCTAGAATACAACCTTGTGATATAATATTAGTGAGCTAATCTGATGCGTACTCCCCAAACTTTAGACGAAGCACGCAAGTATATTCTTTATGTTTCTGATGCACTTCAAGCAATGGCATCTTCGCATTCACTTGATAGGCAAGAAAGAGACATTGTAGGGACTTATGCAGCAGGATTGCTTGAATACGCCCGTGGGTTAGAAAAAATTAAAACTCGTGTTGTGGCCAAAGAGCGTGATAAAACCAAATTACAAGTTGTTGCTGAATTAGAATCTAATTACGAGAAGCATAAAAAAATAGCTAAAACAGCACATCAAAATTTACATATTGTTAAAGCCCAATTAAAACAAGCAGAAAAATTAATGGTCGAAATAGATATAAATGAAGCCAAGTGTCGCGTTGCCTATTATGCTAAGCAGAATGATATTGCAACACACAATGAATCTATGACGAAACGAGAATTTGAGCAAGGATCTTAGCAGTGTTAAAGTAAGGAGAAAGTATGGCTAAAGCTAAAGGTAATAAAAAAAGTATCACAAAGAACGGAACTATGTCACCTACAGGATTTAATGGTGGTCTTCAAGATCCTAATTCTGGAGCTAACGCATTTGCATTAGGTAAGACTGCTTCCCTTAATAAGACCGCTGGAAGCGAATACTCTGTTTCGCAGACTCAATCATTTTTCTACTCACCGGAACTTACAAGTGATTCATGGGTGCTTCCAAAATCACGTCAAGAAATTTTGAAGTGGATTCGCATCTTTTTTAACTTGGAGCCGTATATTCAACAGATTATTATGATGCATTCATTGTATCCATTCTCTAAGTTTGATTTAATTGTTCCTGATCCATCAGTAAAGAAATTTTATGAAGAAATGTCTTCAAATGGGGATTTTAATTTATTTGACTTTATTCTTCAGGCTTCACTGTCACGCGAGAAGTTCGGAGAAGCCATCTGTTTTGGTAACATGGTTCAAGATGAGACCGCAAATAAGAATGGTAAGAGATTATTTCGTTGGGTTAATTTTATTCTATTAGAACCTGAACTTGTTGAAATTAAGACAGATATGATGAGTGGGAAGAGAACTTTTGAGATGGTTCCGACCGAGGAAATCAAATCACTTATTTCATCAACCCGTCCAGAAGATATCGAACGTGTTGAAGAGCTAAAGAAGTCATCCCCTGAGCTTGTAAATGCTGTTAATGGTCATAGGAACATCGAGCTTGACAGCGAATGCGTGTCTCAGGTGGCTAGAATCACTGATCCGTCAGGAACACGAGGTACTTCGCGCATTCAATCATGTTTTAAGGCCCTTATTTTACAAGATTGGATTCGTCTTGCGCAGTCTGCTTATGCTAAGAACTATGTGTTCCCCAAAGAATTATGGACTATTGGTGATTTGGCGAGCAACACCATGCCTTCTAAAGATGATTTACAGAATTGGCGTCAGCTGATTAATCAGTCAATTCAAAGCCCTCCGTTTACAATTATTGCTCCTCCTATTGTTCATTATGAAGCGTTGAGTGTTATGGGTAAGCAGTTTCCTCTAAATAATGAGTATGATTACATTCAAGATCAGCTCTTGGTTGGACTTGGTGTAAATAAGAATATTATTTTGGGTGAAGGTCCAAACTTTGGTAATAGTAAAACAATGGCGCTCCAAGCCTTGGTCATGCAATATAAAGCTGTGCGGGACAAGTTTGAAGATTGGATTATTAATAAGTTCTTTCGTCCAATTGCTGAGAAGAACGAATTTTATACAATTGATCCTGACTCTGGAGAAAAACAGCTTATTCTTCCTCAGATTTCTTGGTATAAATCGTTGGATATTGACGCACAAGAACGTGAACAAGAACAATTTGCTAGGTTTCATGAGATGGGTTTAGTATCTACTAAGACATTATTTAGTAAATATCCTAACCTTGATTATGAAACAGAACGCAAACAGTTAGAAGAAGAGCGCGGTACTATTTTTGATAAGGGCTCACAAGATGGTCGCATCCCTGCAGATATCTCAAAACCAAGCGGTGGAAGTGGCGGTGGAATGAGTGGTGGAGATGGAATCGATGATTCATTCGGTGATGGAGCCCCAGTCGAACCAATTGAACCAGTCGAACCTGGGCAAGGTGAAGGAACGCTTCCAGAGGGGCAGGAAGGTACACCAAATGTCGGTGGTGAAGGAAACGTTGGTGGTCCTTCAGATTTAGCAGCGCCTGAAATTTAATACACATCCTGTGTCCTCTCACATAATTTGTTTATAACAAATTATCTACTTAATTAAAAGGAAATCAAATTATGAAAAAAACGCTTGCTTTGCTGACGGCCGTTTGTCTGTTGTTACCAGCTTGTTCACTTGATTCTATTTATTCGCAGAATGTTTCTAATAATATGCAATCTTCTACAGTTCTTATTAAAATGAAGATTCATAAGGATGCCACGGAGACTCGCAAAGCGCATGATGGTTGGGGTGTTTGCAGCGGTGTTTATATTGATGAAAATCTTATTCTTTCAGCAGCTCATTGTGTGACTACAGACGAAGGTACGTCTATAAAGCAGATTTGGATAAAACAAGGGGATGTTTCTGAAAGAGCTGTTGTTGTTAAGGTAGATCCTGCAGCCGACCTACTTCTATTATATACAACACTAAAAGGTCGTCCTATTGAGTTTGCTGATGATGTAGCACGAGGGCAAGAATGTTGGGTTATTGGAAATCCATTAGGCTTGGTTGACATTGTGACTAAGGGTGTTGTAAGCAAAATTAATTGGAGTATTAAAGATGAGAAAGCACGATTCTTTATCGTTGATGCAACTGCATTGCCTGGAAATAGTGGCGGCGCAGTTGTAGATTCAGATTCTCGATTGATCGGAATACTTACACGATCTACTTCTTTATTTGGAACATTTGGTGCAGCTGGTCTTGGGATTGCAGTAGATCTTAAGACAATTAGAGAATTTTTAGGGAATATATAAATTATAATTTAAATTAAAAGAGGTAGATAACAATGGCTTTAAATAAAAAAGGTTCACCTAATAGGATTCAAGTAGTTAAGTGTGCCGGATTTACATTGGATTTAAATTTTTTGGCTGAAATGATTTTAAAGCAAGTTCCTGAGAGGAGTATGACAATTACTGAGCTGCATTCAGCCCTCGAAAGTATTGGAGTAGTTAACTATTCATCTGATGATATGTCAACATTAATTGGCCGTCTTTCAGCAACAGGATTTGCAATAAATAAGTAAGTATACTTTAGACATAAAAGTATAATATTTCTGTGTTATAATAGGAGTACTACGTTTTAAACGATTTTTTTATTGGCGTGATGAAAAGAGGAGAATTTATGCATCAAGACAGCAATGAAAGAAGTGAAAAGAGAGAACTTAATTACATTAGTGAAGATGGAGAATTAAACGTTCCTATTCTCATTGAAGCAGTGCTGGTTAAGCATATGGGTTCGATTCTTGATTTGCTGCGAATTTCAGATATTTCAGAACGAAATCTTACACAACTTCAAAGAACTATTAAAGATAATACCTATGATAAGATAAAATTTGCAAAGGCCATCTTAGAGAAACACGGTATTGACGAGATAAAGTAATGCCTCTCAGGAAGATAAAAAATCCTAAGAATTTTGAAACATGTCGCTCATGTAGTCATTATTATTTGTCTCATACAGATGTACTTCATGTTCCTAGTGTTTGCGGTTATATAGTTAATGGCCCTTGTCGTTGCATAGAATTTTTACCAACTGATAACCTACAGTTTCTTGAATATAAATATGAGCAACACACGTAAATGTCGGAGTTGCGGACATTGCTGGGAAATTCATGATCATCACGGGTTTAAAAAATGCTTCCAAGATCTGGGTGATGATTACGGTGGTTTTAACGGATCATGCGATTGCAATACAGGATATGTTCCGTCTGACAACTTAGAGTATTTAGAATGGGAGAACGCCAAGCGTTCACAAAATAAATTTAATCGGTGAGTGCAATGGAACAAACATGGTTAGCTAATCTTACGAGCAAAGCCATGAGAATATGCCGACTCACCAAAGAAGCTGTTGGAAATACACGCCAGGATATGACCGGTCCTATTTTATCAGATTTGCTAAACAACGGGTACAATCAAGTTACATGGAATTCAAACGGATCTACTCATAGTACGTGTTTGAATTTAGATCGACAAACTTGGGGTCTGCGAGATTTTTTAAATACCACTGAGTATGATGCACCTTTATTTTCGCGTTCACATCCTGGTGATCAGTCATGCACACTAACAGTTAGTGGACCTGATCTTCCCGTGGTTGATGTTGATTCATACGGAGATGTTGACACAGCAATTGGAACACGCCGTCCTGCTCAAACACAAACTCCAATTCAGAAACAACCAGTTATTAGAACGATTAAACCACCTGAACCTAAGCATGAAAATACACCAGTCAAGCCTGAACAGCGAACTAAGCGCGTCACACCAAAAGAATTTGATGAGATTCCAGAATCTGTTCCAGAGCCGCATAAGCAAGATAAAGATCCATTTGAAAAACAGCAGCTCAGTGAGCAAGAATATTTAGAGCGGTTAAAAGAATTAGAGCAAGAGCAAGTGCAAGAATCAATCCCTCAAGTTGATAAAGAATTATCTTATGATGAGTTGGATGAGATCAAAAACTTCAATAAAGAAACTAGTAAAAAGCTACCAAATTGGATCACTGGAATATTTAAGGATAATTAACTATGAGTTTGACTAAGCTCGGTTCCCACACACGTATGATAAAAACGGCTGCTGTAGCTGAGGAAGTCCTTGTTGATCAGCCTATTGAAAATAAGCCGGTGGCGACAAAGATCATAGAAGCAAAAAATTCAGATTTTCTTTATTACCGCGCTCGTGCAATCTCTGCAGGAGATCAAGGGCCTCTACAAAAAGACGGCACACGTGGGTGGAATTTCAATGGTAATAAAGATTATTTTCCTCGCACAGAATTAGAAGCTGCATACCAAACGTTTGTAGGTCGCAACATTTTCTTAGATCATAATTCGGAAAGTTCATTGTACTCCATCGGTAAGATTATTGACGCATTACCTATTGATGATAAAGAAACCGGCGAATATTATATTGAATTACTTGGAAAGATTGATCGGACACTCCATCCTGAGATTTGCCGCAAGATTGAGACAGGTGAACTAAATAGTACAAGCATGGGGTGTTCAGTTGATGAGTCCATTTGTTCTATTTGCGGGACCGTTCTTCATTCTGACGCAGATGAGAAATGTAAGCATATGAGCATGGGGCTGGGCAAAGAGTTTCCAGCTGAGACGGATATGCCTGAATATAATATTAAACAGGGTGATTTAATCCCTTGTTTCTCTATTAATAAGGGCATTGTATTTAATGAGGATTCGATTGTTGGTGTTCCTGCTGATCCTACAGCGGTTATCAAAACAGTTTTGTCTAATGTTAAGAGTCAAATGTCTCGAACAGGTTCTTTAACGAAAAAAGAACAAATTGATCTGACCGCCCAAATGGAAAAAGTATTTTCTAAATTAGATCCTGAATCAAAACTACAATTACAAGCCAGTTTATCTGGAATTTTCCCAACAGTTGAAAAGGAGTCGTCTATGGCTGATAAGAATGTTATTAATGATGAGACAAAAAAGATTTTAAATAAAATTTCTGCTTATGAGATGGAACAGCTTGAATCATACGTCACACATAAGACTAAGAAGGCAAACGATATTGCAAGTCAAGAAATCGTAGCTGATGCAGTTGCCAAAGAAGAAACATTTCTTTCTAAAATTGTCGCTAAAGTTAAAAATGCTTTAGCAGCTGAGAGTAAAGAAGCTGCTCGCTCAGAGGGTGCACTCACGTGTCATAATTGTGGCAAGGCTACTAGTTTTAATGATTTTCTCTGCGATGGTTGTTTCAACAAAGGGGTACCTGGTCTTACTCCTGAGCAATGGCCGATGGATTTTAAGACGTTAATGACAATTCGCCCTGAGATGATGAACGTTGGTAAGCGTCCAACAGTTAAAAAAACTAAACCTCATGCTTCAGCGAAGTTTACAGAAGATAAAAATAATGTTTTGGATTCAACCTGGGCTGTTAGGGAAGGTGATGAAACTGTATTAGAAGCGTCCCTAAAAGAAATTTGGGGTTCACAGTTTGAATTACTGTCCTTTGATGATCAGCGTTGGGCCACAAGTGACGCATATGCAACAGAGATCCTTGCTCGTTATAATGATGGTGGCGTAACAAAGCTTGCAAGTGATTGGGATGTTGAAAATAAGCTTTCTAAAACAGCAGCTGATCCTAAACTTGGACCTTCAGGCGTGCGTTTAAAGCCTTCAACAGGTATCTCTAACAGAGAACATCACTATAAAACAAATCTTAAATTTGACAAGCCCGGTCAGGAGAAAGGTCAGAAAGGACCTGCCGCTCCTAAATGTAAAGAAGTAAGAGATTCTAAGGTTGAGATGCCTGGGCAAGAAAAAGGGCAAACAGGTCCAGCAGCGGAGAAATCAATGAAAGTTAAAACTGATTATAGTGATCCTAAACCAGAAGCAGTAGGTAAAGAACTAAAAAATGCTCCTAAAAATCCTGAGGAGAAGAAGCTTGAGAAAACTGAGAAAGACATAAAGACTGATTACGTTGCTGCAGGAGCAGAAGCAATGGCAGCAGAAGATAAATGGGAAAAGAAAGAAGATAAGAAATCTTCTTTAATTAGCTGGACTTCCCTTACTTCGATTGCTCAGGCGTCTATTAAAACAGCTGCAAAAAAATATATTCAAGCCGGAATGAAGAATGCTGACGCCGTTGCACAAGCACACAGCGAATTTATTACACAGGAGACAGATATGAAAAAGCAAGCATTTGACAAACAGGATGAATCTGTGGATGGAACCACGATTCCTAGTGGAACAAAAACCATGGGAGATAAGGTTGATGAATCTGTTGACGGTACAACTGTTCCTGGGGGTGCAAAGCCTTCTTCCGCTCCTGAGACAAGTGCTCAATGTGATAAAGAACGCAAAACTCCTAATTTGACTAAAGCCCCTGACGAAGCAGTTGATGGTACAACGCTTCCTCCACAGGGTAAGAAAGATGAAGAAAGTGTTGAAACATCCACTCATTCAGATAGTAAGAAATCTGTAGGTACTGAGCCCGAAATGGCTGTAAAAGAAGCAGCAAAGAAAGAAGCTGCAACTGAAATGCCTATACCAGAAGATAAAGGTGGTTTAGAAGATATTAAGGTTGAGGAAAAACCATTAGACATGCCAGCTATGGATCCGATGGCTGCTCCTGTAATTGATGAAGTTCCAGCTACAGGTTCAGTATTTGACACAACTGAAACATTAGACATCGGGGATGGTTATTCAGCTCGTAAGGACAAAGAAACTAATGAAGTGATTGTTGAGAAAGATGGAGCAGAAGTAAAACGTTTACCAGATGGATTTAGCACAGATATGGCTGTTGTTCTTCCACTCATGAAGGCCGTTCTTGGTCTTCCTCCTGAAGCAGCTGCAGAAGCTCCTGACGTTATACCTCCAGTTGATGTAAATATGGAAGAACCTAAATCAGAAATGCCAGGTATGGGTGAAGCTCATGAAGACGAATTAGAAATTAAAGAATCAGCTCTTAATGCGAAAGAAGCCGTTCTGCTTGAAAAAGAATCAGCAATCATAGCTAAAGAAGCTGCAATTGTTGCTACTGAGAAAGCTCAGAGGTTTGCTTCTGTATTAACAGTTCGCACAGAACGTTGCAAGAAAATTATCTCAACAATGGTTGAGAAAGACGCAATCCAAATGAACAAAGAAGTATATCAAAGTGAAATGCAGATCGGAACATATCTAATTGATGCCCAGAAGAAAGCATTTGAACACGCGATCAACGCAAAACAGAAAGAATTGTTAGCTATGGATGATAATGCACTCTTGGCAACCGAGAAGGTAATTGCTGATCTAAAAACACCTTCTACAACTAACTCCAAGAAAGCAAGCCACATTTATGTTTCACCGTCGTTTGGTGAACAACTTTCCGAAGATCAAGAATTGAAGAAAATCTTTGATACTTTCGGAAATTCTAAACGTCGCCCACAGTAAGATTTGACAAAACCCTAATTAGGTCAAGACTTGTTTATATTGAGAAATTTATAAACATTTTATGCAGGTTTAGTAGTTGATTAGTTTGAAAGTATAAAAGACTAATTTCTCATGACAGTACTGTGCGAGATCTTTAAATAAGATCCACAACTAGAAAAGAAACGCTCCGATTGGTTCCAGTCCTAAAAATCAAATACATTAAGGAGTCACAAAATGGCTATTCGTCAAGTAAAAGAAGTGAATCGCTCAGTTTCATATCCAATCGCCTCTGGGAATATCGTTGGCGGAAATCTATTGCAGTTGAATGCAGCTGGTGCCCTGTTACCTTGGGTTGCCGCTCAGACAGCTGGTCAGCCGTTTGGCCTCGCAATCGAATCCAACATCTTCTTCCCTCTTCAGCCTTCAAATGGTGAAGTAGCAGGTCAAGGTTTTGACTACGCCAACTTCAATCGTGGTGGACTGATGTCTGTCTACAACAACGGTGGAGACTTCGTGCTTTATGACGATGGTCGTGGTTATCCCTTCGCTCGTGGTGGAACAACGTATGCAATCAATCAGCCAGTCTATGCTTCTTCAACAGTTGCGGGGCTAATCACCTCTGACAATACAAGCACAGTTCTAGTTGGTTACGTCGTAAGCTTCGACGTTGCGCTTGATCCGACACAGTTGGAAATTAAAGCAGCTATCTAAGTAATTAGATAAAAATCTAGTTGTACCAAGATTAACCTTCGGGTTGACTTGGATTTAAAGGAGAAAAATATGAACGACATTAACAAAGAAGCAGCCTTGGAAGTTCTTTCCAGCGCGCAGGTTGAAGAAAAACTCACACGCTTGATGAATTCCCCCGGTGGTCTTCAGAAAATTGCTCAGCAGATGCTAAGCCCTCTAAAGCGGGAATTGCTTTATGAAGGTCGCATTCGCCAACTCTTCCAGACCTATAAACTAGCTCTCGGAGAAGAAGCAGTATTCGACGCTGATGTTGATGTACCTGCAGCCAGCATCTCGGTTGAAGGTCTTCCAGCTCAGCTCGAAGTTTTGGCAGATCGTATCCGTGTAGAAACGTCCCCTATTTCTACTCGCCCCATGATCCGTTGGAATGAATCAAACTTCCGTAAGTATGACGTTTTGAATCGCACGCAGGAACGCGCCAAAGCATCAATCATGCTCCAGGAAGATACACGCGGTTATAACCTAATCAACTTCGCGTCAGGTCTAACGAATCAAACCCCTGCTGCATCGTTGGCTGGTACCACAGCTGCAACAAACAATCCTTCTGTCATCGCAAACGGTGCAGCCGGATTGAGCATGTATACGTTGGCTACAGCCATTGTTACACTGAGCTCCAAGCTCTTGGTTGCTTCCAAATTGTACATCAACCCCATCACACGTCGCGACTTGCTGTTGTTCAACAATGCGCCTTCTGGTAATGGTGGTCTTGGTATCTTCGCTCCTAACTTCCAAGATACAGCTCTCAAAGCTGGTCGCGTAGGTGGAATCATGGGTGTAGACGTTCTAGAATCAATCGTTGTTCCTTCCTCAGCTTGTTTCGTCTTGGCTCCAGCCGATTACCTCGGCGTGTTGGCAATTCGTACCGACTTGAGCGTTGAAACGATGAAAGATGTTAACAAAATGGCTGATGTATTCGCAATCTGGGAAGATTTGGGATTCCTCATTCGCTATGCGAAGGGAATTGTCAAGATTACACTTCCATAAGCTGTATTTCTACTGGAAGGGATTGTAAAATCCCTTCTGGCTAGAAATATAGGTTACATAAAATTGTAATATATGATATAATTATAACACTAGTAACAAATCGATTATTGTATTGATTGGAACCTATGGCGTTGGTAAAACGTGGATTGCAAATCAACTTTATCCTATGTTGTACAACGTAGTTCGATACGACATGTTTAGTTTGTAATGTTATATTTTCTCAAAGATTGCGTGATGATAAAAAACTTTGTTCGAAGTCATGTCGTGGCAAGTATTTACGAAGTCTTCAAATTTTAAAATAAGTAGTTTGTTTAGTGGGCGATTAGTATAAAGGGATTATTTTCGGTTTGCATCCGAAAGATACCAGTTCGATTCTGGTATTGTCCACCAAGCAAATTAGTTTGTTTAATTGTCTTGTAACTCAATGGTAGAGTGTCTCCCTGTTAAGGAGAGGGTTACAGGTTCGAGTCCTGTCGAGACAGCTAAGCAAATGAATGGCAATTTCGGTCGTGCAGATACTAAGGAATTCGCTACCGAAAATGTAAATAATTAAAAGACCATGAGGTAAAATCTCATGGACGATTTGGCGTAAGGCGGTAATAGAGCCATTATCCGTTTAAGTACGGAGCCGAAGCCGATCAGGTCGTGGGTAAACCTGATATCAATTTGACGAGTGTGGGGAGGTATAGATATCTTCCAAGTCTCAGAAGCTTGGCGAAGTGGTGTGATTCCGCTACCTCCTGTCATTTGCTCATAAACCATTTGCTCATAAACCAATTGTTCATATGCTGGTGACTTGGATGCTCCGCAAGAGCTTAAAGGTATTCTCAGGGTTGCACCTGAAAGTGTATGATCTATGAGTAATTAATTTGTAGTTCTCGCCAAGTATATCCGCAGTAAAAAGAAAAGGATTGTCATGAGATTAAAAGTTAATATTCGAAATGCTAAGGATTGCCGCATTGAATTAAGTTTTCCTGATTTATCTGTTAAGTATAATAACGGATGGGCACCAGCCTTACATATTAAAGAAGGGAATGAGATCCCGTTAGATGTGTTAGATCCAGAAGATGTGCGCAAGAGCTTGCGTGTAGGTAGTTTAAAAGGCTACATGGAAAATGGTTGGGTGTCAGAAATTGTTGATGATGCAGTTCCACTCCCTGAACAACTTACGTCTCTTTCTCATTTTATTACAGAACAAATGGTCTCAGCACCTGGTATGATTGCTCCACTTAAAGTATTGGATCCTGTAGTTCCTGCAACAGATGTTCTTCCCGCCAAACCAAATTTACTGGAAGAAGTAAAAGTAGTTGAGAAGAGTGTAGTTGTAGCTCCAAAACCTAATGAGATTTCTGATACGTCTTTAGTTAAGACCTTTGAAGATTTCGAGCGCTTGTCTCACACTTTAAAACTTAGATTCATTAAGGATTGTCTTGATCCACTACTTCTAAGAGATATTCTGAGTAAAACCCCTTCGAATCAGTTTAAGAATAATATTAATTTTCGGCTTACTCAAATAAAGGGACTCTAAATCCTTTATTTATAGAGGATTTCTATGGGTTTTGCACCTCCACTTTATAATACTCCACTTTTACCAAGTCAGATAAATCCTGAGCTTCCCTTTTATCCAGCCTATGGTGTAACACCAGATAATAAATATATACCGATTTCAATCGATCAAATGGGTAGATTGAACGTTAACGCAACTTTCTCGGGCTCTATTACTATCGGGGTTATTGGTGATCCTGATCAAACAAGTTTTTCATTTGGTGCTTCGTTACAACAAACAGTTGGCGGTGTATATCAAGATACTAATCCTACCCTTTCTCCAGGACAAGAAGGTGCTGTTCGTTTAACACAATATCGTGCTTTTCACACAAATGCTAGATATTCCGACGGGACTGAGGTTCTTCCAGCAACACAAGTTACAGCGTTAGATATTAACACTGGTCTTGAAACATTAAATTCTTTAGTCCCATCAACGTATGATTATATTGATTTATCGTATACTGGGCAAGATTTAACAACAGCTGTGTTTAAGATCGGAGGAAGTGGTGGTGCAGTGGTTTCTACATTGACGCTTGTTTACATGAGTGGAAATCTTGTTTCCGTTACTCGAACATAATGGCCTATAAATTTGTATTCAATCCGTTAACAGCAAAGTTTGATTTGATAAATTTAGCTTCGGCAACTGCTGCAATCCCGCAGTATTATAGTGATCCTGTTGCGCCAGCTCCTGAAGAAACATGGGTATTAGCTATACAATTTGGCGCTTCTGGTCACGCGATGGGAGTATTGGGGTTAACGTATACAGGTGATTTATTCGCATTTAATTATACACTGTCGTACCGTACTCTTGAAGGTACAACAGTTAGGACGGTTCTAAACTAATGAATTTCCAAATTTCACAAGGTGTTGGAACAACCATTGCCACTGATACTGGAGGTGGTGGTGAAAATTATCAAAAAATTAAGATGATAGATGCTACACCTGGCTCTACAGCAGGTACAGGCATTGCTGCAAATCCTTTACAAGTTTCGCTACAATTCACAGCTGCAAATACTGTACCACTATTGATTGACGGTTCTGGATCTATTCAACCTATTAGTGCTGTTTCGCTTCCATTACCTACTGGTGCTTCTACTGAAGCTACATTGCTTAATATTGAGACAGATTTAAATCAATTTACATTTTTAGCTGGTAAGCTTGTTATTGACGGCTCAACCGTTACACAACCTATCTCTGGTACAATCTCGGCCCTTCAGTCAGGGTCCTGGAATATCAATGATATTTCAGGCACAATAAGTTTACCTACTGGTGCTGCTACTTCTGCAAATCAGACAACAGGGAATTCAAGTTTAAGTTCTATTGACGGAAAAACTCCAGCCCTTGGTCAAGCCCTTGCTGCTGC
>Ga0163144_10014038_pt1 | contig 16660 bp, 12 predicted proteins | sample OliLak19BULKMAT1_FD_123175 | JGI IMG/M metagenome (GOLD analysis project Ga0163144, IMG submission 123175) | Freshwater microbial mat bacterial communities from Lake Vanda, McMurdo Dry Valleys, Antarctica - Oligotrophic Lake LV.19.BULKMAT1 | ecosystem: Environmental > Aquatic > Freshwater >... | reverse complement strand
GGTGGGTTTGCCGGGCATGGCCTGGCGCGGTACACGCGAACGACGCAAGTAACCGCGTTCGCGTGTCTGCGCGTTCGCGCCTCGGGAGGACACGTGCTCGTTCGAAAGCAGCTCTGGTTGGCTACCGCGATGGCCACGGTGATGGCGGTCGGCATTCCGACGGTCGGGTCGGCGCAAAACCGCGGCGTGCAGTTCACGCCCGACGGCAAACGCACCCTGGTCAACAAGGACGTCGGCGCCGAGCGCTGGGCGATCACCAAGAACGAGAACGGCTCGCTCACCGGCAATGTGTTCCGGAGCGACGGCGGGCCGCCCGCGTTCGTGTTCTGCGCGCCCGGGAGCTCCCCGACCAATTACGACTGCTTCGGCGCCGATGCCTGCACCGATTCGAGCGGTGCCGAGCGCGGCATCCAGCGCGTTCCCGATCTGACCCGCGTGCTCGCCCAGAAGGACGTCGCCACCGAGCGCTGGGCGCTCTCGCTGAACTTCGACGATGGCACGGCGACCGGCAACATCTTCCGCGCGGATGGCGGTGAGCCGGCGTTCGTCTTTTGCACGCCGACGGGTGCGCCCAATACCTTCGACTGTTCCGGCGCCGACAAGTGTCTGGGCACCCCCTGCACCCAGCCGTTCACGCCGATCTCGACGGTCACGCTCCCCGACTCGTTCTTTGCGCTTCCCGATCCCTGCAACGCGCCCTACACGGACATCGGCAACGTCGATATTCCGCCGAGCTTCTTCCAGCCGGTGGCCGCGGTCACGTTCAACCTGAGCGTGACCGCGGCGATCCAGGCATTCCAGCTCCGCGTCACCTATGCGACGTCCCTCGGAACGTTCGCCGGAGAGAACGCCGACGTGAGCTGCACCGTTGAGGGCGGCGGCGGCATCTTCACCAAGAACGACAACGAGAGCGGCGCGCTCTTCGTCAGCCTCGCCAACGCGTCGAATCTGACGTTCCCGGTGACGGTGCGGTGTGGGTTCGACGCGACGGGGACTGTCGCCGCGAGCGACTTCGCGGTCCAGGTGCAAGAGGTCACGCAGAACAACGCGCCGGGCGACGCGTCGGTCTTGAGCGTCGCCGTCACCGTGCCCTGAGCAGTTTTTCGGCGGCCGTGCGATGAAGGTCACGAGCGAGACAGTCGACGTCGCCACCGCGGACGGTGCGCACGTGCGGTGCGCGGTGCTGACACCCGTCGGCACCGCGGGCGCGCGGTGGCCTGCCGTCGTCGCATACTCCGACATCTTCCAGCTGACCGGCACGCATCTGCGCCTCTGCCACCGGCTCGCGAGTCACGGCTTCGTCGTCGTGGCGCCCGAGATCTTCGGCCGCGTGCTGCCGGCCGGGCGCGTCCTCGATTTCGACGCCGATCGCCAGCTCGCCCTCGACAGCACCGAGGGCATGACCGTCGAGGGTTTCGACGCCGATCGCCGCGCCGTCCTCGCGTGGATGCAAGCACATCCCGCGATCGAGCCCACGCGCCTCTTCGCCTGCGGCTGGTGCATCGGCGGCCATCTCGCGTTCCGCGCTGCGCAGGAGCCGGTCGTGCGCGCGACCGCCTGTTTCTACGCCACGGGTCTCCACTCAGACACCGTCGGCGGCGCGCACGGCACCGCGACCAGCCTCGCCGGCGCGGCGGCCATCCGTGGCGCGCTCGTGCTGGTGTGGGGCTCGCAAGACCCGCACATCCCGCAGGACGGCCGCACCAAGATCCACCGCGCCCTCGATGCCGCCGGCATCACGTACGACGTCCGTATCTACGACGCCGAGCACACCTTCATGCGCGACGAGGGTGCCCGCGCCGACCCGGCGGCCACCGACCGCGCATTCGTCGCCATGCTCGAGGTGTTTCGGTCGGTCTGAGGATCGAGGAGGCGGCGCCGCCGTTACCACGGCGCGGCGCACTGCTCTTCGCGGCGGGTTCGTCGTCGTCGTGATCGCGCTCGTCGCATGGCTTCCCTAGTCGTGCGACCGGGAGTTCGAAAGGCGGGCGGCGTAACCGTCGCGAATCAACGTGGCAATCTCCCTCCCGCGCGGGCTGCGGACGCGCGGGTCTGCAGGGACCTGGTGAGTGTGCGGCTCTCGAGGGACAGGAAAGCCGCGCCGAGTATTTGAAGGCGCGAGCCGCGCCCCGAATCTCACTCTGTGTGTGTCCGGGTCGGATAGGTCGGCGGTTTTGGCCTCGGCCCTGCAGCACTTGACTGATCGTGCACGGTCCCGGACATCGCGGACAAAAGTCCGGATACATGGTTTCCAGTATGTCGCCGGTGATTTCTCCGGTGCGTTCGTCGATCTTCGCGAGGAGCGTGGTGTAGTAGACGATGTTCCAGACGCCGTCGCCGACCTCTTCGAGGCGGATGCGTTCGTCGCGCAGGGCGTGGCTGAGAAACGGGTCGTGCTGTTTGAGCCGGAACGTGCCCGCACTGGTGACGGACTGGACCTGCAGGTGGCAGTACTGCCCATTCTGCAGTTTGAACTGCCCTTGAAGTCGGCGGGCCAGACTTGATTCGGCTGGTGCGTCTGCACCGGCCCGGCGCCCGGGTGCTGCCAGCGGGGCCGGCGGCGGCTTTTGCGCAGCTTGCCGTGCCGGTCGAGGATGGCATTCCCCGTGCTGCGCGCCGGCAGGGGCGTGCCGCGATGCCGTCGCGCGAGGATGTGCAGCAGCTTCTGCGCGCCCCACTCGTACCGCGCGCGCAACGCCAAGCGGGCATGCTCAATGTCGACGGGCGTGCGATGGGGACACGTCGCGGGGGCCCGTGACCGGTTGTTATCACTCGCGGTTGAGGGCGCGGCGCCGCCGCGGGTGAGCCCCTTGTAGCCCGTCGTGCGGCTAATGCCGAAGCGCGCGCACAGCTCGCTCACCGACCACTGGCCACGCGGCACGGCATCCACGAAGTTCCAGCGCTGCTCTTCTTTGCTCGTCTCCATCCAGGGTGACGCCTACCCAGGGGAAGGATGCGCGCGTACTTCTACGCGTAGCGCTCGCGCGGACGGTGGGGGACGCTGAATCTGTACTCCCGATCTTGGGAGTCAAACCCAAGGAGAACCGAATGAAGACGACCCTGACGGTAGTTCTGGCCGCGGTGTTGATGCTGAGCGCCGCCCCGGCACTCCCCGTATTCGCGGCCGACATGTCCGCGCAAGTCGCGGCAGCAAAGACCGCCGCCGACCACGAGGCCATCGCCGATGCGTACACAACGGAGGCCAAGGCGGCGGAGGCGCGCGCCGCGGAGCACGACAAGATGGCGGCCAGTTACAAGGGGCTCGGCAAGATGGGCCAGTATCACGGCGACGTGCATTGCGCGTCGATCGCCAGGCGCGAACGTGAGACGGCGAAGGACTTGAACGAACTCGCCGCCGAGCACCGCGCCGCCGCCAAAGCCGCGAAGTAACGCGCGGTCACTCAAGTAAGCCTGGTTGGCCCCACCAACTTCAGAAGGAGGAGCAACAATGCGTAGACCCAAAGGCACCCTGGCTCTCCTGGTGGTGACGTTGCTGGCAACGGCGTCGCTCCAGGGCTGTGTCGGTACCCCCATGACCGGCGAACGCGCCGGTCGGCGTTTCTGCAACGTGTCCAGCGGGGGCTGCATGGCGCTCAAGATGCAGCAAACCAAAACGGGCACTATTGCGGGGCAGCAGGGCAGGTGTTGCGGCTGACACGCTGACCCTCACCGATCCGCAAAACGCCGTTTGCTTGACCGGTCACGCAAGCGGCGTTTCTTTTCAAAAATGGCCCACTACCGGCATGAACCGCGTTGCAGGGCGGACGGGACCAGTGTTCGCCGATCGCTACCATGCGCGTATGCTTCCGACGCCGCGCGAGGTGCACCGGCCGCTACGCTACGTCCTGCTCAACACACGCCGCCACATCACGCGTGCGCGGACGACGGGTGCGAAGCAGTGCGTCCCGACCCCGCTTCCTCTGCTCGATGGTTCGACGGTTGGAAGCGATCGGTAGCGGGTGCGCGTGAAGATGCAGCCACCGATCCATTCCTCGACCGGCTGCCCGTGGCACGTGCACCTGGCTGCTCAACGTCAGCTGGCGCCGTCCTCGGCATTTTCGCTCCTGGACTGAGCCGCCTCGGGACTGCCTTGTCTGAAAAGCTCTTCCCGGCAAGAGCGTCGCCTTCCTTTGCGATTCTGGCGCGCCAGCCTGGACGACAACGCTTTGCAAATCTTCATGACGAACGACGGAGACAAGCAAACCGTGGTAGTGGGCATCGACCTCTGCTCCTCCGCCGATGCGCTCGATGCATACGATCATCTCGAGTGGCGCCGCGGAAACAAGAAACACGGCTCTGTGGATCTCACTAGACCGATAGATCTGCAGACGGTTACAGAGTTAATGTATCGGTCGACCCACGAGGGATGGGTGATCCGATGTGTGCCAACAAAAATTGCAAAGGCCGCGGATCACGGGCGACCGTCGCATTCGTCCGAAGGCGGCAACGGAGCTGAGCATGGCTAGTCCCGTTGACATCCAGATCGAAAGTCCGATCGGCACCAATCAGATGGTGGGTGGTAACATCTGGTGCGGTATTACCGCGATGTTTAGCACTGGTGACGTCGTCTCGCGGATCTACTCGTGGCGGACGGCGGATGGAAAATCTGGTCTCATGGCGCCTTCGGGAAATATTCCTGAATTTAGTGCTTGTTGGTTTGCATTTGAAGCCCGTCACACCGCCTCCGGCGCGATCGCCTCCAGCTCCAACCCCCGCGTCTCCGGCAGCCACGCCACCACCGCACCGGCGGCGAGCACCCCCGCGGCGCTGATGATCGCGAGCGCGATCTGAATCCCGCCGACGCGGGGCGAGAGGAACCCCGCGAGCGCGAGGCCCGCCATGCCGCCGGCAGCGCCGGCCGCGGTCAGCCAACCGGCGGCGGCGCCGCGGAAGTTGGTGGGGAAGAGCTCGGCGGCCCAGGTGCGGACGACGGTCATCTTGCCGCCTTGAAAGAAGACGATGGCCGCGAAGCCGGGCCAGAGGGCGCGCTCACCGCCGAGGAAGAAGAGGAGCTCTCCGGCGGTCAGGCCGAGTAGGAAGACCACGCCGACCGGGCGGCGTCCGTAGCGGTCGGCGAGCATGCCGCCGAGCACCCAGCCCGGTAGCCCGAGCGCGCCCGCGACGATGAACATCGCGCTCGCCTCCGCGGCGCTCCAGCCGTACTCGTGGATCGGGACGTAGGTGACGAAGGCGAACGCGGCGACGTCGTAGCTCATGGCGAGCGCGACCACGACGAGCGCGGCGAGCACGCGGCCACGGTACGCGGGCGGCGGGAGGGCGACCGACGCGCCGCTGCGCGCGAGCCAGCGCCGACTCTCGGGAATGTGCCGGCGCAGCAGCGGCAGCATCAGGATCGGCACGAGGCTGACGACGCAGAGCCCGCGCCAGCCGCCGGGCACGATCGCGACGGCCGCGAGCAAGAGCGCCGCGAACCCGGTGCCGAGCGAGTTGGCCGTGCCGAGCACGCCTTGCGCCGAGGCGCGCTGCTCGGGCGGCATCTCTTCGGCCGCGAGCACGGCGGCCGAGAAGAGGGCGCCTTCTTGAAAGAGACGCGCGGCGACCTGCCAGGCGACGAGCCCGACGAGCGACGTGGCCGTCGCCGTGGCCGCGCCGAGCAGCGCGAAAAGCCCGATGCTCACGAGCAACAAGCGCCGCCGGCCGATCCGATCCGCGATCGGTCCGAGCACCAGCACGCCGAGCGATCCTAGCGCGATCAGCGCCACTGCGTACGAAAGCTGATGCGACGGTGCGGCGAGATCCTGCCCGACGTAGGCGAGCGTGACGGTGATCAGCGACCGACCATAGCCCTCGAAGAAGATCGCCACGCCGAGCACGGTGAGCAGGCGACGATGCGTCGGGTCCACGGCGCCCTGCTAGCGCCCGTATGGCGGCGTCGCAATGACGCCGAGTAGCGGCGCTGCCGGTCGTTCGATACGAACGACGCCCGTGACGATCGACGGCCTGCCGCTTCCCGCGCTGCCCGTGCTCGTGGGTGGCCTGGTCGGCGCGCTCGCGGTGCTCGCGCTGGCGATCGCGGCGCTCCGGCGGGTCGCGCACGGTGTCGAGCTCGCCCGTCTCCCGCTCGTCGCCGCGCAGGACGTTCGGCTCGACGTCGCCGGACCGGTCGTGCTGCAGGGCGAGGGCCCGCATCGCACGCGCCGCTTTCAGGGACTCACGTATCGTCTGGTCGACCGGACCGCGGCGCAGGTCGTGCCGGCACGACGGGTCTGGGTGCGGACGAGCGTGGCGGGCGTCGCGCGGGTGCGCCGCGGGCTCGCCCGCTTCGATCTCGCTCGCCCTGGAATGTTTCGACTTGAAATTTCCGGGCTCGCGGCGGAGCCCGCCCCCGAAGATTGTGCCCTGATCGTCACACCACCCGCGGGTGTCCGGCTCCCGCTCGCCATCGCCACCTGCGTGCTCGCCGGCGCGGCGACGGTCGCGGCACTGATCGGCATCGCGTGGACGATCCTCCCGGTCGACCGAACACCGGCTCCGATGATCGCGATCGATCCGGGAGCCGCCATCGGCACGACGAAGCCACCGCCCGCCAGCGCCGGCCGGCAGCTCCGCGGCGATCCCGCCCCGGCCGGACCGACGCGCATGGTGCACTGGGCCGGTGCCGGCCTCACGCTCACCGTCCCCGCCGCCTGGGAAACCCGGGGCGCCGGCGCCGCGCTCGACGTGCGCGACCCCGCTCGGCCTTCGACCTATCTGGTCGGCCACGTCGTGACGTTTCCGCCGCCGACCCCCGCCGACGTGCTGGCGCGCGTCGTGACGGAAAGCGCGGCCGCGCGTGTCCAGAGCGGTCTCAGCGCGGGATTCACGGCGGGTCGGTGGGGCGGCGTCGACGGGATCGTCACGATCGAAACCCGCGACGACGGCCCGGCGGCGATGGCCGTCTGGCGTGCGTACCGCCCAACGTCCAAGGGCGTCGCAAACGTCACGCTGCTCTTCGGTGCCGACGCCGAGACCTTCGCGCCTCTCGAGCCGGTCGCGTTGGCGGTGCTCGCGTCGGCGCGCTTCGATTGACAAGCTGGCCCGTCACGAAGCACAAGGCCGCGCCGCCCTCGAAAGGACCCATCATGCAGACACGCTTCGCTCGGCAGACACGCTCCGCTTGGCAGACACGCTTCGCTCGGCTTACACGCTCCGCTCGGCTTACACGCTCCGCTCGCATGCTCGCCCTCGTCCTCCTGCTCGGGCCCGCCGCCGCGTCGGCCACGATCATCAACGTCGAGCTCAAGTTCTCGCCCTACGTCGGGACACCGGCGAAAGAGGACAAGGTCGAGAGCGTCGCGGGGGTCGCGGCGATCTTCGTGAACGGCGTGCCGTATGGCGAGCAGCCGGTGCAGCAGGAGAGCCTGCCGGTGATGTTCAAGGAGCGCGAGATCGGGCCGGCGGTCTGGATCCCGGTCGATTCGCTCGGGCCGGTGGTTCGCCGCGGGAAGAACACCATTCGGATCGAGTTCATCCCGGCGGACGAGGAGGTGTCGTACCGTGCTCGGCTGTCGTGGACGTCGGTCACCGACGCGGAGAACACGGCCGCCGACGACGGGAAGACGATGGCCACCAATCAGACCGGCGCGGGTCGCGAGGAGAAGTCCGGCAAAGGCCGGATGATCTTCGAGCACGAGATCGTCGCCGACTTCGTGCCCGACTTGCCGTGGCATCACTACGACGGGGTGAAGTCCCTCAGCGACGACGACAAGAAGAAGCTCGCCGCGCTCGTGTTGAAGCGGGTCGGCCTATTCAAGCCCGACTTCAAGGGCCTCTACGAGATCCTCGGACGGAACGAGCGGGTCGAGCTCGAGAAGATCAAGGAGGTGAAGTGCGTCGACGCGGCCCACGCGGCCGGCGTGAAGATCGACGCGCCCAAAGCGGAGGAGCTCGCGTTCGTCACCACCGGCAATCCCGAGGTCATGATCACGCGACGGGACGGCAAGCTCTTCCGGCCGGCCAATCCCGAGTCGTTCGTCAAGATCAAGGGCGGTGAGGAGATCCAGATGTGCGCGGGGATCGCGCTCTCGCTGGTGTTCCCGCCCCAGCTCGTCGTGGTGCGCGACCCCGCCGGAGCCTGGGCCGTCGCTTACTGATCGCGGCGCGCGCGCCGCGATCGCGTGGGGTCGCGGTCAACGGCGGCGCGGAGGGTCTTCGTCGTCGCGGCCTCGCGGCGCCAGAGATCGGTCGCGGGGGCGTGCAGACCGACCTGCCGGAGCGCCCGCGCGAACGGGATGTCGACCATGCGGTAGAACTGCACCGTCTCTGGTTGGTAGTCGGCCTCGCGCAGCGCGACCTTCGCGTAGCTCCGACCCTCCGCGGCGTCGCGACCGACGAAGCGGGCGTCGCGGACGTCGTGAAACACGCCGCGGTCGCCTTCGTAGCCGAGGTCGCCGCCGTAGAGCCAATCGTAGTAGGCGTGCCGCTCGCTCTTCACGCGCAGGCGATCGGGCTTCCCCGCGATCAGCGAGTACGCGATGAAGTAGCGCACGCCCATTACCTCGGGGGTCAGATCGCCGTCGATGTCGAAGACGTCGTAGTGCTCCGAGCGCGTGAGGAAGACGTCGACGGCGTAGAGCTGCTCGGAGTCGGCGGGCAGGATCTGGCGGAGCTCGGCGATGTGGCCGGTGTTGAGGTGGGTGCAGCCGTGCGACATCGGGCCGCGTGAGAGCAACCAGACGCGCTGGAACGGTTGGCCGTCGCGGCTACCGCGCGTCACCGAGCGCCAGGCCGCCGGCAAGAACGACGCGTCGGACGGCCGCATCTTCCACCACGGCGTGTGAATGGCGTTGTGCATCGTCGGGGTGACGTGCATGTACGGCAGCCACGGCGACCAGCTGTAGGAGCCGTCGGTCGGGATGTGGTCGGCGAGGAGCGAGCGCTGATGCGTCGTGAGCGCGCGGCGACCCGGCGTCGGGTACTGCGGAATCGAGCGGCCGCGCCACTGCGTGTACGCGGCGACGGAGCCGACGGGATAGAGCGCGGTGAACTCGTCGAACGTGACGACGCCGTTGCGGACGGGATAGCGGTCGCCGCTGACGCGCGCGAGCAGGCTCGCGTAGGCCGGCAGCCAGGCGTCGAGCGCGGCCGGGTCGGGTGCGCTGCGCACCAGGTCGTCGAGCGCCGCGCCGGTGCCGGCGGGGAGCTCGACGAGCCAGAGCCGCGTCGGGAGCAGCTGATTCACGAGCGCGAGCCGGCGGGGGCCGTCCATGCGCGTGCGGTCGGCCGGCTGGAGCTCGGCGAGCCAGCCCGCCGCGAGCTTCCGCAGCGGGATCGCGATGTGGAAGATGCGGCCCGGATTCAGGCGCTCCATCAGCTTCAGGTTGCGCGCGCGGAGCGCCGGAGGCGTCAGGGACGATTCTTCCGCGATCAGGTGCTCGAGGCCGGTGTCGCCGAGCGTGCGCTCGAAGTCGTCGAAGCTGGTGTTCTGCGTGAGCGCGAGCCGGCCGCCGTCGATGAGAGCGCGATAGGTATGCTGGCGTTCCGCGAGGTCACGCGCGTACTCGCGGATGACGGTGTCGGAGAGCACTGCGGTGACGCGCAGCTGATTGCCGCGTCCGAGGTGGATGTGGAGCCGACCGGGCTCCTGCGTGCGCGGCGCGAAGCCCGTGTAGAACGACGGTTCGGCCTCGTCGTAGAAGACCCCGTACCGCGGCGGGTCCTCGACCATGAGGCCGCGTTCGGCGCGATCCCCCGGAAGCGGCGGCGCGGCCCAGTCCGCGCTGACGGGCGGCGCGGCGATCAGCAGCATCGTTCCAGTGAGCATCGCCCCCAGGGCGCGCATCGGCATGCGTACGGGTCGCATCATCGTCCTCCTGCGGGGGCCTACTTCAGCAGCAAGCGCGCGCGATCGAGCGTGTGTCCCGCCCCGATCTTGCGAAGCTCCCGATTCAACTCGAAACCCGGAGCACTGTCGAACGCCACCTTGGTGCGGAAAAACTGGATCGGCTCGGGGGCGAACGTCGGTTCGTAGAGCGGCAGATCACGGAACGTCGCGCGCTCGGAGGCGCGCTTCCCGATGAAGCGACAGACCGGCACGCTCTTGAGGCGCGTCTGGCCCACCGCGCCGAGCTCGACGTTGTCGCCGTAGAGCCAGCGATAGAAGGGCTCGCGCTTGTTGGTGACGTACGTCTTCACGGGCGTGTGCTCGTTGCTTTTGTACGCGAGGTAGTACTGCACGCCCATGACCTCGTCCTTGCCGTCGCCGTCGACGTCGAAGACGTCGTAGCAGCCGGGGAGATTCCGGTAGGTCTTCACCTGCGTGAGCGTGTCGGATTCCGAGGGGACGATCTGCCGGAGCTCGCTCATGTGCCCCGACGCGAGCCGCGTACAGCCGTGCGACGTCGGGCCGCGGCTGATGATCCAGAGATTCTCGTACGGCTTGCCGCTGCGTTCGCCGGCGATCTTGCGCCAGGCGCTCGGCAGGAAGGGCGTGCTGTTCAACTGGCAGCGGACGCCCGCATTGTGGAAGGCGTTGTAGGCGATGCCGCCGGCGTGCTGGTACGGCAGCATCGCGATGAACCCGTAGCCGGGGTTGGGTGACAGATAGTCGACCATCCCGAGGATGCCGCGGCCATTGGTGCGGCGGATGAGCGGCCAGATGCCGGTGACGCCGAAGTCGGGGAGCTTCTCGCCTTTGTAGGTGGTGGTCGCCTCGGCGGTGCCGGCCGGGTAGATCGTCGTGAACTCGTTCGCGACGACGGCGCCGTCGACGACGCGATAGTGCCCGCCGGTCGCCTGCTCGATGAAGCTCTGCGTGAGGCTCTCGAGCCCTTTGGCGTCGCCTGTGCGCGCGGTCTCGAAGGCGCGCGCGAGAATGCCGTCGAGTGCCGCGCTGAGCGCCTCCACGGCGATGCGGCCGGGAAGGGCGGCGTTGGCCGCGTCGAGGCGCAGCACGGAGTCGCCCGGGTCGGTGGTCGCGACGAGCGCGTCGTGCCAGCGCGCGGCGACGGCCGCGAGCGGCAGCTTGATCGCGAACACGCGCTCGGGGTTCAGCTGCTTCATGATGGCGAGAGCCTTCGCGCGCTTGGCGGCGTCGGGGGCGCCGCGCGCCGCGGCGGCGACGCCGGCCTCTTCGAGCGCCTGCTGATAGCGCTCCCAGACGCGGTTGGTGCTGAGCGTGAGCGCGCCGGCGGCGATCATCTCGTCGACGACGGTTCGGCGTTGCTGCAGATCGCCGAGGTAGGCGTCGAGCTCGGCGTCGCCGAGGACCATCGTCACGCGCACCTGGTTGCCGCGGCTGAGCTCGATGTGGAGGCGCGTCGGTTCCTGGGTGCGCGGTGCGAAGCCGGCGTAGAGCGAGGGCTCGTACCAATGGAAGTAGACGCCCTGGGGCGGCTCGCTGCCGTCCCAGGTGGCGTCACCGGCTTCGAGCGCGGCGCGCGCGCCGGCGGGAAGGAGCAGCGCGCAGGCGAGGCCGAGCGCGATCAGACGAGTGCGACGAACGAGACGAGTCATTTGAGCACCTGCGTGAGCGACAGTTTTGCGGTCCGGGTCGCGCCCGACGACGCATCGAGGGCGGCGAGGGCCGGGATGTTCTTGAGGTCGTCGTTGCCGAGGAACGGGCGGCACTGGAAGAGCCAGAGCTTCCCGTTGGTGAAGCCGAATTCGATGTCCCACGGCTTTGGCTGTCCGCTCGCCATGGTGACCGGGGTGAACTGCTTGGTGATCTGCTGTCCGGCTTCGACGAGCTGCTTCACCTCGTCGGGTTGCAGCACGGTATCGCTGCCCGTCGACGGGACGATCTTGCTGCCGCCGTGCGCATCGAGCGCGTTCTTCCAGGGCGATTTGAAGAGCGTGACGAGCTCGACGCGCTCCGGCGACCAGAGGATGGTTTCGGCCGAGGTGCCGTCGACGGCGCCGCCGACGCCCTCGGAGGTCGCGATGAGCATCTTGCCAGGCACGCCGCCGTTCACGTCGGCGGTCACGAGCACGCCCGATTTCTCCGACGGCACCGACTCGAGGATCACGACCGACGACAGCACCCAGAGGGGATCGTCGATCAGCGTCTGCCTCCACGAGAACGAGCGGAACTGGAACGGCGACGCCCACACCTCGGTGAGGCCCGAGTAGATGTCGACGAGGGTGCGGCGATTGAAGACGGTCAAGTTCAGGCCGGCGCCGTTGAAGTTGTCGAGATCCTCGACGTTGGTGTCGCTCCGGACGAAGCAGCCGACGGTGTCGTTGGAGTTGCCGACGAGCAAGCCGTTCTTGGCGAGCCCGTCGCGGATCGCCTGGCGGAGGGGCGGGCTGAGCGGCGTCGTTCGAATCGTGTGGCGGATGATCTCGAGGCGCGGCTCGATCCAGGCGGCGAGCTCGCGTTCGGTCTTCTGCGCCGGGATCAGCTCGTCGAAGAACGTCTTGTAGGTGCGCTCCACGAACGTCGGGAGCGGCTCGCCCGGCGTCGCGATGCTCAGGGTCGTGAGGCCGTCGGGCACGACGACCGCCGCGTGCGAGTAGTGGTCGTGGTAGGCGCCGAACGGGACGACGATCCCGCGGGCGACGTGATCGGGGAAGAGCGACTTCAGCTCGCCGAGGAAGGCGGCCTTCGGTCCGCAGAACACGCCCGAGTCCTTGCGGCGCACCTCGGTGAGGTCGATCGGCAGCTTCGGGCCGAGGTTGATCTTGTCGCGGTCGATGTGGAGCTTCCGGCTCGGTGCGGCGCCGAGATCGCCGGCGTTGGTGCGGGTCTGGTTGCGCGTGAACTCGTCGTACGCGCGCCGATCCTCGGCCGTCATCTGATGGGCTTCCTCGATGATGACGCGACCACCGGGGGTCGCGATCAAGAGGACGACCTTGCCGTCGTGGAGGCGCAGGCGATCGAACGCTTTCGGGCCGAGCACGACGTTCGGAATCCCGAGCGCGCGCGCCAGGAGCTGCACGTGCGACAACACGTTGCCTTCCCCCTGGGTGAGAATGCCGGCCGCGGGATCGAGGTCGGCCGGCGTCTCGGGGAGCGCGATGATCTCGTCACGCGTGTAGCCGTGGTCCTTCAAGCCGACGCGCAGGCGGCCGTAGGCGAGCCCGGGATTCAGCGCGCGCACGTCGCTTTCGACCGTCTCGCCGAAGAAGCGGTGGCGCGGACGATCGTTGCCGGCGACGAAATCGTCGAGGCGGCGTGCGACCTCGGCATAGAGGCTGAGCGGCGAGCCGCGCAGGACGTCGTCGCGGATGCCGGCGGTGTCGGGCAACAGGAAGTTCCATGGCGCCGCGACCTCCGCGAAGGCGAGCTCCGTGTTGCCCTGCGCCCATTCGACGACGCGCTCGGCTTCCGTCAGCCGGCGGCCGAACTCGACGCGATCGCTGTCGTCCTTGGCGAGGAGATCGCGGAGCGCGGCGCTCGTCGCGGCGTGCTCGCGCGTGTTGAGGAGGCCGGCGCCGTACGCGGCGTCGGTCAGCCCCCGCAGCACCTGCACATGATCCTTCGCCGTGGTGCCCGCGGTCGCGAGCAGCGTACTGCCGCGTTGCTGCAGCACCTGCGCCGCCGTGATGTCGAGGTCGACGAGGCGGCGCGCGTCCGCCGTCGAGATCCGCCCGGCGACGATCACGCCGCGCGCGGTCGCCATCATCTTGCCGAGCGCGCTGACCGCCTCGACGCCCGGGGCCGCGGCGTTCTGCAGCAGCGTCGTCATTTGATCCCGCGCGTCCTTGTCGGTGATCGCCTGCACCTGCGGTGCGAGCGCGGTCTCGTCGAGGACGGTCAGCTTCTGGATCTCGAGGATGAGGTCGTCGACCTGGTCACGTACGCCGCCCGCGGGCAGCTTGGCGCGATAGGCCGCGAGTCCGGGCAGCAGGCTCGCCGACACCTGGTTGTGCACGGCGTCCTTGAGCGGCTTGAAGTCGGGCTTTTGCGACTCGATGCGGACGGCCATGTTGCGGACCTTCTGCACCTGACCGACGTCGTCGCGCGCGAAGTAGCGGCGCTGCAGCTCGTACGCGAGGAGAAAGTGCTGGTTCGGGTCGAACTCCTTCGCGCCGAGGTATTTTTCGAAGAACGCGATCCCGGCGGGGATCTCGTCCTCGGCGCTCGACAGCCCGCGGTACTGCTTCATCTGCGCGAGCTTGTGCTTGGGGTGGGTCTCGATGAAGTACTTCTCCAGGATGTAACCGCGAACCAAATCATGGTGGTTCGGGAAGCTGTCCCAGAGGCTGCCGTCTCGCGAAAAGATGTTCGCGATGTACATCCGCTCTTTCGCGAGCGCCTCGGCCCAGGGGGCGCGGTACGCCGAGCAGAAGATCGGGTTGGCGCACGGAACCCGGACGGCGCCGTTGGGCGCCTGGACGCCGAGCTTCTGGCCGTCGCGGCAGAGGCAGAAGTTCTCCGTGTAGGGACCCTTCAGTTTGCTGAGGCAGAGCGCGAAATTCTGCTTCAGCGCGGCCTGTTGCGCGGGCGAGAGCGTGGGCGGCTGAAATCCCTCCGCAGGCCCCCGTCCACCGAGCAAGCTTGCGAGTGCCACCACGGCTACGAGCCACCGCTGCATCATGCGTCCTCCATTGTGTTGGGGGCCGGTCTCTATCGGAAATCCCAGGCCCGAGAAACCTAACGAGGGCTGACGCACGTGGCCCGTGTCGGCTATGGTTCAGGGCTCATGCGCTCGATCATTCGTGGGATGGCCGTCGTCGTTGCGTCGCTCGTTGGTGCGTTCGCCGTGGTCGTCGTGGCGCTCGCCGCGCCGCCGCCGGCCGAGGCGGCGCGGACGTACCTCGGGACGATCCAGGCGGCACCCGAGCTACAGACGTTTCTGGATCGCACGATGGCGACGCTCACCGCTCCCGATCCGGCGCTCCGTCGCGCCAAGGTCGGCGTCGCGCTGCTCGACATTCCGAAGAACGGACCGCCGCGGCTCGCACACAGCGGCGGCGACGTGCCGATCTACCCCGCGAGCGTCGTGAAGTTCGTCTATCTGATGGCGGCGTACCGCTGGCAGGAAGAAGGACGCCTCACGATCGACAAAGGCCTCGACACGCAGCTCGAGGCGATGATTCGTCAGAGCAGCAATCAAGCGACGCAGAAGGTCTTCGCGCGGCTCACCGACACCACCCCGGGGCCCGAGCTCGCGCCCGGCGAGTATCGAACGTTTCGCGAGCGTCGCCAGATCGTGAAGCGCTGGCTCGGGAGCCTCGGCATCGACGATCTCCACTGCGTCAACCCGACGTACGACGGCGCTGGTGATCTGGTCGGCCGCGATCGGCAGTTCCTCCGGGATCACACCGTGCGTGGGGGTCTGACCAGCGCCGACGGCGATCTGCCGAATCGGCAGGCGATGACCGCGATCGGGACCGCCAAGCTCCTGGCGCTGCTCGCGACCGATCGCGCGCTCACGCCGGAAGACTCGGCGACGGTGCGCCGGCGGATGAAGCGCGATCCGAAAGAGCAACCGCACCTCGCACGCCGCATCGCCGGCGGCGCCGCGCGCATGCCCGGCCTCGAGGCGTATGCCAAGAGCGGCACGTGGGGGCCGAACTACGCCGACGCCGGCATCGTGCGCGCGCCCGACGGCCACCAGTTCGTGCTCGTCGTCTTCACCGAGGCGACGCCCGCGTATCGCGGCGAGCTCATCGCGCAGCTGACCTATCGCGCCGCGCAGTATCTCTTTCCCGCCGGCGGCACGCCGCAGGCGAAGGCGTTGCCGCGCAATTGGCCGATGGCGCCCTCGGCCCTCGACCTCAAGCTCGCGTTCGACGACTTCGCGATCAAAGAGGTGAAGAGCGCCGGCGCGGGCGTGACCGGCGCGTCGCGCTTCGTCGTGGGGTTTGCCGACGGCTCGACGCTGAAGATCAAGTGGAAGCCGTTCCCGCCGAAGGTGCTCGACGGCTGGAACAACTCGCCGCGGAAGGAGCTCGCGGCGTATGTCATCCAGCGCTGGATCTTCGACGAGGAGGATTACGTGGTGCCGACGCCGGTCCCGCGCTGCATTCCGCTCGACGGCTATCGGCCGATCCGAGCCGACGCGACGCCGACGGTGCCCGGGACGAGCTGTGTCCTCGGCATGTCGGCGATCTGGATGAACGACGTGGAGGTGGCCGACGACCTGCTCGACGACGATCGTATCGCGGAGGATCCCCACTACGCGGAGAATCTCGCCGACCTCAATCTGTTGACCTACCTCATCGACCACCGCGACGGTCGGGACGGCAACTTTCTCCAGTCGACCGACAAGAGCGATCCGCGCATCTTCGCCGTCGACAACGGCATCGCGTTCGAAGGGTTCCCGTGGAACTTCTTCGTCCGCAATTGGAACAAGATTCGCGTGCCGTGGCTGCGCGCCGATCCCATCGCGCGTCTGCGTGCGCTCCCCGCCGAGGAGATCGACCGCCTGAGTACGCTCTTCGACATGAACGCCGATGCCCAGGGCGTGCTCCGGCTCGCGCGCCCGACGGCGGCGCTCGACCCGAAGCAGGGCGTCCGCCTCGCGGACGGGAAGGTCCAGCTCGGCCTCACCACCAAGGAGATCGGTGCGTTGAAAGAGCGCATCCGCGATCTGCTCGCCCGCGTCGACGCCGGCAAGATTCAGATCCACTAGTGCACCGCCGTCGAGATGGCATCACTCATCTTGCCGTCCCTCGACGCCCCTCGCGGCGTCACACCTCCTCGGAATATTCCCGATATTCCTGCGTCGGCGTTCCTTGCGAGGGACGCCGATGAACGACAATCTGATTGACG